>WNFE01033836.1_pt1 | contig 12965 bp, 12 predicted proteins | sample 5400451 | NCBI WGS metagenome assembly WNFE01 (sample SAMN13153344, study PRJNA577476) | soil metagenome | isolation source: 200 cm saprolite under Douglas fir tree site 2 hole 2 | place: USA:California | collected 2015-04-18 | reverse complement strand
TCCCAGCGGCGTGGGTTTTGCACGCAAGCCGCCCGAATTTCTCAAAGCCGGAGATGTAATGGAAACCGAGATTGAAGGCATCGGTACGCTGAGAAATCTCGTGGTGAACGCATCATGATGTAGGTGCCTCAGCGAAGCGGAGCGGAGCGCGTATCACTACTTCGTGCACAGCGCCGATTTATCGGCCAATGGCCCGTCGATGCGCTCCCCAGGCCGATAAATCGGCGATGCGCCAATAAATTGTGCGCCTACGGGGTGTTACCGATCTTGGTCGTTAAAATTCATTATCGGCCCTTGCTGGCTGTTCCGCTATCCTGATTAAAAGCAGTATTTCGTCCCGCCCGGGTCCGAAAAGGAGAAATATCATGGACGCCTTCGAACTCACCGGCCTTAGCGACCAGCAGGAGCAAGCATATCTTGCATATCTTGAATTTCTGCGCGTGCCTGCGCTCAGCGCCGGCCTGTATATGCTGCCAGCGGGTGCAATCGATACGCAGGAGCCGCATACGGAAGACGAGGTGTACTACGTCATCAGCGGCCGTGGCCTAATCCAGGTAGGCTCAGAGAATCGCCCAGTTGAGGCAGGCACACTGGTATATGTAAAAGCAAACGTCGAACATCGCTTTCACTCGATCACCGAGGACTTGAGACTTCTGGTGATCTTTGCACCCGCCGAATATACCTATCAGGCTACACCCGAACCTCCTCGCGCACCCAGCCCGGCATAACTCCCCACAGATTCAGCGCTGTGGGCCGCGAATGCCAGAGGCGCGGAGGCGTCGTCACCTCGTGATCATAGTATTGTTGCAGCTCTGCCGATAGCTCGATATGCACGCCTTCAGCATCGGCAAAGCGCAGGAACAGGTCACTGCCCGCTCCATGACGGCCTGGCCCCCACAGGATTGGCGTCTGCTGGCGGCTCAAATAATCGGCCCATGCCAGTAATTCCGCGCCAGCAGGAATACTATAACCGACGTGATCGACGTCCTGTTTCCCCTGTAGAATCACAATCGTGTGATGATCGCTATTGCAGCGCAGCCAGACGCACTCACGCAGCAGCCAGTCAGAGATATCAAAACCCAGGGCCTCGGTATAAAAATTGACCATAGCCTCCAAATGCGTGGTGCGGAGCGCCAGGTGTTGCAGGGCATGTGGATGCAGGCGCGTCCTCCGTCCTTCGCTGCTTGCAGGAGGGAGAGTCAAGAAATCATCAGAGGTAACCGAAATCTCAATGCGGTTCCCGTCAGGGTCATTAAACCAGAGCGTGTCACCTACCTCTGGATTGCCGTCACGAGGTTGCAGCGCCAGTTCGACGCCAGACTGGTTGAGGCGCGCGGCGAGAGCGGCGAGTTCAGCATCTGTGTCAACTTCGAAGGCGATATGATGAAGGTGTGTGTGCTGCACAGGGCCACGCCCGTTGCTGGTGGTAGAGCGTGTATCGTTAAACACCCCTAAGCAATGGTGCTCATCGCCCAGGGATAGGAAGGTATTGGCATCCTCAAATTCAACATCCTCACCGGATGGCTTGATCTCGGTGGCTCGCAGATTAAACCCCAGCACCTGTCGATAAAATCGCGTCTGGCTTGCTACATCCGTTGCCCATAATCCGACATGGGCCAATCGTTTCACGCGAACCTTCTGAACCTGCTGCTCGCTCATAGATGCCTCCCGTTGCACAGTGTGTGTCTATCATACTCTACATTCACATGCTTTAACGGGTATCATACACACACGTAGCGGGAGGGTCAACGAAACCACCCGAAGGTCATATAGGCAAAAGGGCGACCCAAGGGTCCCCTCCCCACATCCGCACCACTCCCGCCCCTACGATAAAACCCGATCGTTACTCCTCGGCAAAAGGGCGACCGCAAGGGTCCCCACCCTGCTCCGCACCACTCCCGCCCCTACTCTTCTTCGATCCGTTCCACTTCAACTTTTACTTTGTTGCCTTGAAGCGCATTAGCAGCAGGAGTGTACGCGGGGGGGTCCCACTCGAACGAAATCTTCTGGCGTTTAATAGGCACATCGGCATGCAGCATGTCCCAGCGATCCTCGCGGGCCATGTGTAGCTGTAGTTGCTGTTCATCCACTTCAAGGCGGCGCGAGATCGCAGTGAGCAGATCAGCCTTAATCAGCTCCATCAATTCAGGATTCATCTTGAGACGATCATGCGCCAGAACCACTTTCAAGCGTTCCTTTGCTACCGCGCTGGGAGTGGGTTTCTTGCGACCTGCTATGAAACTAAATACACCCATAATTACCGCCTGCTCTTTCAAGATGGCTAGGAACGTACACGCCTCTCAGCCATCGCCGGTCCAAATCCAAGCAGCCGCCTCAAGCGTTCCATGAGCGTTGGCGCATCTTCTATTTCATCGAGGGGGATTTCTTCGCCCATGATGCGCTGGGCAGCACTGACGAATGCACGCCCGGCCTGCGAGTGTTTGTCGTAGACGATAGGTTCACCCTTATTGATTGCTACAATGATCATCTCATCTTCTGGAACGATGCCTAGCAGGTCGATGCCCAGCACTTCCAGCACATCGGTCACGTCCATCATATCCCCTCGTCTCACCATTTCGGGACGCAGGCGATTGAGGATAAGACGTGGCTCCGGCTTCCCGGCAGCTTCAACCAATCCAATGATGCGGTCTGCATCACGCACCGAGGCCATTTCAGGGTTGGCCACAATGATAATCTCGTCGGCCCCAACAATTGCATTGCGGAATCCCTGCTCGATGCCTGCAGGAGAATCGATCAGCACAAAATCAAAATCCTGGCGCAATTGCTGGCAGAGCTGCTCCATCTGGACACTGTTCACCGCGTTTTTGTCGCGCGTTTGTGCGGCAGGCAGCAAATACAGTTCGGGCAAGCGTTTGTCTTTGATCAACGCCTGCCGTAAACGGCACTGTCCCTCCACCACATCGACCAGATCATAGACAATGCGATTCTCCAACCCCATAACGGCATCGAGGTTACGCAGGCCGATATCTGCGTCTAGAACCGCGACTTTCTTTCCCTGCATCGCCAGGGCAGTTCCCAGATTTGCTGTGGTTGTGGTTTTGCCGACACCACCCTTCCCAGAAGTGATCGTAAGCACCCGACTATCCATACACGTCTCCCTGTTAAGCAACTGTTCAACAATCTCTATCCTATATGTAAACCCCCATTGAGGCATGATAAATCTGGCCCCTCCAGGGGGTAAATGTTTTCCGCCTACTTTCGCGAACGACTGTTGACCCAACGCTCGACTACAATCTGCCCGTCCCTGATCGCCGCGACCTCCGGACGGGCCTGCAACTCGAACCCCTCCGGTGGACGCGAGAGTAGATGGGCGATACGTAGCTGCACCGGCGTGAGCAACAGCGAGCACACGACGGCGCTTTCGTTTTCAGGATATCCTGCATGCACCATGCCACGTAAGGTTCCCCACACAATAATATCTCCACCGGCGACGATTTCCGCACCAGGATTGACATCACCCATCACAACTATATGGCTGGCATGGTGGATAGCCTGGCCGGAACGGACAGTACGCCGTAAAAAGAGTGTATCGAGCGAGTCTCGTGGATCGCGCTGGTATGGCTGGGCTCGCCCGTTCGTCACCTGTGTAGCAGGAGATGGATCACCAGGAAAGGGAGAGGATATCGTCGTTGTGACCGGTTCCGATGATGTCACCGACATCTGATAATGCGCCAGCAGGGCTTCAAGTTGAGTACGCTCACTTACCCTAAGTCTCCGCTGAGTGGTATCAACGGCAAGCGAGGCGCCACGAAAGAAGCCGGGAGCTTCTGCAAGACGTTGGGAGAGAGCGTTGCGCGTTCCTTTGATTGCAACATATCCTTGCACTGAATGTTTCTCCTCCCCTTCCAGGTCGCTTTGCGTTTTGGATTCATGCCTTTCCGGAGTGTCCTCCATACTCATGATATGTCCATCCATCCTGCTACTGGATAAAGGGTGTATAAAGCTGACATCCAAGCGTGTCGTATTAACATCAAGTATAAGCTTCCAGACTTTAAAACGCAAGAGTATTAGGTATTTTGTTCCGCGTAGAGGTTCGATTTATCCTGGTACCCGCAAGGGGTACCACTACATTTCATGCTGGAGACGGCCCAATGTAGTGACACCCCTTGCGGGTGTCAGGAGCTACATTTCATGCTGGAGACGGCCCAATGTAGTGACACCCCTTGCGGGTGTCAGGTGCATTCGCATACAATGTCGCGAGAGTACCGCAGGCGGTACCATTAATCGAAAGGGTGGGCAAACCTATGGCTGATTTTATGAACTTTCCGACCCCACGCGAGCACGTCTTGACCTATGGGAATACAACCATTGGCATCATCCCCGATATTTGTCTCGTTTCGCACTTTCAAGTCGGTTCCTGGCAGGTATTATACCGGCCCACGGAGACGGGCAATATCAGGCGCTGGGGCTTGCCGCTGATGATCCCCAACTTTTCGCGGCTCAAAGACGGGATCTTCATAGAGAAAGGAACAACGCTCCCTATCCATGGCTTTGGTCGCGACCTGCCGTGGACCGTCATCGAGTTAGATACTACCTCTCCGACCGGCTGGGCGCAGCCAGGACACAGTCCGTTGCCGGTCGGAATAAGATCGAGTACTACACACCTGGCGATGCAATTAAGCAGCAGTGACGCAACACGCCCCGATTACCCATATGAATTTACCTTCACTGCAACCATTACCGCCGGAGAAGGAACGTTGACCTACACACTGCTAATGGAGAATCATAGCAGCGAACCTATGCCTATCGCTCCTGGCTTTCACCCTTATTTCGCCGTAACCCAGTCAGAGAAGGCCGATGTGGTCACCAGCGGCCCACCAGGATTCGACACGCACGCCTTCGACTGGGTCCAGCACATCCCTGACAATCCTTATCCCTTTCCACACCAGGTCACTCTTCAATTTCCCCGGCGCGGGACATTGACGATGAGCGAGTTACCCCAGGACGGCAGCTATGCACTGGCAAATATGCAGGTCTGGTCCGAGCCGCCAACCAGACCCGATCATGATTTTATCTGCTTTGAGCCTACGGTAGGCAGTGAAGATGCGCTCAATCGCCCTGCTGATCGCCTGAATATTGCAACCCGAAGCACAGGGAAGATCGTATTACAATTGAGGGCCCAGCCATTGTAACGTGCATTTGGGACATTCATAAGATATAATAAGAGCGTTACCCACAACTTTACCATTGCCGTTGTAGAGAATTGCAAGCCTGGATAGTCCGTCACACGCGCCGGGGCCAGAAAGCAGGGCACATCTTTAATGGATAAGAAACGGGCCAATATGCATTGGCTACAGAATAATAATAACAATGCGCCTCGGCGTCAACAAAATCAGTTACGTCCAGGCCCCGGCAGCCCAAATGGGCAGCCACCGCAGCGAGGTATCTCGCCTCTCAATCGCTGGTTACTTGTGATTGTGTTGTTGATGTTGGGAATATTCCTCTTCCAATTTTTTAATAACAATAACAATTCCAATGCGCAGCAACGTGACGAGTTGGGTTACAGCCAATTTTACGATCAGATCAACGCGGGCAATGTTAGAACTGTAACTCTCATTGGATCGACCGATATCACGGGAACCTTCTGCCAATCAGTAGGGGGTTTTAGTCAATTTCACGTGGTACAACTGCTTAACGGCGACCCAAACCTTGTGCCACTACTGACCGATGCCCCTCCGAGCAAAGCTTATAAGCAGCCCACCTGCCAGAGCAGCATAACCGTTACTACACAACCGCCTTCAGATAATGGTTTCTTTGTGAACCTGCTGATTACGCTTCTCCCCTGGGTCTTCTTGATCGCCATCTTCATTTTCATCAGCCGCCGCGCCACGCAGGGTCAGCAGGGCATCTTCAGTTTTGGCAAGAGCCGTGCCAAGCTTATCCTCGAAGATCGCCCCACCACGACGTTTGCAGATGTCGCGGGTGTAGACGAGGCAAAGTTCGAGCTGGAAGAAGTGGTTGAGTTTTTGAAGACGCCGCAGAAGTTTCAACGCCTGGGTGGCAAGATACCACGTGGTGTACTGCTGGTAGGCCCTCCAGGCACAGGTAAAACCCTGCTGGCGAGAGCCGTTGCCGGTGAAGCCAGCGTCCCGTTCTACTCTATGTCCGGCTCAGAGTTTGTCGAAGTGCTGGTGGGTGTCGGCGCCAGTCGTGTTCGCGACCTGTTCGACCAGGCGAAGAAAGCAGCGCCCAGCATCATTTTCATCGACGAGATCGACGCGGTAGGCCGGCAGCGAGGTACAAGCATCAACACCAATGATGAGCGTGAGCAGACACTGAACCAGTTGCTCGTAGAGATGGACGGCTTCGATACACGCCAGGCAGTGGTGGTTGTTGGCGCCACTAACCGTCCTGATGGACTCGACATAGCGCTGTTGCGTCCAGGCCGCTTTGACAGGCGCGTGACGGTAGATCGACCAGATTGGAATGGACGCCTTGCTATCCTCAAAATTCACGCGCGTGAGGTTCCTTTGGGACCCGATGTGGACCTTGTCACCATGGCACGCTCTACGGTGGGAATGGTAGGCGCCGACCTGGCAAACCTGGTGAACGAAGCAGCGCTGCTGGCTGCCCGCCGCAACCAGGATTATGTGACACAGCAGTGTTTCAGCGAGGCGCTGGACAAGATTCTGCTTGGCGCCGAGCGGCCCCTGGTACTCAGCGACGAAGACCTCAATGTCATCGCTTACCACGAAGGCGGGCATGCCTTAACCGGCCTGCTTTCCGAGAATGCCGATCCTGTCACGAAGGTTACGATTGTGCCACGCGGCCAGGCTTTAGGCGTCACCATGTCTACGCCCGTCGATGATCGCTATAACTACTCGAAAGAGTACTTGCTCACGCAGATCGTTACTGCGCTGGGAGGTAGAGCGTCTGAACAGGTAGCGATCGGGCACATCACAACGGGAGCGGAGAACGACCTGCAAAGGGTGACAGCCATCGCACGGCAAATGGTCACACGCTGGGGTATGAGCGAACGCGTGGGCACTGTTTCATTCAGCGAGCGCCAAAGCCCATTCCTGGGAGTCGGTGATGTCGGCGCTCCCAGCGACTACAGCGAGACGACCGCTGAGTTGATCGATGATGAGGTTGAGCGCATTGTGCGTACTTGCTATAGCCGTGCGCTAGAACTTGCCGCCAGGAAACGATCGACGCGCGACAACTGCGGCAAATCCTGGAGGAGACAGGAGCAACTATGGCCATGCCAGACACTTCTCCTAAAACCGTTCCCCAGGAACTCGCACCACCACCGCCGACTGAGCCTGTGGTGCCACCAGAAAATCAATAATTGCGCTGTAAAGGGGCGGGCGAGGCTAGCACCGCCCCCTCTCTCTACTCCCTCTGGTCAAAAAAATGCCGCAAATCGGGATAATCCTGCATGATGGTATCCACCATGCTGGGGGCAAGCGGTAGAAACGTCCCGTGCGCCTCGGCCAGCACAACACTCTCATCGCCGGCCAGTGTGAGGACGCCGGAAGCCTGCAGCATGCGTTTTCGCTCCTCAGCTAACGTGGCGCGTACTCTTAACAGCGGCCCATAGGGTACATAGCGGCGATAGCGTATTTCCAGGCGACCTGTCATAGTCCACTCCTGGTTAGTGCCCAGTAGAGAAGTGCGTCCGAGGGCTTCATCCAGTATAGCCGCTACAATCCCACCATGAATAACACCGGGGAAACCTTGATGTTCCTCACGCGGCTGGAAATCAGCTACGATAGTATTCTGATCCAGGCGAAAGACCAGGTGCAGTCCAAAGGGATTGCGTTGTCCGCAAACAAAGCAACGTTGATAATCCGACGTGTCGTTCAGTTCCATATGCTTCATCATCCAAAGAGAGAAGAACCGTCCAGGCGACCACGCAACATCAAATACCGTAGCGCCTGCGCTGGCGGACTTCGAAAGTGATAGCAACGCTTGAAAGCAACCAGGTATAACGGATTTTAACAAAAAGCAAACCAGAACTGCAACTCCGCACCCGCTATCGCTTGCTTCCCATCTTGCGTCTACCGCTTGTGCCTGATATACTGGCAATGCGATTCTTCAGCAGCCCAAAGCTGCTATTGTTTTCTAGTCAGGAGTAATAAAGCGGTATGATTGCCGCACATAGAGCTATTAAGCCTGCGCCTCCTCCAAGGCAGGCAGGGCCGATCATTAATGGCAGCCCACTTATTCGACACTGGTTAACACATTACTGGCAAAAATTACAGCTCCCGGCCGGGGAATTGAACCGGCTGGCAATCACGCAAGATCGTCAAGAATATACGCGCTGGACAGGCAAGCGGCTCAACATCATGGTTCTGGGCTGCTATTGCTACCTGCCCGCCCCGTCAACACCACATTCTCGCAAGCATACTTCAATGCAGGAGCACCCAGGCGGCGATACCCCATTACAAGGCCACCGCCACCTCATCTTCATAGAGCCAGATATGCAGCCAAAATCGATCGAGGTGACTGTGGCGCATGAACTGATCCACCTGGCCGACCGTGTAAACGGCACCCCGCGTCGCCATCGCCATCACGGCTATGATACCATCGCCGCCGACGAAGCCGCCGTGACCGGCTATCCACTAGACGAGTTACGTCATCTGCTCCACGAGGAAAGCGCGCGGCGTGAACGCCTGCGCCGCGAACGACGCCCAATCCGCTACATTTATGAATGCCCCGGCTGTGGCAAAGAGTACCCCCGCGCCCGCCGCTACTCGCAAGCCGTCTCATGCAGCAACTGCGATAAAAGCTACAATCCCGAATTCCGCCTGTTGCTGCGCAGCACATAAATCAGGGACGCGATAGTAGCATAGGTGTGGAAGAGCGTCAAAGACTCAACGTGTCCTCGCAAACTCCTGCTGCAGTTCGCGCAACCAGTCGAGCAGTGCCCGTGTCTGGTGAATGCGGCTGCGCAGCACAACATGATCGAGAAAAGCCGTATCGCTGGTCTCTGCAGCGGGGAGACGCTGGGACTCAAGGTGGTCGAGGAATTTACGACAGGCAATTACCTCCTGGTCGATCAGGTGAGCCATCTTCCCCGGCTCAATACGCTGCACAAAATACAGCTTTAGCAGGAACACCAGGCGAATCTCGCGCGGACGCTCAACCGGTGTGGTAAGCCACTCAAGAAATGTTCTGCGCCCAGCCTCTGTGAGATGAAAGATCTTGCGCGGCGGACGTACCCCTTGCGGCTCCAACTCCGCTTCGATATACGCAAGGCGTTCCAGTTTTTTGAGGAACGCGTACATCTGGCTCATCTCCAGGTGGATGATCTGGCCCAATATGCCGCCCTGGAATAGCTGGAACATCTCATAGCCATGCATGGGCCGGCTTTCAAGCAGACCCAGGATAGCGTATTCGGCTGGTTCGCTGATATGCATGGTCATATATAGAGGCTTTCTACTCAAATCAACCAGGGAAAGAGAACAGTGCCATTATAGTCTACAATAAAAGACGAGGCAAGCTTACTCCTCTCAAAAGGGAAGCTTCCCATGTGAAAACTCTACGTTCAATCACGTAATAAATATATGTAGATCAACGCTCGAAATACTGGCGATTCTTGTGCCTCTCCTCACGGTAAAATAAGCTAAGTCTAGACAACGAGGGAATAAACGCATGTCCATACTCGACAAACCGCTAACTCCTCCGCCTCGTCGCTCAAGGCGGCGCCTCATCATTATAGCAAGTATTCTGGTGGTTCTCTTGCTCGTACTATTCGTATTTACCGATATCCACGCTGACATCGCCTTCATCGTGCATTTTGTCACCGCTCCCAACCATTTCACCTATCACGGTCATTCCGATTATGTGAGTGCTGTGGCCTGGTCACCCGACGGCAAACGCATCGCATCCGCCAGTGGGGATCATACCGTGCAGGTCTGGGATGCCGCTAATGGAAGCCATGTCCTGACTTATCGTGGTCACTCCTCGGATGTGGCAACAGTAGCGTGGTCCCCTGATAGTCAATTTATCGCCTCCGGCGGCCTCGACACGACAGTGCAGGTCTGGGAGGCGGCCACGGGCAACCTCGTCTACACCTATCATGGGCACAGCGATGCGGTATTTGACGTTGCGTGGTCGCCCGACGGGACGCGTATCGCCTCCGCCAGCAACGACGGCAGCGTGCAGCTATGGGATGCATTCACCGGCAGCCATGTAGTCGCTTACAGAAGCCTCACTCTCATCAGAGGCGGTCCAGCGCCCTGGAACGCTGTAGCATGGTCACCCGATGGTAAGCGCTTCGCCATTGGTGGATACGGTGACGTCCTGGTACTGGACGCTGCCACGGGCAAGAATGTCGCCTCCTATGGCTACCATGGTGGAGCAGTACACGCCGTGGCGTGGTCACCCGGCGGCAGGTACATCGCAATTGGCAGTTCTGCTAGCACAGTAGAAATATGGGATACCGTCACCGGCAATAACACCTACAACTACGCGGGCCATAGCGCAGACGTGCTTTCCGTAGCCTGGTCACCGGACGGCAAAAGGATCGTGTCGGGCAGCGGTGACGGCGACGGCACCGCGCAAGTGTGGGACGCCCTCACAGGAAAAAATGCCTACACCTATCGCGGCCACGCCGACTACTATTGGGGCCACTTTACGTCCAACGCGCCTGTCGATGCTGTAGCCTGGTCGCCCAATGGCAAAATGATCGCGTCGGGCAGCGACGATATGACGGTGCAGGTGTGGCAGGCAATGTAATGCAGTTCATACACCCTCCTCAATGGCATACTCGGCTTCCGTCGTGGACATCTCACGCCTCTGGCGGATCGTTAAGCGGATGTAGAGCAAAATGAGGATAAAGAAGAGCACGCCAGCCCCGAAAAAGGCAACGCCGAAGATGAAAGGACCAGCGGCCACATCCCGGTTGAGCACTGCCTGAGAAAGCTGCGCTGGATTGTACCAGCATGGATACACTCGGCCTACCCGGTAACTGTCTAGAATCGCTTGCTCCACGCTCTCATCGCTCGAATAGTTACGCGTCACATCGTAACCGTTCGCCTCATAACTCTTCCCATCAGCTGTCTGTACATTGAATGTAAGATTTGGCCTGTAAACGGTGGTGAAACCCGTACCGGTGGTACTCGAATCAGAAAAGCATAAGGCCTAAATTATATCTTGCTCTCCGTTTAGATGCAGTAGAGGCAGATTGCGATTCCAATTTTGTCCTCCCATCAAGTTCTTTATGGTTTATCATAATACAAAAATCTTAACTCCGTCTCAACCAGATCTCAACCCCTTTGCTCTTCACTATCTTACCGTAGTGGCTGCATAATGGTTTAGCAATAACCTATTTTGTTTTAGGAGGCACCACTATGTCTTGGACACTACAGAGACAACCTCAGCAAATGGTCAGGACTTTCACCTCGCGACGACTCTTGACCACAGTATGCATCCTGACACTCGCCGTCGCTATCCTGGGCGGTACGGCGTTAACTTATCGGGTTAGCGCCGCTCAGGCAGCCACCCCTAGCGCAGGCAACTTCCTGGTGGATCAGGATCACAACCTGCTGTTCTCACAGAACAAGCAGAACGAGCCCGCCATCACCCGCGACCCACTGACAGGCGTATTGATCGCCGGGGCCAATGATGAGATTAAGGAGCCTCTCTGCCCTGGCACAACAATTCCACTCGCCAGCCCATGCCCCTTCAAGCCCGGTGTCCCAATCTCAGCCTATTACCGCTCGACCGATAATGGTATGACGTGGACCGGTGACTTCCTGCCCGGATTCAACACCATTGGCCGGGCCTCTGGGGGCGACCCCAGCCTTGACTATGGCCCCCGGCTCTGTGACAACCTCACGTTCAGCTTCTCCTGCGGCGTCGCTATTTACTATAGCAGCCTTGCCGACCCTTTCCCGGAGTTTGGCGGCGAGCAGGTCACCGTCTCCCGTTCCTACAATGACGGCCTGAGCTGGGCCAATCCGGTAGCGGCCACCTCCACCGATAACAAATCCAATTTCGACGACCACGAGTGGATCGCCGTTGACCACTTCTCCGGCAGCCCACATTTTGGGCGCGTCTATCTCAACTGGGCTGTCTTCTGCAACACTTGCTCCGGCAATGGCAATGTCAAGCTCTATATCGCCCACTCCGACGACGAAGGGCGCACATGGTCCAAGGCAGTGCAGGTGAGCGCGGCGAACAATAACTTCCCTCAGGGCTTCCGCGAGACCGGCCAGATGGCTGTCTCCGCGAACGGCACCGTCGAAGTCTTCTGGACGGAGAATGCCGACTCGACCAAACTCCCCAGCCTGCAAGTCGTCGCCACCTCCTCCGACGGTGGTCAGACTTTCACTGCACCGATCACCATCGCCCAGGTGACCGATTACCCGCTGACAGGAACGCCGTTTGATGTAGTGGACCTCTTCAACCGGGTGCCCGGCATGAGCGCACGCGTGGATTGCTACCCACACCCGGCTTCTGACCCCAGCAGCATCCGCGTCTACGTCGTCTGGTGCGACTTTAGCGGCGGGCACGGCGTCGTCAAGGGTGCGGTCTCGCTCGACGGCATCGACTGGACCCAGCTTGGCACGATTGCCAGCGTCTCTGGCCGCAATGCCTTCTTCCCGGAGGCCAGCGTTGCCCCCAATGGCACCGTCAGCCTCACCTTTGATGCCCTGACGCAGCCCCCGGCAAACAACCCCTTTCAGACGGGTGTGCAGGTCTACAACAACTACTTCGCCGAGTCTGCGGCGGGCGGATCAGCCTTTAGTGCGCCGGTGCGGGTCAGCACAGCCTCTTCGAATCCCGATGGCTCCAGTTACAACAACTTGCAAGAGCAATTCATCGGCGATTACATCGGCATCGTGGCTGGCCCCACCAGCGCCTACATCGTTTGGACGGATGCGCGCAATGCCACACCCTGTCAGGCGGTTGATGACTATCGCAATGCCGTGTATGCTGGCTCTAAGACGGCGGTTGCGCCCAACCCCGATAGCGCATGCGCAACCAGCTTTGGC
>WNFE01002765.1_pt1 | contig 12976 bp, 8 predicted proteins | sample 5400451 | NCBI WGS metagenome assembly WNFE01 (sample SAMN13153344, study PRJNA577476) | soil metagenome | isolation source: 200 cm saprolite under Douglas fir tree site 2 hole 2 | place: USA:California | collected 2015-04-18 | reverse complement strand
CAGCCGGATGACGCGGGCGAAGTCGGCCTCGACCGCCTTCGAGACTTCCTCCATGACCTCGGGCGGGACGTCCTCGTCGAGCAGGAGCACGACGATGGCGCGCCCTCGCTTCGTGCGACGCCCCACGTGCATGGAGGCGATGTTGACGTTGTGGCGGCCGAGGATGGAGCCGATCTTGCCGACCATGCCCGGGCGGTCCTCGTACGAGAGCACGAGGACGTGGCCCTCCGGGATAAACTCGATGTGCAGGTCCCGGAGCCGCACGATCCGCGGCGCGCCGTCGAACACGGTGCCGGCGATGATCTTCCGGCCGGCGCCGGCCTGCGTGGTCACCGTGACGAGGTTGGAGTAGCCCGACGGCGGGGTCTCGTCGGTCCGGATCACGACCTCGAGCCCCCGCTCCGCGGCGACGATACGGGCGTTCACGAGATTGACCGCCTGCGCGGTCACCCCGTCGAGCAGGCCCTTCAACACCGCGCGGCCGATCAGCTCGGGGTCCCGGCGGGCCACGTGTCCGGCGACGTCCACCTCGACCAGCTCGACGTTGTCCTTCTCGAGCTGGACGCAGAAGCGGCCCAGTATCTCCGCGAGCGTGACGAACGGTCGGATCTCAGCCATGCTCTCGCGGTCGCCCACCGGCACGTTGACCGCGTGCTCGAGCAGCTCGCCGTCGCGGAAGGACACCAGCTGCCGCGCGACGTCCACGGCCACGTTGACTTGCGCCTCCTGCGTGTTGGCGCCCAGGTGCGGCGTGACGACCACGTTCGGGTGCTGGACCAGGCGCCTGAGGAGCGGCGAGACCGGCGGCTCCTCGCTCCAGACGTCGACGGCCGCCCCGGCGACGTGGCCCGACTCCAGCGCCGCCAGCAGATCCGCCTCGTTGACGATCCCGCCACGGGCGCAGTTGACGATGCGCACGCCGCGCTTCATCAGGGCGAGCTCGCCCGCGGCCACCATGTTCTCGGTCTCATCCGAGAGCGGCACGTGCACCGTGATGATGTCGGCCTGGGTGAGGAGGCTTTGGTAGTCGGTCAGCCGGACGCCCAGCTCGCGCGCGCGGCTCTCCGGGATGTACGGGTCGTAGACCAGCACGTCCATGTCGAACGCGCGAAGACGCGCGGCCACGCGAGAGCCAACCTTGCCGAGGCCGACCACGCCCGCGATCTTGCGGGACAGCTCGGAGCCGTAGATGCCGCGGTCCCACTCGAGCCGCTTGAGCGCCTCGTGCGCGGCAGGGATCTTGCGCACGAGCGACAGCAGCATGCCGACCGTGTGCTCGGCGGCCGACACGACGTTGCCATAGGGGGCGTTCGCGACCACGACGCCCTGGCGCGAGCAGGCCTCGACATCGATGTTGTCCACGCCCACACCGGCACGCCCGAGGAAGCGCAGGCGACGGGCGTGGCCGAGGAACTCGGCGTTTACGGTCGTCGACGAGCGCGTGATGATGGCCTCGTACCCCGAGATCTTCCTGAAGAGCTCCGCGCGCGCGAGCTTGGACGAGATCTGCTCGACCTCGAACCCTTTCTCGGTGAGATATGCGATCCCCTCCGGAGCGATCGCATCGATGACGAGCACGCGCATGGTCCTATGCTAACACGCGCGCACAGCCGTCCTTCGATACGCGCGCAGGACCGTCAGTGGTCGTCTCCTCGTTGGGACGCGTCCGTCCCGAGCGCGGCCTCCCACGCCTGCTGGGTCGCGATCTCCTGCGTCCATGGCCGCATGAGCGCACCGGCCCGGGCGTCGCGCGCGTAGCGCTCGAGCGGATAACGCTTGAGCATGGCGCGCCCGCCGCACACCCTGATCGCCTCCTGCGTCACCGTGACCGCGGAGCGATGCACGGTGACCACGGCGGCGCGCGCGCGCTGGACGGCCTCGGCCGGGGCGTCGACGCGCGCCTCCGAAATCGCGCGGTAGTAGAGGGCTCGCGCAGCCTCGAGCGCGAAGAGCATCTCGGCGACGGCGGGCCCCTTGGCTGCAGCCTCGGTGTGCAGCCCGGGCGATCCCGGCATCCGGCCCGTCAGGTACGCGATCGCGCCATCGTACGCGGCCTGCATGAGCCCGAGAAACGTCGCGCAGAAGGTCAGCGGGGAGAGGTGCGGGAATGCGTTGTACATCGCGCCAAAGACTCCCGCCGGCAGGATCTCGGCGTCGTCCGGAACGAAGACCTCGTCGAGGCGCATGTCGAGGCTCACGGTGCCGCGCATGCCCATCGGGTCCCACTCACCGGGGAACGCGACGCCGGGCGCCCCTTTCGGCACCTGGAGGTACAGGGTGCGCTCGATCCAGGGCTCGTCGCCGATACGGATCGCCGGCGTCGCAAAGTACGGCGCGGCGCCCGCGAGCGAGACGAAGAACTTCCGTCCGTTCACCACGAAGCCGCCGTCCACCTTGCGCGCGGTGGTGCCGAAGCGCCGTCCTCCCATCGAGAGCTTCGTGTCCGTCTCTCCGCGCTCGACCGGCTCGCTGTGCGGTTGGCCGTAGAAGACGCCCTGCTCGACGACCTCGCCGAACTTGGCCGCGCGGAGCTTTTCGTGCCGCTCGCGGGCGGAGGCGGGCATCGGCAGCGCATCCGCGATCTCGCCCATCATCAGCATGGTGAGACAGTGCATGTTGAACGTGAGCGAGGTGGAGGCGTTGCCCTGGGCGAGCTGTTCGGCGACGAGACAGTAGGTCGCGTAGTCGGCTCCGAGCCCGCCGTGCCGCTCCGGGACGCAGAGACCCAGGAGCCCCTCCGCGCGCAGGTCCGCGTAGTCGTCGAAGGGGAACGTGGCGTCGCGATCGTGCGTCCCGGCGCGTGGCGCGAAGCGCTCGAGCGCGAGCCGGCGGGCGCCGTCGATGAGCTCCTGCTGCCGGGGGGAGGGCTTGAGATTCATCGCGCGAGAGCGCATCATCCTTCAGCGCCCGGACCCCGTCAAGCCGCGGCCCCCCTGCGCGGCTGGAGGGTCCCGGGAGCGGCCCGCCGCGGACCGCCCCGTCCGCGGTGGACAGCCCTTATACTCTAGTGACTCATGGGAGCCACGCGTGGATAGTGCCTGGATGCTGTTGGCGGCGACCTGGATCGCCATCGCCCTGTTCGTAGCCTACAACGCCCTCCACTACGTCTTGTTCCGCCTCGCCGCCCATCCGAAGGACGCGACCAGCATAGGCCGCCAGCTGAACGAGTTCGAGCGGCGCCAGCTCGTCGAGTGGGTGCCTCGGGCCAATGATTTCCTCAAGCACGACGACGAAAACCGAACGTACGACGACGTCTTTGGCCCGTACCGGAGCGAGCAGGACAACTACAGCACCTGTGTATTCCCGCGCGCCTGGTTCACGCATCCGTACTATGCCGAATACCTCCTGCTCGAGCCGGCGGACGGGATGCGCCTGCTGGACCTCGGCTGCGGGTCGGGGGCCGCGGCCAGCTACCTCGCCGGCACGTGCAACGTCGACATCGTGGCGGTCACCAACTCCGCCGTCCAGGCCGACATTTGCCGGCGCAAGTTCGAGAGGTATGACGGGCGGGTCCGCGTGGTCCTCGGCGACTTCGACGGCCTCGACTTCGCGGACGAGAGCTTCGACGCCATCTACGCGCTCGAATCGATCGGCTATACCAAGGATCTGGACGCGTGGCTGGCCCGCTGCTGGCGGATGCTCAGGCCCGGCGGACGGCTGCTGATCCGCTCCCCCGGATCACTGGATACGTGCCGCCGGGAGCAGGACTACCGCAATGTCACGGCGTTCTTCGAGAATTGGCGCTACAACTTCTTCGGCGCCAATCTCCTCGTCTTCAAGATGCGGCGACACGGCTTCGACCGGATCCGCTACCGGCAGCTCCCGTTCTGGGCCTGGGGCATGACGTGGAACTTCATCCAGCACTTGCTGCTGTGGAAATTCCGGCTGCGGATGCGGACGATGGTGGAGCTGGAGCGGATCATCTGGCGGACGTCGAAGGTGTTCGTGTTCGGCAACGCCTACAACATCGTCCTGGCAAGCAAGCCGGCGGCCGCCGTGCCATCCGTGTCCGTCGTGGAGACCGCGGAGGCGAGCCAGACCGCCGCGGGCTAGAGCGCCGCCAACGAATTTCGCCAACGCCTCGCGTGCCCCCGCAGAGTGCCGGGCCAAATTGCGAGCCAGACGAGGCCCGAGGGAGGTCGCAGCCCGAGGCGTACGTGGGTGTACGTTGAGGGCTGCTGCCGACCGAGAACGAAGTATGGCGAAGTCAAGTTGGCCCGGGACTAGTGCGCGGGGGCTTCGGCCCGGTGCCTGCGGAGGAAGCGGAGAAAGTCGCGGCCCTCGGCCAGGCGGCGGCGCAGCAGGTCGCGATCGCGAAACATGGCGGCGCCGAGCGAGATCATCTTCCGCGGGCGGAAGTAGAAGCGGCGGTACACCTCGTCCACGGAGCGGTAGATCTCCGCGCGCGGCAGATGCGGGTAGCCGATGGCGCTCACCTGCACCCCTGCCTCGTCCACAAGCCGTTCGGCCTCGAGCCATCCCTGCAGCCGGGCCTCGTCGTAGAGCGCCGTGCCCGGGTAGGGAGCGGCCAGCGAAACCTGGATGGTGTCGGGGTCGATGTCGCAGGCGAAGCCAATCGTCTCCTGGATCGTCTCGCGAGTCTCGCCGGGCAGCCCCAGGATGAAGGTGCCGTGTATCGCGATGCCGAGCGCCTTGCAGTCGCGCGTGAAGCGGCGCGCGACGTCGACCCGAACGCCCTTCTTGATGTTGTTGAGAATCTGCTGATTGCCCGACTCGTAGCCCACCAGCAGGAGCCTTAGCCCGTTGTCCTTGAGGACCTTGAGCGTGGCGTAGGGCACGTTGGCCTTGGCGTTGACCGACCAGGTTATGCCGAGGGCGCCCAGGCGCTTCGCGATGGCCTCGGCCCGCGGCAGGTCGTCGGTGAAGGTGTCGTCGTCGAAGAAGAACTCTTTCACCTGCGGGAAGAGCCGCTGCGCCAGGGCCATCTCCTCGGCCACGTGCCCCACGCTCCGCGTCCGGTACCGCTGACCGCCGACCGTCTGCGGCCAGAGACAGAAGGTGCATTTCGAGCGGCAGCCCCGGCCGGTGTACAGCGAGACGTACGGGTGCTTGAGGTAGCCGATCGCGTAGTGCTCGACCGTGAGGTCGCGCTCGTACACCGGCGTGACGAACGGAAGCTTGTCCATATCCTCGAGGACGGCCCGGGCGGGCGTGTGCGCGACGCCGCGTCCCCCGCCGTTGCCGTCGACCCGGTAGGAGAGGCCGTGGACATCCCGAAGCGGCCGGCCCTGCGCCACCTCCTGGATCGTGAAGTCGAACTCGTTCCCGGCGACGAAGTCCAGCGCGGCACTCGCTCCCAGCGAGGCCTCCGGCGCGACCGCCACGGCGGCGCCGACCATGCCGATCATCAGCCGGGGGTTTTCGGCCTTGAGCGCTTCGGCGACGCGGACGTCGCCTGCGAAAGACGGCGTGCTCGTGTGCATGACACAGAGGTCGTACTGCCGCGCCAGCGGGCGGATATCGTCCAGCGTGAGCCCGTCGGGGGGCGCGTCGACGAGCCGCGAGCCCGGCACGAGCGCGGCGGGCTGGGCGAGCCAGGTCGGATACCAGAAGGAGCGGATCTCGCGCTTCGCCTGGTAGCGTGAGCCGGCGCCGCCGTCGAAGCCGTCGGGAGACGGCGGATGCAGGAAGAGCGTGCGCAGGTAATCGGCCGCCATCACCCGCCCAGCATAGCAAATGGCCCCGTCACCGCGAGGAGTAGAGCCAGCGCCCGTTTTCGGCGCGGATCAGCCGCACGCGCTCCGGCGGCAGGGTCGCCACGAGCGACCGCCGCGGGTCGCGCGGGGTCACGAGCAGGATGGGCCTCCCCTCGCGCCATGCCTCGGCGAGCTGCGTGGCCGTCCAGAAGCCGGCGGCTGAGTCGGGAAAGGTCGCGCCGAATCCGAGCACGCTCCTACGCGCGTCCACCAGGATCGGACGGCGCCCGGAGTAGAGCTCGAGCGCGCCCGAGTTCTCGAGCGGCCCCTCGTGGGCCAGCAGCGCGCCCGAGCCCCCCAGCCGCCGGACTTCGGCCGCCATGCCGGAGACGGCGCGGGCGCTCGAGACCAGATCCAGCGCGCGAGTCGCCGACGGCATCACGGCCAGCATGGTCGCGGCCACGACGACACCGGCCCAGCGCCCGGCCCGCCGCCACGCGACGACGGCAAGCGCGACCGCGCCCGCGCCCAAGATGACGGCCGCGCGGGCCACGAGCGGCTGCAACGCTGACCACGGCGGCAGCGGAGAGGCGTGGGTAGCGGCGGCTTCCTTTCTCGTGTAGGTGTCGGTGACGGAGAAGACCGTGTCGACGAATCCCTTGCCGTCCGAAGCGGCAACCAGCCAGAGCCCGGCGGCGAGAAATGCACAGAGCGCCAGGTGCGCCAGCGCGGGCGCGCGGCCGGTGTCCGGGCGCTCGGTCCACCAGCGGGCGGCGAGGAGCGCCACGGCCGGATAGGCCGGCAGGCCGTAGTGCGGCAGCTTGAAAGCCGAGAGCGTGAAGAAGCCCCAGAGCCCCACGAGCCAGAGCGCGAGCGCGATCCACGGCGCTTCCGCCGGGTCGCGCCAGGCGCGCCGTTGAACGAGCGAGAGCAGCATCAGTCCCGCGGGAATGATCCACGGAAAGGCGCCGAGGGCGGCCACCGAGAGGAACTCGAGGGCCGCCAATGGGACGTCCTCGTCGGGGAAGCGGCGGAGCCCCATGACATTGAGGACGTGGTTGTCGACGGCGGCGTACCAGAGAAAGCCCGGATGGCGGAGCGCGCTCCACGCATACCAGCCCACGCCGAGCCCGAGCATGAGCAGGAGACCCCACGGAGGCAGCCAGCGGCGCAAGGGCCGCAATCGTCCGCATGCCGCGAGCGCGCCGGCGACGGCAGCCAGCGGTCCAACGAGCCCGAGCGGGTCCTTGGCGAGCGCCGCGATGCCGAGCGCGGCGCAGCCGGCGACCGCCCAGCCGCGCGCGGCTCGCCCGTCGTCCGGAAGGCCAGCGAGGGTCCCCGTGAGGCCGCACTGGATCGCTGCCACGAAGAGCGTCTCGGGCCGGACGTAGCGGCCGAAGACGACGAAGAGGGCGCAGGACAACAGCGCGGCTCCGGCGAGAACTCCGCCGCCGGGGCCCAGGAGGCGGGCGGCGAGGAAGGCCGTGGCGGCCGCTGCAGCCGCCGCGCCGACGACGGAGGGCAGCCGCGCCGCCCACTCGGATTCGCCCAAGGCTTTGAAATCGAGCGCGATCAGCCAGTACAGCAGCGGCGGCTTGTCGAAGTAGCGGACGCCATTGAGCCGCAGGTCAAAGAGATCGCCGGAGGCCAGGGCTTCGCGCGCGATCTCTGCGTGCTGCCCCTCTCCCGGATCGTCGAAAGGCGCGCCGCCGAGGCCGGGCAGCAGGAGCAGCAGCGCGACAGCTGCCGCCAGCCCGGCAACGGCCCACGGCGAGCGCCACGGCGAGCCGATGACGGTCACGTGCTCAGCGCCGCTCTAGACGAGCCGGCCGTCACGAAGCCGAAGAACGCGATCGGCGCCGGCCTGCGTCTCGGGCCGGTGCGTGACGAGCACAACGGCGGCGCCGCGCTCAGCGGTCGAGGCGCGAAGCTCGGCCAGGATCACCCGCGCGTGCTCGTCGTCCAGATTGCCCGTCGGCTCATCGGCCAGGACGAGCGGCGGGCGATTGAGCACGGCCCGGCAGTAGGCGACGCGCTGCTGCTCGCCGCCAGAGAGCTGGGCCGGGTAGTGGTCCTTCCGGTGCGCGACGCCCATGCGCTCGAGGAGCGCCAGCGCCTCGCGCCGGGCCGTTGCGTGGTCGCCGCCGACGTAGCGCGCGGCGAGCAAAACGTTATCCAGCGCGGTCAAGCCGGAGAGGAGGAGAAAGGACTGGAAGACGTAGCCGATGGATGCGCCGCGCACGCGCGCCTGGGCGCGGCGGCCGGCGTGGCTCACGCGCGCCTCGCCGAGCCAGACCTCGCCGGCCGACGCGGGCTCGAGCAGACCGAGGAGATTCAGCAGGGTCGATTTCCCCGAGCCGGACGGTCCGGCGACCGCCACGAACTCGCCGCCCTTGACCTCGAGATCGATGCCGTGGAGCACCGGCACGACCGTGCCGTGCGGGCCCGGATACGTCTTGGAAAGGCCGGTCGCTCGCAGCATCGGCGGCTCACGACCCTCGGCGGATCGCCTCCGCCGGGGACAGGCGCACGATGTGCAGGGTCGCGTACGCGGCCGCCAGCGCTCCGAGCGCAACCGAGAAGACGACGGCCGAGACGAGCAGGCGGGGTGAGAACAGGAAGAGCTGCTGGCCGTCGCGAAGCGCGCGTGCGTCCACCGCCGCGCCGATGCACCACGCCAGCAGGACGCCCGCCGCCCCGCCCCAGAGGCTGACGCGGAGCCCCTCGCCCAGCACCTCGCCCAGCAGATCGACATCCGTGGCGCCCAGCGCCCGCTTGATGCCGAAATCCCGGATGCGCTCGAAGACGGCGGCCGTCACCGTATTCGCCAGCGACAGGCCCCCGATGAGCAGCGCGAGGGCTCCGATGCCGAAGAGCAGCGCGGTGAAGAAGGCCGTCGACTGGCGCAGGAGGCGGCTCAGCTCGCCGGGAATGGTGACGTTGAGGCCGGCCACCGCCGCCTGGATGCGCTTCGCCACCGCGTCGGGATCCTCGCCGTCTTTCCAGCCGACCGCCGCGCCCGTATTGAGATCCCCGCGACGGAGGCTACCGGCGCCAAAGACCTGCACGAGGAGCGGATCGCGCCTGAGCCACAGCTCGCGCGCGTCTTCGATGGCGACCAGCGCGAAGCGATCGGGCGCCGTGAAGGTTTTCTCGAGGATGCCCACGACGGCGAAATCCTGCCCGCCCAGCGACACCGTCGAGCCGGCCCGCAGGCGGCGCGCGGCCGCGAACTCCGAGCCGAGCACGGTGGCCCGCCGATCGCCGGGACGAAGCGGCCGGCCGGAGGCCACCGGCAGCTCGCGGTAGTGACGGTTGGGGATGGGCACGGTCAGATCCATGCCCATGATCAGCTCCTGCGTCAGCGTCATGAACTGCGACGTGCTCGTATTGAGCGGCAGCATGACCTGCGCCTGGACGCCGGAGACCCCGGGCACGGCGGCGATCTCGCGGGTCTTGGCGGCCGAGAGGAGGCCTCCTGCGGTGAAGCCCGTGCCCATGCCCATACCCTCGCCCGCGACGGAGATCTGGCCCAGCACGAAGCGATCCCCGCCGTCGATGAAGCGCGTGATGCGCTCGGCCATGGCTCCCAGCGCTACGAGTCCCGCCACGCCGACGGTGATCCCCGCGACCGTGAACGAGTAGCCCCGGGGCCACAGCTCCCGGAGCTTCACCACTCGAGCCTCGACTCCACGGTCTGCCCGCGCCGGCGGCGCAACATGCGATTGACGCGCACGAGGGCGAAGAAGACACCGAGCGAGCACCGCATGCGCATCCGCATCCGCAGGAACGCGCCGCCGGCGAGGACGCCCAGAACGCCGTTGAGCACGCCCAGCCGGTTGCTCGGCTGGAGAAAGACCTCCAGGAACGCGGGCTCGTAGTAGCGGCGGATGAACCGCACGAACGGGCTGACGCCGCGGCGGACGCGGCGCGCATACGCGTTGAAGCGCCGCGCCTCGAAGCGCCCGTCCGCGAACGCGGCCAGAATCTCGGCAGCCGCCAGCTCGCCCGTCTGCATCGCGATATAGACGCCGGACGAGAAGATCGGATCGACGAAGGCCAGCGTGTCGCCGACGCAGATGAAGCGGTCGCCCGTCACCGGCTGCGTCCGGTAGGAGAAGTTGGCGGCGCTGCGAACCGGCGTGACCCGCCTCGCGCCGCGGAGCCCCTCCGCGACGCGCGCGCAGCGCGAGACCATGTCGTCGAAGAGCGCGTCGATCGAGCCCTCGCGGCCGCGCGCCGTCCGCGCATGGAGCACGCAGCCGATGCTCGTGACATCCCCGCTGAACGGAATCCACCAGAACCAGCCGTCCTCGAAGATGTAGAGACGGATCAGGCCCTCGTCGCGCCCCGCCCAGCGCGGCGCGCCCTCGTAGTGGGCGAACAGCGCGACCTTGCCGAGCCCCGGGATGGGCTCGCGCCGGCCCACGCGGCGGGCCGCGATGAAGCCGTCGCGCCCGCTGGCGTCCACGACGAAGCGCGCGCGGACGCGCCGCGTCTCGCCGCCTTCGCGAATGCCGATCGTGGCGCCGCCGGCGTCGAACTCGACCTGCTCCACCTCGGCCGGCTGCAGCACGCTGACGCCCGGCTCCTTGGCGGCGTGCTCGAGCAGGAGCTGATCGAACTCGGCCCGCGGCACCTCATAGCTGTAGTGGGGCCACGGGTTGCCTTCCCGGAAATAGAAGCGGTACTCAAGACCGGATTCCTGGTCGTGGAATGCCGCCCCGTGCTTGACGAGAAAGCCGTGGCGCTCGATCCGCTCGCGAACGCCGAGGCGGTCGAAGAGTGGCAGGTTCGCGGGCAGGAGCGATTCGCCCACATGGAAGCGCGGAAAGACCTCCCGCTCCGCCACCGCCACGCGCAGGCCCCCGCGGGCGAGAAAGGTCGCCGCGGTCGAGCCGGCGGGGCCGCCGCCCACGACGAGCACGTCGTAGTCGGCCGGCTGATCCGGGGCGCGCTCGGCCCCGGGCAGCGAGGCTGCGAGCCGTTCCTGCGAATAGGCCCATCGCACGATCCTCGAGACGAAATCGGGGGCGCGACGGAAAACGGACCCGCGCGCCCACTGCGCCGCCGCCGTCACGGCGAGCAGCGGCAGAGCCGCCGTGGCCAGCGCCGCCCGGCGCATGACGCGCGCGCGCGGGTCCATCCACCAGCCGCGCCAGGTCTGTCCGATCCGGTCGAGCACGAAGGCCGCGATCGCGAGACCGTAGGCACCGTAGTTGTAGCGATACGGCGCCGCGAAGCGGTGCATCTCGCGATGCCGGACCACGAATCGCGCGGGCGTGAAGGGGCGGAGCAGCGCGGCCAGGACACTCAGCGCGTCGTTTGCCCAGCGCACGATGCCGCGCGCGACGAGGTAGGCCGTCACGGCCGTGCCGTCGCGGAGCGGCCGAAAGCGGCTCGGTCTCCCGGCTCCGAGCCCGGCGTTGATCGGCACTTCGCGCGCGGCGAAGCCCGCGGCGGCACCCCGCACCAGCATCTCGCTCTCGAGCACGAAGCCGCCCCGCCGGGGCTTCACCGCCTCGAGCACGGCGCGCGGGTAGACGCGAAACCCCGACTGTGTGTCGGCGACGGGCTGCCCGGTCAGCCAGTTGATGAAGAAACCGGCCACGCGGACGGCCGCGAGCCGCCCGGGCTCCATGGACGTGCCACCGTCGGCGAGCCGGCTGCCGATGACGATCGCGCGGGGAAACGCCGCGGAGGCCGCGAGGAGGCGGGGAACGTCTTCCGGATCGTGCTGGCCATCGCCGTCGAGCGTCAGGACGCGCTCGGCGCCGCGCCGGAGCGCTTCTATGAACCCGGCGCGAAGCGCCGCGCCCTTGCCGCGGCGATGGCCCGTGTGGATGACGGCAGCCCCGGCCGCCGCCGCCGCGCCGGCGCTGCCGTCGGAGGAGCCGTCATCGACGACGAGGACCGGGCCGTGACAGGCCACGCGCGCCACGAGGCTGCCGATCGTCGAGGCCTCGTTGAAAACGGGAATGACCGAGACGTGCTGGATCACGCCGCGTGTCCGATCGCGAGAGCCGTGCGGCAGCCGCCGCGGGCGATGCCGTGCACGAGCGCGGGCCCACGCCCGGCCCGCGCGTCGAGCGCGGCTGCGGCGACGCGGAGAGCGCCCAGACCCCCGTGCTGGCCGAACAGCGGCGCCAGCGATATCGGGTCCCGCACGCCGTCGGCCTCCAGGAGCCGGAGCTCCCAGTCGTCGAGCGCGGGGTCGCCGTTGCCCGAGCCATAGCACCGCGCGAGGGAGTCGGCTCCCACGCGGGCCTGGTCCAGAGCGCGTCGGGCGAGGGCGCGTCTGTCCCGCCGGCGGGCCGGGGCCGTGTGCGGGGCCACGGGAATCGCGCCCCACGCTGCGCCCAGGATCTCGGCCAGGATGGCGGCGCCGCGCGCCCGCGCCGCCTCACGTTCCTCGAGCACGACGAACGTGGCACCTTCCCCCAGCACGGGCCCGTTGTGATCCGCCGCGTAGGGACGGCAGCCCTCGGGGGCGCCGCCGCCCATCGGCGAGAGCGCGCCCAGGCGGGCCAGGTTCCGGTAGACGTGGCTGAAGAGCTCATCGACGCCGCCGGCGATCACCGCGTCCGCCCTGCCGTGGGCGATGAGCGCGGCCCCCCGCGCCACGGCCAGGTCGCCGGCCACGGTGGCCTGGTTGAGCGTCACCGAGCTTGCCTTGGCCTCAATGGCGATGCCCGCCACCGCCGCCATGCTGTTCATGACCGTGCTCGGAAACATCATAGGCGAGAGCCCGGACGGCCCGCGCTTGAGGAAGCCGTCGATGAAGTCCGCGCCCGACCGGAAATCTCCGTGCTCGCTGCCCACGACGAGGCCCAGCCGCGCGCCGCCCTCGAGCCCGGCTTCCTGGATCGCGGCGCGGCAGGCGGCCAGGGTCATCCGGCAGATGCGCGAGAGCCGGCGCACGTCGAGAGGCTCCAGGAGCTCCATGAAGCGTGCCTCGTCGGCTTCGGCAGCGAGCCGGCTCGCGCATCCGTCGAGCGCGAAAGCCGCGACCGGCGCGATGGTGGCCGGCCGGCGCTCGAGTGCCTCGGCCACCGCGGGCGCGCCGCCGGCCCCGGCCGCGTTGACCGAGCCCAAGCCCGTGATCACGACTCGGCGCGAGGACATCATCGGCTGAAGATCAGGCTCACGTTCTGGCCGCCGAAGCCGAAGGAATTGGACAGCGCGGCCTCGAGCTCGACCGGACGCGCCGTCTGGGCGACACAGTCGAAGGGCACGTCCGGGTCCGGATCGCTCAGGTTGGCCGTCGGCGGTATGAGCCCGTGCTGCAGCGCGAGGAGAGTCGCCACCGCCTCCACGCT
>WNFE01004214.1_pt1 | contig 12981 bp, 10 predicted proteins | sample 5400451 | NCBI WGS metagenome assembly WNFE01 (sample SAMN13153344, study PRJNA577476) | soil metagenome | isolation source: 200 cm saprolite under Douglas fir tree site 2 hole 2 | place: USA:California | collected 2015-04-18 | reverse complement strand
AAACGGTCTCCATTACGTCAAAGATGTGACCATGGGTGAGGACAAAAGCACGATCCATCGGGACAATGGACCCAAAATCATGGCAGCTTTACGCAATACCGTGGTTAGTTTGCTTCGTCACGCTGGATTTTCCACCATTGCGGCTCGCATGCGCTACAACAGCACGCATCCTGAAGCTGCTTTGAGGGTCTTGTCTCTCTCTCTTGGTTAGAACGCATAAGCCCTAGGTCATTGCGAAACCCTATTGCTACTTGCACAAATTGCTGGTATAATCTCCGAAGTTGGAGAAATAGGAATATCCCTCGTACCTCGTGGACTTTGCTCTTGATGATGTGATAGAGTTCATTATATTTGGACTCGTTTGGAATGGAACAAAGAGGTTTGTTTATGGCAACAAATCGTGACTTCAGCCGTTCATCCCTGCTTGCAGAACAGTACCAGCGCGATATGGAACTCATCACTGTTGCTCTTGAGGAAGAAAGTCAGGAAGAACGAGAGGAGCGCGTGGGCCTGGTAGAGCGCTCGTGGTCACTTACCTGTGCTTGTTTCCATTCGCAACTCGAGCCCAGCGATCAGCCGGTTTACACTCCAGTTGCCTATGCACGTCCGTAATCTGTAGCTGAGAAGATTTGTAATCAACAATGCCTCATCCACCAGAACTGTCGCAGGATGGACTGACTTATCAAATACCTGTTCAATTCGGAATGGTCTATTGGGTAAATTTCGGCTATCCGTCACTTCCCCCAGGCATCGAAGAGAAACGCATTCTCGACTGGCATCCCGCTTTGGTAGTCTCCGGTGATCCTTTCTGTCGCCACGCGGGCGCCGTCAATGTAGTAGCGCTGACCTCGTATCGCGGCAAGCTGCGTCCCTATCATCATCTCCTCTTAAAACGAGATTACCCTCTACTTGACACAGATAGCCTGGTAAAGACAGAATTAATGTACGCCGTGCTGCGTAGCCTGCTGGCAGATCAGTACGCTATCTGTAAGCTCAATGAAAGCGATCTGCGTGCGATTATGGGGAAGATAGCTAACAGCCTGGCGATCACCATGTTTTATTCGCTGCACTAACGTTGTTGATTGACTGATTGGCGATTGATTGGGTGGCTTATGAACGTTGACCAGGAACAGCTCCGGCTTCTGCCTTCCGTCGATGAACTTTTGCATTCTCCTACGGGGCAACAACTTATACAGCAGTATTCTCGTTCGATGACCCTGCGGGCTGTACGTAGCAGTATTGCACAGGCACGTGCGCGAATCCGTGAGGGCGCTCCTTGTCCCTCCTATGAGGAACTGCTCGTGGAGATCGAGCACATCCTGGAACTCGGACAACGGCCAAATTTACGGCCTGTCATCAATGCCACGGGAGTCATTATCAATACGAACCTCGGACGGGCGCCGCTGAGCCCGGAGGCTCTTCAAGCGGTACACGGGGTGGCTGGAGGCTACTCAAATTTAGAATATGAGTTGGAAACGGGGGAACGGGGCTCTCGCCATGCACATGTGGCTGGTTTACTATGCGAATTGACCGGCGCTGAGGCGGCCCTGGTCACAAACAATAATGCTGCAGCGGTCCTCCTGGCACTGACTGCGCTGGCAGCGGGACGCGAAGTCATCATCTCGCGCGGGCAACTGGTCGAGATCGGAGGCGGATTCAGGGTGCCCGATGTGATGCGGCAAAGTGGCTGTCAACTGGTAGAGGTCGGCACAACAAATCGCACACGCTTGAGCGATTACCAGGCAGCTATTAACGATCGCACTGCCCTACTGTTGACAGTACACCCGAGCAATTTTCAGATTACCGGCTTTACAGAATCGACCCCAGTGGACGCATTGACCAAACTGGCCCAACAATATGGACTGCTAGTAATGGACGACTTAGGAAGCGGTTGTTTGCTTGCCAGTGAACGCTTTGGTTTGGGGCACGAACCGATGCCCCAGGAGAGTATTGCGGCTGGCGCAGATGTAGTATGTTTCTCCGGTGACAAATTGCTGGGTGGTCCACAGGCAGGCATTCTCGTGGGTAAAGCCGAGACGCTGGAACGCATTAGTAAGCATCCACTGATGCGAGCTGTACGTGTAGACAAGATGACCTTAGCCGCACTCGAAGCAACCTTGCGACACTTTCAACGTGATGAAGTTGAGATGCATATTCCGATCTGGCGTATGATCTCAGCATCGCAGGGGAAGATTGCCAGCCGTGCTACAAGCTGGGTCTCCCGGCTCCAGAAATATGGCATTCCGGCACGAACGCAACGCGGCGAATCAACTGTTGGTGGGGGTTTGGATGAACTGGCAAAACGTTTACGCCTGCGCAGCTCCCCTATCATCGTGCGCATTATGCGCGATACGCTCTTGCTTGATCCGCGAACCGTGCTGGAGGAGCAAGATAAAGAGGTAGTTCAGGCTTTGGCGGAGGAGCTGGGTAAGGCATAGGACGCGTCGTGGCTTCATGGCGGAGCGACTGAGGCAGGGCTTGCAAGAATAGATTTTATTCCTATTCGTGCTATACTAAGTAGCAAAACAGAAGGTTGTGATACCTATCGATATATATTCAAGGGAGCTTTCTAATGTCTCGTCGTCGCTGGCAGGTTGCATTGTTACCTTTTACCTTCCTGCTTATGTTATTGGTGGCCGCGTGTGGAAGTTCCAGTACATCGCAGACTCCGGCAGCGCTTACGCCGACACCAACGCCGGCGCCTGAGCAGGGACAACATTTGCTGGCGAAGGTAGCGCAAAATCTCAAATCGGCGAAAACGCTGCATGCTCACTTCAACTTGACGGCTGCTGGTTCCGCGTTCAATGGAACTGTTAACACCGAAGTTTGGAATGCATCTCCGCACAAAAGTCGCACGGTTGTGCTTCGATCCACGATCACGCAGTTGCCCACAGGGTTGGTTAATGTTAGCGATGGAAAACAAGCCTGGCAATATAATCCGGTGAAAAAAGTTGTATATACCGGCCAGGTTAGTAGCAATACGGGTACGCTTACCCCCGGTGCAAGCCAGGATCAGAACCAGTTTCTTATGAAGATTGTGGAATCGGTCCTTACACATGGCAATGCAAAATTAGTTTCTTCCTCTGCCAGCGTTAATAGGCACGAGGCTTACGAGGTACATGTCACCTCGCCGGGATCAGGACAATCGGGTAGTACGGGCTCAGGTTCAGGCAATTTCAACTACGATGGCGATGTCTATATCGATAAAACAAGCACGCTCCCTTTGAAGGTAATGCTGACGATCCAGGGTTTTGGGCAGGTGACACTTGATATGCCAACTCTCGTGCTGAATCAGCCGGTAGCCGATAGTCTCTTCACTTTCGTACCTCCTCCTGGTGTCCAGGTGCTTCCTTTTCCAAAGGAGGGTGCATCTAACACAGGTACCATTAGCCTGGCACAGGCACAGCAGCAAGCAGGCTACCACCTCTTGAGCATTCCTGCATCTGATAGTGAGTACCAGTTGCAGGGTGTAGACGCACTCGGCGCTCCAGGTAACCAGATTTTCACACTCAATTACGTCAAGGGTAATAGCACGTTCGCGATTTCCGAGGGAAAATCCCTGGCAAATTTGCCCGTGTCCGGTCAACAGATGAGCTTGCGTAGGACGACAGCGACCCTTTCATCTGTGGGCAGTACTATGACGCTAAGCTGGACAGAGAAAGGCGCAGGTATTCAAGTTGCTGGTAACTTAAACAAGGATGAGCTAGTAACTATCGCGAATCTGTTATCATAAGGTTATTAGTCTTTTATGCCATTGTCTCCTTGACCACCTCGGCCAGCGCCTTGATAAACAGGGGCGAAGTATTCAGCGATTCGATACGGGCGAACTGAATACCATGCTCTTCTGCCTGCTGGCGGGCGCCAATCTCGATATCATAGAGAATCTCAAGGTGGTCAGCCAGGAACTGTACCGGGGCAATCAAGACATGTGTATGCCCAGCAGCGTGTAGTTCAGGCATGACATCGGCGAAGTCCGGTTTGAGCCATTCTTCGGGTGTATGGCCCGCGCTCTGGTAGCAGAACATCCAGCGCTCGGCAGGAAGGCCGACCAGGTCGGCGACGCGGGCGGCAGTCTCCTTTAGATTGTCGATGTAACCAGGTTCTTTGTCGATGACACGCTTAGGCATGCTATGCGCGGTCAACAGCACGGGGACGCGCGAGCGCACGTCTTCAGGAAAACGTTCAAGCGCCTGCTGCAGACGTTCGGCCAGTGCCTGCAAGAAATAGGGCTGGAGGTGCCAATCACCGGCAATCCTTGATGTGAGATCATTGCGGTCCAACTCCTCCACGGCCTCTGTCAACGTACGTGTGTAGCCGCTCATAATGATTGGCGAATACTGTGGTGACATAATCACGCCGATCAACTGTTGCGCGTCTGCAGCGATCTCAGGCACAAGGTCGGCAACGAATGGCGGGGCAAAACGCATGCCAGCGATCACGCGGAAAAGCGGGCCGTCAGGATGCTGGTTATTCAATTCCTCCTGAAGCGCGGCAGCTTGCTCGCGGGTAATACGCAGCAGAGGTGAGCCACCGATGAGGGCATAACGCCGGCGAAATTCTGTGATTAACTCTTCTTCGGCCGGGCGTCCGCCGCGTACGTTTTTCAGATAGGTAGGAATATCATCGAGGGTGGCCGGTGAGCCGTAAGTCATCAGCATTACCCCAATATGTGCGTTTGTCATTATTTGTATCCTTCTAGCTAGCGTTTTGTTGTCTCGTGAACAGCATCGACCAACCTTCGAAGTATTTCCGGCGGCGTCGGAGCGAGTACACCATGGCCTAGATTAAAGATGTGGCCAGGACGATTGGCAGCACGCCGTAGCACATCGTGCATGCCTTCCTCGATAACATTCCAGGGGGTCAGCAGAAGTGTGGGGTCGAGGTTACCCTGGATGCCACGGTCGTAACCGATACGCGTCCATGCGGTGTCGAGGTCCATGCGCCAATCGATGCTGATTACATCGCCACCTGCTTCTGTCATTAACTCCAGCAAACTGGCTGTACCGGTGCCAAAATGGATGGACGGCGTACTCGTTTGTTTGACTGCATCGAAGATGCGTTTCGAGTAAGGTTGCACGAAACGTTTGTATACGCTGGGACTTAGCGCGCCAACCCAACTGTCAAATAACTGCACAACATCTGCACCTGCTGAGACCTGTGCAACCAGGTAGCGCGAAACCACCTCGGTCAGTTTGTTCATCAGGGCGTTCCAGGTCTCTGGTTGTCCGTACATAAGTGACTTTGCGATGGCATAATCACGCGAGGGACGACCCTCAATCAAATAACAGGCCAGCGTGAAAGGGGCGCCGGAGAAACCGATGACGGCTTGCTTTCCTTCCAGTTCGCGCCGAACAAGTCGAATAGCCTCCATAACAAAGGGTGTAGCTTCTTCTGGATCAATGATGCGCAACGCATCGACATCCTGCATGGTGCGGACGGGGTTATGAATGATTGGGCCCACATCCGGCTCTATCTCCAGCGAGACACCCATCCCCTCCAGAGGCAACATAATGTCAGCGTAAAGAACCGCGGCATCGACACCAAACTCCTTGACGGGCATCAGCGTGACCTGTGCACACAATTCAGGGGTCTTTGCCATGGTGAGAATGTCGTAGCGCTTGCGTAACTCGCGGTACTCGGCGAGGCAGCGTCCAGCCTGGCGCATGAACCAGGCAGGTGTAGCGTCAGGCTGCCGGAGGTGGCAAGCATCAAGAAAACGAGCGACTCCAGTGTGCGGTTCTACAGCGGAGGATACGTTATTCGGTTGCATGTTTATTCCTTAATCAATGTAGTGTGATGAAGTATCGATCATATATGATCACCGTGTTTGTTAGAAAATGGAGACCATAGTAATCAACCCTAAGGAATATAATAGCGTGGATTTGGTAATGTGGCAACCTTAAATCTATATAAATCTTACAAAATTTGTGATATCTCTGGAGATTTTATGAGGAAACCATATACACCTTGAAGTGAGCGAAACTGGCCTCGCCACTGGTTTCTGACGAAAGTGTGCCGATAACAAAGCCTACCTGTCCACTGGTATAGGTGTTGTCCTGTTGCTCTCCAACAAAAACGTTATTAATGAACAGTTTAAAATCACTACCATTGGCAATTACAAGCAGCGTATTCTTCTGATTACCGAGAGCAATAGCATTACTTCCGGTATCCTGGATGAGATAGGTGTAGGTTCCAGTTGAAGCGTTGGCATCGTGGCGACGGAAGAAAAACTCCCCCTGACTAGTGATCTCGAAGTCATAATACTGCTGGTCGTTGGCACGGAAGATCAGACCGGCATCGTTGCCTGAGAGCAGAGAGACATCCACCTGAAAAGCCGCATTGTCATAGGATAGGCTCGTTGATTCGCAAGGCACGAGCAGATTAGCCTGTCTGACTATAACATGATAGGTTCCATTCATAAAGACGCAAGCAGTATTTTCGTACCAACTATTGTTGTTTGCGCTCAGATTATCTATAAGAAGAGGTGAGCTGCTGCTAATAGCACTGGTGGTTGCAACCGCTTCCTGATCGGACGTCTGCGTGGTTACACTTACTTTTGGTGTGGGTGAACCACTTATCTGCGTTACGCTGATCCTGGGGATCCGAGTGGCCTTGATAAGCCGGGCCGCAGCAGTTGAAGTATTAACCACGTGTGTAGCCCTACTATAAGTAAAGACGGCGAAAAGTATCACCGACATGATGACAAGCAGAAAACTAAAGCCCATGAAGCTGGTTATCACAAAGCCATCTCGGCCAGGGTCCGCACTGCCCAGGACTGCAGATCTTGCATGCCTTCGTCTATATACAGGGGTAGCTGGCTTGATGGGCTGCTGGATGACTGTTTGCTCTGCTGAGCTTGGGGCATCTACACCGGCATAAAGCGAAGAGCCGGGAAGAACAAGCTTTTCTTCCTGGACAACAGGAGGAGCCGTTACAAAGGCCATTTCCGCCTGGGGCACCTTCACATCATTAAAATATGGTTTTTCTACTGCATGGCTTGAACCCCGCATTTGCACCGATTTGTCATAGGTCTCACTTGTCATATCATAAAGAGGCGGTAACTCAACGCTATCGCTCAGGACTACCTTGGCTAGAGGGGTTGGAGTCCAGGAGGGGGCTGTACCTGGGGAATTCAGAGCTTGCAGATAGGCTTGTGTCAGGTCATTTGGAGTTTGGAAGCGGCGGCGCGGGTCTTTGTCCAATGCACGGAGTATGACTTGCTCAACCTCGCGAGGAATAGCCGGGTTGAGGCGCGAAGGTGGTATCGGCTGCTCGTGCATCTGTTTCAAGTATACGGTCAGGGCTGTATCACCTGTGAATGGCAGTTGTCCGGTTACCATCTGGTAGAGCAATATGCCAAGCGCATAAATATCACTGCTTTTGGAGGCGGGCCCATCTGCCAGTTCAGGGGCCATAAATTCGGGAGTGCCCAGCAGCACACCGGTTTGTGTGACATTGCCTGTTCCATCCACTGCTTTTGCCAGGCCAAAATCTGCCAGGTAGGCATGGTGATCATCGCGTAAAAGGATATTCGAGGGTTTGATGTCGCGATGCACAATACCATGTTCGTGGGCATACTGTAGACCACTGGCGATTTGTGAGAGCATCTCACCGGCATCTTCCAGCGTCAGGGGACCTCTTTCCAGTCGCTCGCCTAAGGATTCGTGATCGATGTACGGCATGACGAGGTAATGCCAGGGTGCCTGTTCACCGTAATCGAAGGCGGGCAGAATATGGTTGTGATGCAAGTTGCCGATGGCTGCTGCTTCGCGCTGGAAACGTTCGATATAGTCCGCGTGGCTGCTGGTCACGACCTTGATGGCTACATCGCGATGCATGAGTTCGTCATAGGCCAGATAAACTTCCGACATGCCGCCATGGCCAAGGCGGCTTTGCAGGCGATAGCGGCCTAATTTGGTCCCTTCCAATCCATGCATAAACTCTTATATTCCTCGTATGATGAATATTCGCTTATTCGCCATAGGCGATCTCATGCAAGTAGTACTGGCAGTATATTCATCTCTAGTATTAAATGTCAACTCTTACAGTGGCTCAAGCTCTTTTGTAACTATTCAGGACTGCTCGCAGCCTGCGGCGGCTCACCCAGGTAGGGAGTGGGTGTGGGCTGTGCAGCCGCAGGCTACGAGCAGTCCTGAATAGTTACGCTCTTTTTTTATGTCGCGCCTCATGTGGGTCTCTCTCATGCTTCTGCTTAAGGATTTGTCGTTCCCCAGATTCTGGCTTTGCAAGAGCCTTATTGCTCAGGCCCCTGAAAATAATCATCATCGTTTTGATTCCCGTTCCCATCCCTATTTTCACGTGCATGTTTATGCTTGTGTTTATATTGAGGAAAAGAAGGTGTAAAACGCGACGAATACGCGTTGCCACTTGAATTATCAACTACCGCAGTAGTCTGAGATCTGGATGAAGATACAAGATGCTTTTGCTGAATATTGCTGGTGAACTGCGCACTTACACTCAAAATCAAAGGTTCCGGAGCATCACCCTTGGCGAGTAAGAAACCCAGCGATAAGGGAGTCGCGACTAGCAAAGCCAGTCCTAAGGTAACAATAGTCTTTTGAATTTCGCGGCCGGGGTTTTGCCACCAGGGTACCACTTGCTGTACAACAACCGGTAATGTAATGCTATCAATCTTGTGAATCGCTATAACTGGCGGCTTAAAGGTTCGTACGGCAAGTGTAGTTTTAGCATGCTCAGAGAACTGAAGAGCATCCTCATATGCCTGGGCCATGGCCTTTACACTCAAGAAGCGGTGGCGTGGGTCCTTGCTTAGTGCGCGCAAAATAACCTGTTCCACGGGTCGAGAAATAGCAGGGTTGAGGTGAGAAGGAGGCAGGGGCTGCTCTCGAATATGTTTCCAATATACTGATACGGGTGTGCCACCTGTAAACGGTGCTCGTCCTATAAGCATGTCATAGAGTAAAACGCCAAGGGCGTAAATGTCGCTGCTGACACTTTCGGGTCTGTCAATCAGTTCGGGGGCCATATATTCAGGAGTGCCTATCAAGCAGCCTGTTTGTGTGAGGTCGCTTCCCTCTCCTATCAATTTTGCCAGGCCAAAATCCGCGAGATAGACATAGTGGTTATCGGCATCATCGATCAAAATATTTGAGGGCTTGATATCGCGATGAATGATGCTATGTTCGTGAGCAAATTGTAGCGCGCTCGCCACTTGTGAGAATATATGCCCTGCTTCTTGCTGCGTGAGGCACCCTTTCGCGATGCGCTCGCGTAAGGTACCATGCTTCATATAGGGCATGACAAGGTAGTAAAATGGGCCATGTTTCCCATAATCAAGAGTAGGTAGAATATGGTTGTGTGGGAGTTTACTCATGGTTTGCACTTCGCGCTGCAGGCGCTGCATGCAATCAGGATTGTCGCTACTGACCAGTTTGATGGCTACATCACGCTGCTGGAGTTCGTCATAAGCCAGGTATACATCCGACATGCCACCACGACGCAAACGATGTTGAAGGTGGTAGCGGCCTGAAATGGGTTCTTGAAGTTCCAGCATCATCATTCCCCGCGTATCTTGTGCCTTTTTGACATGCCTAGGAATAATACGTTTGAATATTACAATTCGTGTCAGCAATTCAACTGGGGATGAATCTCTACTTCAACCACGGCAACCTCTTCCGCAAAGCAGGAATAGCCTGCTCGATCGCCTCCCTACCAGCTGTCACAAACTTAAGCCCCTCTGAAAATTGTCGCAAAGAGACCCGGTGTAGTTTAGGCCGGATAACCACATCTGCTTCCCGGATACTGTGCATGCCGATGGTTGCCATTGCCAGGTCATAGGCGCGCAGGATTATATCGACAAGGTGCGGAGAGTGATGCCCTTTCTGCTGCTGACCATCTAATGACTCTTCCAGCCAGGGTGTTGCGCTTTCTAAAGAGGGCGGATCTTGTCCACCCAGCTCTGAAGCTATCAGAATGTCGGCTCCCATCTTTCTTACAAGACGAATCGGTACCGGATCGTGTATGCCAGCGTCCATCAGAATATGCTCACCTATCATTACGGGTGGGAATATCCCTGGCAGCGCTACGGAGGCTAATGCTGCTTGCCAGAGCAACCCACGATCGAGCACGACGCCAGCTCGCTTTGACAGGTCGACTGCCACAACCGCGAAAGGGGTGGTCAGGTCCTCGAAGCGTATATCTCCACAGTAGTCGCGCAGCATACGCTTCAAACCTTTGTTGGAGAAGATTGAGGTACGAGGGAAAGTCAACTGCACGATATGGCGCTGGATTTCCAGAAAAATTGCCTCACTCTCGGCAATAGATTTGCCTATCAGATACATGCCAGGCGCAATAATCCCACTACTGCATGCTGCGATGTAGTCGAGAGGTACGCCATAATGGAGCAGGCGCTCCAGGACTCCCAGGTGCGCGAACCCTCTTGCGCCACCACCTCCGAAAGCAATACCCACGGTCTGGCGCGCAATATGCCGGGCCACAAAATCCACAGCTTGCGTCAACTCAGCCTCTACTGCCTGCTGGTGAAGCGTTGTCTGTTGCTTCCAGCACTGTTCGAGTAAAGGGGTATCAGCGGGTAGAAGGCGCGTAACGGCATGGCCCAGGCGAACAGTATAACCATCCTGTACACCAATTGTAGGGCGTTCGGGAACATGAGCTACAAAAAGAGAGAGGTCCTTATTCGTCGTGTTCCCGCGTATCTCAGCGCCGGATCTGGTGAGGATATGTTCTGGCCTGGTGGGATCTGACCAACGATTCGAAAACCCCAATGTGGTCATCTCATTGGCGGAAACTATTACGATTGTCCTGGTAGACTGTTCTGCTATCGTCTGCACTATATCAGGAGTCGTTTCCGGAGTCGTCACCAGTAAGAGGTAATCATACAGCCCTGCCAGGTCAATCAAGGTGGTCGTCAGTGTACTACTAGCCAGTGCACCTGCTTGCTCAGAAGACGGCATTAGAGCTGCAAGGGCAGGATAGTATTGAACATCGGGGGTAACGGTGGGGGCGTGGTGGGCCTGGAGCAGGCTATGATCGTGCGCGCATTCAAGTAGAGTTGGGCGTACCTGGCCAGACCGCGCTGCAAAGCGCGGGCCGATTGCTTGATCCTGTCCGCAAAACTCCAGCATAAGTACGCGCCTGTGACTACGCGATGCCAGCGCATAAGCGATGTGCAGGGCAAGTGACCGGTCTAATGGAGAACCGGAGGTATCTACCAGGGAGAGCCAGATGCGCTCGGCAGCATAATTTGAGAGCAATTGCTGGTTAGTGCGTGCCAGGCGCAGGGAAAGAATGGAGTTGATATTTTGCAGCAGGGTCGGACAAGAGCCGATCAGTGTCAGAAAATCGGCTTGTGGCAGCGCCCAAAGCCTCGTATCCTGTTCGGCGCGCACTGTTGCTGATGGAGGTTCGCCAGTGACGAGCGACATCTCACCAAAGCATTCCCCTGGTCCTAGTTGGGCAATTCGCGTACCTTCTCCAGCTTCTTCTTGCAGTAAGACGCTCACTTGACCAGAGGCAATGATGTACAACTGACCATGCCATACGCCACGTTCGAGAATGCGTGCACCACGTTCATAGCTGACGGGTTGTAATCGCGCAAGTATGTTCGCTGTTTCGTGTGATTGTAAGTTGCGAAACAGTGCGCTGGACTCAATAAGTTCATGCGGTTCCAAGTTGGTCATTAGCCTATACCCCTGTTCTGGTTTTATCATCGTAATTATATCTCCCCAAAGGCTGCTGAGATATCTCCTTTTTTGCATGCTGTGATCTTGCCCATATCTTTCCTCACAAACAAATACGGGATTTCCACTTTCTTATTGTCAAGTTGGAATAGCGTGGTAAAGGGGAGAACAAATGGTCAACAAACGATCGTCAACGAAATAGTTAGAGAGGCCGTGCATGAATATCAATGAGCAACTTGAAAAAATATTAGCAAATTTAGGAGTCGAGATGGAATACGCAGAACATGAGCGGTATGATGAAAACTCCGTTCCTGAGGTTTCCATTTTTCAGTCTTCGCGCGATCATTATGGGGTTTTCTATCGCCTGGACATCATCGACCAGTTACCGCAACTTCGTATCATGGTGCCTGTTGAAAATGGAGCATTGAAGGCGGAGATGTATTTGGTGCGCTTAAGTATGAAAACGCCCCTCCATACATGGTTTACAGGGATCGCTTCTTATCATGGGAGCCAGGAGTTTGAACGCGGGCGCGAGGGAACTTTACAGCATCTCCTTTATGCTGTCGCCGAGATGATGAAACAACTCTTCTGGTCCGGTGACCTGGAAAGTATGTGCTTCCCGCCAGAAATCGAAGTACGGCGATTGATATAGGTGTAATTCTCCGAAGAGCATTTGCGAAAACGGAATTTTGCAATTTTAGTAATTTCGTAAAAAACCACTTGACATGACGCAAACGCGGTGGTATCATCTCACTTGCGCTCGTCGGGGAACTGGTGAAGCGCGATTGGTGCGGAAGCATCCGATGTACCTGAACAACTGAAGAGTGGTAAGGAACATATTATGATAGCACATTTTTTTCCTGTCAATTGGTGACAACTCGCTTACAAAGCATTTGAGTCTCCGCTGAGAGACTTAAAATAAACATGGATGGCGAGTTTGATCCTGGCTCAGGATAAACGCTGGCGGCGTGCCTAACACATGCAAGTCGCACGTCCTCTGGTGCTTCGGCACCGGAGGGAGTGGCGGACGGGTGAGTAACACATGGGTCACCTACCCTTTGGTGAGGAATACCGGCGAGAAATCGCCGACAAGACCGCATACGCTCTCGACAGAGAGCAAAGCTGCTGACTCGCGTCAGCAGCGCCAGAGGATGGGCCTGCGGCCGATTAGCTAGTTGGTGGGGTAAGGGCTCACCAAGGCGACGATCGGTAGCTGGTCTGAGAGGACGATCAGCCACACTGGGATTGAGAACGGCCCAGACTCCTACGGGGGGCAGCAGTGAGGAATTTTCCGCAATGG
>WNFE01003869.1_pt1 | contig 12985 bp, 14 predicted proteins | sample 5400451 | NCBI WGS metagenome assembly WNFE01 (sample SAMN13153344, study PRJNA577476) | soil metagenome | isolation source: 200 cm saprolite under Douglas fir tree site 2 hole 2 | place: USA:California | collected 2015-04-18 | reverse complement strand
CAGGCTCGTCGATCATGCCGGGAAAAGTGAACCCGACGCAGGAGGAGGCGATGGTCATGGTGTGCATCCAGGTGATCGGCGATGACAGTGTGGTGGCGTTCGCTGGCTCGCAAGGCAACTTCGAACTCAACGCCATGCGTCCGATCATCATCAACACTGTGCTGCACTCGGCGCGTATCCTGGGGGACGCCTGCGAGAAACTGCGCCAGTTTGGCATCGAGGGCATCACGCTGGATACCGAGCGGATCAGCACGTACGTCAACGAGTCCTTGATGCTGGTGACCGCGCTGAGCCCGGTCATCGGGTATGACAAAGCCTCGGTGATCGCTCACAAAGCGCTTGACGACAACACCACCTTGCGTGCAGCGGCGCTTTCGAGTGGCTACATCAGCGCCGAGGAATATGATAAGATCGTGGTGCCGGCCCGTATGGTCGGCGATCCCCACAAGGATCTGGAGGAAACCCGTAAAGTGCTTGGGCCATAAGGCTTTAAGGAAGAAGAGAAACGAAAGGGAAACTCACATGCAAAAGACTTCGCAACAACGCAGTGACGAGCTGAACCAGGTGCCGCAACCGATCCGGGGCAACCTGGGCTCGTCTATCCTGGGCCCGCACAACGTGCCCGTGGAGCGCGAGAACCCCGACCTGCTGGCCTCCCCCTATACCGACAACGGCACGATCCCTAACCTCAAGTTCTCCTTCGCCACCGCGCGCAACCGCCTCGTCACGGGTGGCTGGGCGCGCGAGGTGACGGTGCGCGAGCTGCCGGTCGCCACGGAACTTGCCGGGGTCAACATGCGCCTGAAACCCGGTGGTATCCGTGAGATGCACTGGCACAAGGAGGCCGAATGGGCATACATGCTCGCCGGGCGTGCCCGCATCACCGCCGTCGACGAACAACGCATTCGATCCAGGGCTTGGAAGAGGGCTGCGAGTTCCTGCTGGTGTTCGACAACGGCAGCTTCTCGGAGAACGAGACCTTCCTGATCACGGACTTGTTCAAGCACACCCCGCGCGACGTGCTGGCCAAGAACTTCGGTGTCCCAGAGGCCGCCTTCGCCAACATCCCGATCGACGTCGAGCACGAGCGGTACATCTTCTCCGGCAAGGTGCCCGGACCGATGAGCGCCGATGTGGTTCAATCGGGAGCGGGCATCGTGCCCCAGACCTTCAGCCACCACATGATGGCCCAGGAACCGATCAAGGCGGCGGGAGGCTGGGTGCGCATCACCGACTCCTCCAATTTCCCGGCCGCGACCACCATCGCGGCGGCGCTGGTGAACATTGAGCCGGGCGCGATGCGCGAGATCCACTGGCACGCCAAAGACGAGTGGCAGTATTACATCTCGGGGCGCGGGCGCATGACCGTGTTCGCGTCGGGCGAGAAGGCGCGGACCTTCGACTACCAGGCGGGCGACGTGGGCTACGTGCCGTTCGCGATGGCGCACTACGTCCAGAACCTGGGCGACGAGCCGCTGCGCTTCCTGGAGATGTTCCGCAGCGCCCGCTTCATGGACGTGTCGCTCAACCAGTGGATGGCGCTGACGCCGCCCGAGTTGGTGCAGGCCCACCTGAACCTGGACCCCGGTAGCCAGGCGGGCACCTGCGACGAATATGCCGGTGGGGGTGGGATCACTCAGGCGATGCAGCACGCTGTTGCGCTTCCTGGAAATGTGCAAAAGCGCCCACTTCGCGGACGTCTCGCTGAACCAGTGGATGGCCTTAACCCCACCGGAACTGGTGCAGGCACACTTGAATCTGACTCCGACCGTGATGAGCGCATTGCGCAAGCAAAAGAGATCTGTCGTCTAAGGAAGGATAGGAAGAAATGAATAGATGGAAGCAGGGGAAGTTGTTTCTGCTTCCTCACACAGAAGCGATGCATATAGCAACAGAAGGAAATGGTACCACGCTTCCAGATCTGCTGCGTGTGCCCCGCGAACGTGGACGTATCGGTCTCTTACTACTGCTTTTGACGCTCAATGCGGCATGGATCGACATGCTATCCTACCTCTCTCTGGGTCGCGTGTTCGCGTCGTTTATGACGGGCAACTTACTGTTCATTGGGCTGGGCGTGGCTCAGGGAAATAGTGGAATCCTGATACGCGCCCTCGTAGCGGTGCTGGTCTTCCTCGTTGGTGTCGCATTCGGCTCGTTTTGCCTTGGACGTGCGCCACAGCAACAAAGCGGGCCTGCCTGGCACCACACGTTCGTCCGCTACCTCCTGATGGAATGGCTCCTCTTGCTCGTCTATGCCATCATCTGGCGAGTGACGAGCAATCTGAGTCAGCAAGCAGGAGTGCAGATCCTGCTGTTGTGCGTGGCAGCGTTGGGAATGGGCATGCAGGGAGCGCTTGTCCTGGCGTTCAACATTCCTGGCGTCGTCGCCGATGCCCTCACTGGAACGCTGATCACGCTAGGGCAGCGTCTCGCTCAGGGCCTGGGCCATCCGGGACCGGAGAGCCAGGAGCGGGGATGGAGCGGCATGTTCCTGGTGCTCCTGTGTCTCATCTATGTAGTAAGTGCGTTCGTTGTCGCCCTTACCTCGGCTTTCATGCTTACGCCAGTTGTTCCGGTGATCGTCGTGACCATCGCGATCTTCGCCTTGCTTTTTCCATCCCGCCAGGCCGTCAGAAGCCTTCCAACCTCATCCTCCTAAGTACAATGACTGGAGATACTGTACTGGTCACCTCTTCCCCAGCCTGTGGAGGATCCTGCCATAGGCCACCTGCCCGCGCCGGAAACTGCTCAGGCGGAAAAACTCATCGGGAGCATGCAACTGCTCATCCATCAGCCCGAAAGCGAAATTCACTGTGTAGGCTCCCAGCATGCTGAGGAACAGTTCGCAGACGGGGATGCTGCCACCAATGCGCCAGTAGTAAGGGGCCTTGCCGTACATCTCCGTCAGCACAGTTTCGGCGGCCCGGTTGCCCCAGTGGTCCATAGGAACCAGGTAGGGTTTGGCAGCGCCGGGAAGTGGACGAACCGTTACCTGCACCCCAGGCGGGGTATAGCGTTCGATGTGCTTGCTCATGAGATCGACGATGGTAGCGGGGTCCTGGTTGGCCACCAGCCGGCAGGTAATCTTGGCGTGCGCCTCATTGGGCAGCACGGTCTTGATTCCTTCACCCTGGAACCCACCCCAGATGCCGTTCACCTCCAGCGTGGGGCGTCCTGCAAGATGCTCCTGCGGCGTGTAGCCAGGCTCGGCCACGAGGGCATCGACGCCGATGGCCTCCTTAAAGGCCTTCTCATCGAACGGGATAGCAGCGATGGCGGTGCGGTCTTCTGCCGAGAGTGGCACGACCGCATCGTAGAAGCTCTCGACCAGAATCTTGCCCTCGGGACTGCGCATGGAGTCCAGGATATGCACCAGGGCATGGGTGGGGTTGGCAACGGCCCCACCATAGAAACCGGAATGCAAATCGGTCCTGGCCCCGCGCGCGTCGATCTGGACACCGGCTAGCCCCTTGAAGGCAACCATCAAAGCAGGCTGTTCCTCGCCGTACTGGGCGCCGTCGGCACTAAGCACCAGGTCGCAAGCCAGCAGATCCCGTTGGCTCGCAATCAAGGCTGGCAACTGGGGGCTGCCGATTTCTTCCTGCCCCTCCAGAAAGAACTTCACATTAACGGGCAAGGCTCCCTCGGACTGAAGCAGGGCTTCGACGGCCAGGATAGGGATGAACATGTTGCCCTTATCGTCTGTTGCGCCACGAGCGTAGACCCGGTCATGGCGGATCTGTGGCTCAAAGGGTGGGCTCGTCCACAGGTCCAGTGGGTCGGCTGGCTGTGTATCAAAGTGACCATAAATCATCACCGTCGGCTTCCCGGGCACGTGCAGCCACTCCCCGTAGACAACCGGGTGTCCACTCGTCGGCAAGATTTGCACGTGTTCCAGCCCAGCAGCCACCAGGCGATCAGCAACCCAGCGGGCTGCCCGTTGAACAGCATCGGCATGCTCGGGCAGCGCCGAAATGCTGGGAATGCTGAGGAAGAGCAGCAACTCCTCCTGATAACGCGGTTGCTGCTCTTCGAGGTAGGTCTCCCATGTCATAACTTACTCCTCTCTCTTTCTGTCAGAGATATCTCTTTGAAATGGCCCCAATGGCTCATTTGATAGGATTACATCAATCTCCGGGCGCATGGGTGCGGCGCGTGCCTGGCTCTTTCCAGACAAAAAGCGAGCGCCGGAAGAGCAAAACCGGAACGAGCCAGAGCGGATAGAGCAGATAGGGCAGGTTCGAGGCCCAATAGGATACATCATTCGTGACGCTTGGCAGACTGGCAAAGATGTCGCCCAGAAAGAAGCCAATGATCGCATAGAAGATCATCGCGCCCGTGATGAGCCCAACGGGGATCACCCAGGGCCGCCTCAGCCAGAGACCCACGCCGGTGGCGACATAGAGCGGGCCAAGCAAGAACGCATCCTCGACAGCGCCCGCGAGAACGCCAGCGTCCACCTTCAGATAGCGACTGTCGCCGTTCAAGATGTAGCTGTACCAGATCTGGCCGAGCGGGTTGCTGTTGGGTCCGATGGTGACGAGGTGAAGCGCGAAGAGGACATAATAGAACTGGGGAATGGTGGTAACAATCCCGAGCAGGAGCGAGAAGCCGGCGAGGATGGAGAGCCAGAGCGGGCGCCTGGTAGTCACCTTCAGGCGCGTGGGCTGATCGATGCGTGCGGCCATAGAGTTATCCCTCCTTGGAGTGGTGATCGGTCCATCGCTTGGGCCGCCTCACGCTGATGTTGTCAATGATAGGATGAAATGGGCGAATGTTGTCCAATCATTCGGGTGGTTTCCTCTCGTTTGAGGGAACTTGCTGCCCCGAAGAATCGAGATGCGATTCGGCCGATTTCATTCTACCATGTACATCTTTCCTTGTTCCCATATTGTTATGCATCTGTCTCGAGGAAGACGAGGCAGTATGACACCTGCCTGGGCCGAAACGACGCAACAGAGACGCTTGGCATCTATGTGGATTGCGATGTATGATGCATAAAGTGACAAGCAGTGATATAGGGAGATAACAAGCTATGCGTATTCGAAACTACCGGCGGGGAGACATTCCAACGCTTGTGCATATACAACAACTTGCTGCGCAACGCGACAACGTAGATACAATGAGCGAAGCAGATTTCGAGGAATGGCTGGCGCAGCCGGAACTGGAAGCGGAGTTCAATGTTTTTCTGATTACCGATGATGACGATGACTTGAATGATTGGGGGCAGGGAGGTACATTGGATGGCCTGGAAGGAGAAGTAGCAGGGTATACGGTGCTACAGTTACGCCGGAGCCAGCATGCCTATCATTTCCTTTGTGAGGGAGCGGTGCTCCCGCAGCATAGGCGACGTGGCGCTGGCCAGGCCTTACTGATCTGCGATCTCAACCACGCTCGCATACGCGCTTCAGAGTTCGAGTTTGAGGCGCGGCAGCAAAACCTTCCCATCTACTTTGAGGCTTTATTGCCTGTAAGCGACCCGGCATCGGAGAACCTGGCGGCGAAATGCGAGCTGCAGCCGGTCGATGAACCGGTATTGAGGGGTATGCGGCTCTATCGCGGCGAACTATGACAGAGGCGAGGGACTACTGTTAAGAAAGAGGAGACGGATAGTGAAAGTTGCTCTCATCGGCGCGGGAAGCGGCCAGTTTGCGCAGACGGTGATCACGGATATCCTGGCGATCGAGGGGTTGGACGCGGGCACGTTTGTCCTGGTGGACCTGGATCCTGAGCGCCTGGAACTGACACACGAAGTCGCCGAGCAGTTGATCGAATTAGTGGGAAAACCCTGGACGGTGCAGGCGACGACCGATCGGCGGAGCGCTCTACCCGGTTGTGACTATGTGATCAATATGATCGAAGTCGGTGGGCTGGCGAATGTCGAGTATGATTACACCATCCCTTTGAAATATGGGGTGGATCAATGTATCGCCGACACGAGCGGGCCGGGTGGGCTCTTCAAGTATTTGCGCACTGCACCCTCCTGGCTGGCCATTTGCCGCGATATTGAGGAACTCTGCCCGCGCGCGCTGGTGATAAACTATACCAATCCGTTGTCTGCTATGACGCTGACCGCCCTGCGTGCCACCTCGCTGCAGGTAGTCGGCCTCTGCCATTCTATCGTGCTGACTTCTTATGAACTGGCGGACTACGCAGATGTGCCCTATGAGCGCATGCGCTTTCGCTGCGCGGGCATTAACCATCTCTCCTGGTTCGTGACGCTCGAAATGGACGGGGAAGACCTCTATCCGCGCGTGCGCCGGGCTGCTGAGGACCCGGCGATATATGAACGGGACCCGGTTCGCTTCGATCTGCTGCGGCAGTTTGGAGCTTATGCTACTGAATCGAGCGGGCACGTTTCCGAATACGTTCCTTACTTCCGCAAACGGAAAGAGGTGCTCGAGCGCTATACGCGCTTGAACCCAGATTGCGAGGGCGGCGCACGTGCGAGAAGATGGCCCAGGGAGCGCGCAGAACATGACGAGCGGCTACGCAGCGACCTGGCGCGTGAACGCAGCGGAGAGCGCGTATTTTATCTCGAACGGAGCCTGGAACATGGCTCGTATATTATTGAGGGGCATGCGCTGAACCGGCCTCAGGTGATCTATGGAAATGTTTGCAATACCGGGCTGATCGAAAATCTTCCACAGGATAGCTGTGTAGAACTCGCCTGCCTGGTTGATCAAAATGGGGTGCAACCGGCACATTTTGGAAGACTCCCAACGCATCTTGCTGCGCTGGATAGCGCCCATATCATGATACACGACCTGATGGTGCAGGCACTGCTCAATGAAGATCGCGAGGCAGCGGTGCACGCGCTGATGCTCGATCCGCTCACTGCGGCTGTCTGCACTCCGGCGGAGATCCGGCAGTTGTTTGACGAAATGGCTGCTACGCAAAAAGACTATCTCCCATACTTCATCAATCTAAAATAAGGGGGTTATGATGGCTGATATCGTCCCGTATTTAGAGCGCGTCCGCGCCCGGTTTGAGCAGCCTGAGATGCGGGCTGCGTTTCAAGGCTTTGCTAAAACCCTGCAGTTCATTTTTCCCGATCTCCAGCGTAACTTTACATTGACCATCGCGGAAGATGGAAGCGCGACGCTGGCAGAACAGACGCTCCCCCAGGCGGATTTCAAGGTTACCACCAGCAGTGATACGCTGGCCGGGATACTGGATCGCAAGGTGAATCCCACGAATGCCTTTATCACTCGTAAGCTCAAGGTTTCGGGGAAAATGGATGACCTGTTGAAGCTGCAAAGGTTGCTGTGAGCGCAGCTAGCTTCTGTCGAAAAATTCCTCGCGGCTGCCAGGATCGGGTTTCCTCGTTAGACGCATGGCGGAAAGATATGGATCATACGTTGCCAGAAGCTGGTTGGCTTCGTAGGCGAGGGCGCGATAGTTGATGTGGCCGCCAGGGCGAGAGCGCTGCGTGGTGAGATAAAGGGCCTGCTTCGGGTCTCCATGCATCCAGAGATCGACGCGGTGAGCAAGAGGCAGCAGATTGAGCGCAAACGCATAATCGATCGTATCGCCATACTTAGCTGAAACCACTTCAAGAAACTGCTGTAACTTCGTGTAATACGAAACTAAATCTTGCTCATATGCCGTTTTGTAGTCCGCAAAGGCTGGAATGCCTGTTAAGTACAGGGGCAATCCGAAGCCAGGAGCGAGAATTTGCTCGATGGTGTCTTTCGTCAGTCTTTCTCCAAAGACGAGAGGCAACGGAAAAAATCTTCCCCATGCGCGGTGGCGATTCAGATCACGTAATTCGCCTAAGAAGCTCTCAATCACCAGGGTCATGTGTGTTGTGCGGCCAAATGCTGGCATTTCACAATAGTTGGTGTGGCCTGAGAAAATCATGGTGCTGATGGCTTTTTTCGTTTCATCGTCCCGCGTATGTATCCAGTTAAGGAGTTGTTTTCTCTCAAGTCCCGGCCAGATCAGGAGGGCATAGGTTGCAACCAGCCTGTCTGCTTCTGTATACACCGGTTCAATCATGCTCACTCGTTGATCCACGAGTCGCGGGGCACATCTGTGTATCGAGACGCTTTGCAGCAGGTCGGTTTGATCTGCGAGGAATCGCTTTAAAGCGTGCAGGTTCCTATTGGTCGTAAGGAGAGGAGCGGTATGCCGGATTAACGCCGGAGCTTCTGCTTTGTAGCCAAGGATTTCTTCCTCTTCTGTTGTGGGCGAAAGCAATTGCTCGAGTTGTGCGGCGACTTTCTGATAGTAGGCGAGCGGCGAGGCCTTCAGTTCTGCAATAATGCGCGACCAGTCGCGAGCAGATGTTTCAAAGGACATTCCGCTCCATTGACCAAAGAGTAAAAAGTAGCGTACACAATCAAGTACGCGTGAGGCGAGGGCTCTTTTCTGATCTGCTCTGGTCGTATCAGCCTGGTAGTACTCTTCAAATGCATGGAGCAACACAGCTTTATGCTTTGCGAACAACTCCAGTGATAAGGCTCCAAACGATTGATATTCCTCTTCTAAGCGCTCTACGTCGTGCTGGGGCAGGCTCTCAGGTAAATAGTTTTTAATGGGGTGGAGGACCGCTCTTCCAAATGCTGCTTGATACCTTGTCGACTTTTCCTGGCCTGAATTGATTGATCCCTCGTTAAAGAGCGCCAGGCACAAATGCATGGGAATTTTGCCCATGTCCACGGCAAGCCTGGCCATGTCGCCAACCGATGCATGACCGTACCCGTGGAACATTTCTTCGAGTTTCTGGTCTGGATTGACTCCTTTTTCCCCCATTTCGTGCAAAATCTCCCACGGCATGCCTGCTGCCCGTGATTGGCGTGCGCCAGCCCATGCTTTATGGGCCGCTGTACGCTTCTCGGGATTTGCGGTCGAGGTGGTAGCGATGGTGCCTGTGGCGAGATCTTCTAAACAAATGAGTCGTAAGCCGGTCACATCGGCAGCATAGGTAAACCACCGGTAGGAACCGGTAACTACTTCTTTTTCCAGGTGTATTTCTGATGCTGCTTGCTGATGAGGTTGATTCATATCTACCATTGTCGAATATTTTACCCATAGCTGTCAATGAGAGCATAAGCGAAAGCCTGCTGGTTCTCGGTGGTTAACGAATTGATGTGCAGGCTCTTATTACCCCTGATTTGGCACGCCGGGACAACACTAAACAGGAGAATTGACCGCTGCAAAGCCAAGAAGCCACTCTCTCACATGCTTAAGGGAGGAGGAGTATCTCATGGTGATTGCAGACTTCTTGCTACTAGCTCATTTTTCCACAATACTAGCCTGGCAGATTGCAAGTTATGTGGCAGTGGGCAAGCAACTAGTGATTGTTTGCGCCACTTTCCGATGGAGCAAGCAGGGCATCTAATGTAGCGCGTCGGATGCGATAGGCCTGACGTGTACCACGATGGGGTAGAGTGATCGCCTCTAAAACACCATTTTTGATCCAGCGTCGTACGGTGGTGTCATCCACGCGCAATTTTTGGGCAACTTCGCGGACAGTTAGCAGGTCCGCCTCATCATGTACCACGTGGCCCTCTTTCTGGTCTTGTGCTATCATGACGAGCAATCCTTTTTAAAGCAAGCGTGCTTTTGGACTGCACGATTCAATCTATTTGACTATAACGACGAACAAGCTGTTTTTTAGTAACTCTGTTTATAAAGTCGTTTATAGTCCAGGTGCAGGAATTACCTATATAACAGTTATCACCTTACAAGCTCATTAAAAGTTTAATTGCGATTTTTGCCCTTACTAACCGCCAATCATCGACATACTGCGATTTGCCCGCTTAAAACGCTTATCCCCGATGTAATGCTTGAGTTCTTTGTGCCAGACGGCCTGGCGGATGGTGTTAGCCAGAACTTCATCAGAGGCGTCAGAGCGGACGACGGCTCTCAGGTCGGTCTCTTCGGTGGCAAAGAGACAGGTGCGTAGCTGTCCATCGGCGGTAAGGCGGATACGATCACATGATGCGCAGAACGGCTCGCTCACGGGATTGATGAAGCCGATCTCGCCTATACCGTCACTAAAGGTATAGCGCCGCGCCGTTTCGGAGCGGTCACCAGTAGTTATGGGTATCAGCGGACCATATTCGGCTTCGATGATGGCCTTCAGTTCGGCGCCTGTCAAGATATCTTCCTTGCGCCAGATCTGATCCGCGTCCAGGGGCATAAATTCAATCCAGCGCACAACGTATGCCTTACGCCGGGCCAGGCGTACAAAATCGAGCGCTTCCTCTTCGCTGTAGTCCTTAATAGCGACCGCGTTCACCTTGATGGGATGAATAGATGGATATTTTTCCAGTTCTTCCAGCCCCTCGAGCACGCGGTCGATTTGATCCCTGCGTGTGAGGCGCGCGAACTTTTCGCGAACGAGGGAGTCCAGGCTGACATTGATGCGTGTGAGGCCTGCCTGGGCAAGTGCTCCTGCCTGTTGCTTCAAAAGGATGCCGTTGGTGGTTAAGCTCAGGCTGCGTAAACCATCGATCTCGCGCAGCTGGCGCACGAGCTCGGGAACGTCTCGCCGCACGAGCGGCTCTCCGCCGGTCAGGCGAATCTGCTCTATACCTATGCTGACTGCGACCCTGGTGATACGTTCGATTTCCTCGTAAGACAGGATCTCCGCCTTTTTAAGCCAGGGGAGTCCCTCGGCAGGCATGCAGTAGGTGCAGCGGAAATTACATTTATCGGTAATAGAGATGCGCATGCTTTTGATGCGCCGCCCGTAGCTATCGACGAGTGGTTCCATGAATCTGCCTCCTGATATGTGCAGCAGGGTTGTATATTGCCCCTGGTCTAACAAACTATATCACATTTTACTGCTACCTGGTACTTTTTCGGTGCGGCAAAGGTATCAAATGTTGGGTGCTTCGGTGAGCGCCCGCGTCATTTCTTTCTCTCGCAGGCTGCTGGCGTACTCTAAATCTACCTGCCATTGGCTTGTGGAGCGACGTAAGACGTGCAAGGTCGCTTCGAGCTGGGCAAGGCTCATCGCCTGGTACTGCGTCTCTCCCTCGACCAGCTTCTTTGCTTGCGCCTTGAGGTGGAGGATGTGCGCCTGGCAGTAGTTAATGTAGTGATCGATCAGGTGCAATCGTTCAGCAGGATGCAAATATTCAAGGTAGCATACCTTTTGCCAGAAAAACCTGGCGTATTCCCCCGGATTCGAGGTGGTATCGAGCATCAACTGGCGAAAGCGCTTGCGCCCGTCGTCAGTTATTTCGTACGTGTGTAGTTGTCGCTCGCCTTGCTGTTCCTGCTTCGCTTCAGGAGAGGCAACGATCAAGCCTTCTTGCTCTAATTTGGAGAGCCGGGGGTAGAGCCATCCGTGACTGATTCTGGCGGCTGGCCCGATCATGTCATTGATGATTTTGGCGATCAGGTAGCCGTGAACTGGTCCTCGCATGAGGAGGGAAAGGATGATGAGTTCGTACATCTTGTTGACGCCTCACTAAAAGATAATCTGATGTCTGTCAAACAGGTCTGATAGACATCTCTTTCCGAGGCAATTCTATATGCTTTGGTTGAGGTTGTCAAGGCGATTATACGGTGTTATGAACCAGGAGGAGGTGGGGGCATATGCCCTCACCCCGCAGTATTTGTGACGTGGCCCGTTGCGATGATCTGGGATACAACTGACCCTACACGGTTAGAAGGGATGGCGAAGCCAACCCCATCGGCAGGCGTATTAAACTCCGGATCAACTGCACCCAGCGTCGGAATACCAATCAGGTTACCCTGCAAGTCGACTAACGCGCCGCCACTGTTGCCAGGGTTGATCGGGGCATCGGTCTGAACGGCATTGGAAATTGTTGCACCTCCCTGCCCCTCGCTGACACTGCGACCAAGCGCGCTGATAATCCCACTCGTCACCGACTGCGCGTTCCCCAGGGGGCTGCCGATGGCCAGGACATCTTGCCCCACTTGCAATTTGGAGGAATCGCCAAGGGTAGCCACCGTCAGGTTGGCAGTCGTCGTGATTTTCACTACCGCCAGGTCGTCGGCAGGATCGGTTCCGACCAGTTGGGCCGGAAGGTGTGTGCCGTCGGAGAGTATGACCTCGATGCTCTGCGCACCTGCGACGACGTGGTTATTGGTCACGATATAGCCGCGCCGGTCGACGATCACGCCAGAGCCAAGCGCGCTCGAGCCCGAGAGTGTGACATCCACTTCCACCACGGCTGGTCGAATTTTCGCAATCGCTGCCTCGCGCACCGTCTCCTCATTGGTTGTGGTTGCCGGCTGCACTGCCCCTGCGGTGGCAGTGGTCGTGGCACTTGCTCGCGTGGAAGCGGTACTGGTTCTGCTAAACTGCCAGCCAGCAAACAGGCCAACACCGAAGATGACTGCCAGCAGCAAGGTCAAGGCCAGCAAGGCCCCTTTCCGCACCCTGCCGGATGGGCGCGTGGGATGGGAGGGCGGTATCGCAGGCGAGAGTGGCGCCTGTCCTGGCAAAGGCTGGTCTTCCATCTGTGTTTGTTCTGGGTATGAGGTGTACGTTAGTGGCGGTTCTTGTACTGTATACGGATCAAGCATCATCGTACTCCTTGCTGAATCGTTTTCAATTGCTCGCTTTGATGGCTGATATAGCGGGATGTACAGGCACTTCTCTCTGTAAAGGGAAGAGCCTGTACAATTATCCTAGCATGCTTCCATTGAATCTACATTGGAAAGAGATGTGAAACTTCCAATGTTGATGCGAGCTAGACGATCAGTCTACGGGAGTGATACCTGGGAAGGTGAGGAAAACCTATTTTCCAACCTTCGCGTGGTATAGAGACTAGCGTTTGAAAATATAGCGTTTATAGCAGGATTTTACCACCAAGCGGACAGGTGCTTTGAGAGGCTTGACAGGGGATGTACAGGGGGTGTACAGTGGTGGAGGTTATTTCTAATGCTTCATCGCCTGTCCGGTGCGTCTGCAAGGGGTGTGGCGTGCACCGGTCACAGGGATGCTGTCCCATGCATCGCTTGTGCGTTGCTCTTCGTGTGTAGAAGGTATCTTTTT
>WNFE01002762.1_pt1 | contig 12985 bp, 11 predicted proteins | sample 5400451 | NCBI WGS metagenome assembly WNFE01 (sample SAMN13153344, study PRJNA577476) | soil metagenome | isolation source: 200 cm saprolite under Douglas fir tree site 2 hole 2 | place: USA:California | collected 2015-04-18 | reverse complement strand
GGACGACGGCCGGTTCGCCGACCGCGCACGAGAACTTCACGCGTCCGCGGTGCTGGCGGCGGCGCGGCTGGCATCACCGGGCGCGGCGATCGAAGAATCGGGCAACGCGCCGTTCGTGGCCGGGCGATGGGCGTTTTCCCTCAACGGACTCGTGCACGACTTCGGAGCCGAGGCCGGCAACGCCCTCCGCGCCCGCATCGGCCCGGCGATGGTCGACCAGCTCGTGGGCGACTCCGACAGTGAGGTGGTGTTCGCCGTCGTGCGCGCTCGACTCGAATCGGGCGACTCGCCCGGCGAAGCACTGCGAGCCACCATTGACGAGATCACTACGATCACGACCGGCCGGTTCAACCTTCTCCTTACCGACGGACACCGCGTCGCAGCAACCCGATTCGGTAACTCGCTGTTCGTGCGCGAGGGCATGGTTGCATCCGAGCCCATCGACAACCGACCTGACTGGCGCGTGGTGCCCGATTGCTCGCTGGTCGAGATCGAAGGAGCCGCGGTATCGGTGAGCTCGTTGTGAGCGGCACCTCCGATGGCGTCCGCGTCGACGTCCATCTCGAACCGGACGCAATGAGTCGTGCATTGACCGCCGACGTGCGCGCCGGACTGACGAGCAATCCGAAGACCCTGCCGCCGAAGTGGTTCTACGACGAACGCGGCAGCGAGCTGTTCGACATGATCACCCGCCTGCCCGAGTACTACCCGACCCGCACCGAACGGGCGATCCTCGCGGAGCGGGCGTCGGAGATCGCCGAACGCACGAAGGCCGACACCCTCGTCGAGCTGGGCTCGGGCACCTCGGAGAAGACCCGGTCATTGCTGGACGCCCTCACCGGCCTGGGCACCCTGCAGCGATTCGTCCCGTTCGACGTCAGCGAACAGACGCTGCGTGACGCCGCCCGCGCAATCCGGCTCGAGTACCCGGGTATCGAGGTGCACGCCGTGGTCGGCGATTTCGAGCACCACCTCGAGTACCTGCCCGACGGAGGTACCCGCGTCGTCGCGTTCCTCGGGAGCACGATCGGCAACCTCTCACCGAGTGAACGCGCCGATTTTCTGGTCCGGATCGCGGCCGGGCTCGCGCCCGGTGATGCCTTTCTCCTCGGAACCGATCTCGTCAAGGACATCGCTCGCCTCGAGGCCGCGTACGACGACACCGCGGGCGTCACCGCGGAGTTCAACCGGAACGTCCTGCGGGTCCTCAATCGGGAGCTCGACGCAGATTTCGATCCCGAATCGTTCATGCACGTCGCTCGGTTCGATCCAGTCGAAGAGTGGATCGAGATGCGTCTGCGCTCGCAACACCCGCAACACGTCACCATCGCCAAGCTCGGGCTCGACGTCCACTTCGGCCGCGGCGAGGAGCTGCGCACCGAGATCAGCGCCAAGTTCCGCCGCGAACGAGTCGAAGCCGAGCTCGCGGCCGCGGGCCTGGAGATGGCCGCATGGTGGACCGATCCCGACGCGGACTTCGGGGTGTCGCTGTCGTTCCGTTCGTAGGTGTGGCGCCGTTCTCACACGGTGGGGCGACGGGCCTCCGGCACGATGGTCAGACCCGCCGGAAGCTCGAGCACCTTGCAGCGGTCGCCCTCCACCTCGATCGACAGGTGCCCGCCCATCAGGGGAACACCGGTCACGGTGAGACGCCCGATCCAGTCCGGCACCTCGGGGGCGAGGTGGAGTTGGGCGTTGCGGACGTCGGGATCGAAGTGCAGCATCGACCGCAGGAAGAGCAGCGGCGACGCCGCCGCCCACGCCTGGGGTGAGCACGATGTGGGGTATCCGACGGGGAACGAGAATTCTTCGCGACGGAGCCCCGCGAACAATTCGGGAAGTCGATTCCCGAAATACCCCGCCGCGTGCACGATGCCTTCCATCACCCTGTGCGCTTCGTCGGCCATGCCGTAGCGCATCAGCCCGGCCGCGCAGATCGCGTTGTCGTGCGGCCACACACTCCCGTTGTGGTAGCTGATCGGGTTGAACCCCGTCATCGACGTCGCGAGAGTTCGGATCCCCCACCCGGAGAACATCTCGTCGGACACGAGCCGGGCGCCGACGAGCGCCGCCTTCTCCTCGTCGAGGATCCCCGTCCACAGGCAGTGGCCCATGTTGGAGGTCATGGCGTCGAGCGGCTTCTTGTTGCGATCGAGACCCATCGCGAGCCACCCGCGCTCCTCGAGCCAGAAGTCGCGGTTGAAACGAACCTTGAGCGCAGCGGCTCGCGCGCGCAATTCGTCGGCGAATTTCTCGTCGCCCCTCTCAGTCGCGAAATGGGAGCGCGCGATCAGGGCGGCATACACATACCCTTGCACTTCGCACAGCGCGATCGGGGCTTCGCCGAGCGTGCCGTCGGCGAAGCGGGTGGAGTCGTGAGAGTCCTTCCAGCCCTGGTTCTGGAGACCGCGATCGCTGGTGCGGTGATACTCGACGTACCCGTCGTGGTCGCGGTCGCCGAACTCGTCGATCCATGCCAGCGCGCGATCGGCGGCCGGCAGCAGCGCGTCGACCTCATCGCGGCGGTTGCCCCACCGCTGGAGCTCGCCGAGCAACATGACGAAGAGCGGCGTGGCGTCGACGCTGCCGTAGTAGATGCGCTCCCCACCGAGCGACGTTTCGGCCGACTCTCCGAAGCGCATCTCATGGAGGATGCGCCCCGGCTCCTCTTCGCTGATCGGGTTCACCTCCCTCCCCTGATAGCGCGCCAACGTCTGGAGCGTGCCGAGCGCGAGGTCGGAGTCGATCATCATCGACATCCATGACGTCATGAGGCTGTCGCGACCGAACACGGTCATGAACCAGGGGGCACCGGCCGCGACCACTGTTCGGTCGGGGAACTCGGGATCGAACAGGCGGAGCGCGGCGAGATCCTCGGTGGAACGGTCGAGCAGCGTGGTGAACTCGTCGTGACCGGTGGTGATGGCGGGAAGGTTGCGTCGCCATGCTTCCAGCCGGGCGACGGGCGTAGAACGCCCGACCGGTCGACCGCACACGTACCGCGGCGTGACCTCGTGGCCGTCGATGACGGGGGTGAGTTGCAGGCACACCGACCATTCACCCCGCGACGGCACGAGCACTTCGTACACGGCGTGGGTGGTCGACAGTTTCGGCGGCTGGGAGAAGTCGAGATGCGCGCCACGGGCGAAACTGCCGCGCCGGTATCGCCAGGTGAGGCGGCTGTCGCCCACGTGGACGGCAAGATCTCCCACCTTCTCGACCCGTCCTTCCTTCACCTCGAACAGGTCGGCGAAATCGGCACCGACTGACAGCTCGAGCGCGCAGAACGCCGGCTCGAGCCCATAGTTCCGTACCGTGATGTCCTCGCGCATCCCTCGCCCGACATAGCGGTTCCGGAAAATCATGAGCGGGGAGTCGGCTTGGCCGACGCGCGGCTGATCACGCAGCACGAAGGAACCGCTGAAGGGGTCGGTGGTGGTGGCCGCGAGCGGCTCCGGCCACTGGCCGTTCACCCGGAGGCGCAGCTCGGAGACGAATCGGGTGTCGCGAAAGAACACGCCGTGAGGGAACCCGGTCACCATGTCGCCCGACGATGACGAGATCGCGAACGCCGGACCCTCGATGAGGGTGATGACCCCGCTGTCGCCGCCCAGTGAAGCGCTCGCAGTCGAGGTCCACGGCTGCGACATGCCGAGTAACGCTACTGCGCACTTCACGTCGAGCCGCGCTCGTATCATCAAGAGCGATGAACATCGCCCAGATCGCACCGCCCTGGTTCGCGGTCCCGCCTTCCGGCTACGGAGGTATCGAGCTCGTCGTCGCCTTGCTCGCCGATGGCCTCACCACCCGCGGACACAACGTCACCCTGTTCGCGAGTGGAGGATCGCAGACCAAGGCAAACCTCATGTCACCGATGATCGACCCGCCCGATCCAGCACTCCTCGGGAACGTCTGGCTCGACACGTACCACGCGGTTTCGTCATACCTCGCGATCGGCAACGACTTCGACATCGTGCACGACCACAGCGGAATCGTCGGTCCGGGCATCGGCGCATTGCACAAGGGCCGCCCGTCGGTCGTGCACACGCTGCACGGACCGTGGACCGAGGCGTCGCGTCGCTTGTACGGGTTGCTCGACCAGTACGTCCATCTCGTTTCGGTGAGTGATGCCCAGCGCGCCGACAACACCGACGTGAAGTACGCGGCCACGGTGCACAACGGGATCGACGTGGACACCTATCCGTTCCGCGCCGAGAAGGACGACTTCCTCGTATACATCGGACGCGCCAATCCCGACAAGGGCCCTACGCTCGCAATCGAGGTGGCGCGCCGCGCCGGTCTCCCGCTCGCGATGGTGGTCAAGAAGAACGAGCCCTTCGAGCGTGCGTATTGGGACGAGATCGTGGCGCCCGTGCTCAACGACGAAGTGGTCGTGTACGAGGCGATCTCTCACGAGACCAAGACCGATCTGTTGTCCCGCGCACGAGCCATGGTGTTCCCGATCCAATGGTCGGAACCGTTCGGCCTGGTCATGACGGAAGCCATGGCGTGTGGAACGCCGGTCGTCGCGTGCCCGGCCGGCGCGGCCGTCGAGCTGGTCGAGAACGGCGTCACCGGCTTTCTCCGTGACTCGATCGACGACCTGGTGGAAGCGGTCGCCGCGGTGGGGAGTTGCTCTCCGCAGGCGTGCCGCCAGCGCGTGGAAGAGAACTTCAGTGCGGGCTCGATGGTGCTCGGCTACGAGCGCCTCTTCGAGCAGCTCACACTGACGAAAAGTTAGCCCCTGGATTTCCACTACGGCCGTAGTGTTATTAGAATTCAACCCATGTCCGGGGCTCCCCTGCTCGAGATCGAGGACCTCCACGTGGCCGTGGACGGGGCGGAGATCCTGCGCGGGGTCGGTCTCACCGTCGCCGACGGCGAGGTACACGTTCTCATGGGTCCCAATGGATCCGGGAAGTCGACCCTCGCCAACACGTTGCTCGCCAACCCGTCCTACGAGGTCACGCGAGGCCGGATCCGGCTCCGAGGCGAAGACGTCACCACCCTGCCCACCGACGAGCGAGCCGCCCGGGGCATTTTCCTCGGCTTCCAGCACCCCGAGGAGATCCCGGGCGTCAGCGTGCTGAACTTCCTACGCCAAGCGCTCGCGGTGCGCAAGGGCATCGCCGACCTCTCGGTGCTCGAGATTCGTCTGTCGCTCATGGAGTGGACGAAACGGCTCGGTATGGACGAACGTTTCCAGGAGCGATATCTCAACGAGGGCTTCTCGGGTGGCGAGAAGAAGCGCAACGAGATCCTCCAGATGGCCTTGATGGAGCCGGATCTCGCGGTACTCGACGAGACCGACAGCGGACTCGACATCGACGCGCTGCGCACGGTTGCGCAAGGGATCGAGGAAGTCCGCGCCGCACGGCCGCAACTCGGCATCCTGCTGATCACCCACTACCAGCGCATCCTCGATCACCTCGACCCCGACATCGTGCACATCCTGCTCGACGGACGCATCGTGGCCACCGGGGGTATGGAGCTCGCGTACCGGATCGAGCGCGAGGGCTTCGACGCCTTCCGCCAGGAAGCAGCTGCGTGATGACTGCACCCACGCTCGACGTCGCCCGCATCAAGGCCGACTTTCCGATCCTCAAGCGCCAGGTCCATGGCAAGCGTCTCGTCTACCTCGATTCCGCCGCATCGTCGCAGAAACCGCTCATGGTGCTCGACGCGATGGACCGCTACTACCGCGAGTGCAACGCCAACGTGCACCGCGGCGTGTACACCATCGCGGAGGAAGCCACGGCCGCGTTCGAAGCGGCACGGGCGAAGGTAGCCCGGTTCGTGCACGCGGATCATGCCCACGAGATCGTCTACGTACGCAACGCCACCGAAGCGATCAACCTGGTGGCATACTCCTGGGCCCGCGCCAACCTCGGCCCCGGTGACCCGATCGTGCTCACCCAGATGGAACACCACGCCAACGTGGTGCCCTGGCACATCCTGGCGGCCGAACGGGGCGCGGAGCTGCGCTGGATCTCTCTCACTCCCGACTACCGCCTCGACCTCACCGATCTCGATGAGTTGCTCGACGGCGCCAAGCTTCTCGCCTTCAGCGCGATGTCCAATGTGCTCGGCACGATCAACGAGGTGCGCCCACTCGCCGACGCCGCCCATGCGGCGGGCGCCCAGGTGCTCGTCGATGCGTGCCAGGCGGTGCCGCACCTGGCGGTCGACGTGCAGGCGTGGGACGCCGACTTCGTCGCGTTCTCGGCCCACAAGATGTGCGGCCCCACCGGCATCGGCGCGCTGTGGGCCCGCGCCGAGCTGCTCGAGGCCATGCCCCCCTTCATGGGTGGCGGCGAGATGATCACTAACGTCACCGTCGACGGCTTCACTCCCAATGAGATTCCTTGGAAGTTCGAAGCGGGCACTCCTGCCATCGCCGAAGCGATCGGGTTCGGCGCCGCGGTCGACTACCTCGACGATCTGGGCATGGATGCAGTCCGCGCGCACGAGAAGGCGATCACCGCCTACGCGCTCGATGCGCTCGATCGGCGGTTCGGCGACAATCTCACCATCTACGGCCCGCGTGACATCGACGTGCGAGGCGGCGCCATCTCGTTCCTGTTCGCCGGTATCCACGCCCACGACATCTCGCAAGTCGTCGACGAAGAAGCGGTGTGCGTACGCGCCGGACACCATTGCGCCAAGCCGTTGATGCGCGTGCTCGGCGTCCCTGCCACCACCCGTGCGTCGTTCTACGTTTACAACGACGAAGCCGATGCCGATGCACTGGTCGACGCGCTCGCACGCGCCGAACGATTCTTTGCGATCTAAGGACTCCTGATGCCCGGGCTCGAAGACCTCTACCGAGAGATCATCCTCGACCACTACCGCGCGCCCAGGAATCGTGGTGAGCTCCCGGTGCCGCCTGCGCACAAGGTGGAGGGCTTCAACCCGCTCTGCGGCGACGAGGTCGTGTTGTTCCTCGACATCGACGGCGACACGGTCGCCGATCTGAAGATCGCCGGTCAGGGTTGCTCGATCAGTCAGGCTTCCACCTCGATGATGTCGGGCGCGGTGAAGGGCAAGTCGGTGGCCGAGGCGCGCAGGTTGATTCGGGCCTTCAAGGCCCTCATGTCGATCCACGAGTCGAAGCTGGAGGGCGAGGGCGACGGTGAGGATCTCCGCGCAGAACTCGAAGGCGTACGGCTCGGAGATCTCGAGGCCTTGCAGGGCGTGGTCAAGTTTCCCGTCCGCATCAAGTGCGCGACCCTCGCCTGGAACACGCTCCAACAAGGCCTCGACGAGGCCGCCGAGGATTCCTGAACGAAACATCGCAACCGAGATGAAACAAAGCTGACGCGGGAAGGAAACCCGCAGCCAGTAGGTTGGATGCAACGGAGGTCGTGCCGATGAACCAGCAACAGCTCACCCAAGTGGTCGACGAGGCGCTCGAGCGCTTTCGGGGACGGGATCTGGTGGCGAGCGCCGAGGTGGTCGATGTCCTGCTCGATCTTCGCTTGTTGCTCTTGGAGCTCGAATCCCTCGAGCAGCTCCTCGACGAACCGGCGGCAGCTCCCGCGGGCTGATCTCAGCGGAGTCTCAGCAACCTGCTGGGCAGGCCACGGGCCCCTCGGTAGACTGCTCTGCCAATGAGCGATTCGATCCCCCCCGACGGTTTTCCCGTGGAGCCCGCGGCCGAACTGGACGATTGGAAGCCCGCATCTCCAGACGAGTCGCGGGCCGCGCTCCGTCGGCGCCGCCGGCGTCGCGGTCGCTTCGTCGTCGGCGGCGCGATTCTCCTGGTCCTGGCGATCGCGGGCAGCGCCGTTGCGCTGTCGAGCAGTGGTGGTGGAGATTCGAACGCCGCCGCCACCACCGCGACCACGAACGGCAAGGCCACGAGCGGCAAAGCTTCCAGCCACAAAGGCACGAGCAACAAAGCCACCAGCAACAAGGCCACGACACGCGCCGCCTCGAAGGCCATCGCGCTGACGACCAACGTGCACACCGACGTCGGTGTGATGCCGATGCGCACCGCCACCACCAAGGGCGGCGCGATCGACATCTTCTCGGAACCGAGCTCGCCGCTGCCGATCAAGAGCTTGAGCGCCAAGACCGAGTACGACATCCCCCGTTCGTTCCTGGCATTCGACCAGTACCAGGACTGGCTGCACGTCTACATCCCGGCGCGACCCAATTCGTCGACGGGTTGGATCAAGGCATCCGACGTCACGCTGTCCGATCCCATCACGTGGACGATCAAGGTCAGCCTGGCCGATCACAAGCTCACGCTCCTCCACAACGGAACATTCGTGTTCGATACGCCGGCCGCGATCGGCACCCCGGACGACCCCACGCCGACCGGCACGTTCTTCTACACCGACCCGCTCGACCTGGCCACGAATCCCGGCACCGCGTACGGGGTCTTCGCCATCGGGCTCTCGGGCCACAGCAACGTGCTCACGTCATTCGCGGGGAGCGACGGCCAGATCGCCATTCACGGCACCAACGACCCGGGCAACATCGGCAACAACGTCTCGCACGGGTGTGTGCGCGTGAGCAACGACGTGATCCTCAAGCTGTCGAAGCTGCCCATCGGCACGCTCGCAGTGATCACCTGATTTTTCGCTCGCTCACTGCGAGCCGGGATACCCGGCTCGCAGGCGTTCGCTCGCTGGCGAGCAACCTCCGCGCCTCGGGCGCTCCGGTTGCCGCGGCCGTCTAGTTAAAAGCCGGGCGGGTTGGCGAAGGGGTCGTCGGCCTCGGGTGCGTCGGTGAGCGGCTCGACGCCGAGCTCGGCGGCCAGGCCTTCGTAGCCACGCTCCTCGAGCTGGTCGGCGAGCTCCGGGCCACCACTCGCCACGACCCGGCCCGCCATGAGGACGTGCACCCGATCGGGGCGCAACTCGCCGAGCAGGCGCGCGTAGTGCGTGATGGCGAGCACGCCGAGCCCGTTCTCCGACGTCATGGCTTCGACTCGTCGGGCGACGTCGCGCAGGGCATCGACGTCGAGGCCGCTGTCGATCTCGTCGAGCACCGCGAACTTGGGTTCCAGCACCACCAGTTGCAGCGTCTCGGCCCGCTTCTGCTCGCCTCCCGAGAACTCGACATTGAGGCCCCGTTCGAGGAACTGCGGGCCGACGTCGAGGCTCGAGGCTTCGGCGTCGAGGCGCAGCCATTGGGCCTCGGGGTCGTTGCCCCGAGCATGGGCAGCCGCGGCCACCAGGTCGCGGAGGCGGACGCCGGGTAGCTCGACGGGGTACTGCATGGCGAGGAACAGCCCCCGTCGCGCCCGCTCGTGGGTGGGAAGCCCGAGGAGCTCCTCGCCATCGAGCGTGACGCGGCCGCGGGTCACGGTGTAGTCGGCGCGTCCCATGAGCACGTGCGACAACGTGGACTTTCCCGAGCCGTTGGGCCCCATGAGCGCGTGCACCTCGCCCGAGGAAACCTCGAGATCCACTCCTCGCAGGATCTCTTGCCCGGCCACGGTGGCGTGGAGGTCGGTGATCCGCAACACACTCACGGAACGCTCACGATCACGTCGTCACCGGTGACCCGGACGTTGTAGACGGAAACTGGTTTGGTGGCCGGAAGGCTCTTCGGCTCTCCGGTCTCGAGCGAGAACATCGAGCCGTGCTGCGGACACTCGATCGCGCGTTCGTCCTCCCACACCTCACCCTCGGACAACGAGTAGTCGGCGTGGGAGCAGCGGTCGTCGATCACCGAGAACTGCCCATCGATGTTGACCACGCACAGGCGACGGCCGTCGACGTCGACGCGCGTCGCGCTGCCAGGGGCGACGTCGTGCACCGAGCAGACCCGTACCTCAGCCACATGGCACCTCAGACACTCGCCCGCGCGATCGGGTCGCGATGCTCGATCTTCTCGACCACGCTGCGCCGGAGCGGCGCCACCAGCGAGGGGACGGGCAGGCGGTCGAAGACGTCGTCGAAGAAGCCGAGCACCACGAGCCGCTCCGCCTCCTCGGGCGCCACCCCCCGGGTCGCCAGGTAGTACAGCTGGTCCTCGTCGATCGGACCGATGCTGCTCGCGTGCTTGCACTTCACGTCGTCGGCCTCGATCTCGAGGTTGGGAACCGACTTCGCCTCTGCGCCCTCGGTGAGCACGAGGTTGCGATTGGTCTGGGACGCGTTGGACTTGTTGGCGCCGGGTCGGATGTGAACCAGGCCCGAATACACGGACTGCGCGGTGTCTTCCACCGCGCCCTTGAAGAGCAGATCGCTGCGCGTATGGGGCGCGGCGTGGTCCTGGAGCGTGCGGAAGTCGAGCATCTGGGAGCCGTCACCGAAGTACACCGCGGTGAGATCGCTCTCGCCGCCGTCGCCGGCGAGCAACGACTCGCTACGGAGCCGGGCGTAGTCGCCACCGAGCGCGACCACCGACGAATGTAGCGACGCGTCGCGTCCGATGTGCGCGCGCTGCAGCGCGATCTGCCAGGTGCGCGGACCGTGTTCCTGCACCGAGAGGTACCGGACGTGCGCGCCGTCGCCCACGAGCAGCTCCACCACCGCGTCGACCAGATGGCCGGTGGTTCCGGAACCCGTGCCGGCGGAGCCGAACCGGTCGAAGACGGTGACTTCGGCCCCTTCTTCCGCGACGACCAGCGTGTGGGGAAAGCTGGCGAAACCGTCGCCCTCCGACCAGTGGAGCACGACGATCGGGTGTTCCACCACTACACCCTTGGGCACCTTCACAAACGCACCGCCGACGAGGAACGCATCGTGCAACGTGGTGAACGCGTCCGGCGATACATCGGAGCAGGTGCCGAGGACCTCCTCGACCTCGTCGCGATCACAGGTGGCGAAGCCACACACGCGCACGCCCTCGGCGATCAGCGATTCGTCGAGCGAGTGGTGGACGACACGGCCGTTGCGCACCACCACCAGCCCGGACCGTGCGCCGGCCTCGGCCGCGATGGGGCCGCCACCCGGCGCCGACTCCGCGCCCGGCTCGCCCTGCATCTCCGGTGTGAACGGTGAGTACCCATCGAGATCGAGCTCGCCGACGCGGCTGTAGCGCCAGATCTCCTGATCGGCCGTCGGCCACGCCACTCCCGCCAGACGCTCGACCGCGTTCAGGCGCCGCTGTCGCAGCCAGTCGGGTCCCGGCAGGGCGCGCGCCGCGTCGGACGTGAACGCCGTCATCGAGGGGTGTTACGGGCGCGCAACCGGCATCAGCCGACCGCGCCCTCCATGTTGAGCTCGATGAGCCGTGACAGCTCCACCGCATATTCCATGGGAAGCGTCTTGGTGATCGGCTCGATGAAACCGTTGACGATCATCGCGGTCGCCTGCTGCTCGGTGAGACCGCGGCTCATCAGGTAGAAGAGCTGATCATCGCCGACCTTCGAGACCGTGGCCTCGTGGCCGATGCGGGCGTCCTTCTCGTCGATCTCCATGTAGGGATACGTGTCGGAGCGGCTGTCGTCGTCGAGGATCAGCGCGTCGCAGCGCACGTGCGCTTTCACGTGGTGGGCACCCTCTTCGACCTTGACCAGCCCACGGTAGGTGGTGCGCCCGCCATCCTTCGAGATCGACTTGGAGTCGATGATCGAGGTGGTCTCGGGAGCCGCGTGCGTCATCTTGGCGCCCGCGTCCTGGTGTTGTCCGGCCCCCGCGTAGGCCACCGACAGCACTTCCCCATGCGCCTTCGGACCGACCATGACCACGGCGGGGTACTTCATCGTCAGCTTGGAACCGAGATTGCCGTCGATCCACTCGACGGTGGCTTCGGTCTCCGCCCGCGCCCGCTTGGTGACCAGGTTGTACACGTTGGGCGACCAGTTCTGGATGGTGGTGTAGCGGATACGGGCACCGGGCTTGGCGATCAGCTCGACCACCGCGGAGTGGAGCGAATCGGTGGAGTACACCGGCGCCGAGCACCCCTCGACGTAATGAACCGACGAACCCTCGTCGGCGATGATGAGCGTGCGCTCGAACTGGCCCGCGTTCTCCGAATTGATGCGGAAGTAAGCCTGGAGCGGCATGTCGACATGCACCCCGGGCGGTACGTAGATGAAACTGCCGCCCGACCACACTGCCGAGTTGAGTGCAGCGAACTTGTTGTCGCCGGGCGGGATGACGGTACCGAGGTACTGCTGCACGATCTCGGGATACTCGCGCAGCGCGGTGTCCATGTCGGAGAAGAGCACACCCATCCCCGCGAGGTCATCACGGTTCTTGTGGTACACCACCTCGGAGTTGTGTACCACGAACCCCTCGGCCACGAAATTGTGCCGATCATTCACCTCGATGTCGTAGACCGGTTCGATCCCGATTGATTCGATGCTCTCCACGCGGACGAACCCGAGCATGCCGCTGGTGTGACCACGGATCGTCGTTCCCTGTACCGAGGTGTGATCGTGGATGAACTTCCGTAGTCCCATCCGCTCTGCTCGCCGAGGCGAACGGCATGCAAGTCGATCGAACCGCCCACTCAGCTGGAGACGGAACCCGACGCAGAAGCGCTCGGGATCCTTGACGTGCCGGCTGGAAAAGCGACGTACGCGACTGCTGTCGATCCCGCACAGCGTGAGCAGCTGCTTGGCGTCGGTCAGCAGCGCCTCGTTGGCGCTGGTGATCGCTACGTCGTGGTTCGACTGGTTGTGACGGACATTGCCGTCGGAATCGACGTAGCCGGCTAGGAACGCAAGCCGCTGCGACTGCGGGAGCGTGAAGACCCACTCGGGGATCCGCTTCGAGAGCGATCCGCCGTCGAACCCGTTGAGCTGGACGAACTCGGCGAGGGCGGCGGTGCCACGGCCGTGCAAGCGCTGCCCATCACGGGCAAGGCGCAGATCGATGTCGAAGAGCTCACGGGTCACGCGGATGATCTCGGCGACGAGCTCGGTGTCGGACTGGTCGACTGCGATCTGCAGGGTCGTGTAGCTCTCGCTCCGCTTGAGGTAGCCATCGCCCGTGTAGATCCCGAACCACCACATGAGGTCGTCCGATGTGAAGATCGGGAAGGAATCGGATTCCGGCCGCTCGTCGGGTGCAAGGAG
>WNFE01002761.1_pt1 | contig 12993 bp, 17 predicted proteins | sample 5400451 | NCBI WGS metagenome assembly WNFE01 (sample SAMN13153344, study PRJNA577476) | soil metagenome | isolation source: 200 cm saprolite under Douglas fir tree site 2 hole 2 | place: USA:California | collected 2015-04-18 | reverse complement strand
CGAGGCAGGTCGCATCGTCCTCCAGTCAGTGCTGTCCCTCGTCGGGAAGGTCTCCCGTCGCAGTGGCCACCGCCTCAAGGGGCTTGAGATTGACCGCTGCGCTCTTAACGCCCTCTGACAGCGTCGGATGGATACAGACGCAGGCCTGCAGGGGGTCGATTGATCCCGTGTGCATCATGAGGATGCCCTGGGGCAGCAGGTCTGCGCCCAGATGGGCGAGGACGTGCATGCCCAAGACCTCATTGGTGTCTGCATCCACAACGAACTTCGCAAACCCACGTGTTTCGCCCATTGCGCGCGCACGCCCAACGGCCCGCATCGGATTCTTGCCGACCTTGACCCGGCGGCCTTGGGCCTGAGCTTCTTCAGCGGTCGATCCCACGCTGGCGACCTCGGGATCCGTAAATACTCCGCCCGGAATCCGGCCGGTGTCATACTTTCGGGCTTCTCCCCGTAGCGCGTTCCTGACGGCGATTCCCGACGTGTAGACGGCAAAGTGGGTGTACTGCAACCTGCCCAGAACATCACCGATAGCCCAAACGTTCGGAGCCGTTGTGCGGAGGGTTTCGTCGACTCGAATTCCCTCGTCCGGGTCGCCTTCTATCCCAGCGCGTTCGAGGCCGAGCTCAGCGAGGTGGTGCGGCCGCCGTCCGGCGGCGACAAGGATCCGATCAGCCTCGATGCGCTCCTGCTTCCCGGCCACTGTCGCCGTCACGGCGACGCGGCCGCCTGCGAGCTTTTCGACCCTGGTCGGGACGGCGCGGGTGAGGATAGCGATGCCTTCCTCTCGGAGGATCATTTCCAGTTCCCGGGATATCTCTTCGTCTTCCCGTGGGAGCACGCGATCCCGGCGCTGGAGGATCGTCATCTGCACCCCGAGCCGGTGGAAGATCTGCCCGAACTCCATGCCCTGCGGTCCGCCGCCGAAGATGACCATGGACCCGGGCAACGATTCCATGTCCATGACCGACTCATTGGTGAAGAACCCGGCCTCCTTCAGGCCAGGGATATCGGGAATATTGGGTGCAACTCCGGTCGCGATGATCACCCGCTCCGCGTCAATGCTGCGATCGCCGACATCCAGCCTGCCCGGACCGGTGAACCGGGCCCAGCCCCGAATGAGGTCGATCCGTGGATTCTGCTGGAGGCTGCGCTCGGTACCCGAAACAATCGAGTTGACGATCGTGTCTTTGCGCTCCCTAATGCGCGGCCAGTTGATCTCCAATCCTGACGCGCGGAACCCAAACTCCGCGCCGCGCCTCGCCGTGTGGATGGCCTTCGCAGACCCTACCAGGGTCTTGGTGGGGATACACCCCACGTTGATTCAGGTGCCCCCGAGCCTGCCGCCTTCGATCAGGGCGACCTTCGCCCCCATCGCGGCGGCGCGATTCGCTGCGCCGAGCCCGCCCATTCCCCCGCCGACGACTACGAGGTTGTAGATCGCCATTGCATCAGCCTCCTGACTCTCTGTGTGATACGGTGCCGAGAATGCGGATTCCGTTTGCATGTGTCATACGAAGAACTGGCTCCGTTTACCTTCGTCGAGGACTCCGTGCACGCACGGACACATGTCCGGCCATCTGTTGGGTCCCAGGTGGGTCCCCTTCCAGCGAGGTCGCAACACCTTGGACAGCGGAGGCCATCGCGCGGAAGGCCAGCCGGAGAGCGCGGGTAGGGAATCCGACGGAATCGAGGTGGGCAGCTTGCCGATGGGGGCAACGTGCGGACCTTGTGGCTAAAGTTAGCGCTGTCCTCCGGGCCAGACAAGGATTGGCATATTCACAACCACGCCGGGCAGTTTGAGGGTGACCTCACCCTTGCGCGCTGCCTCCTGAATCTCCTCCACGGACCCCAGCGTCCGCGTTTCCACGCGATCCTTCCACCCCACCAGCGTCACCGCCCGCAGCGGCGTGTAGCGTGGATGACCGGGCACAGAGCTGAACACGTCGGCCTGGAACCCGAATGGCCCCCCACCTTTCACCCCACCGGTGAAGACATACACGTCAGCCAACAAGTCATGGGGGATTTTTGCCAGGCTCGGCACCAACAGTACTTTGGGGCCCATCATCATGGTAAGCATCTCCGCTACCTGGCGGTCGGAGGCCTCGGTATGGATGAACAGGACCTCCTTCCCCCTGTAGAGGCCCTTGACGGGCGGCGCCAGATCCTGCGCCACGGGCAGACCCGCTCCCCGCGGCGCGATCGGCTGAGGCTTCGTCGTCACCGCGTAGAACACCGCGTATCCTGTGAGCATCACCGCAAGTGCAACCGCACCGATCGCCAGATACCGCATCACGGGTTCCCCTTTCTTGCGCACCGCAGCAGAGACCGCGGCCTACACCTCGACTCCGTGGCCGCCGGCCTGCCGGACCGCCTCATGAAATCTGGCTTCGTTTGCCGTCTGCTCGCTGAATGCGATCGTGACAACCTTACTTTCCAGATCACCGGTCACGTCCTGAACGCTCGGGACGCGTCTGATGATGAACTTGACGGACACGACACACCCCGCGCAGTGGATGGTGGGGACCTTAAAGACCTTCCTCCTCACGTCATCTCCGACGGTTACTCTTCACCACACACATGGCCGATCGCGTTGATGGCCGAGCACAGGTTGTCACGGCCTACGCCGTCGCGGACCGCGACGGTCACCAGCTTCGACTGGTGATCGGCTGTCACCGACGCCACGCCCGCGAGCCCATGCAACGCTTGCTCAATATTTCCGGCGCATCCCTGACAGTGCATCGACGGCACATTCAGAACGATCTTTTCCAACTTCTCATCCTGCGGCGCGCGCGCTTTGGGCAGCAGCCGCCCGCCGAAGGAGTTCAGCAGCACCGTGCTGACGCTCGCGACCATTGCCACCATCGCCCAGATGGGGTGGACGAGCCCCGTCACCGCGGCCGGTACGCCGATCCCGTTGAAGGAGAAAGCCAGGATCAGGTTCTGCACCGTCTTTCGGAAGCTGCTGCGGCCGATATGGTAGGCGTCGACGACGGCATTCAGGCGGTCGCCGACGATGATGATGTCGCTGGATTCGATGGCGATATCGGTCCCTGCGCCGATGGCGACGCCCACGTCGGCCAGCATCAGGGCTGGCGCATCGTTGATGCCGTCCCCGACCATTGCCACGCGGTAGCCCTGTTCCTGCAGCGCGCGTACCTTCGCTGCTTTATCCTGTGGGAGCACCTGCGCGTACACCTCGGTGATGCCGACCTGCTGTGACACGGCCCGCGCAGTGCGCTCGTTGTCGCCGGTGATCATGACCGGCTCGATACCCAACCGCTTCAGACGGTCGACGGCTTCCGCCGCATCTTCTTTGATCTCATCCGCGATTGCGAGGAGCCCTAGCAGGCAGCCGTCGACCGCCACGCCGACCACGGTTTTGGCCTGCTCCACCCACTCCCGCATCTGCCTTTCCGCAGGAGTCGAGTCGACTCCGTTGTCTCGCAGGAAGCGTGGGCTGCCGACCAACACCAGGCTGTTCCCCGCACGGGCGCGGATGCCGCGGCCGGCGACAGCCTCGAAGTCCTCCACCGCCAGAAGCTCGATGCCGTCCTTCTCCGCACGATCAATTACGGCGCGGGCCAGCGGATGCTCGGATGGACTCTCTGCACTCGCCGCCACCCTGAGCACGTCCCGCTCATTTCCCTGAACGGCAAATACATCCACGACGCGCGGCTTGCCAACCGTGATCGTTCCGGTCTTGTCCAAGATGATCTTCTTGATGTCCCTGAACACCTGGAAGGCCTCGCCGCTCCGCATCAGGACGCCTTTGCGCGCTGCCTCACCTCCCCCGCGGATCATCGCCAGCGGGGTGGCCATGCCCAGGGCGCAGGGATAGCCCATCACCAGCACCGCCAGCGCGCCGAACGTAGCCCGGGTCCAGTCGGGCTGCCCCGTGACCAACCAGGCACCGGCGACCCAGATCAGGAGCGTAAGCCCTGCGAATGCCAGCACCCCGGGGACGTAAGCTCTCAGAATGCGATCGACGAGCTGGATGATTCCGGGCTTGAGCGCCCTGGCCTCCTGAATGTGGCGGGCGACCTGCTGCAGGAAGCTTTCTTCGCCCACTTTCGTCACCCGCACCACGAGCGTCCCCGCCTGGTTGATCGACCCGCCGATCACCTCATCACCCCGCACCTTCTCCTTGGGAATCGGCTCCCCGGTGATCAAACTCTCATCTACCGCGGATGCGCCCTCAGTAATCTGTCCGTCTACCGGAATCGCCTCACCAGGCCGGACGCGTACGAGGTCACCCCGCTGCACGTGCGCGATCGGCACCTCTTCCTCACGATCGTTCCGTATGACGCGTGCCGAGGGCGGCTGTAACTGCATTAACTTGCGCACCGCCTGCGAGGCGCGGGTTCGAACAAACAGCGACGCATAGCCGGACAGAACATGATAGGTCGTGATAAAAACGGCGACGCCGAAGAAATCAGGCATCGGGAAGTCGGGCCGGAAGAAGCCCAGCACACCACCTACCAGCCCGGCGAATGCCCCGAACTCCAGCAGGACGTGTTGGTTGAAGATACCCCGGCGTATGGAAGGCACGGCCATGCGCAGGATATAGAAGCCCGGGCCAAATACCGTGCCCACCGCTAGCACGGGCATCAGCCACTGCATCCCCGGCAACGGTCGGTCGCTCCACATCATCACCATGGACAGGAACGCCATCCAGGTGAACGCGGCTGCGATGATAAGCCGGTCCCGCTCGCGCTTCAGCTCCGCTTCCTCTTCTTCGAATGTGCGCACCTTCGCGGGGTCGCGGACGGTATAGCCCACGCTGCGGATCGCGTCTTTGATCTGCGTCTCCTCAATGCGCGCCGGATCGTACTCCACCAGCGCCTCCTCATGGGCGAGGCTGACGTTAACTTTCTCGACTCCGCCGAGCTGGCCGACCGCCTTGTGCAGCGTCAGCGCGCAAAACGAGCAGGACATCCCTCCGATTTTGACCTGGACCTTCGCCATGACGAGCCCCTCCTCAAGCACCGTGCCCTCAACTTGACCATACACCTTCCAGTCAACTGGAAGGTCAAGAGGGGGTTTTCTGGACAGTTCAGACAGGTCGGAGGGTAATAACTGGCTTGGGGCGCCGGGTGGTCAACGCGCGGTTCTCGATAATGTGACAGAAGCGTGCGCGGGCAGCGATGGCTTCGGGGGGGAGCCGCGACGCGATCTGCCGTACGGTCCGCAGTTCCTCGCGCAGGGCCTGCAACCCAGTCAGCCTCAGATCCAGCTCTGCAATCTTCCGGTCGATGATTTGCAGCACATACGGACAAGGGGAAGCCCCGTGGTCCCGAACGCTGAGGGTCTCGCGAATATCGGCCAGGGTCAACCCCAGGTCCTTGGCCTTCTTAATGAAATCAAGACGGGTCAGAACATCATCGTCGAAACTCCGGTATCCTGACGGTGTGCGCGTGACGCGGGGCAACAGCCCGATCGACTCGTAGTACCGGATCGTCCTGGCCGGCACACCACTGCGTTGTGCCAACTCGCCGATGCGCATGTTCACCGGAGCCACCCTTACAGCACCACGATCCGACGCGCAGTCATCCTGCACGCACCCACCACAGCCTGAAAGCCGGCCGCTTCCTCCCGCGCCGCGGCCCCTTCATTTTTGGCGCTGGGCTGCATCCATAGACCTTCGCATCAATGGCAATGACGTCTTTAACGACCGGCGGAACCGCGGACGGGTGACGGAAGATCGGTACGACGTCTGCACGCGCAGCTACGTCGCGCAGACACCTGTAGACCTTTTCTCCCAGGACCGTATCGGTCATGGGGGTAAGCCGAATAATTCGGTAGCCGACCTGTTGAAGATATCCCGCCACCTCATAGCTCGGGTGGTCGGGGCGTGTTGGACAGCCCGACCACAGCGACCGTCTTGGCAGGATCGAATATCTCCGTTAACCCTTCTCGTGTCAGCCGCATAACTCACTCTATAGCGATCGCAGGAGTTGTTCTAGCCTGGAGCAGTTGAATCCCACAACGGCTTGCCCAACGATCCAAATGTACGCCAGACCACCGCGAAACATTTCCCGTTTGTGGTGGAGTTAATCCGTATACTCATTCTTGCAGGTGCGGGGGGAAATCCATGCGCGCAAAAACGGCGGTCGTTGGCGTATCCGTGGTTGTCGCGCTTACCGCAATCATAGGCTTCACAGTGTTCCGTCCCGGCGTCCAAACGCCGTCCGGTGCAGCGTCTCCTCCGTCGCTGCGGCTCGCACCGGATATCGAGATCACCATGTACCAGGGCCAGGGGGAGGTCGGCGGGGAAAAGATCGTGCTCTCTGACCTCTGGGAGAAGAGGCGACAACCATCCGTGCTGAATTTCTGGGCAGGATTGTGCCCGCCCTGCCGCGCAGAGATGCCCGATTTTCAGCGGCTCTACGAGCAACCCAACCGCAAGTTCGCCCTGATCGGTGTCGATATCGGTCCGTTCATTGGCCTGGGTTCCCGCGACGACGCGCGGGCGTTGCTGCGAGAGCTCAAGATCACCTACCCTGCTGGGTCGACGTTTGACATCAGAACCGTGCGGAACTACGAGATCCTGGGGATGCCAACGACTGTGTTCATCACTGCCGATGGACGAATCTGGAGGAAGCACACCGGGCTGTTGACATTCAACCAGATCAAGCCACTTGCCGACGAGCTCACCCGGGTATCGCCTTCGCGATGACTCCCTGAGGCTTCCGGACGATGGCCAATGAATCCCGAACTCCTCCGCTGGCCATCCGGCGCGCCAATCAGCTCCAGGTGGCGGCCGCGCTGCTCCTGCTGTCTGCTCTCGCTGTGATCGGGTCACTGGCCCTCCTGATCGCCGTTCGAAATCGTGCGGAAGGCACGGTGGCGGATCTCGCGACGCTGATCCCGCTGGGGTGGGCCTTCGCAGCAGGGATGGTCGCCAGCGTGAACCCGTGCGGCTTCTTCATGCTCCCCGCGTATCTTTCGTATCAGCTAGGAGTCCGCAGCGCTGGCTTTGAGCAGTCATCGCGAGTCAGTCGCGCGGCACACGCCCTGGCTCTGGGAGTAGTCGCGACATCGGGCTTTCTGCTCATCCTGGCGGCGGTGGGAGTGGTGATTGCGGCGGGAGGCCAGTGGCTCATTCGGACCTTCCCCTACGCCGGCGTGGCCATGGGGGGTGCGCTCACCATTTTTGGCGCGTGGATGCTGCGTAGTAGCCGGACCTTCGGGCTGCTTGTCGCCAGCCGGGCTCACGTCGCCCCGCGACGGAGCCTACGGAACGTCTTTCTATTTGGCATTTCCTATGCCATCGGCTCGCTCAGCTGCACCTTGCCGGTGTTCCTGCTGGTGGTAGGGACGTCGCTGGCCTCGCGGGGACTGCTGGCGTCCTTTGGCCAATTCATTAGCTTCGGCCTGGGCATGGGGACGATTCTGATAGCCATCACCATTGGCGCGGCGCTGTTCCAGGATGCGTTGGCGGGGATGGTGCGCGCAATCGTCCCCTACGTGCACCGGGCCAGCGCGCTCTTCCTCATCGGCGCTGGTCTCTACTTGGTCTACTACTGGGTCTGGTTCTCCGGCTCGATCCTCTGAACGGCACTACGACTCGGCGTGGGCGGCGGCTGTGAGAAGGGATACCTGGCCGATCCGTTCGGACATCACCGCGGCCGTCTATCCGAATGCGGCGCGGTACTCCCGTATGGCCTTGGGCCCGTTCCGCTCGAGCCCCTTGTAGAACGCGCCCATGTCTTTGTTCTTGAAATCGAGCCGCTCGACCCGGAAGGGCGCCAGGCGTTCGCCCGCCCGGCGGCGTGTCGCAACCTCCAGGAAGTACTCCATCGCGTTCGACACGCTGTGATGGTCGGTCCAGTCGGACTTGTACACTGGGACGCCTGATTTCGCAAAGATCCACGTCATGTTCGGCATAGACCCGTAGGCTCGGTGGCATGCACCATCGAGGGCGTCCACCAGGATCGGGCGCGTGACACCTAGCTTCTCTCGCAAGTCGCGGGCGTGTTGGAACTTCCGCTCCATCGAAGCTAGATGTGGATAGTTCTCACCGGGGTGCGCTTCGTGTGTGTACAGGAAGATCGAGCCCACGTTCTGTGAGGCGAAGCGGTCTGCGATCGCGTTCATCGATGGCGCCGCCATCGCGCAGTACGGTCAGGTGAAGCTCCCGAACTCTACGATCAAATACGTGTAACGGGACCAGGTGGCGCTCAGGCTGGTCGCGCGGCCGTCGAGGTTCCACAGTGGAAAGTCCGGAGACGGCTCGCCCAGCAACGGGCTCGCGGTGAAGTTGAGCCAACGCATGAATTTCTCAGGGATGAACTCATCATAGTTGTAACTCGCAAGCAGCTCTGGGTCGCCCATGGTGTTCTCCTTCCCGAACGCTCATCCAACACCCGGCGCAAAATCCTGTGCAGGAATCCCGTCCAAGCCAGATCCGTTTTCCATCTCACGTCAGGGGGGTTGGGAGTTCGGGCGTGCTAATCATGATACTAAAAAGGGCCCGGCCGCACGGATGCGGCGAGCCCTCTCCAGCGTCGTCTAAACCTACTTCTTTACGTTGACTGTCACGGCCGCTTCCACCGCCGGCGAGAATGGTGCGTGGAGGTTGTCAACAAGGAGAACGAAGAACTTATGGCTCCCCGGCTTGATCCCGGCCAACGGTACCTCAAACGTGTTCGAGCACCCCATAGCCAGCATCGTCAACATCCCCATCATCGGCCCTTGCGTGGTATCGACATTCACGTGCCAGTGGCCGGTGCCGTCCACTTTGGGTCGGCCGAGGAGGTCGCACGAGAGACGGAAGTTCCGCACATCAAAGACCAAGGAAAACGTCTGCCCTGACACCGTCGCCCCATTCTTAGGCGACAGGATGCTGACGCTAGGTTTGCCAAGGTTTAGACTCCTTACCGGGGGCAGCGGGTTGGCAGGCTGATAATCGAACGTGGCCATGACCTCGGCCTTGTCCAGTTCCTCATGGTCATTCTGGGCCGGTACTGCGGCCAGGATGTGTTTGCCAGGTTTGACGTTTTGCAGGACGAGCGTGGAGACCGGATCGCAGATCATGTTGACAAGTCCTTTGTCGAGCAACAAGTGCCAGTGACCCGAACCGGTTTTGTTTGGCGTGCCGGCCAACGAGCAGTCTAAGGTCCAGTTGCGGATCTGTAAGATAATTGGCACAGCGTTGGCGGTCACCACCTCACCATCCTTGGGCGAGACGATGGTGATCTGCGGTTCGACTCCCTGGGCCCGGACCCCCTGGGGCGCGCTACCCGCCCACAGGCTGAGAGCGGTAATCACTATCAGCGGGAGCACCACCCGGCCAATCCGCAGCAAACGGCAGCACATGCGCATCTTTGCACCTCCCGGCGAGAAAAAATTGGAGAGAGCGGCTAAGAAGGTTCCTCAATACATAGCTTACGGACGGGGAAACCTCAGTGCTGTGGCCTGGCTTACACTACTCCCTAAGGGTCAGAACTGATAGATCCGCGTCTTTGGTTTGAACACCGCCCAGGAGAACCAGAAGTGGTTGCCGCTGACGACCGGGGTCAGGCGTTTGCCCGCCAGCGGCCCTGCCATGGCCACTCCCAGGATGTTCCAGGTACTCCCGGTCTGGGTGTCGATGAACTGGGCGTTGCTTGTCTTGAACGTCAGCCCCTTTCCTTCCAACGTGCGCTCAAAGACAGTGGCGGTCCCCACGTCGCGCGAATCTGAGATGCTGCCGCCATCGAGCGCAGAGGTGACGCCCTTGGTGAAAAGCACGACGATGGGCCTGCCGCCGGCGGTGTCGTTGACCACGCGGACCTTTTCCATCACGCCGAACGGATACGCCACATCTTCGCCGTTCAGCGAGATTGTGACCACGCGCTCCATCGGCGGCAGGCGACCGTCCTTCGGCCCACGGTAAAGAAACGGCGAGGAATTGATATCGTCATAACCCACGTACGGGTTGCGGCCGTATGACCGGCCGTGGCCGGTCTCACGGTTCAGCACCTTCCCTCCCGGATAGGTCAGTTTGAACGTCTCCCACGAAATGATCTGAGAAGGCACAAACACCAGGCGCTTGCCGGTCATCTCGCCGACGATCGCCTCGCCGGTGACCTGCTGCCACCAGGATTCCGTCTGCCGGTCGTACATGACCAGGTCCGAGAACCGCACCTTACCGGTTGTGCCAAAGTCCACCACCCGACCTTCCAGCCGGCGGTCAAATACGATGGAGGTGTTGCACAGTGGACAGAACGTCACCGCCACCGGCAGCCCGGCTACGGTGTCGTTGGCAATTTCGTGCCAGATCAGGATCTGCAGGGGATAGGCGCGCCCCTCCCCCGCGTGCCCAAAAAGGATCACCGGCTCTCGGGGCTTCAGCCACTTATCTGCATCAGCGACGGCATCAAACCGCGGCGTGTCGATGGCAGGAATGCCATCTTTGGAGGGCCCGCCAGACACGATCTCGTTGAGAGGTACGCTGTGCTTTGTAAAATCCGTAGTCCACTCCGAGGTATCAAAGGGAATGCGCTGACCGTCGCCCCAGGAGCTCGCGTCACCCCCAAGGACAGCCAGCACGACTGTCGCGGCAACTAGCGTGGCAGATCTCATCATCCCTCAGGAAACTCCTACGAGGGTTTCCCGTGGGCCATCCGCATGTGTTCCTGGAGACCGGTCTGCGTGTAAAATTCCTGGCCGCAGTGTTTCCCCACGACCTTCTTCTCCTGCCCATGGGCCTTGGCCTGATGCCGCGCCAGCTCTTCCTCATTCTTGAACTCCACGCCGCAACATGACAACTGGGCCATGTGTTCTCTCCTCCTCGATGCTGTCGAGTTCATACTTGCTGTCGAGTTCATACTATGGTGGGGGCCCGTCATGGAATGTAATGCGGCCCACATTGGCCAACACCCGCTTGAACTTCTGAGACGACCGCACCAGTCGGTACCACGGTACCGGTACGGGCGGGGGTCTTCCCGGTACCCCCGTCTGTAGCCGATCTTGCTACACCTTTCTATGATGGGACCAATCAAATATCACCGAGGAGGGAACGACAATGGCCAAGTCGATCAGTTGCAACTGCGGGTGGCACGAGCACGGGACTGAGAAGGAGCTTGTAGAGGCCTTCGTCCAGCATGCGCAGGAAGGACACGGGAAACAGGTCTCCCGAGAGCAGGCGGCGTCGCTGATCCGGGAGGAATGAGTCCCGCAAACTTATCAGGGATGTGATTCTACACTGAGGAGGGTGATTGCGATGGATATTCGTCGTGTGCTCGCAGGCGGAATCGTGGCAAGCCTTGTCATGGGAATGATTGAGATGGTCTATGAAGCGGTTGCGGGAAGCGGATTCTGGGCGCCCGTGGTCTACATTGGAGCGACGGTGCTCCGTGGGCTGCAGGCTGTCCAGGCGCCGGTCGCGTTCAACTTCTGGGGCGTGGTCCTGGGGCTGATGGGACACATGATGAACTCGATCATCCTCGGCTTCATCTTCGCAGCGCTGTTCGCCCGCGGCTCCCGAGCTCGGGGCACCCTGGTCACGTCGGGGGCAGCCTACGGGCTGGCGGTGTTCTTCCTAATGTGGTACCTGGTGGTTCCGGCAATCGATCCGGTGCTTCGACATCTGAACGCAACGGCATTCGCTATCGCCCACATCATGTGGGGTGCCGCGTTGGGATTGCTGGCCGCGACCCGCAAGGAGCCCGCGCTGCAGGTGAAGACGGCCTCGGCCTAACCGAGGGGACAGAGGGAGGTCTAACACATGAGCAAGCCAGTGCAGGTGAACGAGAGGATCTTTGATGGTGAGGTATTGCAATCGCCTTTGCCCGTCCTGGCGGACTTCTGGGCGGCCTGGTGCGGGCCATGCCGGATGATCGCCCCGATCGTCGAGGAGCTGGCACGGGATTACGAGGGGCGGCTGAAGGTCGCCAAGATCGATGTGGACGCAAACCCCGATCTCGCCCGCCGCTACGGCATCATGAGTATCCCGACGCTGGCGATCTTCAAGGATGGCCAGTTGGTGAGCCGGATTGTCGGGTACGCGCCGAAGGCTGAACTGCAGCAGCATATTGAAGCCACCCTCAACGCACGCGCAGTCGGTGCCGCCGCGGGGCGCAAGTAACAACCTCCGGAGGGGCGGGAAGGTCCGGTATCCCGCCCCCCGGAGCTCTGAATGAGAATGGTCACACCCTATGGAGTTTCAGGTGCGGCACCGTCAGCCGGGGCGGGTTCACGGGAGTCTTCGGTCCGTGAGTCACCCTTGGAGCCACTCGCTGATTGCAAAAAGCCGGCACCAAGTTGCATGCGGTTTACAACCACGGACGTAACTGATAGCCGCTACCTAGCACTGCACCTCGACTCTAAATAAATCCCGCGCTAGGAATCTGGACGGCCAGGGTCTTCGTTCGCTCAGTCGAAGGTTTGGAATTGGAGCGAACCCTTGGCCGAAGCCACCCCCGTTGGCATTGTGCACGCGAGTCGGCTCATCCGGGAGGAGACTAGGGATCTCCTCACGCGGCAGCCGGGCATCCGCGTGGTGGAGACATTTCGCAGTGCCCGCGACGTCTTGCAGCAGCCTCTTGCTGGAATGCATGTCCTCTTGTTTGATCTCTCCACGGCGCGACAGGATGGACCGGCCCTGATGATGGAGCTCCACCAGCGGGTTCCCCACGCCCGGATCCTGATGTTCAACGTGGTGGACGACGACCAGGCCATCATCGAGTGCGTCCACGTCGGGGCCTCAGGGTGCATCCTCCAGGACGCCTCGCTGGAGGATCTACTCGCGGCAATCCGGTCCGTGGCGCAGGGGACGCCCTACAGTTCGGCTCGGGTGATCACATCGCTGTTTGCTTATGTCGCCAGCCTTCAGGCCAGAGGGGACCGCCCTCGCCCCTTTCCGCTGACAAAGCGCGAAGAACAGATCTTTCAAATGCTGGCGGAGGGACTCAGCAACAAGGAAATTGCCCAGCAGTTATCGCTGCGGCCCCAGACCGTCAAGAACTACGTGCACCTCATCCTCCAGAAACTCGACCTCCGCAGCCG
>WNFE01002756.1_pt1 | contig 12997 bp, 10 predicted proteins | sample 5400451 | NCBI WGS metagenome assembly WNFE01 (sample SAMN13153344, study PRJNA577476) | soil metagenome | isolation source: 200 cm saprolite under Douglas fir tree site 2 hole 2 | place: USA:California | collected 2015-04-18 | reverse complement strand
CAAATGCAGTTCGCGAGGGCGGCCGTAGTCATAAAGCCGGAACGTGGTGTCGGACTGCTGCTGGGTTTCAACAATGATTGAGCCCGGCCCCAGCGTGTGCACCGTGCCTCCGGCAACGTAAATCATGTCTCCGGCAACCACTTGGATCCAATTGAGCAATTCGTCGGCGCGGTTTTGGCTGATCGCCTGCTCGAATTGCGCGACTGTAACGCCAGATTTTAGTCCCAACCCAATTTCTGCGCCCGGTTTGGCATGTGCCACGTACCAGCATTCGGTCTTGCCCCAAGGTTGACCAATCGCGCGCGCGGCGGCATCATCAGGATGCACTTGCACCGAAAGCTTCTCGTGCGGAAACAGGAACTTTGCAAGCAGGGGAAACCGCGAATCATCCGCCGGAGCTTCGCCCACAAGTTCGCGCTTGTATTGCAATGCCAGTTCCGACAGCGACTTCCCCACCAGTTCACCGTTCTGCACTTTGCAGTGATCGCCGGTAAGCCACGACTCGCCGATCTTTTCTTTGAACTGCTGCGGGTAGATGGGCGACAGGTCGCGCGCCCCCCACGGGCGCGGGTCGAACAGCGGAGTCATTAAGAGTGGGTAGAGTTCGCTCATGATGAGTGGTGGGAGTTGCCCAGCCGCACTAGCAGCCTAACTCAGCAGGACGCCGCCAGCAAAAACCTTTCCCACAGAGGACACAGAGTGCCACAGAGGAAAAGTCAGGCTGGTCCTCTGTGATCCCCTGTGCCCTCTGTGGTAAAGATTTTGATTGTTTAGAGCGCCCCCAGGAAACGGCGCAGCCGCTGCAGTCCGCGATCCAGTTCCTTCTGCGAAGTCGCGTAGGAGATCCGGACGTGTTCGTTGGTTCCAAAGCCTTCGCCCGGGACGGTGGCCACGTGCGCCTCATGCAGCAATTTCTTCGCGAAGTCCGCCGGTGAATTTATCCCACCGCGGCCGAAGAACGCAGAAATATTCGGATAAACGTAAAACGCGCCTTCCGGCTTCGTGCACTTGATCCCGTCAATCGCGCGCAAGCCCGCCAGCATGTGGTCGCGAAGCTGAATATATTCCGCTCGCATTTCTGCTACACAGGCCTGCGAACCGGTGAGCGCCGCTACCGCAGCCTTCTGCACAATCGACGTCGGATTTGACGTGGACTGGCTCTGCAACTTCTGCATGGCGCTGGTCACCGCCGCCGGGGAGAACGCGAACCCCATGCGCCATCCGGTCATGGCGTAGGTCTTCGAAAGCGATCCTACAACGATGATTCGCTCACGCTGCTCTTGCAACGACCCGAGTGAAAACTCGCGGCTGCTGTAGTTCAGATAGACGTAGGTCTCGTCCGAGATCACCCAAATCCCGCGCTCGGCAGCAAACCGCGCAACTTCGGTCAAGTCTTCAGGTGACATCGCCGCGCCCGTCGGATTCGACGGCGAATTCAGGATGATCAGCTTTGTCCGCGGAGTGACCAGGCACGCAACCATGTCGGCGGTCACGCGGAAACCGTCTTCCTCGCTGCTCTGCAAGAGCACGCAATTGCCGCCCGCGTAACGGACGATGTCTTTGAACGAAACCCAGTACGGCACCGGCAGGATGACTTCATCGCCGTGTTCCACCAGCACCTGAATCGCGTTGAACAGCACGTGCTTGCCGCCGACCGAAGCCATCGCCTCCTCGCGCTTGTAGGCCGAACCGAAATCCTGCGCGTGGCGCTGAATGATCGCGTCTTTCAATTCAGCCGTGCCGCCGACCGCGGTGTAGCGCGTGAAATTATTGTTGATCGCCGCAATGGCCGCGTCCTTGATGTGCTGCGGCGTATGAAAATGCGGTTCGCCCACGCTCAGGTCAACCACATCCACGCCCGCCTGGCGCAGCTTTTCGGCCTCAGCGACCACCGCCATGGTGGCGGAGGGCTCAATACGGTTGATGCGGTCGGTGAGTTTCAGCGCCGCTGCAGCTTCGGTAACTGGGGTCATTGTTTCCCTGCCTTTACTCTTCGAAATTGAAGCTTGAATGCCGGATCAAGCTTTTCCTTGAGCCGTTGTTCCACCATCTCCGGGACCAGCCCGGTAACGGTCCCGCCCAGCCGCGCCACTTCCCGCACCAGCCGAGAACTTAGATACGAATACTGCTCGGCGGGCATCATGAACACAGTCTCAAGATCAGGACGCAGCTTGCGGTTCATCATCGCCATCTGCAGCTCGTATTCGTAATCGCTCAACGCCCGAATACCTCTCAGCACGGCGCTCGCCTTGACTCTGGCTGCGTACTCCACAGTCAACCCGTCGAATACGTCCACGCGAACGTTCCTGAAACCGGAGGTCAAGTCCTCCAGCATCCGCCGCCGCTCGCCCACGCTAAACAGCGGAGTCTTCTCCGCATTGCGCAAAATTGCCACTACCAGCTCGTCAAAAATATGGCTCCCCCGCTCGATCAGATCCAGATGCCCATTGGTCGGCGGATCAAACGAGCCGGGATAGATGGCAGTGACCTTTTTCAATCATCCTCTTTTTTATGAAACTCGTAATCGTTGTCGACCTAGACGCCAGCTTGTTCGTTTTTCCGCTGAAACAGGGCGGGCCGGAGATGGATTGATTTTATTCGGCAGGCGAGGGAATGGCAATGCGGAAGCCGATCGCGACGACAAAAGTCGCGCGCTTGTCGAGTTCTCGTGAACCTAGCGCCTCGCTGCGGCTGGCGCTTTGGCTGCGTCCGTCCCCGTCGGCATGGTTGTAACGCGCGCCCCCTGGCCGGCGGCCTGGGCCGGCGCTGCTGCCGCCGCAGGCTGTGGCCCCGCACTGGTCAGCCCGATTGCCTTGCGCACTTCCGCTTCGAGCTTGACCATGGTGTCTTTGTTGTCTTTGAGGAACTGGCGGGCATTTTCGCGGCCCTGGCCAATGCGTTCGCCTTTGTAGCTGTACCAGGACCCGGATTTCTCCAAAATATTCTGGTTCGCCGCCAGGTCGAGCAGATCGCCTTCGCGCGAAATGCCCTCGCCGTACATAATGTCGAATTCGGCCTCGCGAAAGGGCGCCGCGACTTTATTCTTGACGATTTTGACTTTGGTGCGCGAGCCGACCATCACGTCACCTTCTTTGATGGCGGCGATGCGCCGGATATCAATTCGGACTGACGCATAAAATTTCAGCGCGCGGCCTCCAGTCGTGGTCTCAGGATTACCGAACATCACGCCGATTTTTTCGCGGATCTGGTTGATGAAGATCAGGCAGGTGCGCGACTTCGAGACCGTCCCGGTCAATTTGCGCAGCGCTTGCGACATCAGTCGCGCCTGCAGGCCCATGTGGCTGTCGCCCATTTCGCCGTCGAGTTCGGCCTTGGGTACCAGCGCGGCCACGGAGTCCACGACCAGCACGTCAATTGCGTTGGATCGCACCAGGGCTTCAGTAATCTCGAGCGCCTGCTCGCCATAGTCGGGCTGCGAAACCAGCAGGTTGTCCACATCCACGCCCAGCTTCTTGGCATAGCCGGGATCGAGCGCGTGCTCGGCGTCCACGAACGCAGCCATTCCGCCCAGCGCCTGCGCCGAGGCGATCACCTGCAAAGCGATAGTCGTCTTACCAGACGATTCCGGCCCGAAGATTTCGACGACGCGGCCGCGGGGAAAGCCGCCCACTCCGAGCGCGGCGTCAAAGGAAATGGCGCCGGTCGGAATCACCGCGATGGGGACAATCTCTTTCGACCCCAACCGCATGATGGAGCCTTTGCCAAACTGCTTTTCGATTTGCGCAAACGCCATATCAATCGCCCGGCCCCGCTCGTCAGCCATGAGTACTTCTCCTGTGAGTACGATGTGGAAACTGGCTGGAGTATACCGCTTCTCGAAAGCGAATAAAAGGCGAATCGTGAAATAATTTGATGATTGTTCCCGAAAATGAACTCCAGACTGCTTCTTCTTTGCGACCTTTGCGACTCCCTTCGCGAACTTTGCGGTCAAAGGCTCTAAAGATTTTGACCGCAAAGGACGCTAAGGAAACGCCGAGGTCGCAAAGACGAACTCTCGGCACACTCGTACGTGAATGCCGCCGCCAACGTGCTACAATCTCTAAGTTTTTCTCCTGAGTATCAGGCTCCCGCACATCGTAAACGGACGCACCGTGGCCCAAAATTCCAAACCCATCACTTACGCGGACGCGGGCGTCAACATCGACCAGGCCAATCGCACCAAGCAGCGCATCAAGTACCTGGCCCATAAAACCTTCACCAAGGGCGTTCTAAGCGAAATCGGCGGGTTTGGCGCGCTTTTCTCCATCGACAAAGCCAAGTATCTCGATCCCGTCCTGGTTTCAAGCGTGGACGGTGTGGGCACCAAGCTCAAACTCGCTTTCGAGATGAAAGTCCACCACACCATCGGCGCCGATCTGGTGAACCACTGCGTCAATGACATCGCCGTACAGGGCGCCGCGCCAATGTTCTTCATGGATTACCTCGCGACCGGCCGCTTGCAGCCCGAGGTCGCCGAGAAGGTGGTCGAAGGCCTGGCCGACGCCTGCAAGCACAACGGCTGCGCCTTGATCGGTGGCGAAACTGCCGAGATGCCCGGCTTCTATCCCGACGGCGAATATGATCTTGCCGGATTCATCGTCGGAGTTGTCGAGCGCGACCGCATTATTACTGGCAAAACCGTGGAAGCCGGAGACATCATCCTCGGACTACCTTCGACCGGCCTGCACACCAACGGCTATTCGCTTGCCCGCAAACTGCTGTTCGAAGTCGCCAACTATGAGCCCGAGACCTACGTGAACGAAATCAAGGGCAAGGTTGGAAACGAGCTCATGCTGACCCACCGCAGCTACTGGGCCATCATCAAAAAGCTAATCGCGGCCGAATGCGTTTCCGCTCTAGCGCACATCACCGGTGGCGGCATCACTGAGAACCTGCCCCGCGTCCTGCCGCGCGGCGTCTCCGCCATCATTGAGTACGGTACGTGGCCCGTCCAGCCCATCTTCCTTCACATGCAGAAGCTAGGCAACGTTCCTCACGAAGAAATGATGCGGACATTCAACATGGGCATCGGGATGCTGGCGGTGGTCCCGTCGAAAAAGTTTAAGAAGGCACAGACCGTGCTTGATCGCGCCGGAGAAAAGTATTACGCCGTGGGACGGATCGTGAAGGGCGAGCGCAAAGTAAGTTACAGCTAGCGCAATTGCCCGAGGGCGACCGAATTCCGATATATCCGGTAAATAGGGGAGCAACAATGAGCTCTTGGTTCTCCATGAGGATGGATGACCTGGTTGAATCCCAGTTCAGAAAAGATCCAAGCGGACGGGTGGTCTTTATTCCATTTACCCGCAAAGGGAAATACTTCTTCGTGGATTCGAAAGCTGACGAGGAAAAAATCAGAGCGTTCGTCAAGATGTACCGGATTCCCAACACGCTGATTTCTCTCCTCCTATGTCCACTCGTCATGGTTCCCGTTTTCATCCTGGAGGACTACGGCGGTTTAACGCCCCGAGCACACAGGTTGACGATAGCTTTAGGGCTCTCTGGGTTTTTCTGGTTGAGCTTTGTCGCGTTGGCAGTGATGCTTTGGGTCGTATACAAAGCAATGATCCCTGGCTTAACTGCATCGCTGAGCGAGGTCGGACCGGAAATTAAAGCTCAACTAAGCGCCATCTCTCGTCCACAACGACGTCGCCAACTTGTAGCGCTGGCGTGCCTTCTTGCCGGTCTGACCCTCCTGGGGTTGGCTCTTTTTGTCTTGACCGGACACAGATATATTGGGCGCTAGCTTCTGCCGGGTGGGGCTCTGGACTCGGTCCGAGAAGGACGGTGCAGCGATTCCCCCAAAAACAGCCGTTTTTGTCGACTACGCGGATTTGTTTCACAGGCCACCTCGCTCGCCTGTGATGCGAGTCACGAGAGACGGTGACGTAGTTCAACCGAGTAGAGGACAGATTCGAGCGAGTTAGTCTTGGGTAGTACCACCTTTTGCGTCATGGGGGCCTATGCGAACTAACAGCCTTTTCGGAAACTCAATGGCCGTCGTGCGATCCAAGCTGACGGGCCGGGCACTCGCTCTTGCCCTGTTGGCTGTGTCGGCGGCTTGCAACAGTGGAAGTTCCACGAGTATGTCTCCTCCAGCCCCGCCCCCTCCTCCGCCGCCTCACACCATTGTCCAGTCCTTCGACGGGGACAGCGGAACCATCACCAACGGCCTACCTACTTACAAAGACCACCCCGACATGGGCGTCGCCTCCAACGGCACTTATGTGATGGCCGTCACCGGGCAGACGGTCAATATTTACAACGCCTCCGGCGTGCTCAAAAGCTCGACCGTGGCGGGCACTTTCATCAGCAATGCCGGAGTCGCGTTCGGGATGCACGCGGACGATCCCCGCATCGTCTATGACCCGTTTATTTCGCGCTGGCTGTACGTTTGCTCTTGCGCCAACGACTACCTGATTGTTTCGAGCGGCTCCGACCCGACCACCGCAACCTGGAAGGGTGTGGCCCTCAGTTCCCGAAACGGCGACCTGCTGATGCACGTCGGTTTCGATAAGAATTGGGTCTATGTTTCCGAATATGAGAGCTGCTCTGGAGCCAACAATGCGGTGGAATTCGCCATCCCCAGTGCGGACGTGGCATGGACCGGCAGCGGCAATGTGTCGCTAAGCCGCGAAGTTTCGGACGGCTGCCATACTTTCGATGCGATTCCAGAAATCGATCTGAACCCCGCGAAGAGTGTGACCGGCCCTGGTTATTTTCTGTCTCGGTCGGGAGAAACCCAAAGGCAAAGCAATGCCGCGATTGTTTTGGCAATCGACACTTTTAGTCCGTCGAGCAGCACGGCGGGGACCTTCAGCGCCGCAGGCTCTCCGGCCACGATCCCGACCGGGTACCTGTATAACACGCCCATGGACGCGAACCAGCCGGGAAGTCCGGGCGGTGTTCGCAGTGCGGAAAGTCATCGCCCGTTTTCTTTGATGACAATTAACGGAACCGACTTGCAACTGGTATGGTCTTCCGGGCCTTGCCAGTCTTCCTGCGGCGCACAGGGTGCGGACAGGCAGCAGGTGGTTTTCTGGTTTGATGTTGCTACCCCAGGACTGACCCTTATCCAAAAAGCCAAAATCTCGGATGGTTCTTTGGCGTTTCTCTTCCCCTCACTGGCGGTTGATGGTTCGAATAACACCCTCATCGCCGCCACGGGATGTTCCACCACGCTCTATTGTTCGGTCTTAATCTTTAACCATCTCACGTCGGACGGGAGCGGGGTGTTTCACGGCCCAAATCTTGCTCTCAGCGGCACCGCGAACTATCAGGTCTGCAGCACCAGCCCGCACCCCGGATGGGGCACTTATACTACGACCGTACAAAACCCCTCAGACAAAACGAAGATGTGGACGTTCCAGGAGTATGCCGCCTCGGCCACAGTTTGTCAGTGGCGAACTCGAATTCTGGAATTGCAACTTTGAGGCAAAGGCTGTGCCTGCAAACAGGTCGTACACACTTCCCAGTTTGCGGGTCAGTTGTCTTCTTCACCTGTCCGGGACTGCGTGATCCGCGACTGGGAAGAGCACGAGTTTCTCTCGTGCCGAATGTGCCGTGGGAAGACTTGCGGCTTCTAGCCGCTGGGGTTTGCTCTTCTGCGAGTCCGTGGTGAACAGCCAGCCTCAGCGGCTTAAAGCCGCAATCCTGGCACTGCTCTTTGGCACGACTTTAAGTTGTGCCCTTCCCGGCTGGATCAGCGTTCTCCAGTTTCAGCCGCTGTACACAGCGCCTGGCGCGGGTCTTTTGCGCCTCTGCGACGCGCCTGAAGGCGTGCCCTGATACGAACCTGCGGATTGTTTCACGATCCGCTTCAGTCGAAATGACAGTTCAAAAGGGAACTAGAAGGAAGCTAAGAAACCGCGGAATTCCCCGCCTTCACCCCGTCCGCCTGCTCGTGCGCGTGATAGCTGGAACGCACCAGCGGCCCCGACTCCACGTGGCGGAAACCCAGGCGCAGCGCTTCTTCTTTCAGGTAGGCGAATTCCTCAGGGGTGTAGAAACGCGCAATCGGCAGATGATCGCGAGATGGCCTCAGATATTGTCCGACGGTGAGAATATCCACTTTCCGGGCGGCGAGGTCTGTGAATACATCCACCAGTTCCGTCATAGTCTCGCCCAGCCCGACCATGACGCCGGACTTCGTGATCGTTTCCATCCCCATCGCCGTCGAAAATTTCTTGGCGTTCTCTAGAAGCCGCAGCGTCCGTTCATAGCGCGCTCCTGACCGCACCACGCGATAAAGCCGCGGAACGGATTCGGTGTTGTGATTCAGGACATCGGGACGGGCGTTAAGAACAATCTGCAACGCCTCGTCGAGTCCCTGGAAATCGGGGATGAGGACTTCGATGCGGCAATCCGGCGCGACATTTCTTACTTCGCGGATGGTGTCGGCAAAAATCCTTGCTCCGCCCAGATTGTCGTCATCCCGGTTCACGCTAGTGATCACGGTGTGCTTCAGTCCTAAAGTTGCGACGGCTTCAGCCACGCGGCGCGGCTCATCAAGATCCAGCGGCTGCGGGCGGCCTTTGGGCACGGCACAGAAGCCGCAGCGCCGGGTGCAGATGTCCCCGAGCAGCATGAAGGTCGCGGTCTTGTGGTTCCAGCATTCGCCGATGTTGGGACACTGGGCAGATTCGCAAACCGTGTGCAGTCCCAGTCCGCGGGCCAACTTCTTGAGCTGGTGGAAGTTTTCTCCCCCCGGCGCTTTGGCCCGCAACCAGGACGGTTTGGGTTGCCGGACCGGCGGGCTTAGCTCAATTTGCACCAACTCAATCTGCACCAGTTGTGAAGGGCTGTCCATCCGAGTACATTCTACAGGCGGTTGCCGAGCTCCTGCCAACCGGAGCGGGATATTATAGTAACCGCAGCGGCCGCAGCGGAGCGCGCTTTGGCCGCCAGCGTGATTCTGCGATGGCCTACTCTCTCCGAGGCATTGCGTGGACGGCATTCGCAATCGCCGTGGCTTTGTTGATTGGCAGCAGTGTGTTCCTGTTTCGAGCCACCCGAAAACTCACCGCCAGCGAAGTCCTGGTTGCGCATACGCATGAGGTGGAAACCGTGCTGGAGGACCTCGGCTCCGACGTTTTCCAGGCCTGTAACTCCGACCGGGCTTTCGTCCTTACCGGAGACGACGAGCTGTTGCGAGGCTACCGCTCCGCGGTCGAAGCGATCCCCGGTGACCTTAACCAGCTCCACAATCTGATGGCAGACAATCCAGGCCAGGGAGAAAAGCTGAAGGGTCTCGAGACCGACATCGAGACCGAATTGAGTCTAATCTCCAAGTCGATTCAAGCTCACCACCGGGGGACCTCAAGCATAGACTCGGACGCCGAAATCGCCCGCCAGACCGAGGACCTGGGAGATCGAGTGCAGCAGGCATTGCAGAAAATGGCGGCCGCCGAGGATGGTTTGCTGCAGCAGCGGCAGGCAGTGTCTCGATCCAATTACCACCACACTTTGAATCTGATCGGCGTCTCGTTTCTGGTTGCCCTGGTGTTGCTAGGCGCGCAGATGTTCACTCTGAACTATGCTTTTACTCAGTATCGACGGACGGAATTCGCCGCCCGCCAGAACCAGGAGATCGTGGACGCATTTTTCTCCGTCTCCACCGTACGCTTCGGAATTCTCGACTCGCAGTTCCGCTACACCCGACTCAACGACGTTCTGCCGCGCATGCTGGGCGTCAAGCCAGAAGAATTGCTGGGCAAGTCCGTCTTCGAAGTTTTCGGCGAGCGCGGCGCGCGCACCGAGGTGATTCTGCGCGAGATGCTGCAGACCGGCCGCCCTGTACAGGACCGCGAAATTTCCGCAGAGTTGCCGGGGAAGCCCGGCCAGATCCGGCATTGGCTGGTGAATTACTTTCCCATTCCCGACGCCAGCGGCACATACACTCAAGTGGGATTGATCGCAGTGGAGGTCACCGCCCGCCGCAAAGCCGAAGACGCGCTGCGTAAGTTGAGCGGCAGATTGCTTGGCATCCAAGACCAGGAACGCCGCCGCATCGCTCGGGAGCTGCACGACAGCCTGGGCCAGTATCTGGCTGGGCTGAAGATTGCCATCGAAATGCTCAGCGCCTCTCCCCAATCCGAAAAGAGTAGTGCGCTGCTTGCCGAATGCAGCGAAATTCTGGAAAAGTCCATCGTCGAAACCCGCACTCTATCGCACCTGCTGCATCCGCCGCTGCTTGATGAAGCCGGGTTCGCTTCCGCCGCCAGTTGGTTTGTGAGCGGCTTTTCCGAGCGTAGCGGCATTCCGGTTTCGCTGGACCTACCGCCCGACCTGCCGCGCCTTTCCGAGGCAGTCGAAATCGCGCTCTTTCGCGTGCTGCAGGAGAGCCTGACCAATGTGCATCGCCATTCCCGCGCCGCCTCCGCCGAGATCAAGGTGGAAGCCGACGCTGAACAGATCGCCATCGAAATTCGAGACTACGGCCGGGGCATGCCCCTGCACATCCTCGAGCAGATCGAGGAAGGCACAAAACTGGGCGTGGGACTGGCAGGAATGCGCGAGCGCGTCCACGAATTGGACGGGGAGTTCGAAGTCACATCGGACGAGCACGGAACCACACTCCGCGCCACCGTACCGCTCAGCATCCGCGAAGAACCCCATCAGGTAAGCGCCGCCGCCCGCGAGGAGCAAGAAGAACGAGAGGAACGAATTGCCAACGCCTTCTGGCGCCCGCGAGGAGGGGTTTCGTGACGTTGATAGCTGAGGACTGACGGCCGCTCAGCTCTCCAGCCATCTTTTTTCTCAGCTCCGCGTTTCTGAGCTCCGCCCCGCGCCGGCGTGGAAAACGCTACTTCAAGTCCAACGCCGGCTGGAGCAGTTCGAATCGCAAACTAGCTGGCTTTCCGGTCGAGCTCACGCTCTGTTTTGTGCGCCTTTTCCTCGCTCTGGGTGCGGCCCCAGTCATCAACCTGACGCTGGGCTTCTTCTTTTGCAACGCCGTACCGCTCCTGGATCCGTCCCACCAATTGGTCTTTCTGTCCCGCAATCACGTCCAGATCGTCATCGGTCAACTTGCCCCAGCGAGTCTTAACCAAACCTTTCATCTGCTTCCATTTGCCGGTTATCTGGTCCCAATTCATAATTTCCTCCTGAATGAATTTCTAAGAGCAGGCTATCGAGGAGGGTTTCGCCTGGCAATACGGTAAGAACTGCACCAACGTAAGGTGATGCTCGGAGACCGAATGTTTAGTTGGACCAGGACAGTTGTCGTGACGTCTGCGCCGAGAGTTCGGCGGAACGAATTCTCCTGACGGCTGAAAAGCTGATAGCTAAGGCCTCAGCTTTCCAAATACGAGTCAACCCATTCTTTGATTCTGAGCCGCCGTTCGTCGTGAGTGTCAAACCGTACGCCGAACGTTTTGCTTGCCGGCTTGTACCAGCTCACCGTGCCTCGGATCCAAATACGCGGCAGGGTCAGCAACGCAAAAGAAATTTCGACCGGCTGGCCCGGAGAAACTTCTTCCCCGCTCTTCAGCGACATGCCGCCACTGCTCAACTCGTGACTGCTGGCAGAGAAACGGCTTTGGCCCGCGAGTATGGAAACCTCGGTGATCACCGGAATACGCACATAACGCCGGAACTCATGCAGCACCAGCATCTGCGTGGCCCGAACCAGCTTCAGGGCCGCAGGACGCTCCAGCGGTTCATTGAAAACGGCGTTGATTCCGTACGGGGAGAGCTTCATGGCATCTTTCAGCGTGCCTCCCAGTCCGTAGATCACCATGCGGCTGTTGGAGCGCGACCTGCGCGCCGATTCGAGCACGGGCGCAGCATGGCTCCCCACTCGGATTACGCAGGCCTCGAATTTTTCCGTGGCCATCCGTTCCGCTTTCTCGGCGGTCATGGGGACGGTGTCAATACCAAATTGACGGAAGCACTCCGTCAGCAGGCTGCGGGACTGCTCCTGCAAGTCCACCAGCGCAGCCCGGGCTGAAAACTTCCTAGAGGGGGATAGAGGCACGAGAGAGTTTCCCAAGGCGTTCTCCGTTAGTCGAACCGTGTGTGGGTCGGACCTTCTCGTCCGACGCCCTTGACTTTTGTACTTTGACTCTAAGTCTGTCTATGTGTGGTGGGTGCCGGTCCGCCGATCTTAGCCAGCAAAACTCCGGGCAAGTCGCAGCGCCTTTCAGGCCCCGTCCACCAAAACCCTATTCTGGCGCGGGAATCCGGCCACGGCAACCGCGAATAAGGACAATCCGGGGTACAAAGGTGCCATTACCCGAGGTGACCAGAAGCGTGCCGGGGGTAATGAATTGAGTGAAATACCCACCCTTGAAAAGCGCGAAGGGTGGGCCAACCCGCCTGAATGAGTGACGGACGGTCCGACGATAGAAACTCATACGACATAAAGTCAAAAGCCCCGCCCTCTCGCAAAGAGCGCGAGAAGGACGGGGCACCCGCAGTCAAAAAACGGCAGCCCCTACTCACTCCACCGTCGAAACAGCAGCGCGCCGTTGGTCCCGCCAAACCCGAAAGAGTTGGACATCGCGTAGTCGAGCGATGCCTTCCGCGAGTGGTTGGGGACGAAGTCCATGTTGCACGTGCCGGGGTCCTGGTTTTCGAGATTGATGGTGGGAGGAAGGATCTGGTCGCGCAGGGCGAGCACGGTGACGCCGGCTTCGAGGCCTCCGGCACCGCCCAGCAGATGTCCAGTCATGGACTTGGTCGAGCTGACCGCCAGTTTGTGTTCGCCGAAAAAATTGCGGATGGCGTGAGCTTCCAGCGTGTCGCCGATCGGCGTTGAAGTTCCGTGAGCGTTCACGTAGGCAATGTCGGTAGGCTTGATGCCGGCGTCGCGCACGGCATTTTTCATCACGCGGAATCCGCCTTCGTGTTCCGGCGCCGGCTGGGTGATATGGTAGGCGTCTCCGGACATGCCGTAGCCGACGATTTCCGCCAGCACTTTCGCTCCCCGGGCGCGAGCGTGTTCGAGTTCCTCAAGCACCAGGATTCCTGCGCCTTCGCCGATCACAAATCCGTC
>WNFE01002755.1_pt1 | contig 12997 bp, 16 predicted proteins | sample 5400451 | NCBI WGS metagenome assembly WNFE01 (sample SAMN13153344, study PRJNA577476) | soil metagenome | isolation source: 200 cm saprolite under Douglas fir tree site 2 hole 2 | place: USA:California | collected 2015-04-18 | reverse complement strand
CGATCGTGATCACGACCTTCGGTGTCGGGTTCGTGCTCGACGACACCGCCGCCGCGACCCTCGAAGCTTCACCGACGACCTTGTTGACGCGTCGAGCGTTACGCGTGTGGCTCCTCCTTGTCGTGCTGAGCATCGGCACCACGCTCCAACTTGTCGTTGCCGCGCGCGAGACCGGCCACGACCCGCTCCCTATCGGAGCCTGGCTCCTCGAATACGCCGCGTTCGTCGCCGTGACGCTCGTGGTATCCGCAGCCGCACAACTGCTCCTCCCCGAGCGCGCCGGTGGCGCGGCCGCCGCGCCTACCGGGCTTCTCATGCTCCTGACGGTCGGAGCGCTCATGTGGCTGCGACCCTGGCTCACGCCCATCCCCAGCGGACCACACTCCGAGCGCTGGGCCTACGTGCTCGCCGCCGCCGCCGCGGTGCTCATCGCGCTCAGCCGCGACCCCGGCGCACCCAGACGCATCCGGGCGTCGCGATCCCGTGCCTGCTCAAAAAAAGACCAGCACCAACAGCGCCGCGCTTCGTCACCGCGCACTGTGCCTGACCCAGCGCATTTTCCCTGTAGGGACCCGAGCGCTTACCAACTCGAGAACAGAAGGAGAACCCGATGAAAGTCTCGCCGTTACGGTGGCTCGCCGTCCTACCCCTGGTACCTGCCGCACCGTTCTTGTTCTTCGGACTGCTCTGGCTCGCGCCCCTACAGCTCGGCGTCGGGCTTAGCTTGGTCCTCGTCGGGGCCGCGCTCTGGCGCCTATTCGCCGGCGAATGGAACGCGTGGCCATTTCATGCCCGCGCGTAGTCGGCCGGGCCTCCCGCCGATATACGGCGGCCTGTCCCTGAATGCGACACGCCGAGGTCGGCGAATGCGATCGCACAACCCGGGATCTTGAAGCGGGCTTCGCGGCAGAGCATGATCCTCTCCTGCCGGCGATCGTGATCGTGGTGTGCCATGAACACGAGCTGCGATTTCGCTGACCTGCCCGTGCGGACCGCTTTGTCCCGACACGGCTGACTGTCCTTGCGGCTCGCCGCAGGTTGATCTTGCGCTGGACCGCGGCCAGCGTGAGACAACTCCGCGGACCGGAAGCCTCTCGGCGCTTGGCGGAGAGACAGGTGACGGCTCGGGAGGGCGGTAAGCTTCTCGTCGGCGATGAGGCTCGCCATCGACCGCGCACCCGCGCTGATGGCCTCTACCTGACGTACCGAGACCTGCAGTCGAGCAGCGTCCAGCGGCGAAAGGAGGAGGCCATCAAGCCGCACCGAGACCCGGCCAAGACCGACGGCGCGCTCTCGGCCGATGCGACGCACCAACGACAGGCTCGCCGGTCGCTGCTGCCCGAGCGCTTCCAGCCCGACGTCATCTTGGCCATCGCCATCGGCGGCGCGTTGGGTGCGCCGGCGCGCTACGAGATCGCCCAGCTGATCAAGGTCGCGCCCGACGGCTTCCCGTGGGCGACGTTCTGGACCAACCTCTCCGGCGCGTTCGTCCTCGGCTTCTTTCTGACCTTGGTGATCGAGCGCCTCCCGCCGACGGGTTATCTCCGGCCGTTCTTCGCGATCGGGTTCCTCGGCTCGTTCACGACGTTCTCAACGCTCGCGGTTGAGACCGTCCTGTTGATCAAGGACGGCCACGTCGTCCTGGGAGTGGGTTACACACTGGCCAGCGTCGCCGCGGGCCTTGCGCTCGCGTACTTCGGGATCGTGTTGGCGCGGCTGTTGCCGGGAGGCGAGTACCGATGAGCATCGGGAGAAGGGAGTCGCCATGAAACTCGAGGGATACGCGCGTCGGTTGATGGTGTTCATCGGCGAGGAAGACCGCTACGACCACAAACCGCTCGCGACCGAGATCGTCCACCGGGCACAACAGGCCGGTCTGGCGGGCGCGACGGTCGTACGCGGGATCGAGGGCTTCGGCGCGTCGAATCACGTGCACACCACGCGCATCCTGAGCCTGTCGAATGACCTGCCCATCATCGTCTTGATCGTCGATGAACCCGAACGCATCGACGCGTTCGTCCCCCAGCTCGACGAGCTCATCACCGAAGGCCTCGTCATCATCGACGACGTCGAGGTGATCAAGTACGTCGGCCGGCCCGCGCAAACCTGATGATCGTCGCCGGAATCGCCGTCGCCGGAGCCCTGGGCGCTCCTGTGCGCTATCTCCTCGACGGCTTCGTACAAGACCGAAGCGTTGGCGTGTTCCCGCGCGGCACGTTCGTCATCAACGTGACAGGCTCGTTCGTCCTCGGCGTGGTCGCCGGCCTCGCGCTGTACCACGCGTTTCCTGCGACGCCGAAGCTTGTTCTCGGCACCGGGTTTTGCGGCGCATACACGACGTTCTCGACGTTCACCTACGAGACCGTGCGCCTCGCCGAAGAGCGAGCCTTCGGCGCCGCGCTGCAAAACGTGCTCTCGAGCATCCTTGTGCCGGCGCTCGCCGCCGCTGCGGGCCTTGCGCTCGCGGCGCTCTGAAACGTCGCGGCTCGAAACCTCGTACGCTGCCTCGAGCCCCGTCGGCCCAGGTGGCGCTGCTCTGGGGTGAAGCAGTCGTTGAGGAGGTGCGGGTGAGCCGTGTACTGATCGTCGCCACTGCCGGCGCCGGCGGTGACCTCCAGCCGCTTGTCGCCGCAGCGTTAGCTCTGCGCCATCGCGGTCACGAAACGCTACTCGTGGGTGACCGAACCGTGGGGAGGTCGCTGTCGCCGCTCGGCGTCGAGACGCGTGTCCTTCCGCCCGAGCTCGATCTCGGGCCACGGCTGGTTGCGGCCATCCGGGACGGCATGGCCGCGTCGGGAGGCGACCTCTCGGCCGCCGGTCCGATGGTGAAAGACCGCATGACCGCTTGGGCGCGAGAAACCGCGAGCCCGGTCGCTGACGTGGTGCGAGAATTCGGACCGGCAGTGGTCGTCACGTCGCTGTTCGGAGTGGAGGTGCTCACTGCGGTTTCTCCGTCGTGCCCATGGGCAGTCGTCAACAGCACTTTTTTCGTTGGGCCGAATCCACCCCGGCCGCTCGAGGCGGATTTCGGGCCTCGCGCCGTCGCCCTGATCGGTCATTTCGCGGCGCTGCTCGGTTCGGCTGATCTGGTGCTGCACGCGACGGATCGGATCTTCGACTTCTCCTTCGCCGGGCTGCCCGCTGACCATCACTATGTCGGCCCGCTCGGAGTCTGGGAGCCGACGACGCAACCGCCTGCCTATCTCGACCAGCCCGGCGACCCGTGGGTGCTGGTTACCATCAGTTCCCAGTTCCAGGACGACGTGCCGTTGCTTCAGGCCGTGCTGACGGCGTTGGCCGGCCGGTCTGTGCGCGTGGTGGCGACACTTGGCACGGATCACGCGGCCGAGGAGGTGGCAACGGTGCCGAAGAACGCTCGGATCGAGCAGACCGTGTCCCACTCCGCGGTGCTCGCGCGTGGGGCGTTGATGGTGAGCCATGCGGGTCACGGTTCGGTCATGAAGGCTCTTTGGCACGGTCGTCCGATGGTGCTGGTCCCGTGGGGACGCGACCAGCCTGGGGTCGCAGCTCGCGCTGGTGCCCTGGGTGTTGCTCATGTCATCCCGCGAGACGAACTATCCACCGACGTGCTCGGGACTGCCGTTGATCGGGCGCTCACGGATGCGCGCATGGCCGAGGCTTCGGCGCGGATGCGAGAAAGGCTCCTGGACACCGATCCGCCTGGGACTACCGCGTCTCTCCTCGAAACGCTCCTATGACGGCACGCTCGGGAGGCGCTCACGCTCCGTAACTCGGCGAGTAACGGTTCCGCCGTACTGGAACCGCCGTTTGTCGAGCTCGCCACCGACCTCAGTGGGCACGGTGAGAGCACGGTGAGGGCACGGTGGCGAGTGCGTCATATCGTCTCCGACAGTTTCGGTCGTTCGGTTTCAAGAGAAGAGCATCCGTGATGGACACTTCGACCGGCACCGCCGGCCTCTACGACACAATTCATCGACGTCGCGACGTCCGAACCCAGTTCACCGGCGGTGCGCTTGCCCGCGATTCCGTTACCCGCATCCTCACCGCCGCGCACGCGGCGCCGAGCGTGGGCCTCACACAACCGTGGGATTTCATCCTCGTCGAAGCGGCTGCCACCAAAGACGCTTTCTGGCATCACGTCAGCGAGGAGCGGGCCGCGTTCGCCGCGGTGCTCGACGCCGAACGCGCGGCACGCTTCTCCGACATCAAGATCGAAGGGATCCGGGAATCAAGCCTGGCGGTCGTGGTGACATACGACCCGGCCCGCGGGGCTCCGGCAGTGCTCGGTCGACACGCCATCGCAGCGACCGGCGTCTACTCCGTTTGCCTCGCTATCGAGAACCTCTGGCTCGCGGCCACCGCCGAAGGCTACGGAGTCGGTTGGGTGTCCTTCTACCGCGAGACATTCCTGCAACAGTTGCTCGGCATCCCCGAGCCGATTCAGCCGGTCGCGTGGCTCTGTATCGGCCCGGTCACCCACCTGGAGGGACAACCCGATCTCGAACAACACGGTTGGCGCACCCGCCGTCCCCTCAATGCGGCTATCCACCACGAACGCTGGAGTCACCGCCCGGACAGCGACACGCTGACCGATCCGAACATCCGCCTGGTGTGACACGGTAAAAGCCGCCCCTAGGCGTCCGGGTAGTCGAGTGGCATCCGCAGCCACAAGATCATCTCGCGCAGCTGCGCGAACGCCTCCAAGCGAGCTTCATCGGTTCCGACGCCCTCCGCCTGCTCGCAAACCTCCGCGAGGCGGCGCGTCATCGTCGGCCCCAACTCCAACAGTCCGCCGCTGCCGCCCGTCGCCCATTTCGCCAGCACGTACCGGCAGATCGCCCCGACCGGTACGCCAACACCTGCGCTCAAATTGTTGATCGTAAAAAGCGGATCGAGCAACGAATACAGCGCAACGTCAGACTTGAAATTCGCGTCCGGGTCATCCTCCGGCCAGGGACCCACCCACCGCTCCAACCGAATCACCGGCTCATCGTCTGGCATCGTCGCACCATCCCCGTCATCCACCCCCCGTCATCCACCCGCGGAGCCAAACAGCGTGACGCGACGTCCCCCCTGTTTTCCAGTCAACAGCGACGCTGACCCTCCTGACAGTGGGCCAGCCGGGCTGGGTGGTTTCGAGAATGATTCCCATTCTAGTATCTCAGGGGGAACACCTGAGGGGTGAGCCGGCAGGACGACGAATGGAGTGCGTGATGAGTGGGATGGCCCTCTCTGCGAGCAAGCGCCGCGGTGCCCGAGCTCCGGGCCGCCTGCTGGCTTCGATCCTCGTCGCGCTGGGTGTCGGAGGTGTGAGCGTCATGATGGGTCCTGGCGCTTCGGCGGCTTCGTCGACGAAGCTGAGGGTCGTCGCGGCAGAGAACTTCTGGGGCAGCATCGTCCGCCAGCTCGCGGGGAACAAGGCAACGGTCACGAGCGTCATCACGAACCCTGACACTGACCCGCACGACTACGAAGCGAAGCCGAGCGATGGTCGCACGATCGCGTCGGCGGAGTACGTGATCGAGAACGGCATCGGGTATGACGCGTGGTTTCAAAAGCTCCTCGACGCGAGTCCGAGCTCGGGCCGCAAGGTGCTCGACGTGGGCAAGCTCGTGGGCGTCGACGTCGGCGGGAACCCGCACCAGTGGTATTCACCGCAGACCGTCCAGAGCGTGATCGATCGGGTCAGCCGCGATCTCGCGCGCTTGGACCCGAAGAACGCGCGTTACTACGACCAGCAGAAGACCAAGTTCGAGTCAACCGGCTTGAAGCAGTACCACGATCTCATCGCGGGGATCAAGCAGCAATACGCGGGTACCCCAGTGGGTGCCACCGAGAGCATCTTCGCGCCGCTCGCGCGGGCGCTGGACTTGAAGCTGATCACGCCCGAGACTTTCCTCGACGCAGTTGCCGAAGGTACCGACCCCACCGCGCAGGACAAGGCGGCTGTCGACGACCAGATCGCGGGCAACAAGATCAAAGTTCTCGTCTACAACAGTCAGAATGCGACTCCCGATGTGAAGACGCTGGTGAAAGCGGCCAAGGCGAAGAAGATCCCCGTTACCACGGTCACCGAAACCCTCTCGCCCGTGGGCGTCACCTTCCAGACGTGGCAAAGCCAGCAGCTCGCCGCGTTGAAGGCCGCGCTGGCCAAGGGCACGGGAACATGAGGACGGTGCCGCCGTTGGTGTCGGTGCGTGACGCCGCAGTGCAGCTCGGCGGTCGCACGATCTGGAAGGACGTGACCCTCGACGTGTCGGCGGGCGAGTTCGTCGCTGTCCTCGGGCCCAATGGCGCCGGCAAGTCGACATTGCTCAAAGCCGTGCTCGGACTCGTTCACGTGTCGGCAGGAACGATCCGGGTCTCAGGGGCATCACCAAGGCGGGGCAACCACGACATCGGATACCTGCCGCAACGCCGGAGCTTCGACGCGTCGGTGCGGGTCCGGGGGATCGACGTGGTGCGTCTCGGTCTCGACGGGGACCGTTGGGGTCTGCCCCTGCCACGCCCGCTCCGCGCCGCGGGGAGAGACGCGGCCGCGCGTGTCGACGAGGTGATCGCCCTGGTGGGAGCGTCCGAGTACGCGCGGCGTCCGATCGGGCAACTGTCGGGCGGTGAACAGCAACGGTTGCTGATTGCCCAGGCATTGGTGCGGCGCCCCGCGCTGTTGCTGCTCGACGAGCCCCTCGACAGCCTTGACCTTCCGAACCAAGCGGCGATCGCCGGTCTGTTGGAGGGAATCTGTCGCGACGAGGGTGTCGCGGTCGTCATCGTCGCCCACGACGTGAACCCGATCCTTCTCTACCTGGATCGGGTCGTCTATCTCGCCGGTGGAGGTGTTGTGGTCGGCACTCCGGCAGTGGTGATTCGAAGCGAGACCCTCACCGCGCTCTACGGCACCCCGATCGAAGTGCTCCACACCTCGGACGGACGTCTCGTCGTTGTCGGTCAACCCGAAGCGACCAGCTACCACCCGCACCTCCATGCTCATGTCGGCATGCACGTGCACGACTGACGCGGATGTCTACCGCCGACGCCGGCCTGACCTGGAACCTCGTCGACGACGTTCGTCGACTCCTCGAGTTCCATTTCATGGTCAACGCGTTCCTCGCCGGGACGATCGTCGCGATCGTCGGCGCGATCGTCGGCTGGTTCATGGTGCTGCGCCGCCAGACGTTCGCCGGGCACACGCTGTCGATCGTCGCATTCCCCGGCGCGTCCGCCGCGGTCCTCATCGGGATCAGCGCCGCATGGGGATACTTTTCGTTTTGCGTCATTGCCGCACTCGTCATCGCCGCGATCCCACGAGCGCGCGCACACAGCATCAGCGAAGAGTCGGCGATCATCGGCACAGTGCAGGCGTTCGCGCTCGGCTGCGGCTTTCTGTTCGTCACGCTCTACCACGGTCTCCTCCAGGGCGCGAGCGCGTTGCTCTTCGGAACGTTCCTGGGAATCACCGACGAGCAGGTCACCACTCTCGCCCTGGTGGGAGCAGGTGTCCTCGCGGTTGTGGCGGCTATCGGGCGACCGCTGCTCTTCGCGTCGATCGATCCGGACGTCGCCGCGGCCAAAGGTGTACCGGTCCGGGGGTTGTCGTTCGCGTTCCTGATCGTCTTGGGGGTGGCAGTGGCGGAGGCCAGCCAGATCACGGGTGCGCTTCTCGTCTTCGCACTTCTGGTCGTACCCGCAGCCACCGCGCGCACGCTGACGGCTCGAGTCGTCCCTGGATTGCTGCTGAGCATCGCGATCGGCCTCGTCGTGACTTGGCTTGGCCTCGCACTCGCGTACTTCTACGACCGACCGATCGGCTTTTACGTCACCACGGTGGCATTCGGTGCGTATCTCCTCGCCCACGTCGTCCGTTGGGCCCTCGAGCACGTCGCCCGGCGGCCCGCCGCGACATGACGTTCCTCGCTGACGCGACGGGAACGGGCCTCCTGCAGATGCTCGCACACCCCTTCATCCGCCACGCTCTCCTCGCCGGCACCGCCATCGCCGCCGCCAGCGGCTTGGTGGGCTACTTCGTCGTGCTCCGCAGCCAAGTCTTCAGCGGCGACATGCTCAGCCATGTCGCGTTCACCGGCGCGCTCGCCGCGCTCGCCTTCGGAGCCGACGCGCGTATCGGGCTCTTCGTTGCGACGATTGCCGTCGGTCTCGCGATTGGCCTGCTCGGCGAACGCGGTCACGCCGACGATGTCGTCATCGGTACCGTGTTCACCTGGATTCTCGGCCTGGGGGTGCTGTTCCTGAGCATCTTCAGCACTTCGGCGAGCGCCGGAAATGGCGCGGCCGGCGTGAACGTCTTGTTCGGGTCGATCCTCGGGCTCAGCTCGAGCCGGGCGCTGGTTGCCGCGGCCATCGCCGGCGCGGTCTGTGTTGGTGTCGTGGCGATCGCCCGACCGTTGCTCTTCGCATCGATCGATGCAGCCGTTGCATCCGCACGTGGCGTACCCGTACGAGCCCTCGGAATCGTGTTTCTTGGGCTGGTCGGTGTCTGCGCCGCCGAGGCGACCCAGGCCGTCGGGGCATTGCTCCTTCTGGGGCTCATCGCCGCCCCGGCCGGCGCCGCGCAGCGCCTCACCGACCGGCCGTACCGCGCGTTCTGGCTCTCGGGTGCCCTCGCGGTCGCGTCGCTGTGGGCGGGCGTGACGATCAGCTACCTCGTCGCCGATGTACCCCCCAGCTTCGCGATCATGGCAGTCGCCACCGCGATCTACGTCGTCGCGTTCGTTCTCGGCGCGCTCCGCCGCCGACGCCTCACTGCACCGGCGAGCATGAGCTGATCAGTAGAAAAGTTAGGTGCACGTGAACTTGCTCGGGACCGGGTTGCCGCTCGTCCACGTGCCCTGGAACCCGAACGATTGAGTCCCACCGGACGGAATCGTCCCGTTGTACGCCAAATTGGTGGCGGTCACCGCGGCTCCTGCTTGCACGATCTTGGCATTCCACGCACTCGTCACGGCCTGCCCGGCAAGTGGCCACGTCCACTGGAGGGTCCAATGGCTCACCGCCGATTGGCCGGTGTTGCGGACGCTCACGTTGGCGACGAAGCCATTGGGGGGACTGGCATTGTTCCATTGCGACGTCACTCGATAGGTGACGCTGCACGACAGCTGTGAGGATCCCGCCGGCGCGGTCGTGGTGGTCGGGCTCGCGGTGGTGGTGGTCGGGCTCGCGGTAGTGGTCGGAGGAGTGGTGCTCGTCGTGGTGGTCGCGCCGCCCGGCATGAACGAGAACGAGTTGGTGGACAGTCCCGCGCCACCTTGCCAGAGCTCGAAGCCCGCCTCGACGTCGATCAAGTACCAACTCGGATCGAGATACCCGCGGCTCCTGGCATCACGGGCGACGGTGCCGAGGTCGAGGTCGGTCACCGATGTCGTGCCGCCGCGGATCACGTAGGCGATGTAGTTCCAACCCGACATCGGCGCGTACCAGATGTCGAACGTGTAGCCGGCCAGGCTCACGGTTCCGACGAGCGAGCCGGCCGGTTGCACAGGCCCTCGGTGGTTGAGCCAGATCATGAGCTCGGAGCCGTCGGGTTGCCCGTTCGTGGTGACGGTCTTGTTGAACCAGATGTCGTAGGCCACGTCGTACGTGCCCGACGTCGGTTGGCTGGTCGACCAGCTCGTCGTCGGATCTCCAAGGCTGCTGACCTGGAGAGGCAGGCCGCTGGCTTGCGTGCAGGTCCCCCAATGGCAGCCGCGGTAGATCGACGGGTAGCTGCCCGGGGCGCCCGACGTCGAAGTATTGACCGCGGACTGCGTGACCTGGAAGTCTGCGCCACCGGACGTGCTGACACACTGCGTGGCGCTCGAGTTCCACTCGTTGGTCTGCACGTCGTAGGTCCCATTGGCGACTGGCAACGTCGCGAACTGCGCACATGTGGAGCTGGTTGCCGCCGCCGCCTGAGTCGTTGCGTGCGTTGCCGCGGCCGCGACCAAACCGGTGGCTGCGACGAGCGCGCAACATACCCAAGCAGTCGCGACGCGCAGGCGCCGCCGCGTTCGCACCAATCGCTTCGCCACGTGAGCCCTCCAGGTCGGTAGCAATGCGCGCCCCCGCGCGTACGAACGGATCCTAAAGATTGCGGTCGGAGAGATCAACGAACGCGCGCCAAAATCTCAGTGCATTCGACGCCCATGAAAAGTCCGACATGAGCTCAATGCAATCGGTCGTCGGATTCGTGCTCGGTCGCGGATGATGGCCCTGCTTGCGGGTACGAACGAGCCAGGCTCACAATGTTTCGGATGTTCGATCTTGATCTGGCGTCCGGCCTCCCATCGTCTGATCCGCTCCCTCCGCGGGACTGGTCGGTAACAACGGACTGCGATGAGTTCGCGCGGGGGTCACCGTCGTAGTTGGCGTAACCACCCCAACGAGGAGCGGTCCATGGCCAAGCTGATCGTGTCGGAGTTCATCACCCTCGACGGTGTCGTCGAGGCTCCGGGTGGTGAGCCGAGCCACCCGCATGCGGGCTGGGTGATCGACCTCACGGGCCCGGAGCAGCTCGAGTACAAGCTCGAAGAGGTGCGTGAAGCCGGGTCCCTCCTGCTCGGGCGGGTCACCTATGAAGGCTTCTCGGCCGCCTGGCCGGAGCGGGACGGCGAGTTCGCCGACAAGATGAACTCGATGCCGAAGTATGTCGTCTCATCGACCCTTTCCGAGCCCCTCGACTGGAGCAACTCGACGGTGATCAAGGGCGACGTCGCCGCGGCGGTCGCCCAACTGAAGCAGCAGGACCGCGGACCGATCCTCGTCGCAGGAAGCGCAACCCTTGTCCCCGCGCTGATCGAGCACGATCTGGTCGACGAGCTACGTCTGATGGTCTTTCCCGTATTGGTCGGTGGCGGCAAGCGCATCTTCCCGGAGTCGCGCCAGAAGAAGCCGCTGCAGCTCGCGGGCACCAAGACGTTTCCTTCCGGCGTTGTCATCAACACCTACCACCCAGCTCAATGAGGAGCGTGCTCCAAAGGCGTTGACCACACTGATGGTCACGTAATCTCGGACCGAACGCGTTGAGGTGTTGCACAGCCTGGGGGATCCATCCAGCGAGCGACCGACTGGCGCGCGTGCGCTACCTCAGGCCGTTCTTCGCGATCGAGGCGGCCGAATTGGCTGCTACGGTGTAGAGCGTTACCTCGAGTTCGGGGTGGCAACGAAGCTGCACTGCTCTTGACCTCGGTGGTGTATCGCCCAAACTCCCCCCGAGGCTTTTTGTGCAATCCACCGCTCCGCCCCAGGGCCTGGTGTGGCCGCGGCGACTGCTCACTGCGACCATTGCCTTCGGCCCCTTCGCCGCGTTGATCTACGTGCTCTTCCGGGCGATCGGCGGCCACTCGCTCTCCGCGCACAATCTGGTGCTGGCGGCTGCCTTCTACGTGGTCAGCGCGCTGGGAGTCACGGTGGGGTTCCACCGCCTCTTCACCCATCGCAGCTTCGAAGCGCGCCGCCCGTTGAAGATCGCGTTGGCGGTGGCGGGATCGTTGTCGTTGCAAGGCTCGATCATCGGGTGGGTCGCCGATCACCGCCGCCATCACATGTTCACCGACCGACCGGGCGACCCCCATTCTCCGGTGCGCCCGGATTCTCAGGTGTTCGGACGCCTGCGCGGTGTCGTGCACGCCCACCTCGGATGGTTCTTCAAGGACAATTTCACCTCGCGTGATCGATTCGCCTCCGACCTTCTCGCCGATCGCGACCTCGTGCTCATCGACCGGCTGTTCATTCCATTGAGCGCGCTCACGTTGGTCTTGCCGTTCGCCTTGGGGTACGCCCTCACCGGGACCATCGCGGGGGCGTTCGCGGCGTTCATCTGGGCGGGAGTGTTGCGGATCGCGATCCTCCATCACGTCACCTGGTCCACGAATTCGATCTGCCACGTGTTCGGCACACGGCCGTTCCGCACATCAGACGCCAGCACCAACTTCAGTCCATTGGCGGTGCTGTCGATGGGTGAGTCGTGGCACAACGCGCATCACGCTTTCCCGTCGCTCGCGCGCCAGGGTGTCGACCGCGGCCAGCTCGACATCTCGGCCGAGGTGATCCGGGTGTTCGAGAAGCTGGGCTGGGCGACCGGAGTGAGTTGGCCGGACCGCGCTCGCCTTCAGAAGCGCCGCGTGGCCCGGTGACCAGTCGCGTCGTGCTCCCCGGCAGCATCGAGCTCCCATCACTGCGCCAGCTCGGCCGGCGGGCGATCCCGCAAGCGCTCGAAGGTGGAATCATTCCTGCCGCGTTGTTCCTGATCGCCAACGACCTGTCTGGGATCCGTTTGGCGATCCTCGTGGGGTTCGCGTGGTCGGGCACCGCGATCCTCCGCAGGGTCGCACGGAGTCGGCGCGTACCCGGCATCGTGATCATCGGGGCGCTCACCCTCGTCGTTCGTTCGGTGGTCGGCCTCGCGACAGGCAGCGCCGTCCTCTACCTCTCCCAACCTGCGATTGCCGCCGCCGTGATCGCATGCGTGTTCCTCGCGTCGGTCTCGGTTGGTCAGCCGCTCGCGCAGAGGTTTGCGCTCGACTTCTGCGCGCTTCCCAGCCATGTGCTCTCCGATTCCCGCGTGCGTGCCTTTTTTTCGCGCGTCTCGTTGATGTGGGCGGTCGCCCTCTTCGCGAATGCTCTGCTGATGGTGTGGTTGCTCCTGAGCCAAGGCACCACGACGTATGTCGTCGCACAGACCACACTGTCGATCGGGGTGACCGTCGTCTGCGTCGCGACGTCACTCCTGTGGTTCCGTACCTCGATGACTCGTCAGGGCCTGATTGCCGCAGTGGCGTGACTCATGCCCGCGTAAGGCGGGCAAGCGTGAGCGGCGGAGCACCAATGAGGTGCGAAGGGAATGACGATGGAACACGCTCGCGTCGACGTGTTTCTCCGCCGTACGCGCGACGCAATGAGCGGCACGAACCCTGGGGCGCGTCTGTGCGACGCCTCCGTGGCATTGATGGGTGGTGGGAGCGTCGCCATCATATTGATGGGTGACACGGGCCCGGCGACGGTTCTCGGCTCGTCCGACGCC
>WNFE01002753.1_pt1 | contig 13000 bp, 13 predicted proteins | sample 5400451 | NCBI WGS metagenome assembly WNFE01 (sample SAMN13153344, study PRJNA577476) | soil metagenome | isolation source: 200 cm saprolite under Douglas fir tree site 2 hole 2 | place: USA:California | collected 2015-04-18 | reverse complement strand
CAGTCCCCCGAATCGGGGATGGCGAAGGCGGCCGTCGCGGGTCCACTCGGTGAAGGCGATGTTGGCGACCAGTTCAGGCCGGGCCCAGTGGGCGCCGCGCTCCCGAACGGGATCGGCGAAGGGCGAGGTGTCGATCGCCCGCTTGGTGAGTTCGGCGTGCAGTTCCCGCAGCGTCGCTTCGCTGAACCCTGTGCCGACCTTCCCGGCGTATCGCAATCGATCACCCTCGTAGTAGCCGACGAGCAGCGCGCCAAAACCGGTCCGGCTGCGCTGCGGGTCGGTCCAGCCGGCGATGACGAGCTCCTGGCTGGCCGAGCACTTCAGCTTGCGCCACGCCGGCGACCGGCCCGCTTCGTACTTCGAGTCGACCCGCTTGGCGATGAGGCCCTCCCAGCCTCTCGAGCAGGCGTCGTCGAGCAGCTTGGATGGGTCGCCGCTGAGCTCCGGCACGATCTGCATGTTCTCGTCCGGATCAAACGCCTGCCGCAACAGTTTCTTGCGATCGGACACGACCAGCCCCGTCGTGTCCTCTCCCAGCAAGAAGAGCAAATCGAAGACGCAGTACACCACCGGAAGAGTCCGGCCGTGTTCCTGCAGCGCTCCGAACCCCACGAAGTCCTTGCCGTCGAACGCGACCACTTCTCCATCGAGGGTGAAGGTGGGGGTCCGTTGCTTCGCCAGCGCGGCGGCGATGGTGGGGAACCGCTGGAGGAAGGAGTTGTGGTTGCGAGACCAGAGCTCGACTTCGTCCCCGTTGCCGACCGCGATGCAGCGCAGCCCGTCCAGTTTTCGCTCGTACACCCAACCGGGACCGGCCCGTGGCAACCATTCGGCGGGCCTGGCCAGCTCGGCCAGCATCGGGGACCGAAAGGTGGCGCGTGCCTTTTTGGTCACCGCGGCACGCTACGTCATGTGCGTGCAGAGGACATTGGGGTAGGCCCGGCGCCGGTGCCGGCTCTTTCCCGGGTGTTGTGGCGGGCCACCCCGTTCTTCGTTCTTCGAAGGCAAGTCGACACGCTGGCCTCCCGAAGTAGCCTGCTGGACGTGCCGTCCCGCAGGAGTTCTGAGACGGGATCCTCGGACAACCTGTTTGAGGCCGCTCTCCAGGAGCGCCTGGCCAAGGACGCTCCCCTCGCGGCCCGGATGCGTCCGCGTGACCTCGACGAAATCGTAGGGCAACCGCATCTTCTCGGCGCGGGTGCGCCTCTTCGGGCTCTAATCGAGACTGACCGGTTGTCGTCGATCATCCTGTGGGGCCCACCGGGGACCGGCAAGACGACGCTGGCGAGGGTCGTGGCGTCACGGACCAACCGCGAGTTCGTGTCCCTCTCGGCGGTGTCGGCTGGCGTCAAGGACGTGCGCGAGGTGATCGAAGCGGCCCGCCGGCGGCTCGCCGAGGATGGCCGGGGCACGATCCTGTTTCTCGACGAGGTCCACCGCTTCAACAAGAGCCAGCAAGACGCCCTCCTTCCCGCGGTCGAGGCCGGCGTCTTGACGTTGATCGGGGCGACCACCGAGAACCCGTTCTTCGAGGTCAACGCGCCCCTGATCAGCCGATCGACGGTGTTCCGACTCGAGCCACTATCTGACGCCGATTTGACCATCGTCGTCGACCGGGCGCTAGCGGTGGAGCAAGCGACTGCCGCCCCCGACGCTGTGACCCACCTCGTCGACATGGCGGACGGCGATGCCAGAGCTGCGCTCACCACGCTCGAGGTCGCCCTGGCGCTGGCCGGCTCGGACAACCGCAACAAGGTCACCCTCGAAGACGTCGAACGGGCCCGCCAGTCGCGGGTCCTTCGCTACGGCGAGGACGAGCACTACGACATCATCTCCGCCTTCATCAAGTCCATCAGAGGATCCGACCCAGACGCCGGGCTGTACTGGCTGGCCCGGATGATCGAAGCCGGCGAGGACGCCCGCTACATCGCCCGGCGACTGGTGATCCTCGCGTCCGAGGACATCGGTATGGCCGATTCCATGGGACTTGTGGTCGCTGACGCCGCGGCGCGGGCGGTCGAGTTCGTTGGCTTACCGGAAGCTGGCCTCAATCTGGCCCACGCGGTGATCTACCTTGCGACCGCCCCTAAGTCGAACACCACCATGGCGGCTCTCTCCCGGGCGTTCAATGATGTCAGGGACCGCCAGGCCGGCGCGGTGCCCGGCCATCTCCGAAGCGTTCACCCCTACCAGCGCAACAAGCTCAAGGAGGGCGGCGGGTACGAGTACCCGCACAACGACCCTTCCGGCTTTGTCCGCCAGGGGTACCGGCCTCCCGAGATCGAGGGCGACGACGAGCGCCGGGTGTATTACCGGCCATCGCCCCACGGGGATGAGGCCGAGGTCGACCGGCGCTTGCGTTCGTGGTGGGGGGACGCTCCTTACGATGACGAGTAGTGGCGGGAGTTCCGGAAGTTCCGGGATCTGGAGCGCTGATTCCCTGGCGCTTAGCGGACGTGCGCGGCCACCTCTTCGATGAACAGGTCGCAGGTGTCCTTGCGCCTTGACATCGGACCGAAGTTCCAATCCGAGACGATGAACTCGTCTGCGCCCGCCTTGCGGTACTGGCCGATGATGTCCACCACCTGTGGCGGCGTTCCAATGACGCCGACACGGCCGATGTCCGAGGTCCGCTGGCTGGCCAGCCACTGCTCATCCTTCGACAAGAACAGCATGGCCTGGGTGGACACGCGAATCTCGCTCGGGTCCCGCCCGATCTCGGCGCAGTGCCTGTGCAGCACATCCACCTTGTGGGCCAGCTCGTCAGGTGATGTCCAGGTGTTCCACTCGTCGGCATAGCGCGCCGCGATTCGCATGGTCCGTTTCTCGCCGCCGCCCCCGATCAAGAGTGGCAGCCGCTCTTGGACCGGCGGCGGCTGGTTGGGCGCATCTTTGAGTCGGTAGTAGTGACCGGCGAAGGTGGTCCGGGGCTCGCGCAGCAACGACCTGATGACCTGGCACGCCTCCTCGAACCGGTCCAGGCGCTCTTTGACGGTTCCGAGCTCGATGCCATAGGCGCGGTGCTCGTTCTCCTGCCAACCGGCACCGATACCAAGCAGGAGACGACCGTGGCTGATCTGGTCGACAGCGGCGGCGATCTTGGCGAGCACGGCAGGATGGCGGCACGTGACGCTCCTGACGAGAGGGCCGAGCCGGAGACGCGGGACGGCGCTGGCTAGGCCGGCGAGCACCGACCAGCACTCGAGCGTGTCGCCGTCGAGGGGAGTCACGTCGGACCCGTTTGGCATGAAGTGATCAGCGAAGTAGACCCCATCCCATCCGGTCGCCTCGCAGTGCCGCGTCAACTCGAGAACCTCATCCCAGGGCCGCATGGATGAAGGCCAGATACTGAATCGCACGTGCCCGACCCTACCGGCACCCGGTTGACAGGGCGGAAGTAGTCCGCGTCGCCCTCGCCCGCCCGTCATTCAGGCGTTAATCCGTGACCTTTCGTTCGGGACCACTCGATTTTTGACCGATCCGAACGATAGGTCACGAAATCACGTCTGAACGCCGGCGATCAGCGACGCTCCTGGCGTTCCAGGCCGCGGTCGGGATGCCATGAGTCGATGACGAGATGGTCGGCCGGGCTCCCTACTTTCGTCAGCACGACCTCAGTGATGTCGACGCGGAACCGCTGGTCCGTGACTTCGACCCCAAGACCCGAGATCTTGGCGTCACCGGACCACGAGCTCGGATCGTCGTCGGGCGGGTCAACGGTGTGGCTGTGCAACGCAAGGCGGGGATCGCGGCGGAGGTCATGGGCCCGCCGAGCGCCGGCCATGATGCCGAGAACCAGCTCCCCGTCGTCAAACGCTACCTCGGTACCGCTGATTCGAGGCGAGCCGTCTCGGCGCAGCGTCGCCATCGTGTGATGCTTGTGGGCCTCGAACAATCGGCGAACACGTTCCGCGAACGCGGCCTGATCCTGTGCGAATTCCTTCCAGCTGGACACCGGCCCATCTTCGCAGCCGGCCTGGTTTCTATGCGGTGTATTTCGATTCCGACGTGACCGCACCGAGTGTGAGCGTCGTCGGACCAAGCGCCAACGGAGCGCTCCCGATCCCGCCGGTGGCGCTTGCCAACGGACCGGCGAAATCGCCAAGGATCGAACCGATCGCAGCGCTATCGCCGGCCGACGGCAGGGACTCGGTTGCCTTCGCAATGCCGCCGAGAGCCTTGGACGGGTCGATGGTGATCATGAGCTCAGAGGCATGAGCGACCGCGTCGATATAGCCACCGTTGCGGGTCACGCTGTGGCTCGTGGTGAGCGGAGACACCGTGATCACGTTCGCCAGGCCGGGATTGATCGCACCAAGGATACTCGACAACGTCGACGTCACTGTCTGGATGAGGCTGGTCACGTCCAGGCCGGGCAGCGTCTTCCCTGCGACCTTCAGGCTCGGCGCCGCCGCCCTCACCACAGCAGCCGACTTGGCCAACGACGATGTCGCCGTGGTCGTGACCGACAACGGTCCGTAATCGAGCTCCAGCAGTGGTGTGTTGAGCAGGTTCGTGACCGGGCCCAGGAGGCCACTCAGGGTCGTCGTCAGTGTCGACGTCAGACCACTCAACAGACCGCCCACGGGAAGGCCAGGCAGGTTGAGCTGACTGAGCAGGTTGGTCACGGTGCTGAGCGGGAGGCGAGCAGGATCGATTCCGAGGCCCTGAAGGAGACCGCCCAGGCTCAGCAGCCCGATGTGGGCGACATTGACGGTCCGAGACGCGGTCGCGGCGCTGGGCGCGGCGAGAAGCGAATCCTGATCCACCAGCGAGTCGATCGTGACGAGGCCACCCAGCACCTTCAGGTGGCTGAGCGATGCAGTAAGCCCGGACGACGCTCCCTTCACCGGGTTGAGTGCAGCCGAGAGCTTGGCGGTATTCAGGGTCCCGCTGATGAGCGCGCCGAGCGGAGTAGATGCGAGATCAAGGCTCGACAGACTGACCGACGGAATCCCACCTGGCGACAGCACCGACTGCGGAGCTGCCAGTGGGAGCATGCCCGTCAAGCTGCTGAGGGGAAGGACACTGGAGCTCAGGGTCAGCGGCACCAGGGTGTTCTTGGCGGACGACGGCCCCGAAGCGGGATCAATATTGACCAGTCCCGTATCGGTGAACATCGACAGATGAAGCAGGCCTCCACCGATGGTGAGGTCCACGAGCTTTCCACTGACTCGTGTCGTTCCCTTACCCACTGCTGTTAAGGCGTGTGGCGTGGAGGTGTCGAACGCCGCTGTCGCTGTGGTCAGGCCCACGATCGCCGTGACCGTGACAAACCCGACGAGCATTCGCCCGCCGTGCTGAGCGTGACGCCGCTTGATGCTGTGCCGCTTCTCCATCCTCAGATGTCCTCCTGGTGCTCGTCATTGGAGATCATGCTGCAGGTGGTGGTGGACAGGAAACAGTCGCGGTCCGATCTTCTGGAAGTGCGCATTAGACGAAACGAAAAAGCGGAAGCGTCCGGCAGAAAACTTCCTTGAGGGTGCAGCGAGTTCGGCCTAGCGTTGAGGGCGCAGACAGATAGAGAGCGATAAAGGAGATAACGATGCTCGATTTGGCTGCTGTAGACCTCGATGACCTGTGTATGGCGCTGGAGGACCATTCCTACGAAACCTCCTGGTGGATCCATCCCGTCTCGGGAGAGATCCGCTTCCATAACCCGGACGTCGATGGTGACAGCGACGACCTACACGACGCGGGCTGGGTGTACATATCACCGCTGCACTCCGGGGACGGCTATCGAGATATGGAGGCGTTTATCGCCCAGGTACCGGAGCGCCGAGCGGCTGACCTGCTGGACCGAGCCATCGCGGGGCGTGGCGCCTTTCGCCGGTTCAAAGACACTCTCGTGGAGTTCCCCGAGCTACGCCAGCAGTGGTTCGCATTCCATGACGCTCGCCTCAAGCGTCGCGCCGTCGATTGGCTCGTTGACATGGAGTTGGTGCCGGACGACGCTATCGAAACCGCAGCAGCCCGGTACGCTGACCCACTGATCACCAAGAGCGACGATCCCCTGGTGAATGGGGTGGCGACAGACCTGGGCGCCCTGTACGGCGACCGGCTTGTCCGCCTCCTGGTATTCGGATCTCGAGCCCGAGGCGATGCAGAGGAGGAGTCCGATCTCGACCTGCTCGTCGTGCTCGATCAAGTCGATTCGCCCTGGGAAGAGCTGCGCCGGATGGATGACGTCTTGTGGTCCTACACCGAGCGCAGCGGTGTGACTGTGTCAGCGTGGCCGGTGAGCGTTGCCGAGTTCGAGCATCCGACGACTCCAGTTCTGATTCGCGCCAGTGCCGAGGCGGTACCGGTTGGTTGAGCCGGCCGGGCTTGGACGAGCCCGACAGGAGCTTGAGGCCTCTCGACTGCTGGCCGACGGGGGATTCAATCCTCAGGCGGTCTCTCGCGCCTGCTTTGCAACCTTCTACGCCGCCGAGACCGCGCTTGCCGAGGTGGGAGAGACTCGCTCCAAACATTCAGGAGTTGTGGCAGCGTTCGTCCAGCGCTGTGTCCGCGATGAGGGAGCAAACACTCAGGCGGGACGACTGCTGAGGTCGCTCTTCGATCGCAGGGCCCAAGCGGATTACGGCGTCACGACTGTCCCCCCAGAAGAGGCTGAACGCGCGGTCCGCGACGCCACGTTCGTCGTCGACGCCATCGCAGCCTGGCTGAAAGAAAGAGCTTGACGATGGCGACGGTGGTGGCTGGATTCTCGATGTCGCTGGACGGGTTCATAGCCAACCCGTCGGATGAGGTGGGGCCCCTTTTCGACTGGTACGGCAACGGCGACGTCGAGATCCGATGGCCCGGCAACGACATGGTGTCCCACGCGTCGGCTGCCAGCGCCGGCTACCTGCGCGACAGCATCAGCAGTGCCGGTGCCCTCGTGGTCGGGCGGCGGATTTTCGATTACACCAACGGATGGAACGGCAGCCATCCGCTGGGCGTACCGGTCTTCGTCGTTTCCCACACGATCCCCGATGGCTGGCCCCGTGACGATGCCACCTTCACGTTCGTCACCGATGGCGTGGAGAGTGCAGTGGCGCAGGCGAAGGCGGTTGCGGGCGACAAGACCGTCGGTGTTGCCGGCCCGAACGTCGCCCAGCAGTGCCTTAACGCCGGCCTCGTCGACGAACTGCACGTCGAACTGGTGCCGGTCTTGCTGGGGGAAGGAATCCGGTTCTTCGACCACCTGAGGAGCACGCCGGTCACGCTGGACGACCCGACGATCATCCCGGGCAGCCGGGTTACGCACCTTATGTTCCGGGTGCGTGCATGAACGTTCTCGTCACCGGTAGCTCGGGCGTCGGGTCGATGCGACCATCGAGATGGCACGGAGCATGACGGGAAAGGGGCTGGCCGGCCCCATCGAGTCGTTGCAGCGGTCCGGTCCAGTCGACTCGAGGGTTCTGACCGGCCCGAGGGCCACCTATGGCTTAGGGCACCCACGCCGGGTAGTAGTTCTCGGCGCCTATCCGCTTGACGTCCTCGATCCAGCACGAGTCGTACACGTCCGTCGGGCCCTGCCGGACCGGGTCCTCGAAGTTCCAGGCCTGGCGCTTGTACGTCCAGTTGTCGGGCTGGAGCCGGTGGGCCTCGCGCCAATGCGGGATCGCAGCGGTGTGATCCCCTTCCCGGTGCAGGTACTGGCCCAGCTCGAAATGAGCGGCGGCTCGCGCCTGGTCGATCGATCGTGGCTGCGACCGCTTCACGACCTCGTCAGGAGACAAGGCGAAACGGCTCTTCTCTCCATACTCGACCCAGTCGACGAGCGCCTCCTTGTAAGTCGCCGGATCGGTCTTGATCTTCTTGGCCTCGCCCAGCATTTCGGCCACGTCAGGAGGGAGATTCGACAGGTCGAGTTGTTCGAACGACTCCATGATCGGGTTGCGTCCCGGGAAGGCCGGCTCGGCCGGCCGAACGATGACGCCCTCCTCATCGATCCAGACCCCATTCGGGACATTCACGACACCAAAGAGTTCATCAACCATATGGGCCTCGTCGAGCAGAGACGGATGGGATGGCGACGCCGCATCGACGAACGGCTTGGCTGCTTCCTGGCCTCCTGTGTCAAGACCGACGGTGACGACCTCGAGACCCTTCGGGTGCAGCTCCTCCCGCAGCTCCTGCCACACGGGCAGGTCGAAGCGGCAGCCTCACCACGAGGCCCACGCGATCAGCGCCACCTTCTGTCCTCGCAGCGACGACAACGAGAACATCTCACCTGTCCGCAGGTCCGGCAGGTTCAGCTCGGGTGCTACTGCCGTGACGAGGGCCCGTGAGGTCGGACCGGCGGCCGGGCCGAGCGCCCAGAGGCGGCGCGAATCGTGCGAGTCGTCGCCTACCAGCGGCATCCCGAGACATTCACTGAGAACCCTGGCATCGATGGTGCCGTCGGGGTTGCGCGCTGACTCCGGCAATGGCACGCAGACGTCCTCGCGACAGGCGCCCTCGGGCTTGATATCCCAGCCGGTCCGCGCAGCCAGCTCGTCGTGATCGATGGACAAAGAGGTGAGGAGCATTGGGCCTGACCATAGCGCTGCGGGTTGGACGCCGCCTTGACGGATACTGATCAGTGCCGTGGCACGAACGCGGCGAAGGTCGCCAGTACCCGCCCCGCGACTACGTTCCTCTCCGTGAGCACGTTCATCACGAGGTACTCGACCAACGGCACCGGCGTCCGCCTCGCGGTGAAAGACCTCATCGACATGGAGGGCGAGGTCACGACGGCCGGATGCAGGGCGGTCGCCGAAAAGGCAACGCCCGCCGCGGCGGACGCGGCGTGCATGGCGGGCGCCAGATCCGGCGGGGCGCGAATCGTGGGCCGCACCAACCTTCACGAGCTGGCGCTCGGCGTCACCGGCGTCAACCCGTGGTTCGGTACGCCGCCCAACCCTTTCGACCCCGCCCTCGTGCCGGGCGGATCCTCGAGCGGCTCAGCCACCGCGGTGGCGGCGGACGATGCTGATGTCGGCTACGGCACCGACACCGGTGGGTCGGTCCGGATCCCGGCAGCGTGCTGCGGGGTGGCCGGCTTGAAGACGACATTCGGGCGGATCCCTGTCGACGGTGTCATGCCCCTATCTCCAACCTTTGACACCGTCGGCCCGATCGCCCGCGACGTCGCTGGTTTGGTAACCGGCATGCAGCTGCTCGAACCTGGGTTTGCCGTTGGGTCGGTTGGTCCGGTTCGGGTCGGGCGGATTCGGATCGATGCCGACCCGAGCATCACCACCGCCATAGACGGCGTTCTGGCCGCGACCGAGTGGGACGTCATCGACCTCGACCTGGGCGGTTGGGACCAGGTCAACGCGGCCGCCGGTCTCCTCCTTGTCGCCGAGGCGTGGACGTGCGACGGTGAGCTCCTCGAACAGAACCCCGGCAAGGTTGGTGGCGATGTGGCTGAGCGGCTGCGGATCGGAAGGGACATCACCGACCAAGCCCGATCAGAGGCCGTCGCAGCGCGCCAGACCTGGACCCGGACCCTGGAAGCGACTTTTCGACAGGTTGACTTCGTCGTCACGCCGACCCTGACCATCTTCCCGCCCCGGATCGACGAGGGCGAGAAGCTGTTGATGGGTCGTTGCACCCTGCCGGCCAACTTCGCCGGCGTGCCCGCGCTCGCCCTTCCCGTGCCGACCGTGGCGACCGTGCACGGAGGTGGACACGTCCCGGCCAGCATCCAGCTCATCGGTCCGCATCACAGCGAGGAGCGATTGCTGGCTGCCGGGGCGGTCGTGGAAGCGGCCGCCGCGACCTTGTAACGGACTCCCCTACTCGTCCGCCTTGGTGCTGCGCCGGCCGCCGAGGGGCTCGATCACCCGGACCAGGTCGTCGAGCGTGGTTCGCAACTCCGCCAGCTGCTCCAGAGCCGGCGCGACGCGCGCGATGGCTTCGAGGACGGTCCCGAACTCGGCGAGTTGTTCAAGCGCGGGTACGACCCGCCTGATGTCGTCAAGCGTCTTGCCGAACTCGGCAATTTGCTCAACGGCGGGGGCCAGGTCGCCCAGGCGCTGCAGGGAAGAGACCAGCCCCGGTAGGCCGAGCAGGAAGCCCGCACCAGCAGTCACGAACGGCGTCACGACAGCGTGTTTGCCAGTCACCGATCTCCGCGCGCGATGACGCAAAACGATGCTTGACGCGGAGTCCGCGCGTGGAGATGATGGGCACCTAGGCCGCAAACGGTTAACCGACTTGGGGGGAGATGAGAACGTCGTTGATGCGACTCGCCGCTCCCTTCGGCGCGCTGCCGTAAAGGTCCGCTTCGAACGTCTGTCATCCCAGCGCTGCAACAGGAAGATGAGAAAGCAACCCTTTAGATAACGCTCACGTAACCGCCGCACCCCTCATTCCTTCTCGGCGCCATCGCGCCGGCCGCTTCCACAGCCGAGAACCGCTCTGCGGTCTCGACGCGCCTGCTGTCCAGCTCCTTTTCCATTCAACGCGCCCCGGAGGTATCCAATCCTGCCCAGTCCCGATGATCTCGCTGTCGTCTCTTGCCACTTCAACCCGTGCAATTACCGGTCAAGAGAACGCAACCTATTCATGTATATCGACTCTATGCGTCGCCAAGGCGTACCTCTTTTTCTGGCCGAACTCACCTTTAACGACGGCGAGTTCGTCGTGCCGTCGAAGGAACAGGTCTTCCGGTTTCGGGGCCGAGATGTCATGTGGCACAAAGAGCGCCTCTTGAACCTCGTCATTAGCCGCCTCCCTGCGCAATTCACGAAGGTGGCGTGGATCGACGCGGACGCGATCTTTCCCGATGAGCGCTGGTATAGCTGGGCTTCCGGACTCCTCGATGCCTTCGACCTGATCCAACTCTTCGATCGGCTCGATCAACGAGACAATGACGGCCAATCCATCCGCGAGCTCTCGGGGCTGGCTGCCTATGTCGCCGGCGGAGGTCCCCAGCCGTTCAAGTTTGATACCTCGGCGACCTGGCCTGGCCTGGGCTGGGCAGCCAAGCGGGAACTATTGACCGCTCACGGGCTGCTTGACCGGCTCATCCTGGGGGGCGCCGACACCTATATGAGCCTGGCGGCATTCAACTGGGGCGACACGTGGAGCGGATGGCACATACAGCTCCTTACACCGAGACTTCGTCAGTTGTGCACTGCGTGGACGGCACCGTTCCTCAGTGACGTACAAGGGCGAGTCGGATACGTGCCTACCACCGCCATTCAGCTTGGACACGGGGCAACGTCCAACCGGCGTTACGTCGAGCGAATGGATGTGTTGGCCAAATACGACTACGACCCAGACGCAGACATTGACTCTGGAACGGACGGGGTCTGGCGATGGTCATCACCAAAGGCGGCCTTCCATTCCGAGGTTCTCTCCTATTTCGGCAATCGTCGCGAAGATTTGAGCGAGCTCAGGGCGGCCGCCGATGCTGCACGATAGGAATAGCCGGCCCGAACTCTCTCCCGTGCTTGAGAGGCTCACCCGTGCCGTCGACCGTTATCGCGCCGTCGGCTGGGAGGAGCGGGCCGAGGCGATGCAGGCGTTGATCACACTCGCGCCGTCGCTGCCCCTCGCCACGGTCGGGCACCTGGAGGATGCACTCGTCGGTCTCCGCAGCCGTGTCGCGCACTATGACGACCCGCCCCGGCTCATTTCGCTGGGACAGCGGCACGAGTTCAAGTCCAGCGGCGGGGCGGACTGGGTCGACCGTCTCGCCGCGGCAGTGAAGGCGCGCAAAAGGGAGCTACTCCAGTACTCCGATGGCGCAAAGCGATCCGCGGTGCCGGCCGAGCAGTACAGGCCAGTCGACGACTTCTGCGTGATCATGTCCTTCTTCAACCCGATGGGTTATCGCTCACGGATCAGGAACTTCGAGACGGTGGCCGACTCGCTCACCCGGTCGAAGGTCGCCTGGCGTGCCATCGAGTGCGCCTTCGGCGAGGCGCCCTTCACGTTGCCGGCGGCCGACAACATCATGCGGGTGCGGTCCGAAAGCGTGCTATGGCAGAAAGAGCGACTCCTCAACGTGCTGATACGCACCCTGCCCGACCGCTACACCAAGCTGGCGTGGATCGACGCCGACATCCTCTTTTCCAACCCGGGCTGGATTCCAGAGACCTGCGAGGCACTGGACGACTACCCGGTGCTGCAGCCGTTCGTCCAGGCGGCCCCTGTCCCCCGAGGATCGACCCACACCGTGATAGGCGCCGACGCGCTGGTGTCCTTCGCGTACCTGTACCAGCTGGATCCCGATGGCGTCCTCGGACCGACCTACTGGAATCACGGGCACACCGGGTACGCCTGGGCCGGGAGGCGAGCCTGGATAGAGACCCACGGTCTGTACGACGCGTGCCTCTCGGGCACCGGCGATCATCTCATGGCCCACGGGTTTGTCGGCGACTGGCAACCCGAGTGCTTGGGGATTGGAAAAGGGGCGGCGTACCGGCACTTCAGTTCGTGGAGCAACCAGGTCTATCCGTCGGTACGGAGCCGGGTGGGAGTAACAGAAGGAACAGCATTCAGTCTGTGGCATGGTCCGGAGTCCGAGCGTGGCTATTACAACGCGGTGTGCACGCTCCGAGAAGGAGGCTTCGACCCTGCCGTCGATCTGCAGGTCGGACCGACCGGGTGCTGGGAGTGGGCGTCCGAAAAGTCCTGGTTGCATGAGTGGGCGGCCGATTACTTCGTCCGCCGGCGAGACGATGGTTGACGCCGGCGGCCTCATCTAGCCTGGCCGGATGGTGGTCTCATCCGACGTCGATAGTCCTTGGCCGTCGCTTCCCTACGACGGTTGGCGTGACGCCAAGACGACGCTGCACATGTTCACCCAGGTGGTTGGGAAAGTGCGGCTGACACTGGCGCCCGCCGAGCCGGAGTGGCAGCACGTCCCGCTGTACGTCACGGCGTGGGGCCTCACGACCGGGCCCATGCCGGCCGGCGACCGGTCCGTCGAGGTCTCCTTCGACCTGGTCCATCACCAGCTGGCGATCGGCTCCGGCAATGGCGACGCCCTGACTCTTACGCTGGAGGGACGCTC
>WNFE01002748.1_pt1 | contig 13033 bp, 13 predicted proteins | sample 5400451 | NCBI WGS metagenome assembly WNFE01 (sample SAMN13153344, study PRJNA577476) | soil metagenome | isolation source: 200 cm saprolite under Douglas fir tree site 2 hole 2 | place: USA:California | collected 2015-04-18 | reverse complement strand
CTCACGAGCGAGAGCTTTGGTCAGACCCATAATTCCTGCTTTGGCCGCGCTGTAGGCGGATGTGCCAAAAACGCCACCGCCTCTTTGTCCTGATACCGAAGAGAGAGAGACAATTGTGCCTCCACCTCGCTCCAGCATAGCAGGCACAGCGGCTTGTGTCGTCAAAAAAGTACCTTTGAGATTGACATCGAGCACCAGATCATACTCTTCTTCTGAGATGTCGAGAAACAAAGTAGGACGGGTTAAGCCAGCGACATTCACAAGAATATCTAGCCCCCCCAGTGCCTCCATCGTTCTTTTGACTACTCGCACCATCTGATCCTTATTTCGCACATCTGCCACTTCACCAATAGCCTGGCTGATCTCTGTTAGCTCCGACGCTACTCGTTTCACATTATCCGCTACTATATCAGTAATAGTAACTTTTGCGCCTTCTCTTGCAAGAGCCAATGCTGTCGCTCGCCCGATACCACGCGGTGAACCAGCTCCTGTTACTAAAGCGACTTTTCCTTCAAATCTATTCCTATTCACTTGTATACCCTCCTTTCTCAGCCATCACACGTGCTTCTGCTGGATTGGCAGTCCCAATCTGTACAGAGAGCTTGCATTTATGTAACCTTCCAATATATTACGATAAAATAGCTTTACGAACGCAGGTCACTCAACGCCAGCATACCTGCGCTGGCTTGTGCTGGCTACTGAGGATATCCGTTCTAAAACAGCGAAGTAAACAGCAATGGGGGCATCTGTATCGCCATCCGCTAGGCTTAGGAAGCCGGATATCCTCATGGCCAAATCGCTTGTGCATTGAGCCACCGAAAGCCTCGCGATGATGGACGAGCCTGTGGTAGAGGTGCTTGCACCTGCTAGGCACTCGTGGGGGAACAAGAGGGAGAAATGCCAATATCTTCTTCATTATATACTCTCCTGGTAGGCGTGTTTTCCTTTCATTCGTAGGTAGGGCAATTACAGACTTAGAGGATCTGTTCGAGCAGGACTCCTTCTGTGCCACCTGAACATACCTCCACCGTTCACCGGTGAGTTGCCTCGTCAATCACCTGCTTCAGTTTCGTCATCCAACCCTGTTGCCACGCAGCAGCAAAAGCCTCTTCTCCGAGTTGCGCCCGTGCAGCGCCTACTGCTTGCTCATAGCCGACACGATCAACAGGCAGCCGGGGAACGTCTATTGCCTCGCGCAGGGCCTCTGCTGCTCCCCACAACTGGGCTGCCCACCGAAGCGCCCCTTGGGTGGCGACCACACCGGCCAGTCCCTCCAGATTGAAAGGGGTCATCCACTTCTCTCCTACTTGCTGGTTGAGCGCCAGACTCTGCTGATAACACGTACGAGCTGCCGACATCCCACCCCTCAGTATCTCAATCCTTCCTAACAGGTGCAGCACCCAGGCACTATACCAGGGGTCTCCCATCTCCCGATAGATGCTCAGGCTCTCTTGAGCCAGGCCCGATGCCCGGACCGGCTCTCCTTCAGAGAGGGCCAGCAGTGCGGCAACCCATACGCATTCGGCACTCCAGGCTCGGTCGCCCACCTTGGTGATGAGTGCCTGTCCCTCCTGGAACTGCTGGCGCATGGTCGCCAGATCGCCCAGCGTAAACCAGAGCCAGGAGGCCGAGTGGACGAGCGTGCCACCGACCCACAGCTCGTTGCCTGCTTGCCGAAAGAGCGCCAGCGCCTCCTCGAAGAGCGCCTGTCCCCGGGCGTACTCCCCATGCGTGCTGACGTGCTCTGCCAATGGGAAGAGGGCCTCGGCAACTTCCCCTGGCTCGCCCACTTGCCGCAGGAGTCTCACCTGCTCTTCATGAAGGGAGACGGCCTCGACGATCTTTCCTCTCAACCAGGCGGCCGCTGCCAGTGAGCCGAGGGACTCAGCAATGCCGCAGGTGTCCTCCAGTTCTCGAGAGAGGGCCAGGCTCAGCTTTGCCACCACCTCGATCCGATCAATGTCGCCCTGACAATCCGCCACCGATGCAATCGCTCGTAAGACCCTGGCACGCAAGGCAGGGCTGGTCCCTTCGCTCACAGCGAGGGCGCGCTCTAGAAACGTACGAGCCTCACGATAGTGCCCAAGGATCAGCCAGAATTCCTTCAGTGCTGCGCCGAGGCGCATGCCGATCTCCCTGCGCTCTGCCACCTGTTCGTCTCTCACCTTTTCCAGCACCCACTCCAGGGCTTCGCGCAGATTGTCGTGCTCGTGCTCCAGTCGAGCTACCCACATGGCCTGGTTGGGACCGTGAAGTTCAGGCTCGGCCTGTTCGGCCAGCGCCAGGAAGTAGTGGGCATGCGCCACGCGGGTCCTTTCCAGTTCTCCGCTAGCAGTCAGCCTCTCCAGCCCAAACTCGCGCACGGTTTGCAGCATCAGGAAGCGTGGCTCCTCGGCTCCTTCTTCGCTCGATTGGATGAGGCTGTTATCCAAAAGTACTGAGAGGCTGTTCAACACATCCAGGTCGGCCTGGCCTATTTCCTGACAGAGTGCCTCGGCAGCCGGAAGAGGCCCTCCGCCCACAAAGACCGAGAGCCGCCGGAAGAGCCGCTGTTCCTCTTCATCTAAGAGCTGATAGCTCCATTCGATCGTGTTGCGCAGCGTTTGCTGTCGTGCGGGAACATCGCGTGCTCCGCCTATCAACAGGGCCAACCGCTGATCCAGTCGTGCGAGGAGGGCTTGTGGTGGCAGCAGTTTGATGCGGGCTGCTGCCAACTCGATGGCAAGCGGTAATCCATCCAGGCGGGCACAGATCTCTGCAACGGCTGGAGCATTCGCATTGGTCACCTGGAATTCAGGCCTCGCCGCCTGAGCACGCGAGATGAAGAGGGCCACCGCTTCATACTGCGAAAGTGTCACCAGGTTGGGTAACTGTTTGGGATCGGGGACGGCTAGAGGAGGGACGGCAAACTCTTGTTCGGCTTGTACATGCAGCACTATGCGACTCGTCACGATCACTTTGAGCTTGGGGCAGGTAGCGAGCAGATCTGCCACATACACGGCAGCACGAACCACTTGCTCGAAGTTGTCCAGTACGAGCAACAGTTGCCTCTCACGCAGGAACGTTTTCAACTGGTCGAGCGGTGGTTGCTCCCCCATTTCTTTGAGGTCGAGTGTCTGGGCAATGGTAGGTATGACCAGGGCGGGATCAGTGATGGGAGCCAGGTTCACGAAGTACACTCCCTCATGGAAGCGATCGCTTACTTCAGCAGCTACTTGCAGGCTCAGGCGGGTCTTTCCGGTGCCGCCAGGACCGGTCAAAGTGAGCAATCTCACGTCTTCGCGGGCCAGCAAGCGACCGATGGTCGCCACTTCCTTCTCGCGTCCAATCAGCGAAGTGAGCTGGATGGGCAGGTTGTTGGGATGTGTGTCGAGTGCCTTGAGCGGTGGAAAGTCGGCGGGTAAGTCGACGATAGCTAACTGAAAAAGGCGACTGGGGCGTTGTAAATCCTTCAGACGGAGCTCTCCAAGATCTCGCAGGTGTACCCCGTCCGGTAGGTTGTACTGCACCAGGTCGCGCGTCGTCTGGGAGAGCACTACCTGCCCCCCATGCGCGGCGCTCATGATGCGCGCCGCGTGATGAACGTCCAGGCCAACATAGCCCTCAGCAGAACGCTGTGGCTCGCCCGTATGCAGCCCCATGCGGACATGCACTGTGGCACCATCGGGCCAGGAATGGGCAGCAAGCGCACGTTGCATCTCCACTGCCGCGGACACCGCATCGGTGGCGCGTGCAAAGGCCACGAAGAAGGCATCGCCCTGGGTGTCCACCTCGTACCCGCTCCAGCGGTGAAAGGCTGCCCGCAGGAGGTGGCGGCACTCGGTGAGGATGCCATCATAGCGGTGGCCGACCTGCTGCAGCAGGCGGGTGGAGCCTTCGATATCGGTGAAGAGCAAGGTGACCGTTCCCGTCGGCAGTTCACGCATGCAGCACCTCCTGCCACAGGAGACACAAGCCATTCCAGAGCCAGCTGGACCACCGGCCTCTCTGATGGAAATTAGCCTCCAGCCGATCGACAAAGGCGCTCTCGACGTGGGCAGAGCTGATGAAGATATTGATTGGTGTAGTGGTCATGATCGGCTCTTAACGGCACACTTTAGTCTCGTGACGACTCCCCACAGCTCCCGCGCTGGGGGCTTCTGGAATGACGCTGGTATGTCGTCCCATACCGATAGTTCGTTTCAACCACAGAAGCGAGCAAGGCTCAAAGCAACTTCTGCATCGGTTGGCACGCGCTGACTGACGGCTGGGTCGCCAGTGCTTTCACCCGAGGGAGCTTACCTCGGAACCACCGAAACACTGATGAGTTGGAAGTCGGCAAGGGAACTATAGATCTATTCTTGCACACCTCGCAAAACCCGGAAAGGACTGCCGCCAGGCAGTGCGGCTTTCATCTCCTACCTTCAGGTAGGGGCCTTACGCCGCAATTGGTAAGCTGGCTGCTGAACTTCGCGAAAGCCAGAACTTCCAGGCTAACTTCTGAAAGGTACCATATGTGCGTTTGTGGTGTCAACGCTCAATCAGACTCATCCTTTCAAAGGTGTTTCAACAGTCTGCTACATTATATGGTACATCGTATGCCTGGACTTTGCACAATTTTTACGGATCCCTTTATCGCTTTCGGTATGATGAGGACGATTGGACGAAAAAACGAGGAGGCTACCTTGCTGACCTCTCATTTGCTCGCTATACTTCTGACTCCCTTTCGAGATGGGTTCACTCGCCCCACCTGGAGAAAGGTCCTCATCCTGCTGGAAGGCACCCTGCTGGCTCGTGGGCGGCGGACCGTGACCGCTGCCCTTCGTATGATGGATCTGCACCAGCTTACCCGATTTAACGTGTTCCATCATGTGCTCAGTCGAGCGCGCTGGTCGCCTTTGCAGATGAGCAGAGTCCTCTTTTTGTTGCTGGTACACGCTTTTGTCCCTGCTGGCTCTCCCGTCCACCTGGTCGTTGATGAAACGCTGGAACGACGATGGGGACCGCATATCCGCAAGTGTAGCGTCTATCATGATCTGGTGCGTTCCACGGAGCGTGTGCCCAAAATGAGTCGTGGCTTGCGTTGGCTCTGCTTAATGCTGGTCGTCAAGCCTGCTGGACCAAACGCGCCTGGACGTTGCCGTTTCTGTGTGTCCTGCTCTCCTCGCCCGAGCATGATCGGAAGCTGGGACGGCGGCATAAGACCGTCCCCGATTGGACCGGGCAACTCGTTCACCTCCTGCGCCGTTGGCTGCCGGATGTTCCCATGACTCTGGTGCACGATATGCAGTCCTGCTATCCTGATAGCAGATTGAGATGGGCCTCCAAAGGCGATTCCCTCGTGGGTGATTTGATCGTTGTTGATCCAGGGCCATACCGCTCGTATGTTTTGGACATGACAGAGGATCAGTGCGTTCGTCTCCCGGAGGTGTAATAAACTGGGTCACCCGTCCACGACTGGCGAATCCCAGCCTGAGGGCGTACTTGGGATCGGTAACACCTTTAAAACCCAGGGCATCGGCGAGTTCGATAAAGGCGGCGTGGGCTCCCATACTAGGTACCATCGCCAGCTGCTCTTCAACATCTCTGATGCGCTGAGCAATCGCAGCGTGAAGGCGTTCTCTCCTTCTTCCTTTCGTGTTCCCGATTTGGAGCGGCTCTCCCAACGCACCCAAACTGTGCTTCCGTATTGTGACGGTCAATTCCTTGGTCGCCCAGGTAGGGGTAGCGGCATCGGCGTCAGACGGGACCAGGCCAAGTTCGTCGCAAATCGTCCGCACCAGAATATTTGCCATCCCGTCGGGCTGGTGCCAGATTTCGAGCGTCAGAACGTCCCCGACCGCCTGGGCGATGAGCTGTCGACGCTCCACAAACGCCTTTTTTGTAAAAAACGGATTATTGATCTTAGCGGAGACGTATGGCACTTTTTTAGGTGTCTCGGTAAAGATCAGCGTCGGCGCGATAAAATCCGCGATCTTTTCGGCGAGATCCTGCGGTCGTCAGGCATCAATCCCGGTTTCGCTCCGTGGTCCGGGGTCATTCCGTACCGGTACACCACTGCGGCTGTGACGGTTTGTTTTCCTTCCATGTTGAGGAACGCCTCTGGGGTGCTTATGAGCGCCTCAGGCTCAAGAATATTTGCTTGCAGTTGGATATCCTGTATCAGCTCGGACAGGCTGTTCCCCCACTGCAATTTGCAGGTGTACGTTTTCTGCTGCTGAGCATCTTGAGTGGCCGTCGTGGATCTCTCAAGGGGGGCCACACTGAAGCAAGGGGGAATTGCGCAGCCCTCGTCCCCACCAATCGCCTAGACCTCTCAAGCTAGCACCCCGACTTTGTCCCGCTCTCGTTCTATAAAATCTTCGGCTACCCCACGGGTGTCGGGTGCTTGCTCGCACGCAAAGCCGCGCTTGCCAAACTGTGCCGCCCCTGGTATGCTGGTGGCACGATCACCCTTAGTTCGATCATAGCAGCCAACATGCTTGAAAGAAAAGAGGAAGGAGAGGTCACCAACGAACAATATACTTGCGATACAGCATTCAAAACGCATTCTTGGAGTCTTCGCCCATCCGGATGATGAAAGCTTCTGCGCGGGAGGCACTTTTGCTAAGTACGTCGCCACTGGTGCGGAGGTGATGGTCGTCTCTGCAACACGAGGTGAGGCAGGTCAGATTCGTATGCCAAGCGTTGCTACACGGCGTACCCTGGGCGCTGTGCGTGAACAGGAACTCCATCTCGCTTGCCAGGGGCTCGGTATCCAGCACGCTAGATGTCTAGACCATATGGACGGGACACTGAAGGACGTTGACCAGGAAGTACTGACCAGACAGGTGACTGAAATCATCCGTACCTTCCGTCCCGATGTGGTCATCACCTTTGGACCTGATGGTGGCTATGGGCATCCCGATCATATCGCCATTAGTGCCGCAACCACCGCCGCCTGCATGAGGAGCGGCGAGCCTGGCCGATTCCCTGAGCACATCGCGGCAGGTCTGGAGCCTCACCAGCCTACACGACTGTATTACAGTTATTTTCCACCCAAGCGCCAGTTGCTACTCGAACAGTTGGTGCAATGGCTAGTACAGGTCGAGAAGGGATTTCGTGGCACCCTGGATTTTGCCTATGCGCTCTTGCTGCTATGCGAGGAAGCGACGTTATTGCGCTATACCAGCGATCATTTTGCTATCAACTGGTACCGCTCTGGCTTCTCGATCATCGAGCAAGGCGAACAGCCCAATAGCCTCTACCTGGTCCTGTCAGGGACGGCAAACGTCATTCGCGAGGCAGCCGATGGAACGCTGCAGTTTCGTGCACGATTGGAGCCTGGGGACTTCTTCGGGGAAGAGGGATTGGCTCATAAGAAGCCCCGCAATGCGCACGTGGTGGCAGCCGAGAATGTGACCTGCCTGGTCTTCTCCCCAAGCGCACCGACGGCCTATCTGGGGCGAGGAGAGGATGCACATCTTACCCAGTTCGCCAGAGCGAATGGACAGGATGAGGCAGGCATGATGGGAGCTACCACGTGCATTGATGTCGGTCCCTATGTCCAGCAGAAGATTGCGGCAATTGCCGCGCATCGTTCGTAATATGCTCTCGAAGCGGATATATTGCCACTGCCGATCCTGCAGGAACTGATGGGGCGGGAATATTTTGTACGCGTCCATCCCGCCCCGAAGATCGAAACCGAGTTACTCCCATCGCTCGCCGCTGCCCCTGAGCTCCAACACTCGTGAAAACGGAAGGAAAAATCACATGAGTTCCGGTCCTTACGTCTATGAGAAACTGGCTCAACTGCAAGACCAGGACAGAAATGTGTCTCACGCTCAAGGGCTATACTGGCTACTTCCTTCGAAAGTAGTCCGCAAAGAGCGGTGAGATGAACTGGCAAAACGTCCCTAGCACTGCGTGCTGTTGCAAGAGTGTATGATGTCTACAAGCAGGCGGGGCTGTTCGTTTATGCACCCACCTCCTTTGGAGTCAGGGTCACTTCATAGCCCAAGGCTTCTAAGCGTTTGACGGTGTGTTTGGTGAACCGTTCGCGAGTCTTCGGTATCAAAGTAGTTCGCTCCCAGTTCCTGATAGGGAATACACTTGGTGATCATATGGTAGAAGTTCACGGCCACAGTGTGGGTGACCGCTACGATCGCTTTCGTTTTGCCAATACGACGAGCTAAGCGGTGTGACTTCGCCGAGAAGTAGTTGTCTTTGGTATGACTTATGGCCCAGACGATCTCGGCCAACAATGCACGCAGATAGGGATTGCCCTTGGTGGTTTTGCCATGCTTGCGTTTGCCAGCGACTTTTGTGATTGCCTGGACAGACGCCAATCCAGGAGGCAAAGTGCTTGGCGCTTTTAAATCGGCTCAGATCGATGCCCACTTCTGAGACAAAGCCCATCGCTGCCACCGCTTGCACCCCTGGATGCGTCATCAAGAGCTCCACTACCGCTTGATAGGGCTCCATGTGCGCTTCGATCTCCTGGAGGAGAGGCTCGCATCGAGGACTCCAAGAAGCGCAGCTGGGCGAAGATCTGCTGCAGCAATACGCGGTGATGAGGTTGGATCCGCCCTTCCAAGGCTTCTTGCAATTGGGGGAGTTTGCTGCGCAGGGTTCCCCGCGCTAGCTCAGTGAGGGTCTGCGCATCGCTCTCCCCCTGCATGATCGCTTTGATCATGCTCTGTCCACTTTTGCCCCACACCTCTGAGACCACGCTCGTCAGTTTGATATTGGCCGTCTCCAAGACGGATGTCGTAACCGATTGATGTGCTGGGTGTGCTGATAGACCAGACTTTTGCGATAGCGCATCAGATCGCGCAGCACCCGCACGGGCTTGGCGGGAATGAAACTGGGGCGGATCAAACCATGCCGCAATAAGTCGGCAATCCATTCGCAATCCCGCACATCGGTTTTGCGACCAGGGAGGGCTTTGATCTCATGGGCATGAGCCAGGATCAACTCAAACTGGTCTTCCAACACAGTGTAGATTGGCCGCCAGAGGACTCCGGTTGACTCCATCGCTACCTGGCTGACCTGCAGACTGGTTAACCAATCTCCTAAGGCCACCAGCGCGGTCGTCGTTGTGGCAAAGGTGCAGATGCTTTCAGCTTGGGACGCGGGTTTCACACACCAAAGTAGCTCAGTCTCGGCTCGTCGACCTCACTGGTATGCTACTCCCATATGCTCCCTGGTGCTTTTGGAGTTTTCGCTGGCCCCTAAGTTAGGGCATCGGCCCGGTGCCTTACTCGGAGTCGGTCTTGACGTAAGCCTTCCCTTCGTTGCCCCTCCCGATAAACGTGGGGGGTGAACTCACTTTCATCCTCTTCTCTGCCTCGCAGAGGCATCCGTTCGGGAAATCGGCCTGTTGTGTACGATGAAGGAGGCTTTCTTGCCAAAGCACGTGAGATGCGCGTACAATCAACACGGTCCATTCTGCGTATGCGCTCCGACCATGCGCCCATTTTCACAAAGAAGAGGTTCTATTTGTGCTGTGTGTTTCCCTCGATCAAGCAATGCGTCTCTTTCTGCTTCCATGCGCTTCAAGAACAGGTTTTGCGGTGGATGAAGCCACCAACGATCCCCTCGTGATTGGTACACTCGCCGATCTGACCAGAGGCAAAGCCAAACTGCTGGCGGAAAACGCGCTGCTGCGCCACCAACTGCTCATCCTGCATCGACAAGTTAAGCGACCAGCATACCGAAAGAGGGACCGACTTCTTCTAGTGCTCCTCGCCAGGATGGTTCGAACCTGGAAAGAGGCGCTTTTCCTTGTTCAGCCGGAGACGCTGCTGCGCTGGCATCGTGAACTATTCCGTTTGTTCTGGAAGCACAAATCCAAGGCGCATGCGAGGAAGCCAAGGCTCTCGCTTGAGACAATTACATTGATCAAGGAAATGGCAGCAAACAACCAACTTTGGGGAGCAGAGCGCATCCGTGGCGAGTTACTCAAACTGGATATTCGGGTCAGTAAACGGACCATCCAGAAGTATCTGAAACAGGTTCCCCAAAAACGACCGAGTGGACAGACGTGGAAAACATTCCTGCGCAATCATGCGGCAGGGGTATGGGCCTGTGATTTTTTGCAGGTGACCGATCTCTTCTTCCGTCCGCTGTTTGCCTTTTTCCTCATCGAATTGCAGTCTCGGAAGGTGATCCATGTGAACGTGACGCGATCTCCGACCGATCCCTGGGTCGCGCAACAATTGCGGGAGGCAACGCCGTATGGGCAAATACCCAAATATCTGATCCGGGATAATGATCGCAAATTCGGGCAAAATTTTGCGCGCGTGGCAGAAACGAGTGGCATAAAGATGCTTCGAACACCGTACCGAACGCCGCGCGCAAATGCCGTCTGTGAACGTTTTCTGGGAAGTGTGAGGCGAGAATGCTTGGATCACTTCCTGATCTTCCAGGAGAAGCAGCTTCACCGCCTTCTCAAAGCGTATGTCGTGTACTTTAACCAAGCTCGACCGCATCAAGGCCTTGGGCAGCGGATTCCAGACCCGTTGTTGCCGTTCGCTCCTCTCCCAAACGAGCCGAACAAGGTGATCGACGTTCCTGTGTTGGGTTGGCTACACCATGACTACCGCAGAGCGGCCTAAACGATGGAAAGCGCGTGCAACCATGGGGTGCCTGAGAGGGTGTTTGTGCATTCCCTGCCTATCTTCCTTCTGCGGGTAGAGAGAACAGGCCATCCCTCTGCTTTGTTGCTGAGGCCTGTGCTTTCATACTCATGAAGCAGAGCTTTGCTTGATCTCACATTGCTTGGCGGTGCATCTCTTGGTGAAGGCGATGTGGAAGATGAGAGATTATCTCGGCGCAACTTTCCGATTTTGTGAACAGATGTCCCAAGTAGCCAACACAGGGGGCACACGACGGGAATCTGTATGCATTCGTAAGATCAGGCTAATCTCTCTTGACACCAAGGACAAACGCCTCAGCATTGTGAGTAGACTGAACCCGAGTGCCAGCAGCGTAAAAAGTACAACGACACAGGTCGAGACGACTAAAGCATCGCGGGATGACACATTTATCTTGACGAATGGTATACCCTTGAAAAAGTATTCCACCTTTCTTCGTGTAGTGTATGTGAAGTGACTCCAGGGATGCCTACCATCATTGGTTCGTCTTTGCAGTTGCTGATAGGGTCGGTAGACAACCATCCTCTTTGGAAAGGCAAAAAATACATGCCCACCTTGCAGTGCCCGCAGTACTACAGAAAGCTGGTAAATCGATGACTGCCAGGCATCCCTGGTGGCGTCTACTCGTGCTCTGCCTGATCTTGCTGCTCTCAGTTGTCATCTCTCTCCTACTCATCAGTGCAGCGCCACAGAGCGATGAGCCTATCACACCATTTTTACAGGTCTGGATGGTCAGTTTCCTCCCCTATTTTGCCGCCTGCGCTTTCGTTCTGGCCACCAAACCAGTTCTAGGCCGCTGGCACTGGGTCGAAGTGAGTATGATCTTATTGGGAGCGCTTGTGTTACGCGCAATGCTCCTTCCGCTTCTTCCCAGCCTGTCGCGTGACGCATGGCGTTATCTCTGGGATGCCCGGGTCACGCTGCATGGCTTCAGCCCCTATGTGTATGCACCTGTAGATAAAGTCTTGCGGCCTTTGCTTGATAACGTACTCTTTCCCAATAGCCGTTTTCGCACAGTTCCCACGATCTATCCACCTGGTGCGCAGGGCGTCTTTTTATTAAGTTATGTGCTTGCCCCAGCCAACTTATTTTTCCTCAAGGGCATATTTCTTGTCTTTGACATGGTCACCTGCATCGCGCTTGTCGTCCTGCTCGGGCGCAAGGGTTTCGATCAGCGCCGTGTCATTCTCTATGCCTGGTGCCCCTTGCCCATCGTCGAATTTGCCATTCAGGGTCACGTTGATGTCATCGCCCTGACGTTTACTCTTCTTGTCGTCCTCTCTGCCTCCAATACCAGCATGCGCGGACGTATCCTGACCGGCTTCTTCATCGGCCTGGCAGCGCTCATTAAAATTTACCCGCTTCTGTTGCTTGCCGCCTTCCCGCCTCTGGTGTCTGGAAGAAATGATGGACGTATACAGACCATAGGCAGCTTGATACGCCTGGAAGCTCCCCTGGTCATTACCTGTTTGGCGACGATCATGCTCGGCTATCTACCCTATCTCATTATGGGGCATGGCCAGGTATTGGGTTATTTTACTACGTATGCCAGCGAACAGGGGCAAAATGCAGGAGTAACACAGCAAATCGTTCACTGGCTGGCAGATCGAATGCGTATGGGCCTCGCTTCGACGATCACACTTGAGCATATCGTTGATGCGCTGCTTGTAAGCGCCGTATCACTGATCGTATTTGTAATGCGTTTACGCAACCACATCGGTATAGAGGCGGCTGTGCTCGTGCTATACGGCGTTGTCCTTTCGATCTCTTCTCATGTCTTTCCCTGGTATACCACTACCTTATTGCTCTGGGTGCCTGTTTTCGTTGGCCCACTATGGACTCGCGTGGGACTGAGCGGCAGGAGCCTGGCAATCATCGCAGTCTGGTACTTCACCGTCACTTCCCTGCTGGGCTACTTCTTTCATTCCGATTGGACTCTCTATTACGGGCTTGTCTATACGCCTGTGATGATCGCGCTGGGCGTAGCAGCACTCATTGGAGTGCTGAACGGTTTCAGGTGTCAGAGAGGCATAGCTCTTGCGAACCGCTCAACAAACAACAAACACTAACGAAAAACTATACCCATCTACCCTGCCGTGCACTAGTAGCTCCAGTTGAGGCCGCATTGAGAGCAGTGTCTGGCGGGATGATCGCTCTCGAAAGCCCGGCGAAATGCCTCATACCGCTCGCCGTGCCAGATAGCCTCTATCGGCTCCTGGAAGATGTTCCCCAACACACGCTCCTCTTGATACTCCCTGGCGCTCCTATGCCCGAAGGGCGCAAAACAACACGAGAGCACATTCCCGCTCGCAGTAATGTAGGTCAGCGTGTAGGGACGTCCACAGCCAGACCAGGGGCGATCCCCAAAATCCCGTATCAGGCTCTCCAGGGGCGTGGCAGAGCCCGCCGCATTGAAG
>WNFE01005162.1_pt1 | contig 13034 bp, 9 predicted proteins | sample 5400451 | NCBI WGS metagenome assembly WNFE01 (sample SAMN13153344, study PRJNA577476) | soil metagenome | isolation source: 200 cm saprolite under Douglas fir tree site 2 hole 2 | place: USA:California | collected 2015-04-18 | reverse complement strand
TTACCAAACAGTCAAGGTGGCTGAAGGTATCTATGCGTTCATTTCACCAGAGTCAAAGGCGCCACTTGTAAGCGGCAACTCCATTGCGGTAATCGGGGAAGACGGAGTGCTGGTAGTTGATTCCGGACACTTCCCAAGCCTCACCCGCAGGATGATCGTCGAAATCCGGCAAATGACCGACAAGCCAGTCCGCTACCTGGTGAACACGCACTGGCACGCGGACCATGTCACGGGAAACAGCGTTTATCGCGAAGTGTTTCCCAATGTGGTCATCATGAGCACGCCCGCCACGCAGGAACGATTGGCGAAGCCGCTGCCACAATATGACGACCGCACTCAAATTATCCAGGCGGTCCCTGTCATTGAGGAAATATTAAGAAGCGGCAAGAGCAGAAACGGCGCTCCACTTTCCGATGATGCCCGAAGATACTATGAAATCATGCTCAATGACGGAAAGTATGCTCTTGCTGAGTTTCAACAGCCCAAGCCTGCGCCTCCAACATTGACGTTTGAGCATGCAATCAAAGTGAATCTTGGCAATCGCGAGGTAGAAATCAGGTTCTTAGGACGAGGACATTCTGCCGGAGATGCCATTCGTCTACGTACCCGACAGCCGGGTCTTGATAACCGGCGATCTGCTGGTTAACCCCATTCCGTATGCTTATGGTTCTTTCATCGAGGAGTGGATCGCCACACTCAAGGAGCTATCGAACTACGATGCCACGGCCATCATTCCAGGCCACGGCCCGGTGGAGCGCGACAAGCTATATCTTCAACAGGTCGTGGCCGTGCTGGAGTCACTCACGAACCAGGTGCACGCGGGGGTCAAGGAAGGGTTGGATCTCGAGCAGGTCCGAAGCAAAGTTGACTTTGCAGATTTCAGGGAGAAGATGGCCGGCAATGACTATTTCCGTGGCCGTGCTTTTGATGATCGCTTTGTGCGTCCCGGAGTCGAGCGGGCCTATCGAGAGGCCAAAGAAGGCAAACTCAAGGACGAGAACTAAAGCATTTTTATAGTTAGCGTAGACCATATCCACACCCGGCAAAACAACCGGCAGTGTTCTCGGCTGTGACGGCATTCAAGGCATCCCCCTCTTCGGTTGGCATCATCGTGATGATTGGGCAGAACGACACCGCCGGGGAGATCCTCCGCCTCAGCGACGTCAACACGGTGCTGATGTTTGCCAATGCGAACAGTTACGTCACGCGGCTTTCATTCTGGTCGCTGGGACGTGACAACGGTGGGTGTCCGGGTCAAACTTTTGCCTCACCCACTTGCAGCGGCATTACGCAGAGCACTTTCCAGTTCTCGCACAGCTTTGACCCGTTCTAGCGGGATAAGCCTCTGGGGGCGATAGCATAAGCTATCGCCCCTGTTATTGTTCGCAATCCCCAAGCAATTACTCACAGTATGTCGCTCCCTTAACCGATTGGCGCAGATTTCGTTGTTGCCGAGGTGATTACCCAGGGCAAGGCAAAGGGGTGGGCCCGCTAAGTTCAAGCGTTTCAATACGGAGTTTCTGGTAGGCGCACCCGTTCCAGAACACAACTGTCGAAGCTGGACTCCAAACCACAAAGCAATAATTCTTCTTCTTCGAACATAATACTTCCGTATAGGTGCTTCTCGCTTACAAAAACGGTTTTTTATTCGAAAAAACGAGAATTTTCCTTGACATCCACGCATTTCACTATATGATACCGCCCGACCGTTAACGTACACGTCAAATGACCGACCTCAACCGCAGTAGTGCGGTTGCGCCGGTAGTGTGTCCGAAAGCCCAGAGAATTGCTGCAGCACGGGGAAAGCCGGTACGACGTGAACCCCGATTGGTCCGAGCGCCGTTGGGCCACGAGCAAGAGAAAAGCTGTTGGGCCACCAGCAAGAGAAAAACTGAAGAATGCGAAGGAGGTCGCGTTTCTTATGCATCAGTTTACTGCATCCGTTACGAAACACCGTATAGTCCGATGGCGGCCAACGCGTTTGGCGATCGGAATACTTCTGCTTGGCTTCATCGCTCAGCTTCACGCGCAGACCTGGAACGTGGTCTGGCAAGCCAACTTCAACGGCACGGGCTATCCATCCACCAACGACTGGAATTACGAGCAGGGCGGCGGCGGCTGGGGCAATAACGAATTGGAACACTATTGCGCCCCCTGGGACAACAACTGGCCGTGCAGTACGTCCAATCCGAACGTTTATTTGGACGGCCACGGAAACCTTGTCATCCGCGCCATTAATAACGGCGGTACATGGACCTCGACCCGAATGAATACCGCCGGACACCACGATATTCAATATGGGCGTTTTGAGGCGAACATGATTTTGCCTTTCGGCACCGGCCTCTGGCCTGCATTCTGGATGCTCGGCTCCAACATCGGCTCTGTGGGATGGCCGACCTGCGGCGAAATTGACATCATGGAGAACGTACCCCAGATGGGCCAGTGGACCATCCAATCGAGCCTGCATGGCGCGAACGGTTTTAACACCGGCAATCAAACCGGGCTTTCCTCGGGCGATTGGAACTGGCACGTTTATGGCGTTAACTGGTGGCCGCAAACGGTCGCGTTTTATGTTGACGATTTCACGCGCCCCTTTGTAACGTTGCACCCCAGCAGCAGCGGAGGAACCTGGGAATTTGACAATGGTCCGTCTTTCGTTCTGCTCAATCTGGCGGTCGGCGGCAATTGGCCCGGGCCTCCGGATTCCAGCACGCCGAATCCAGCGTACATGATCGTGAACAACCTTCGCGTTCTGCAATACTGCGCCAGCTGTGGCGGAATCGACAGCAACGCATGGTACGAGGTCATCAATCAGACCAGCGGTTTGTGCGTTGATGATGCCGCGTGGGGCACGAGCAACGGCACGCACCTGCAGCAGTGGGCCTGCGGCAGCCAGCAAGCCAACCAGGAGTGGCAATTCCGGCCGGCCGCCACGGGCGGTTATGACGCGGTTTACAGCCGCAATGCGGGCGGACTGGTTTGGGACGACGCCGCCGGTTCGACAGCGAACGGCAACGGAATCCAGCTTTGGAGCTATGGCGGTGGAAATCCGAACCAGGAATGGCAGCCCCATTCGTTGGGCAACGGCTTGTGGAGATTTGTGAACCTGAAGAGCGGGTTGTGCCTCGACAACACGGGCTCGACCGCAAACGGGGTGCAAATGACGCAATGGCAGTGCGTTGATGGAAACGCGAACCAGGAGTTTAAGCTCGATGCGGTTGCCTATGTCAAGAGGGCCCATCATTCTTGTCTGCGCGCTGGGTTTGGTATCAGCGCCCGTTGCTGTGACCCAAGAAAGAAATCCGTCTGCACGGGTTTCTGCTGAGCAGCTCGTGCGCGATACAGCAACGGCTCTTTCCAAGCTGCACAGCTACGAGTTGAAGGTGGTCTTCGACCAATCCATTGACGATGGCAAATACCGCCAGATATTTCACAGTTATGTGGATACGTCGTTCGAGCAGTCGGGCGCACGAAGGCGGATACGCATTGTGTCGAAAAAACGCGTGGGAGGCGAAACGATCGTTAGCAATGGCGATGGATACTGGGTTTACCACGATGATGATCGCCGTTACGAACGACGAACAGGGAATTTGCCCCCTGAACTCTACACGAGTCCGACGCCCGGTTTTTCCGGCTCGTTGAGTGCTGCGAATCTCCCAACCTCAATGCAATCAGCAGAAGTGTTACAGCAGGAAACGCTCTCGGTCGGAGGCCGGCCGGAGCGGTGCGATGTCGTCCTGGTCCACCTCAAACCACACGTGGCGCCGTCAGGGGTTACGGTGCGAGACAACAATTTGACGCTCTGGGTCTCACATCGGTATCGGGTGCCGATGAAAGTCAGCGCAACCTTTCTTCACCAGGATCCAGACGGGAAATTGCAGGCGGCGGACATGGCGATCGTGGTAGAGAAGTTCAATCCAAATGTGCAGCTGCCTCCTTCAACCTGGACCTTTATTCCACCAACTGGTTCCCGACCTGAATCCGATACTTCACCCTCGATCTCCAAGTAAGAGTTGTGCTCCGCAAAAACTCTTTGGGGTCTGAAATCATGGGTCTCGCAACATGAGGTAACATTCCGTAACTGTACAACCATGATTCCAGTTTTGCTGCTTACAGGGTTTTTGCGGAGCACAAGGCGATTCGGTTTGTGAGGCCGAAAAGCCGGGATTTGGAAGAATCATAGAGCCTTTCCACACCGGGGGTTCGAACATCGAAGATGACGACAAGAAGAGACTTTTTCCGGCTGGCCGCCCAATCTGCGACGGCTGCGATGCTGGCCAGCAATCGTAGCGCTCGAGCGGAGCAGAATGAAGCGCATCGCGTAACTCCGCGTCGCGGACGGCCGCTCCTCGATCTGCAACAGCGGTTTGTGGATTTGCGTTTCGGCATGTTCGTGCATTTCAACATGGCGACGTTTCAAGACCGCGAGTGGGGAGATCCGACGTCGCCCCCTGATCTGTTTCATCCCACCGCTCTCGACACCGATCAATGGGCCGCGGCGGCGCAGTCCGCCAACATGACCTGGGGCTGCCTGACGACGCGGCATCACGATGGCTTCTGCCTATGGCCGACCAGGACGGGGGCGGCAAGCGTGGCCCAGACATCGCATTCGACCGACGTCGTGCGCGCCTATGTGAATTCGTTCCGCAAGGCCGGCCTGCGCGTGGGGCTCTATTATTCGATCCTGTCGCTGCGCGACGATATCCGCCATTTCAACATCACTCCGCCCAAAGTAAAGCTCATCAAAGATCAGCTGACGGAGCTGCTCACCGGCTATGGAGAGGTCGACATCCTCATCACCGATGGATGGGATGCGCCGTGGAGCCGCATCACGTATGAAGAGGTGCCGTTCCGGGAAATCTATGAGCACATCAAGAACCTGCAGCCCGACTGCCTCCTCTGCGACCTCAACGCCAGTCAATATCCTGCGGGCGGACTCTACTACTCCGATGTGAAGGCGTTTGAGCAGAATGCCGGACAGAAGGTCCCGGAAGACAGCGACGTGCCGGCCCTTTCTTGCGTGACCCTTACGGACGGTTGGTTCTGGAAACAGCAGGACGCGAATGGAAATCTCAAGGCGGTGACGACCGTGGTGGACCAGTGGCTTGAGCCGCTGAACCGCAGGCACTGCAACCTGATTCTGAATGCTCCCCCGACCCGTGAAGGACGCCTTGCGCCCAACGTTGTGAGCCGGCTGGAAGAGATCGGCAAGGCGTGGAAGCATGCCGGCCCCATGGCAAAACTCAGCGAGCACGTTGTGATCACAACGCGGAACCTGGCGACGGACAAGCCCATCCATGCCAGCTCCTATCCCGATACCGTGGGACCGGATCAGGCAAACGATGGCGACTTCCGATCGAGCTGGTACCTGGAGGAGGGCCAAACCTCGGGGTGGTTGGAAGTGGACCTGGGAAAGCGGGAGAGCTTCAACGTTGTCTCGCTGGTGGAGCCCGTCGGCAGATGGCGCGACTACCCGCAGAGCCGCATCCGGAGCTATCGTTTTCAGCATTGGAACGGCACGAGCTGGGTCACTCTGACAGGCGGCGAAACACCCGCCGCCACGACAATTCGTCGCATTCCGCGCGTCTCATCGCAGAAGGTCCGGCTCCTCATTGAAAGCAACAACCAGATGCCCCATATCGCCGAGATTGGCGTGTACGACGAACCCGCCTATAGCCAGAGATAAGGCGTTCGTCAGGTACTGAGTGCTTCTACTGCTGCTTTTTCTTACCGCCGAAGAGTCCCTGGAACAATCCGCCGACGCCTTTGGCGGGATTGGTAATCATATTCCCCAGGCTCTTTCCCATATCGGGAAGAAAAACCGGCTGCGAGGTTGTCCCCTGGACCAGGAAGGGAATTTGTCCTTTCGTGCGGAACAGGCCGCCCATGAAGCCGGACCCGTCATTGGTTTTGGCCAGCATGTGGAAATCCAGGGCATTGTTAGGACTAATGACGCCATTGCCGGTGATAGTCCCAAACTGCGGCAGAATGAGCTGCACGTTGTCAGCCTGAATTCCATCCGGAGCCATGCGCAGATTGGAGCTGAGGGTTTGAATGATTGTGTCACGGCCACCGTTGGCGCCGTTCAGTGTGCTCGCGATGCCTGACGTCATGCTGAATCCCGCCAGGCGTGTATTGGCAATATTGAGTGGCCCGGTAATCACCAGATGATCAATCGGCCCGTCAATCGAAAGATTTGCGCTGACTGTACCTCCCTGCAGCGAAGACCCAGCCGGCAGGTTGACGCCGAAGGCAGGCAGCAGGCCCTGGACCTCCTGCAGCGGCATGTTGTTGCCATTCAGCTTCATGTGCACGATTGTGGTGTCTCCCTGCTTCTGGTAGTTACCCGAGAGCTTGGCGGTTGTTCTGCCGGTTTGCAGGGTTCCGCGGGTAAGGCTTCCCGTCTGCCGCTTCAGGGAATATTGGCTGGCGTACTCGAACGTAACCGGCTGGCGAGCCGGGCCGCCGCTCCGCACCAGACGCAGCCTATCTGTCTTGGCCATGCCGTTCGTCTTAAGGATATTTCCGTCGGAAAGTAAGACGCCTTGAAAATCCATGATTCCCGCCAGCCCCGAGGAGCTATCCACAAAACCGGTCGAGGCCAGGTCCATGTGATTCACCAGCATGCTGAGCCGGAGAGGGGTCTCGGCCATGTCGGTGCGGCTGAGCGGACCGGTGGTGCCATCCATCTGCAGCTTGCCACCGCCGGGGGTGTTGGCGCTAAAGCTGAAAGGAATGGTGTTGTCGTAGCCGATGTTGGAAGCCTTCAATTCCACGCTGTCGTAAACGTGCTGCCGGGAAGGATTAGCCACGCTGGAGACAATAACCCGCCCGTCAGAGACGCGCAGTGTCGCAATTGAAAAATTCCCTGCCGGGGCCTCTGGGGTAGGAGCTTCAAACGGCGGCGCATTTTTGCGAGCGTGCCCCCGCTGGTTACGTGACGCTGCCTTTGACGGGCTTGCGCCCAGGCTGGAGAAATTCCATTTGCCGCCGCTGCCGCGCACCAGATGCAGCTCGGGCTCACGCAAGGTAGCCGAGTTGACGTGCAGGGAGTGCGAGAAGATCAGCGGCAAGAGTTCAACCCCTACATCCAGCGATTTAGCTTTAAGAAACGGCTGCTGGCTGTAGTTGGGGTCATCAGCAATGCTGATGTCTTTTGCGCTGATGCCGCCGGCGATCAGGGAAAGCTCCAAGTCGCCGATGACCACCCGGCGTCCTAAACTTGACTGCAGATGTTCTTCGATGGTGGGGCGAAACTGGTTGACGTTGAATAAATAAGGAAAGATTAAGATCAGAATTACGATACCGAGAAGAAGTGCTCCGGTAATCACCAGGCCCTTGTGCTTTTTCATGGCCAACACCGAATCGCGCTCGCTGCGCCCCAGAAGCGCTTACTTTAGAATTGGATTTGAGCCCATGCTATCACTCGAGGCAAGCGCGAGCAACGTTACCACCGTACCTGTCAATTGCTGCCACCGTTGGTTGCCGCCAGCGCTGACTCAGCCGAGCGCATGATGGAGAGGGCCGTAATATCATTTTGCCCAGGAGTGTTTCTGGTGAACTCCTGCACGGTGTTGAGAACACCGTTGCAAAGGTCGTTTGCGTCATTAAATTGCGCGGTCTGAAGGCTCTGGCGGAGGCGGTCTAATCCGAACTCTTTTTGGCCATTGCGGCTCTCCACCAGCCCTTTGCTTACCACCAGCAGGGCGGCAGAAGGCTCCAGTACTGACATTTGCGCATCATGGGTGGAGTGCGAAAACAGGCCTAGCGGCAATCCGCTGGCCCCGAGCGGCGTGATGCCTTCGCGGTCTTTCAGAAGCCCAGGGGTGTGCCCTGCATTGATGTAAAAAAGCGTACCCAGGTCCTCTTCATAGCAGCCGAGAAACGCCGGCGCATAGCGCACGCCGTTGGCGAGCTGTATGAGATTACGGTTCAACAGGATAGTGAGATCGCTGAGGGCGTCAGCCTCATTCAGGGGCGAACCTTCAAAGAGCTTAATGCCTTCCGTGCGAAAGATCTGCTGCAAACTGGCGGCGATATCCAGGGCCTCCTCGCGTTTGCCTGCAATATCGAGCAGGAAGAAGACCACGCGTCCGTGGACGGCCTGGAAATCGAAAAAGTCTCCCCCGACCCGCGCTCCCCGGTAAAGCGCAGCTACACTGGCAGTTTGCAGGGTCGGCGCCTGGGTGGCCTCTGGCCTGCGAAGAGACCTCTGCATAACAACTTGACGAAAAGGCAGCTTCATAAATTTCGGGGGACGGGAGGAAGAATTAAAAAATAGCACAACTGGAGGGAAAATCAATCCCTATTTTGGGACAATCTGTGAAATTCTGTCTAATTGACTTTTTACTTGTGGTTCTTGACTGAAGCGCTTTTTACCAGAGGCCCTGGTTCCGCTTTTTTCTTCATGTTTTCAATGACTTGCGAGAGCTGCCGGCGGTCGGTTACCTCAATAAGGCATTATGACGACCAAGCCCACAGCGATTAGGATCGCAACCTAATTTCCATAGTGCTTCTTCAGGTAGTCGGTGAGGCCCTCTTCCATGTCGGAATAGCCACTATGAATGGTACTGCGCATGGCAGCTTCGGTGGAAGAGCCGTCGCCCAGGCGCTGCAAGATGCGCTGAATATCGCTCATCCCGTAGGTATCGCGGATGTACTCCACTGCGGCCAACCCCTCGTAATAGGCTATGTACGCCTGGCCACTGGAGAAGTCCATCCATGAACCTTCCAGTTCGCTGAGCGGAATCTGGCGGTGTTCGGCGTAGACATGCGCGAGTTGCCCGCCCACGGAAGAAGCGCTCTTCGGCTCGAGCGCCTGGGCAATGCCTTCGTTGAGCCATTGCGGGCAGCGTCCGTGGGTAATCTGGTTGATGAAGGCGTGCGTCAATTCATGTTTGAGTACGCGAGAAAGCTCTGAGGTGACGCCGGTAAGTCCGTCCACGGGGATACGCAGTTTGCCGTCGTACACCGCACCCGACCAGCCGGGCGACTGGGTCACGTCAAAAAACGACTGAGTGGTATAGAGCGAAACCGAGATGGTCTGGCGGGGTGCAACTCCAAGCTCTCCTACCAGGTCTTTGTAATGGGATTCGAGCGTATCCAGAATCTCTCTGCGCAACACGTCGGTAGTTTGTTTGCCCTCGTAGTGCAGCGCGAAGTGGCCGCTATCGGCCTCAGAAAAATCACTTTCCGCATTTTTCTCGCGCTGCGCCTTATCCAACATGGCCTGCACGTTGGGATCAGGACGCAGCTTCAATGAGCGCTGCCAGGCGCGAATGGCATCATCGGTGTGGTCGGTCTTGAAATAAGCCGCTCCCAGCAGGTTCCAGGCGTCGGCAGAGTTGGGCTCAAGCCGGGTGGCGCGCTCGGCATACTGAATGGCCTCCTGCCCGCGGTTCAGGGAAAGCAGTGTAGCCACGTAGAGATGCAGCATGGCCGGGTTATCGGGAGCGTAATGCAAGCCGCGCAGCAGATAACCGAGCGCTAAGTCACGGTTGCCGTTATTGTATTCAAAGCGGCCAGCTACATAGAAAGCGGCAGCGACCAGCTCGACATTCCCATTGGATTCGATCTCGTTGAGGGCCACCGGATCAATATGGCCATCGCGAAAAAGCTTGCTTTGGACCTCACCGGAGCGGCTGATATCTTCAACCGGGGCCGCGATCGTGATGTCTTCTTTCGTCGAGTGGCCTGAGTGTATGGGGGCGCCGCCGGAATCAATGCGGGCTACCCAGGTTTTGGGGATAGCATAGGTATCGTCGCCGACCTGGTATTCCACCTTGCCGTTTTTTTCATGGGTGCTATCGGCAAAAATGGAACGTCCATTCTTAAGGTGGATGGTATCGGCCTGCGCGCTCATCCACGCGACGCAGCAAAAGGCGGTTACAATGACTTTCTTATTGAGCACGCATGCAAATTTTAGCAAAATACACTCCTCGGGGCCTATAACCAATGGTCATTACCAGGGTTGGTACTATCGCTAGATTCGGCTGGGCGGCTGTGCTTATGGCGGCCATGGCTTCCGCACAGACAGCGTCTGTACCCCAGATTGCACTCGAAACCACATCCCAAGCCGTGCCCCAGCCGGCCAACACTACTTCTACTTCGCCCGAGATGGCCCTCTACCGCCAGTTGCGTAGTGTCGCCCTGGATGGAAAAAGAGTCTTCCATATTCGTGATGCTGACCTGGACCGCGAAGATATTCATATCTCCCTGACCGAAGGCACCATTGCCTTCACGCAGGAGGTGGATGGCCACGTGACCGGGGCCTTTTTTGAGGGCGAGGGCGAGATGCTGCTGGTTCCACCCAGCCAGGCAGAGCGTGCATCCCTGGCGCTGTTTACGCATGCCGCCGTTCTGGAAGAAAAATTTTCTACTGCGTATTTCCGTTTCAACGACGCTACCTATGACGAATTGCGCAGCGGTCTTCGTCCTATTCCGGCCGAGGAGATGCAGGACTTCCTGGCCCGATGGGATTCCCTGGCGCAAAGCATGGCCGATGCCGACGCCTTGCGCTTGCTCCTGGCGATGACTAATACCAAGTCTGAGCGGATCTTTCATGCTCGAGTGGCGGGCTTGAGGATAGGCACGTTCGATGTGAACCTGGATACCAGCTTTATAGAGCAAATTTATGTGGCCCAGACTGGCGATTCGGAAAACGGGACCCGCTATTACGATTTGTGGACCGCCTTCCCTATGCGTTCGGCCCGTAAAGAAGCTGAGGATGGGCACAAAGAAGACCTGCGTGGGTTCTTTGACACTCCCCACTACAAGATCAAGACGCATATTTTGCCCACGCATGAGCTCGAGTCCGAGGCCAGCTTGCAACTGCACTCCAATCGCGAGGGATTGCGCGCTCTTCCCTTTGAGCTCTCGCGATTCTTGCGGCTCAAGTCGGTGGAGCTGAATGGGGCCGCCGCTGAATTTATCCAAAATGAAGCCGTTCCGGGGTCGCAGCTTGCGCGGCGGGGCAACGATATATTTGTGGTCTTGCTGCCGCACGCCTTGCACGCGGGCGAAGATGCCGAACTGAAGTTTGTTTACAGCGGTTCAGTGCTCTCTGAGGCCGGCGGCGGATTGATGTATCTGGGGGCGCGCGGCATCTGGTATCCCAATCAGGGGCCGGACATGGCTACTTACGACATGGAGTTCCGCTATCCAACTTCCTGGACCCTGGTCGCCAGCGGCCATCGCACATCGCAGCAGAACGTTGGCGGCGAGCAGGTATCGCAATGGGTATCGGACCGGCCTGTGCCCCTCGCGGGCTTCAATCTCGGCCAGTTTGTGAGCAGCTCAACCCGTGTGGGTGAGACCCTGGTGGAAACCTACGCGGCCCGTGGCGTGGAGGAGCGTCTGCAGCACGCGCTTACCACGCACCAGGATGTGGAGCACATAGATCCCCGCACCAAAAAAATTGTCGTCGAATCTTTGACTTCAATTCCAATTCTCAACCCTTCGGAGCAGGTCAAACCCCTGACCGAGCGCGCGGCCGAGACCATCAATTTCATCTCTTCGCGCCTTGGTCCCTTTCCATTCCCATCCCTCGCACTGACCCAGGTGCCTGGGAGCAGCAGCCAGGGCTGGCCGGGATTGGTTTATCTTTCCAGCTATGCATTTCTCGGCCCTGCCGTGTGGGACCAGTCGCTGGCGCGCTCCAGCGAATTCAATCACATCATGTACGACAAATTAATGCCCGCCCATGAAATCGCGCATCAATGGTGGGGCGACAAAGTTCTCTGGGAAACCTACCGCGATGAATGGATGATGGAGGCCCTCGCCAACTATTTCGCCCTGCTGGAGCTGGAGTCAACCAGTCCGGAAAAATTTAAAGTCGCGATGGAAGCCTACCGCCGTATGCTGCTGGAAAAAAATAAAGAAGGAATGGAATACAAAGATGCCGGAGCAGTGACCCTCGGGGTTCGGCTGGCGTCGTCCAAATTTCCCGAAGGCTACGACAAAGTGCTCTACGGACGCGGCACCTGGCTCATTCACATGTTGCGCATGATGCTGCGCGAGTCGGCGGCGCGCCAGCCCGGGCGGACCAAAGCTGGCGCAGCATCTTCTGCCGCCGGCGATGAACTCTTCTTCCAGGTCATGCGCAATCTTCAACAGCAATATGCCAGCTCCAGGTTTTCCACCCAGGACCTTCAGGGTGCTTTTGAGAAGGTGATGCCTGACAACCTCTTCTATGAGAACAAAAAATCGCTCGACTGGTTCTTTTCCAATTGGGTCAACGGTACTGCCATTCCCAAATTGGAGGCGACAGAGGTCCACATAACGCGCAAAGCCAATGGCGGCGAGGTTGTGACCGGAACGCTGCTGCAGAGCGAGACTCCGAAAGACTTCGTGACCTCGGTGCCCATCTATGGAGCCTTCGCCGCCCCCAATCAGGAGCCGGTTTTCCTGGGACGCGTCTTCGCCGATGGCGAGGAAAGCAGCTTCCGCCTCGAAGCCCCGGCGAATGTCACCCACGTGTTGGTTGATCCATACCAGACCGTGCTGCGGCGTCCATAAACCAACAATCTTTTGCTTTGTATCAGGGCACGAGTTTAACTCCTGGGATTTTCAAAATTCGCCACCGCTGGGTCATGAAATCAGCTCTTGCACTATAACTTTCCCTCCCTGCTTGCGCTGACACCAGTGCTACAATAAGCTTTACTGGCATAGTATGTCTGCTGGCAATCGTTCTGCGGCAGCCAGTGTGGAGGCTTCATGTTTGGCGGTAAATTAGGACTTCCTGAACTTCTTGTAATTCTCTTTATTGCCCTGTTGATCTTCGGGCCCAGCAAGATCTCCCAGATTGGCAAGGGATTGGGCGAGGGCATCCGCAACTTCAAGCAGGGAATGCGCGACGGCGACAACCCGAATCCGGAAGACAAGAAATAATCCTAGAGACGCAGCGTGCCGTCTTTCTGCAGTGAAAGTACTTCTGGGTTTCACACTCTTGTTTGTTCGCTAGATTCCTGCAACATTTGATAGACCAGCGGCACCGGTAACCCCACCACGTTGAAATAACAGCCCACAATTTTCCA
>WNFE01002746.1_pt1 | contig 13037 bp, 9 predicted proteins | sample 5400451 | NCBI WGS metagenome assembly WNFE01 (sample SAMN13153344, study PRJNA577476) | soil metagenome | isolation source: 200 cm saprolite under Douglas fir tree site 2 hole 2 | place: USA:California | collected 2015-04-18 | reverse complement strand
TGGTTGCCCGCGACCATCCGCGTGGAGCGCTCGCCCAAGAGCTCGATGCAGGGGACCGGATCGGCGCCGTACCCGACCGTGTCTCCCAGGCACAGGATGCCGAGGGCTCCCTCGGAAGCCGCGTCGGCCAGCACCGCCGAGAGGGCCTCCAGGTTGCCGTGCACATCGGAGAGCACCGCGTATCGCACGCAGGCCTCAGCCGGAGGGCCGCAGCTCTTTGTGGATGCGGTCGAGGATTCCGTTGATGAAGCGGCTCGACTCCTGCGTGCTGAACTTCTTCGCCACCTCGAGCGCCTCGTTGATGGCGACCTTGGGCGGCACGTCACCGGCCCAGAGAATCTCGAAGATGCCTTCGCGTAGGATGTTCCGGTCCACCACCGCCATGCGCTCGAGCTCCCAGTGCTGCGCGTACTGGGAGATCAGCTCGTCGATCTTCTCCTCGTGGAGCTTGGTACCGCGCACGAGGGCCTCGGCGAAATCCCGTACCTCGACGTCCACGGGATGGCGCGTCCAGAACTCGTCGAGGTGAGGCCCGGGCGAGCCCTCGCCCTGGACGTCCAGCTGGTAGAGCAGCTGGAGCGCCAGCTCGCGGGACTTGCGACGCTTGCCCATCAGCGCCGGCGCTTCGTGGCGCGCCCGGCCCTGAGCTCCCGCCTCCAGGCCACCATCTCGAGCACCGCTCGCGCCGCCTCCTCGCCGCGGTGCCCGACGGCGCCGCCGGCGCGCTCCCACGCCTGCGCTTCGGTCAGCGAGGTGATCACGCCGAAGCCCACCGGCACCCCCGTCTCGAGCCCCACCCGCGACAGCCCGTGGGCGGCTTCCGCCGCGATGTACCCGAAGTGCGGGGTCTCGCCCCGGATCACCACGCCCACGGAGACGATGCCGGCGTACCGGCCTGTTCGCGCGAGCGCCATGGCCGCCTGCGGGAGCTCGAACGAGCCGGGCACCCAGTGGATCTCGACGCGGTCCCCCGGCACGCCGCCGGCTTCGAGCGCGGAGGCGGCTCCATCGGCGAGCTTCTTCGAGATGGCTTCGTTGAAGCGCGCCGCCACCACCGCGAAGCGGCCCTTGGGCGACTGGCGGATCGCCCGGTCGGCGCCGTGCGCGGACCTCTCCTGCAGCCTCTTGCGGGGGGCGGCGCCGGCCATCTCAATCAGGCAGGGAAGAGAAGAGGTGGCCCATCTTCTGGCGCTTGGTCATAAGGTAGCGCTTGTTGCTCTCGGTGGGCGGAATCTCGATGGGCACGCGCTCGACCACCTGGAGGCCGTAGCCCTCGATGCCGACGATCTTCTTCGGGTTGTTCGTGAGGATGCGCAGGCGCTTCGCGCCCAGATCCACGAGGATCTGCGCGCCGATGCCGTAGTGGCGCAGATCGGCCTGGAAGCCCAGGACGTGGTTGGCCTCGACGGTGTCCTTGCCCTGGTCCTGGAGCTCGTACGCGCGGAGCTTGTTCAAGAGCCCGATCCCCCGCCCCTCCTGACGCATGTACAGGAGGATGCCGCGCCCCTCGCGCTCGATGATGTCCAGGGACTTGTGCAGCTGCGAGCCGCAGTCGCAGCGGCGGGAGCCGAACACGTCGGCGGTCAGGCACTCGGAATGGACCCGGACCAGCACCGGCTCCTCGCCGCGAACGTCGCCCATCACGAGGGCCAGGGGGAGGCGGTCGTCCACCGTGGTCTCGTAGGCGATGCAGGTGAACTCGCCGTACTCGGTCGGCAGCTGCGTCGTGGCCGCCCGCCGCACGAGTTTTTCCTTCTGGATGCGGTACTCGATCAGGTCCTTGATCGTGATGCACTTGAGCCCGTGGCGCTTCGCCAGCAGGAGCAGGTCCTGCACCCGCGCCATGCCGCCCTCGTCGTTGAGCACCTCGCAGATGACGCCGGCCGGCGCGCAGCCGGCCAGCCGGGCCAGGTCGATCGCTGCCTCCGTGTGACCCGCGCGCCGCAGGACACCGCCCGGCATCGCCCGCAGCGGGAAGATGTGCCCGGGGCGCGTCAAGTCGTCGGGGCGCGAGAGAGAATTGACGAGGGTACGGATGGTGACTGCGCGATCGTAGGCCGAGATGCCGGTGGTGACACCGCGCCGCGCGTCCACGCTGACCGTGAAGGCAGTCCCGAGGGGTGCGGTGTTGTCGTTGACCATCATGGGGATCTGCAGCTCCTCGAGCCGTTCGCCCAGCATCGGCATGCACATGAGGCCCCGCCCGTGCACGATCATGAAGTTGACGGCCTCGGGGGTGGCCTTGTCGGCCGCCATGAGGAAGTCACCCTCGTTCTCGCGGTCCTCGTCGTCCACCACGACGATGATTCGCCCGGCGCGGATGTCTGCTATGGCTTCCTCGATGCTCGCGAACTCGCGCTTGCTCTCGATCGTCACCGTGGCTCCTCCCTCAAGCTCAGGGCACGCAGCACGTACTTCCCGATCACGTCCATCTCCAGGTTGACCCGACGGCCCGCCTTGAGGCCGCCCAGGGTCGTCCGCTCCAGTGTATGCGGAATGACCATGACCTCGAAAGCCCGCGCCTCGAGCGCCGCTACCGTCAGGCTGACCCCGTCCACCGCCACCGACCCCTTCAGGATGACGAGGGGGGCCAGCGCCGGGTCCTGCCACTCTACCCTTAACCGCGCCGTCTCGCTGGCATCCCGTTCCACCGCACCGACAATCCCAACGCCGTCGACGTGTCCAAGCACGAGATGCCCCCCGACGAAGCCGTCGAGCCGCATGGGGCGCTCGAGATTCACCTCGTCCCCGGTCGAGAGATCCCCGAGCGCGGTCCGGGCGAGGGTCTCGGGCCCGACGTCGAAGCCGACGCTGTCGCCGTGGAGCTCCACCGCCGTCAGGCAGACACCGTTCACGGCGAGGCTCGAGCCGACCTGGCTGCCCGCGAGTGTCACACCGGCGCCCACCACGAGCCTGGCGTCGGTGCGGCGCAATACCCGGCCAGTCTCCTCGACGATTCCCGTGAACATCTCAGCGTCCGCCGCCCGCATGCCCGCTGCCCGGATGAACGACCTCGGCTTCCACCATCAAGTCGGCTCCCACGGAGCGGACGGCGACGCCCTCGAGCCGGATCGCCTCCGGCAACAGCAGGCCCGCGCCCCCGACGGCCCTGGGAGAGGCCGCGCCCCCGAGGAGCATGGGGGCCGTGAAGGCGACGAGACGATCCACGAGGCCCGCCTCGAGGAAGGCCGAGGCCAGCGTGCCACCTCCTTCTACGAGGATTCCGCTCACGTCGAGGCCGCCGAGCCTGGACACGAGGTCAGTCACGTCCACGTGTCCCTCCTGCGACTTGCACCTGAGGACGGTCACGCCCCGCGCCTCGAGTCCTCCCACCCGCTCCGCGTCGGCGGCGTCCGTCACCGCCACGAGCGCCCTCTCGGGCCTCCCCGACTCGATGAGGCGCGCCGTCACCGGCAGACGCGCGAAGCTGTCGACGACAACCCGAAAGGGCTCGCGCGGCCACGGACTGCCGAGTCGCACGTCCAGGGCCGGGTCGTCGGCGAGGGCCGTCCCTATTCCGACGACAACGGCATCCGCTCGACTCCTCAGGCGATGCGCCTCGAGCCGCGCCTGTGTCCCCGTGACCCATCGCGAAGAGCGCCTGGAGTCGGCGGTCGCTCCGTCGAGCGTTGCGGCCCACTTGAGGGTGACGTGGGGCCGTCCACGCCGGGCCGCGGTGATGAAGACCTGGTTGAGCGCGATGGCCTCGCGCTCACGACAACCCATCGCCACCTCGACGCCAGTCCCCGCCAGCGCGTCCGCCCCGCCCCCCGGCACCCGGGGATTTGGATCGCGCGTCCCGATGACGACGCGTTTCACTCCGGCCGTCCTGATCGCCTCCACGCACGGCGGAGTCCGGCCCCTGTGATTGCAGGGTTCGAGCGTGACGTAGAGAGTCGCGCCGCGGGCCGCCGCGCCGGCCTGTGCCAACGCCCCCGCCTCGGCGTGGGAGCCGCCCGCCCTGGCGTGGAAGCCCTCGCCGGCAGCGCGGCCCGCAGCAACGAGCACGGCGCCCACGATTGGATTGGGAGAGGTCAAGCCGGCGCCACGCCCGGCCAGCTCGAGCGCGCGCCCCATCCAGCGTATGTCCTCGGGGCTCAGCGGGGACACGAGCTCGGGTCGCGGCGCGGGGACCGTCGTCATGGCGAGATGAGGCTGTCGACGAAGGTCTTGGGATCGAAGGGCTGGAGGTCTTCCACTTGCTCGCCTACGCCGATGAATTTGATCGGCACGCCGAGCTCGCGGTAGATGCGCACCACGATGCCGCCCTTGGCCGTCCCGTCGAGCTTGGTCAGCACGAGCCCCGTCAACCCTACGGCCTCGTGAAAGAGCTTTGCCTGGGCTATGGCGTTCTGCCCCGTCGACGCCTCCAGCACCATCAGGCACTCGTGCGGCGCGCCCGGCAGCTGACGGGATACGACCTTCTTGAGCTTGACGAGCTCGTCCATCAGGTTCGATTTGGTATGGAGACGCCCGGCGGTGTCCACCAGGAGCACGTCCACACCACGGGCGGTGGCCGCCTTCACAGCGTCGAAGACTACCGCGGCCGGGTCCGCGCCCGCTCCCTGCCGTATCACCTCCGCCCCGGCCCGACGGCCCCACTCCTCGAGCTGCTCCACCGCCGCCGCCCTGAAGGTGTCGGCGGCAGCCAAGAGGACGCTTTTGCCCGACGCGCGGAGCGCGGCCGCCAGCTTGCCGCTGGACGTGGTCTTGCCCGAGCCGTTGACCCCGAGCATCAGCACAACGCTAGGCGCTCCATCCAGGTTGAGCGGCGCGGCCGCACCCGCCAGAGTCTCTTCGAGGAATCGCCCCAGGAGCGCCCGGACGTCCTGACCGGACAACGCCCCCGTGCGCCTCGCTTCGGCTCGCACGCGCGACACGAACTCACTCGCCTCGCGGGCCCCGAGGTCGGAGGCGACCAGCAGCTCTTCCAGCTCCTCCAGCATGACTTCGTCGACGACCCTGCCCGAGGAGAGGAGGCCGTCGAGCCCCCGGCTCATGGCCTGGCGCGAGCGGTCCAGGCCCTGCCTCAGGCGGTCGGCCAGGCCCCCGAAGAAGCCCATTACGATCCCGTTCCCTGGGTTTCCTGCGGCAGCACCAGTTTCTGGATAACCGCCCCTCTGGCTCCCAGCGGAGGCATACGCCGCCCGTTCAGATCGATCTCGAGGCCGCCCGCATTGCCCACCGTCAGGACGAACCGGCGCGTGGCTGACCATTCCCGGACGGCGCCCGCCTGCAGCAGCTCCTCCGACACCGGCCCCTCGTCCGCTTGTACTCGTATCCACGTGGGCTCGACGGCGTGAATCAGAAGTCGCTGCGCTGGAGGCCTTGGCTCGGCCGCCGGTGCCGCGACCGGCTGCGGAGGAATGGCAGGCGTGGCCACGGCCGGAGTGGTGGCCGATGAGGGGGCGGTCTCTGCGGCGCCCCGAGCCGACCCCGACGTGGCCGGCGCCGCATGCTGAGAGCTCTTGAGCCCGACTCGAAGCGCGAACAGGCTCGCACCAAGCGCGATGAAGAGGACGAGGCTCACCACGAGCGGCCCGGCGCGGCGGGACGGCCCGCTGCGCAGGACGCTCTGAACGCGCTCGGGCTTCGCGGGCTCGCCCGAGGCTTCCCGGTACACCCCGAGCGCCTCGTCGGGTGAGGCGTCGAGGAAGTCGCAGTATGCCCGGATGAAGCCCTTGACGAAGACCGGCGCCGGCAGCTCGCCCCAGCTGTCCGATTCGAGGGCCTCGAGGTGCCGCCGCCCGACCCGCGTGGAGCGCGCGATGTCGTCGAGCGAGACCCCCTTGGCCTCGCGAAGCTCGCGCAGACGAATTCCCAGAGAGCTCATGATGCCTCTGGGGGAGTCTACGCCCTGGGCGGGCAAAGAGTCAAAGCGGGGGCGCAGTTAGGCTTCAGTCAGCTTCACGGAAACGATGCGGGAAAGCCCGGGCTCCTCCATGGTCACGCCGTACAGGACGTCGGCGGCTTCCATGGTCTTGCGGTTGTGGGTGATGACGATGAACTGAGTCTGCGAGCAGAGCTCCCGCAGCACCCTGATGAAGCGGTGGATGTTGGCGTCGTCGAGTGGAGCGTCGACCTCGTCGAGCACGCAGAAGGGGCTCGGGCGGTAGTAGAAGATCGCGAACAGCAGCGCGAGACCGGTGAGCGCCCGCTCGCCGCCTGACATCAGCGTGACGGCCTGGAGCCGCTTGCCGCGCGGCTGTGCCATGAGCTCGACCCCCAGCTCCAGCGGGTCGTCCTCGCCTTCTTCCGGCGGCACCATGCGCAGCTCGGCCCGGCCGCCTTCGAAGAGGCGCTGAAAGATCTCCCCGAAATGCCGATTGATCTCCTCGAAAGCCTCCTGGAAGCGGTCCTGGGCCGTTCGCGTCATGCCGCGGAGGGCGCGATCCAGGTCCTTCATGGACTGCACGAGGTCGTCGTGCTGGCTTCGAAGGAACTCGAGCCGCTCCTGGAGCTCGCGGTACTCGTCGTCCGCCACGAGGTTGACCGGGCCCATCCCTTCGAGCTTTTCTCCTAGCTCCTCGTAGCGCGCTCTTCCGGCCTCGATATCGCGCGTCGGATCGTGCGCGGTGAGCAGCGTCTCCGCCCCCTCGACGGCGTGACGGCGGCCGGCCTCCTGGAGAAGCTCTTCACGGCGCACGCGGCCTTCTGTCTCCTTCAAATCCAGCTCGTGGATCCGCGAGACCAGGCCGTCCAGCCGCCGCTGCGCCTCCCGCAGCTCGTTCTCCATCGTCTGTCTCTCGTCGAGACGCCGCCCATGCTCTTCCGCGAGCACGGCGACCTCCCGCTCCTTGCGGTCGCGCTCTCCCCCGACTTCGCGGGCCCGCTCGTCGGTCCGGCCCTGTTCGCGCGTCAGATCCTGGCGCCGGTCGAAGATCTGGGAGCGCCGGCTCCCGGCTTCCTGGAGCCGCACCGCGAACTCTCCCTCGAGCTCCCCCAGGCTGTCGATCTCGCGTCCGAGGGCCTCGACGCGCTCGAGAACCGTGGCGAGATCGACACGGCAGGTCGTCGCGGCGACCACGGTGGAAGCCTCCATCGCCTGATCGGCCTCGAGGCCGGCCCGCAGCACCGTCATCTCCGACTCGATGGCCGTCTCGCGCGCCATCACCTCCGACAGCAGCGCGTCCAGCGCCTCGAGCTCGTGCGCCGCCGTTGCTGCCTCGCTCGAGAGCTGACGCCTCTCCGCCTGGAGCGTCTCGAGATGGCGCAGCACGCGCTCGGCCTCGCGGTGGGTGGCCTCGATGTCCTTCTCGCCGCTCAGCCGGGCCGACTCCTGAGCGTGGACGGAGACCTGCAAGACCTCCTGGCGGCCCCGCAGCGATTCGACTTCGCCGTCGAGGGCCTGGAGCTGCCGCACGGCGTCCTCCGCCTGAAGGGCGAGGCCGCCCAGCTCCTCCGACAGCTGGCGCAGCGCCCGCTTCCTCCCGAGCAGGGAGTGGTCATTCGCCTGTTGTTCCTTGTGCCGCCGGCCGCCCGTCAGAGCGCCCGCGGGCGACAACACCTCGCCGGCGCGGGTGACAAAGGTCGCCGCCGTTCCGTTCCGCCGCCACAAGGCCTCGGCCACGTCGAGGCTTCCGACGATCGCGACGTGCCCCAGCAGATGCCGGACCAGCTCGGGCCGCGCGCCGCCGACCAGGCGATCGGCCCAGGTGATCTCCTTGTCGTCGGTGCGTCCGCCAGCGGGTTGGCGAGCCGCGGCGATCGTCTCGAGGGCGAGGAGCGTCGCCGCCCCCACACCTTCGCGCTTGAGGTAGCCGAGCGCCGTCCGGGAATGCTCGAAGCGCTCGACGATGACCCATTGGAGCCGGTCGCCCAGCACTGCTTCCACCGCGGGCTCCAGGCCCGGTGGAACGTCGAGAAGGTCGGCGACGGTGCCGACCACGCCCGCCACGGAGGAGGCCGCCTGAGGTGAGAAGAGTGAGCGTACGCCGGCGCCGTAGCCTTCCCGCTCTCGCTCGAGGAGGTCCAGCGCTTCGCGCGCCGATTCCTTCGCGGCGATGGCCACGCGGAGCGCCGCCAGCGACTCCTGCGCATGGACGCGTCTGGCGCTCTGCCGCCCGAGCTCCTCCTCGACCTGCTCTCTTTCTCCCGTCAAGAGGGAGAGCTGGACGCCGGTTTGCTCGAAGCTCGTTTCGAGCTGTCGGCGCGCCGCCGCCAGCGCGTCGGCTTCCGCCCGGGCTGAGGCCGTTTCGGCTTCGAGCCGCTCGCGGCGGCGCTCGAGCTGGGCACCGCGCTCCCGAAGCTCGCCCGTCGAGCGCGTCAGCTCGGCGCGGTCCCCGGCCGCCCGGATCTGCTCCAGGCGCAGCGCCTCGACGGCGGCTCGGCGCCGTCCAAGCTCGACCCGGCGCTGCTCGAGGTCGGCTTCGAGAGCCTTGACCTGCCGGTCCAGCCCGGCAAAGCGCTCCCGCGCCTCGGTCAGGGCTCGTATCGCGTCCTCTCTCTTGACTCCGATCTCGCCGCGGCGCTCGGTGAGCGATCGCATCTCCTCGCCGAGCCGCAGCTCCTCCTCGCCCATCTCGCGGATCTGCGCACCCATCTGCTCTCGTCGCTCGAGCAGACGCTCCACTTCGCCCTGGAACTTTTGCGCCGATTGCCTGAGGTCGGCCAGGCGGTAGTCGCTTTCCTGTATTGCCGCGCGCAGCGTTGCCTCACGGGCCTCGACCTGAGCGATGGAGACCCGCCGTTCGCCTTCCTCCCGGCGAAGTCTGGCGCCCTCCTGAGCCAGCGCCTCGTGCGCGGCGGTCAGGCCCGCGTAGTCGGCCGCCAGCATGGCCAGGTCGAGAGCCTGCCGCTCCTGGTGGAGCGCCTTGTACTGCTGTGCCTTCTTCGCCTGGCGCTCGAGCGAGCCGACCTGGCGCTTGACCTCGTCCATCACGTCCCGGACGCGCTGCAGGTTCTGGCGGGTGGCGTCGAGCTTGCCCTGAGTCTCGGCTCGCTGCTGCTTGTAGCGCGCGACACCGGCCGCCTCCTCGATGAAGATGCGCCGCTCCCAGGGCTTGGCGGTCAGGACGTGGTTGAGCCGGTCCTGGTCCATGAGAGCGTAGGCCTTGGGATTCACGCCGGTGCCGGCGAAGAGGTCCTGGATATCGCGGAGACGGCAGACGCCCTTGTTGAGTACGTATTCGCTCTCGCCGGTCCGGTAGAGCCGCCGGGCCACCCCGACTTCGCTCCACGGCACGTCGAGGCCGCCGTCGTTGTTGAAGACAAGGCCGACCTCGGCCAGCCCCACCGCCTTGCGCGAAGACGCGCCGTGGAAGATCACGTCCTCCATCTTCTGGCCGCGCAGAGTCTTCGGGCTCTGCTCGCCGAGGGCCCACCGGACGGCGTCGGCGACATTGGACTTGCCGCAACCGTTCGGGCCGACGATGCAGGTGACGCCGGGGAAGACCTTGATCTCCGTCTTCTCGGCGAAGGACTTGAAGCCCTGGATCACGATGAGTTCAAGGCGCATACGCTTGCCGGACTTCGGCACTCACAGATAACACGGCTCGGGCGCGGGGTACAAGAAAAAACCCCATGGGAGGGGGTTCCTGAACCGTCCGGGCACCAGATGCTGGGTCGAGGCGGGTCAGGCGCCCTTGAGGAGGCAGCACTTCTTGTACTTCTTGCCGGACCCGCACGGACACGCGTCGTTGCGCCCCACCTTTGCCCCGGCCAGCATGCGCGGCTCGCTGGGCATGGCGTCCCCGTTGGTGCCGTGAATCTCGCGCCATGTCGGCTTCGGCGCGATCGCGGTCGCCGCGGCGGGCGCGGGAGCCAGGTCGGCGTTGCCGATCCGGACTTTGAAGAGCTGCTCGAGCACGACTTCCTTCAGGTGGTCCATCATCTCCTGGAACATGTCGAAGGCTTCCTTCTTGTACTCGGTCAGCGGGTCGCGCTGGCCGTAGCCGCGGAGCCCGATGCCTTCCTTCAGGTGATCCATGTTCAGCAGATGGTCTTTCCACAGCTGGTCGATTCCGCGAAACTCGCCATCCTCCCACCGCAGCCCCAGCAGGATCCAGCGCTCGAGCCGGTGGAGGAGCTCGGGTCCGACCTGCCGCTCGCGCTCCCGGTACAGCGCTTCCACCACCTCCTGGACGGCGGCGTCGAGTGCCTCGGCCGACCCGGTCTCCAGCGCCCCCTCGGTCTTGTCGCCCGTCAGGCGCAGATCGAATTGCCGGTAGAGCGCTTCGTTGAGGCCGGCCAGGTCCCAGTCCTCGGCGTGGGCGTCGCGGGGGGCGAAGCGCTCCACTATGCCCTCGGCGACCTCGCCCGCCCACTCGAGGATCCGCTCCTCCTGACTCTCGCCCTCGAGGATATCGCGGCGGAGGCCGTAGACGATCTCGCGCTGCTTGTTCATCACGTCGTCGTATTCGAGGAGGTGCTTGCGAATCTCGAAGTTGCGCGTCTCGACGCGCTTCTGGGCTGTGCTGATGGCGCGCGTGACGAGCTTGTGCTCGATGGGCTCGCCCTCCTCCATCCCCAGCCGCTCCATGATGCGCTGGATGCGCTCGGAGCCGAAGATGCGGAGCAGGTCGTCCTCGAGGGAGAGGTAGAAGCGCGAGGAGCCGGGGTCGCCCTGCCGTCCCGATCGGCCCCGCAGCTGGTTGTCGATTCGCCGGGATTCGTGGCGCTCCGTGCCGATGATGTGAAGCCCCCCGAGCTTCACCACACGCTCGTGCTCGGGCTGCGTGACGGTGTTGGCCTCCGTCCAGGCGCTCTCGCGCGCTTCGAGAGGCGCCAGCGCCGGGTCCAGACCCTTCTTCCTCAGCAACTCCTTGGCCAGGAAATCCGGGTTGCCGCCCAACAGGATGTCCGTGCCCCGCCCGGCCATGTTCGTGGCGATGGTGACCCCTTTCTCACGGCCGGCCTGGGCGACGATTTCAGCCTCGCGCTCGTGGTACTTGGCGTTGAGCACCTGGTGCGGGATGCCGCGTTTCTTCAGGAGCCGCGAGAGGAGCTCGGACTTCTCGATGGAGACCGTGCCCACGAGCGCGGGCTGGCCTTTCTCGTGCAGCGCGGCGATCTCGGCGCTGACCGCCTCGAACTTCTCCCGCTCCGTCTTGTAGACCACGTCCGGGAAGTTGACGCGGGACATCGGCTGATTGGTGGGGACGACGGTGACGTCGAGCTCGTAGATTTTGGCGAACTCGTCGGCCTCCGTGGCCGCCGTGCCCGTCATGCCCGCCAGCTTGTCGTACATCCTGAAGTAATTCTGCAGAGTAATGGTGGCAAGTGTCTGATTTTCAGACTCGATCTTGACGCCTTCCTTGGCTTCGACGGCCTGGTGAAGCCCGTCCGACCAGCGGCGTCCAGGCATCATGCGCCCGGTGAACTCGTCCACGATGATGACCTGGCCGTCCTTGATCACATAGTCCACGTCCCTCTTGAAAAGGGCGTGGGCCTTGAGCGCCTGGCTGATGTGGTGGAGCACGTCCATCTGCGAAGGGTCGTAGAGATTCTCGATGTTCAGGAGCCGCTCGCAGTGCGTGATGCCCTGCTCGGTCAGCGACACCGCCCGCGACTTCTCGTCCACGATGTAGTCGCCCGGCGCCGTGGCCTCGATCTCCGAGAGTTTCCCCTCCACGATCGTCGCCGCGCGCTTGAGCTTGGGAATGATGCGGTCGATCTTGTAGTAGCGCTCGGTCGAGCCCTCGGCGGGGCCCGAGATGATGAGCGGGGTGCGGGCCTCGTCGATCAGGATCGAGTCGACCTCGTCGACGATGGCGAAGTGGTGCTCGCGCTGGACCATGTCCTCCAGGCTGAAGCGCATGTTGTCCCGGAGGTAGTCGAAGCCGAACTCGTTGTTGGTGCCGTAGGTGATGTCGGCGTGGTAGGCCTCGCGGCGCGAGCAGGGCCTGAGGCCGGCGAGCCGGATGTCGGGCGACACGTGCGACGGATCGAAGAGGTAGGACATCTCGTGCTGGATCACACCCAGGCTCAACCCGAGCGCGTGGTAGATCGGCCCCATCCACTGCGCGTCGCGGCGGGCGAGATAGTCGTTGACCGTGACGATGTGGGTGCCGAGCCCCGGCAGGGCGTTCAGGTAGGCGGGCAGCGTTGCGACGAGCGTCTTGCCCTCGCCGGTCGCCATCTCGGCGATCTTGCCCTGGTGCAGCACCATGCCGCCCATGAGCTGGACGTCGAAGTGCCGCATGCGGACGGTGCGCCGCGCCGCCTCGCGGCAGACCGCGAAGGCCTCGACGAGCAGATCGTCAATCTCGGCGCCGTCGGCCAGCCGCTTGCGGAACTCGTCGGTCTTGGCCCTTAGGGCGGCGTCGGACACTTGCTCGAGCCCGGGACCGAGCGCGTTGATGGCCTCGACCGCGGGGCGCATGCGCTTCGCGTCGCGCTCGTGCTTGGTCCCTAACACCGCGCGAATCAGGACGTTCAGCATACCGGTATCTTACACTACTCGACTGGCCGGGCGGCCTTGAGCAGCTCGCGCGCGTGCCGTCTCGAAGCTTCCGTGACGTGCTCGCCGCCCAGCATGCGCGCCACTTCCTCGACGCGGCCGCCTGCGTCCAGGGCCGTCACGGTCGTCCGGGTGGCGGCTTTGGTCACGCGCTTCTCCACGAGCAGGTGGTGCTCGGCATAGGCCGCGATGGGCGCCAGGTGGGTCACGCAGAGCACCTGTCGTCCCGCTGCGGTCTGGCGGAGCTTCTGTCCCACCGCGTCGGCGACCCGCCCGCCGATGCCCGCGTCCACCTCGTCGAAGACCATGCTCGGCACATCCTCGGCCGCCGCGAGAATGGTCTTGATCGCCAGCATGGTCCGCGACAGCTCTCCTCCCGACACGACCTTGGCCAGCGGCTTGAGCTCCTCTCCCGGGTTGGCCGAGAGGAGGAATTCGACCGTCTCCGCTCCGCGGGGACCGAGCCGCCAGCCGCCCGGCCCGCTCGACAGGTCCCCTTCCCTGGCGGTCTCGCGCCTGAGAGGCGAGCGGAAGCGCGCGTGTTCCATGCCGAGGGATCGGAGCTCGCGCTGGATCTGCCGCTCGAGGCGCTGGGCCGCCACCGCCCGGGCCTCCGACAGGACCGCCGCTTCCCGGG
>WNFE01002745.1_pt1 | contig 13037 bp, 12 predicted proteins | sample 5400451 | NCBI WGS metagenome assembly WNFE01 (sample SAMN13153344, study PRJNA577476) | soil metagenome | isolation source: 200 cm saprolite under Douglas fir tree site 2 hole 2 | place: USA:California | collected 2015-04-18 | reverse complement strand
CCTTCGAGCCGGCGCGCCCAGTCGATCCGGCCTACGTGCGCCTCCCGCCGGACGTCGAGTCCGGCATCCTGATCGAGGACCGGCGGACGGCTCGCGTCCAGGACCTCAACAACGCGGTCTACGAGGTGATCCTCCAGGTGATGTCCCGCTATTACGTGCATCACGGCGAGACCGATGCCGAGCTCGACACCCTGGCCAGGACGGCCAAGCACCTGATGAACTGGACGATGCGCAAACTCAGCCCGGTCCTGACCCGCCTGCCGATCGGCCCCGGGCATCCCGGACGCACCGCCGGGCCGACGCTCGAGGTGGTGCGGCCGGCGTTCTTCATCCTCCCTCACCGCGAGGCCGCCTGGAAGATCCTCAAGGAACGCCTGGACACCCTGGCCGACGCCGCCGTGGAACTGGCCGCCGATCCGCAACTCGGCGCGCTCACCGAGATCGCCGCTACCCTGCGGGGAATGGCGAGCGATATTGCGACGCACATCGAAGAACGGGCCATGGCCCCGGCGAATCTCCCTGCCCCTCAGGGGAAGGGTCGGGGAGGGGCTGGGGTCAATGAAACTTGAGTGGAGGCGCGGCGAGCCGATCGAGGTCCGCACGACTGTCGAGCTGGATGCCGCCATCGACACCATCGAGCGCGACGCTAGGCGAACCGAACCGGTCCACGCGTTTCTCAATGGGCCAACCGGTTTTCTGACCATAGGCGTTGGCCATCCTGCACAAAGCATTCTCATGCATGGCTCGCGGCCACGGATGCCGGTCCTTCAGGCGGTTGGCGACGAGCCGGCGCGTGCCGAGAACAAGGACAAGCCGTTCCCACTGTTCTCGGCGCACGGTCAAACCAGCCAGTTTGCCGAAATGGATGGGAGTTGACCGCGAGCGGGCTCGGGCGGTAGTGCGTTTCTGCCTGGAGCGCGACGGAGCGCTGTCTGACTTTGTTCGCTGGGAGGGGGAGGGACCCGGACAACGTCTTAAGCCGCATGCCTAGGCATGCCGAGCATCTCGCGGGGTGGCTTCACGAACTGGGTGCCGCCGGCCCTGCTGGCAGCCTTGCGGATTAACGTTGTGCAGTTTTGGACTTGACTCTCATGATGCCGTCGAGGATGAGATCGAGCCCGTATTCGAATTCGTCGCCATAGCTGTACCCGGGCTTCATGGCGCGGTCGACCGCCATCTCGGCCAGGTGGGGATAATCGCCGGGGCGAAATCCCTCGAGGATGTTTCCGGCCACCGCTTTGGCTTCTTTCGAGTTGCTGAATGGCAACGTCGCCTCTGTCAGCGTAAACCCATAGACATAGCTGTCCAGCATCGAGTACGCGTGAGCGGCCATCTCGACCGAGAAGCCCGCTCCGCGGAGACTTCCAAGGACCGCGTCGTGATGTCGCAAGTTCGCCGGACCGGGTGAGGTCCGCGATTCCATCAGGCCATTTGCCCAGGGGTGACGGAGGAGAACCCGGTGAGCCGATATCGCCCGCTGGCGCATGGCGGTCCGCCAGTCCATAGCGCTCGGAGGAACATCGATCTCGCTGAAAACGACATCGACCATACCGTCCAGCATGGATCTTAGACCGGTGCCAGCTAGCCTGCACTTTGCCAACTCGCTTCCAGAATTCATCCAGGCGCCGGATCGGCGTCTTGGCTAACGACGGTAGCGTCCTGGACATTTCCCCCAATCCGCCGTTCGCCTAGGGTCGTCTTATGGTTAAGACGAGTGCGACTGACGTCGTCGATCGATACTCGAAAGCCCTCGGATCTCGCGATTTCGCCGCGGCGCGCTCGTTCCTGGCGGACAACCTGCGCTTCGAGGGCCCCATCGACCGGTTCGACCGCGCCGACGACTACATCAAGGCCATCTCGGCTCTGTATGGGATGGTCAAGGGGATCGAGCACCTGGCGACGATCGCGGAGGGCGATGACGTAGCCGTGTTCTACGTGCTCGATACGCCGGTGGCCAAGGCGCCGGTGGCGGAGTGGTACACCCTCGCGGGCGGCAAGATCGTGTGCATCCGGACCTACTTCGATGCCCGGCCGTTCGCCAGGCCATCCTCAACTCAGGGCTGATACCTTCTGGCTGAGTCGTGCAGAATAGACCTGACTCGGCACGGCGATCCGCCGGGGTCACGTTCGTCCGCTTCGCACCAGCATGAGGAGGCAAGCTATGGCGGAAGCCAAAACTGTAGTGGCCAACAAGCCGGCGTGGGTCGATCTCGCGACATCCGACGCCGGCGCAGCGCGCGACTTTTACTCGAAGGTGCTTGGCTGGAAGATCGAGGTCAATGCCGATCCGCAATACGGCGGCTATGGAATGGCGAATGTCGGGGACAAGCGGGTGGCCGGGATTGGACCCAAGATGTCACCGGAAGCGCCCACGGCATGGTCGGTCTACATCGGCACTGAAGATGCCGACGACCTGGCTAAGAAGGTGCAGGCCGCAGGCGGCAAGGTTGTGGCTCCGCCCTTCGACGTCGGCGATCAGGGCCGAATGGCCGCCGTTCAGGATCCGAGCGGCGCGGTCATTTCTATTTGGCAGGCTCGGGCGATGAACAGCTCCATGCCAGTTGGCGAAGCGAACACCTTCGGATGGGCCGAGCTCAGCGCGCGCGGCGTCGACAAGGCGATCCCCTTCTATCAGAAGGTGTTCGGCTGGACCACCAAGACCAATGACATGGGTCCCAACCAGCCGCCGTATTACGAGTTCCAGCTGGGCGGCGAGAGCATCGCCGGCGCGCAGGAGATGCAGTCCATGGTTCCGGCCCAGGTGCCGAGCAACTGGCTCGTGTATTTCACGGTCCCCGACGTCGACAAGTCGTTCACGGCCGCCACGCAGGCCGGGGCGCGCGAGACGGTCGCGCCGATGGAGTTCCCCGGCGGCCGCTTTGCGATCCTGAGCGATCCGCAGGGCGCAGCGTTCGGGCTTCTCAAGATGGCGCCGCGCTAGTAAAGACTCACGGGTGCGGGCCGGCGACGCTGCCGGCCCGCCCTCGCCGTGGAAGGCACGACGTCGATGGTCCTGATCTCAACCGGCTGCGCTGGCGCGCCCGATCTCCGCCTTCCCGACACCGACCAGCAGCAGCCAGGCCCCTGTCACCATGAAGATGAACGATGACATCATTCCGATGCCGACCACGTAGAGGCCCCACACACTGCCGGTGAACAGAATGAGGGCTCCGATCTGTTCGAGGACGAGACAGGCGAAACTTCCCAACGTGCGAAGCAGCACACCCTGGTCCGCGCTGGCCATAGCCTGCCGAATGCTCCGGTAGAGAACGACCTCGACCACCAAAAGGACGAAGATCAGCTCCACCGCGATCGCCTGCCCGTTCTGGCCCCCCATCAGCGCGAGCGCACAACGAATGAAGACGGCGGTCAAGCCGGTGAGAATGGTCCGGGCTCGATGGCGATGGACGGGGTCGGTGACGATGTCCTCGAGGTGCAGGGTCATCGCCACGAACACGAGGCCCGTCAGGGCCGCGGCACCCCCACCCACCACCATGAAGTAGTCATGCCAACCAGCCAGCTGGGCCATCATGGATCAGAGGGTACCGTTTTCCGACACGGCCACGACTTGGGACGGACCGCCGAGGGATGCCGGCACCTGAGCTCAGGTCGTGGGTTTCGCGCTCACCAGTGCCGGAGTAGGCTGGTCACGGGCCGCCATCGCATCCGACAGCGGGAGGGCCAGCGCGAAGACGGTCCCACCGGGCGTGCTGCTGTCGATCACGAGGCTACCTCCGTGACCTTCGGCCAGCTGCCGGCTGATGTAGAGACCGAGCCCGGTGCCCGGGACATTGCGAAAGGCCGAGTCGTTCGTCCGGTAGAAGCGCTCGAAAACCCGGTCGCGTTCGTGATCAGGAATCCCGGCGCCATTATCGGCGACCCGCGCGAATGCCCGATCCCGGTCGCTGGAAACGACGACCGACAGCCGGGGCGATCGGAGGTTGTACGTCAGCGCGTTGTTGATCAGGTTGTCCAGGATGCGACCCAGCTCCTCCGCGTCCGCCTCCACTTTGATTGGATCAGCGCTCAAGCTCGAGGCAACCTCGGCCCCCAGCAGGTCGGCCCGCGGCCGAGCCCGTTCACAGGCTTCCCGGACGACCGTGCGCAGATCGATCAGGCCGCGGCTGCGCGGCAGCGGATTGGCCTCCACCCGCGAAGCCTCCAGGAGGCTGGTCACGATGTGGTTCAACTCGCGAGTCTTGGCGGTCAGAACCTCGAGCGGTCCTTTCCATCGTTCTGGAGCCGGGCCGAGCGACCCATCGGACAGCATCACCAGGTAGCCAGTCAGCACCGAAATCGGGTTTCGCAACTCGTGGGCAGCCATGTGCAGAAACTCGGTCTTCGCCGCGCTGGCCAGCCTGGCGGACTCGTACAGGCGCGACATCTCTTCCTTCCGTTCCTGGGTGTCGACAAAAGAGGCGAGCAGGAATGACGCCAGCGCGACGCTCACGTTAAAGACCTGGAGGGTGACCATCTTCTGGAAGAGTGTTTCGCCGGTGAAGGAGCCGGCCCCCTGGGTGGCCGACCAGATGGCGACCCCGGATGCAATCAGACCAGCCGGGGCGGCGCCTCGCAGCCGAAACCGCCAGGCGCTGGTCATGATCAGCGGAAGAACCAGGTATTCGAGCCGCAGCCGATTCTGGAAAAGCACGTAGGTCACGACCGCCGTGGCGGCCAGCAGCCCCATCAGCTCCAGCCCCCGTCGCCAGGTAAAGGCCGGCATCGAAGGTCCTGTGAGCAGGCTCAGGAGGAATGGCGCCACCAGCAGGATACCCATCGCATCGCCCACCCACCAGACCGCCCACGTCGACCAGAATTCGGTCGGCGGGACGGCTCCCGAGAAGACAAGCACGGCACTCCCAACGGTCGCGCTGATGGTCATGCCGGCCAGCGCCGCCAGGATGATGAGGGCGATCGCGTCGCGGAGCCGGTTTAGCTCGCGGTGGAAGCCAACGCGCCGAAGGAGCTCGACCGAAACGAGGGGGGCCAGGGTGTTACCGGCGGCAATCATAGCCCCGCCCAGTGCTGATGGGCCAATCGGAAGATTGACCGCGAACGCACCTACGGCGATGGCCGGCCAGACCCGTCGGCCGATGACCAGCATGGCCACCAGGGCGATCCCGGTCGGGGGCCAGATGGGCGTCACCTGGCCGTGCACCAGCGCCAGATTCAGGCTCAGGCGAGCCGCCAGCCAGTACGTCAGGGCAACTACTGCTAGCCGGATGAACTCCCTGGCTGGCCGTATGAAGGGTCGGGGCGCGCGGATGCCTAGGTGTTTACCAGATTGTCCAGATTTAATCAAGCCGGTGTACGGAGCGTGAACTTATGAGGGATCTCACCTCCCTTGAGGGAGGGCTAGGGAGGGTGTCAGGTGGCCTGGTCGGCGATCATCAGGCGGTCGTCCCAGCGGCCGAGGCGAGAGCCAGCCTCGAAGAGGCTGTCACAAAACTCGAGGATCGCCTGGCGTGGGGAGGCGGCACGGCGGACGTCATCGTACGGAAGGAGGAACTCCCTCATGGCCGGATCCCAGTGGGCGCCGGCGGGCCGTAGGCGCCCCTCTTCGATTCCCTCCAGCACCGGATACGCATAGCCAAAGAAGGTCGGCGCCGGGACCTGCGCGTTGCCCGGCCAGAAGCCGGTGCAGATCACCTCGGCGTCCCCGCCTCGACGCTCAATGACCCCGGCGTTCACGGGGGGCTCGACCGCCCGACCCGAGTACAGGGCGAGGGCCAGGTCGAAGGTGCCCCAGAAGAAGCTGACCAATGACGTTTTGCCGCGGAATCGTGCCCGGTGCTCCTTGAGGACGAGGTCGACCTGCGAGAGGACGTGGAAGAACCGGGTGGCCCAGGTCGGGTCGTAGGCCGAATGGATGACGTCCTCCGCGAACGGGACTGGGTCTGCGACCTCGGACGGCCGCGGCGAGATCTGGACCTCGATGCCGAGCGAGCGCAGTGCCGCGGTGAAGTCGCGGTAGAAATCTGCCACCGGCCGCGCGGTCAGGGCCACCCGGCGCGAGTCGCCGGCTGTGGTCACGACGACGACCTGGTGATCGATCAGGTCGACGTCGATCTGGAAGATCTGGTCGCCCGATGCCATCGGGGTGGTAGTGAGGCCGCGGGCGGTCAGGTAGAGCGGGACGTTGGCCCACTGGGGTTCGAAAGGGGAGAGGGCCAGGCGCACCTTCCCGACGATCTGGAGCTCCATGTGAAGGGTTTCCATGGTGTCCTTCCACGCGGCGTACGGAAGTTCCAGCCAGGTGCCGGCGGCGACGCCGGCCGAGCGACTCGTCATCCTTACAGGTTAACTTTCCCCTCCCCAACGCGAGGGGGGAGATCGTCTTGCCTGCACCTCGGACGAGGGAGGCGTTCCGGTGCCCCCGCTGCTCGTTGCGGGCCATACCGGTCCACTTTTTGAAGCCTAGGCAAAAGTGCCTAGGTCGCATGGACCCGCCCCGGGACTCGTTGACCGAACAGATCCATGGGCGGCTGGCTGATCCGCAACCGTCCTTCGCAGCGAGCGGCCGCCTAGGTCATCGCCATGGCACTAGGACGGCTTCGCCTCCTGCTGCTCGAAGACCGGCCGGACGATGCCGAGCTGATCATCGCGCAGCTCAAGCGGGACGGCTTTGACATTACTTCGGAGCTGGTCAACACAGCCGAAGCCTATGAGCGCGCGCTCGAGACCTCGCCCGACGTGATCCTTGCCGATTATGACCTGCCCCAGTTCGGCGCCGTACCCGCGCTCAAGATCCTGAAAAAGCGCGGCACGGACGTGCCTTTCATCATCGTGTCAGGGTCGATCGGCGAGGTAGCGGCCGCGGCAGCCATGCGCGCCGGCGCCAACGACTACGTGCTCAAGGACAACCTGTCGCGCCTCGCACCCGCCATCGAACGCGAGCGTCGCGCCTGGGAAGAACGCACCGCCGCCCGCACCGCAAAGGAAGACCACCTCGAGCGCCTCAGCACCATCTTCGATTCGGCGATCGACGCGGTGGTGACCATGGACCAGGAGGGGCGGATCATAGACTGGAACCCCCAGGCGGAAGCCACCTTCGGCTGGTCCCGGGCGGAGGCGGTCGGACGCCTGCTGGAAGAGACCGTTATCCCAGGCCGGTACCGCGAGGCTCACCGCCGGGGCCTGGCCGGGTTTCTGGCTACCGGAAAGGGACCGCTCCTTGGCCGGCGCGTCGAGATCGAAGCGCTCCATCGGAGCGGGCACGAGTTCCCGGTCGAGCTCTCGATCGCAGTCGCGCGGTCCGGCGGCCGATACGTGTTCAGCAGCTTCTTACGAGACATTACGGAACGACGGCGGGCGGAGGCGGCGCTGCGCGAGAGTGAGGAGCGGTATCGACGGATTGTGGAGACGGCCTTCGAAGGCATCTGGGTGATCGACGCGGAGAACCGGACAACGTTTGTCAATCCGCGTATGGCGAGCATGCTTGGCTACACGGTTGACGAGGTGATCGGCCGATCCGTGCTCGACTTCATGGACGCGGATGCCCAGGCGACGTTCGCGACCAATGCCAGCAGGCGCCAGGCTGAACCCCAGGCCCATCACGAGACGCGCTTTCGACGCAAGGACGGATCCGAGCTGTGGACCGAGCTGGAGGCCAGTCCGTCGCGGGCTGAGGACGGGACCTACACGGGCTCCCTGGCCATGGTGACCGACGTGACCCAGCGCCGTCGAGCCGAGCTCGCACTCCGTGAGAGCGAAGAGCGGTTTCGCGGTCTGTTCTACGGCGTGGCGGCCGGCCAGGTCCTTGTGGCACCGGACGGGCGATGGCTGGCGGTCAACCCCGCGTTCTGCCAGATGGTCGGCTACGAGGAGAGCGAGCTGCTGGCCAACGGGTGGCAGGACATCGCGCACCCGGGCGACCAGGACCTCGCCATCGCTCCGCTTACGGACCTCATCGCGGGCAAGATCGGCTATTTCCACCTGGAAAAGCGATGCGTTCGCAAGAATGGGAAGGCCCTCTGGGTGCTGCTCAGCGTGTCATCCGTCATCGGGGACGATGGCAGGGTTAAGTATCTGGTCAACCAGGTCCAGGACATCACAGCCCGGAAACAGGCCGAGCACGAGCTCCAGGAGCAGACCAGCCTGTACGAGGCCCTGATCAGGGCGCAGAGTGACCTCGACCAGATCATCATCCTCACGGACGGAGCCCGGCCGATCTACATCAACGAGGCGTTCAGCCGCATCACCGGCTTCAGCTCGGATGAGCTGATGCAAAAGGAGTCGCTCTTCGACCTGGTCGCCTCGGGAGAATACAAGGGATTAGCGCCCAACCTCCTCGAGCGATTGCAGGGCCAAAAGGCCAAAGCGTTCGCGACCACGATCACCGCCAAGAATGGCCGCATCATCGAGCTCGAGGGGACGGACATGCAATTCGAAGCCGGGGGGCGGGATCTCGTCTTCACGCTGGCCCGCGACGTGACCGAACGGAACGAAGCCCGGCGGGCGCTGGAGTACCAGGCGCAGCACGACGCGCTCACCGGACTGCCGAACCGTATCCTCATCCATGCCCAGCTGGCCGCCGCCCTGGAAGACGGCCAAAGCCGGAATCATGCGGTGGCCCTCCTGATGTTGGATGTGGACCACTTCAAGGAGGTGAATGACACCTTTGGCCACGACGCCGGGGACGTGCTGCTGCGACAGATCGGCCCTCGGTTGCGGGAGGTGCTCCCCACAGGGGCCGTGGTGGCCCGGCTTGGCGGAGACGAGTTCGGGATCGTGCTCCCGGAGACGGACGAGCCGGGGGCCAGCGCCGCCGCAGGGAGGCTGCTGGTCGCCCTCGAGCGTCCGTTCGAAGTGCACGGCCAGCTGCTCGACATCGCCAGCAGTATCGGGATCGCCGTCTATCCCCGGCACGGCGACACGGCCGACGGCCTTTTGCGCTGCGGTGACATCGCGCTGTTCGTGGCCAAGCGCTCGCGTGGTGAGTCCGTGGTCTATGCACCGGAGTACGACCGGCGTGGCCTAAGTCGCCTCACCCTGATGGCAGAGCTTCGTCAGGGGATCGCCGGAGGTCAGCTGGTCCTGCACTATCAGCCCATCATCGGTCTTCGCGACCGACGCATCACCGGCGTGGAAGCCCTCGTCCGCTGGAATCATCCAGTCCGGGGGATGGTTCCTCCCATGGAATTCATTCCGTTTGCGGAGAAGACGCGATTGATCCAGCCGTTGACGCAGTGGGCGCTCGGCGCCGCGTTGCGCCAGTGCCGTTCCTGGCACGCAGGTGGTCATACGATCCCGGTCGCCGTCAACATATCGATGCGCGATCTGGTTGATCCGGGATTCCCAGAGCTGGTAGCCACGACCCTGCGCGAGACGCAGGCAGAGCCGTCCTGGCTCCGCCTGGAGATCACGGAAGGCATCATCATGTCCGAGCCCGAGCGCGCTATCGAAACCCTGGGGCGGCTACGTAAGCTGGGCGTTCGCCTGGCGGTGGACGACTTCGGGACCGGGTACTCCTCGCTGGCCTACTTGCACCGGCTGCCCGTGCACGAAATCAAGATCGACAAGTCGTTCGTTTCGCGGGTGGCGGGGGCGACCAGTGGAGCCAGCATCGTGCGGGCGTCGGTCGAACTTGGCCACAGCCTGCGCCTGGAGACGGTGGCCGAAGGGGTCGAAGATGCTCGCACCTTGGATTTGGTGGCCGCGCTGGGCTGCGATTCGGCCCAGGGGTTTTTCATCAGCCGGCCGATGCCGGCGGCTGGCCTACTGTCCTGGCTGGCCGAGTGGGAACGCACGCAGGACCGGGCGGCCTAGCCGGAATCCACCGAATCGAACGTGTCAGAAGCGGTGCAGAATCGGGATGCGCGGCGCGACCACGTAATTCAGCTGGACTAGCAAGATGAGCGTGATGCTCACCCAGGTCGGCAAGACGAGGCAGGCGGCCGTGGCGATCGCGTACAGGGACTGGGCGATGAAAATCCGGCCGCGCATCAGCGGGGCCACCTCGGGCATCTCTGGCTCCTTGAACAGGTGCGCCCGAAGGCCGTATTGGAGTCCTGCCAGCAGCGTCATGCCCAGGAGCACGATATTGAGCCAGTATTCGACGAGAGCCACGCGATAGGTTGGGAAATGCGCCAGCAACTGTGTCGAGAAGGGGACGAGGGTGACGGCGAAGAGAAAGACGAGCTGCAGCCACGAGTAGTTGCGATTACTCCGCGCCAGCAGATTGAGCTGCGTCCCCTGGCCAACCCAGAAGATGCCGAGGGTCATGAAACTCAGCGTGTACACCAGGATATTCGGGCCCAGCCTCAGCAGCGCCTGCCCGAGGTCTCCCTCGGTGCCGTGAGCGCTCAACGAGGGGAGCGCCAGGCCCAGGACGAGCAGCGTCATGCCGACGGAGAAGATGCCGTCCGAAATTCCGGCGAGGCGGTCGAGGTTGGTGCCCGCCAGTTCGTTGTAGCGGCGCCGGCTGTCCGGGATCAGATTCACTCGGTAAGAATGACAGAGGTCATGGTTTCAGGAAACGGTCGCTCCGGTTTGACTTTCGGAGCGCGTTGGCCTCAGGCACCTCGAGCCTGATGCGAAACTTGTCCCGGACGAACGGAATGAGGGACGAGCGTTGAGCGCCCAGAGTGCCGGCTTGGTTCTGTACCGGCAGCGGGACGGGAAGCAGGAAGTGCTGCTGGTCCATCCCGGCGGTCCTTTCTGGCAGAGACGCGACGACGGGGTCTGGTCGATCCCGAAGGGGGAGCTCGCCGAGAATGAAACGGGCATTGCAGTGGCGCGCCGCGAGTTTCAGGAAGAGCTCGGGCTACCGCCGCCTGATGGTGAGCCGACGGCGCTCGGTGCGGTACGCCAGGCGGGAGGCAAGATCGTCCAGGCGTGGGCGGTGCCGGGCGACCTGGACGTGACGCGAACGCGGAGCAACACGTTCGAGCTCGAGTGGCCGCCCCGGTCGGGGAGGGTGCAGCGGTTTCCCGAGGTCGATCGAGCCGGCTGGTTCGACCTGGACGCGGCGCGCCGCAAGCTGCTGCCCGCACAGCGCCGCTTCATTGATCGGCTCGAAGAGCTGCGGTGACATTCTCCGAGCTCAGCGGCTACCTCGACCGGCTGGAGTCGACCACCGGCAGGAACGACCTGGTCAAGACGCTTGCCGAGCTCTACACGAAGACCTCGCCCGACGAGATTCAGCCGCTGACCTACCTGATCCAGGGAAGGCTGGTTCCTTTCTTCGAGCCGGTAGAGATCGGCCTCGGTGAGAAGCTTGTCGTGGCGGCTATCGCGCAGGCCTTCGGGACGCCGCTCGACCACGTCGCGAAGCTCTTCGGCCGGCTGGGTGATCTGGGGTTGGTGGCGGCCCAACTCGCCGGACACGGCTCGAGTTCGGCGCTCCCGGTCACGGAGGTCCACGCCAGGTTGATGGACATCGCCGGGGCGGCCGGGGCCGGGTCGGTCGAGAAGAAGCGCTCGCTCTTCGCCGCCTTGTTGAAACAAGCGGACTCCGCCTCGGCCAAGCACCTGGTGCGCATCGCGCTGGGCCGCCTGCGGCTCGGCATCGGCGATCCGACCGTGCTCGATGCACTGTCGTTCGCCAGGAAAGGCGACCGCTCCCTCCGGCCGGTGCTGGAAGGCGCATACAATCGTGTGTCCGACCTGGGGCTGATCGCGAGGACCTTCTGGGCTGGTGGGGAACGCGAAGTCAACGCCCTCGAGGTTACGGTCGGCAGGCCGATCCGGAGCCAGCTCGCCGAGCGCTTGCCGAACCCGGAAGCGGTGATTAAGAAGCTGGGGCTGGTTGCCGTCCAGCCGAAGTACGACGGAATCCGGGTGCAGATCCACAAAAGCGGCGAAGTCGTGCGCGTCTTTTCCCGGAACCTCGAGGACTACACCCTCATGTTCTCCGAGCTCACGGCGGCGGCACGGGCGCTGAGCGACGCGACGCTGATCCTCGATGGCGAGGCCATCGCCTACAGCAAGGAATTGGAGGAGTACCTACCCTTCCAGCTGACCGCCAGCCGCCGGCGGCAGCACGGGATCGAGCAGGCGGCGCGGGAACTGCCCCTGGTCGCGTTCGTCTTCGACATCCTTTACCGCAACGGCCGCGACCTCACCGACCTGCCTTACGAGGAGCGGCTCGCGCTGGTGGACGAGGTGATCGCCGGCTCGACCGTGCTGCTCCCAGCTCCAATCATCAAGACCGACTCGGTCGAGGTCCTCACCAAGACGCTCCTCGACTACATCAGCCAGGGTCTGGAGGGTGTCGTGGTCAAGCGACCGGACTCCAAATACCAGGCCGGTGCGCGCAACTTCAACTGGGTCAAGCTGAAGCGCCACACCAGCGGTGAGCTCAGCGACACGGTCGACCTCGTGCTGCTCGGCTACTACTTTGGAAAAGGCAAGCGCGCGGAGTTCGGCGTCGGTGCGCTCCTTGCCGGCGTCTACGACGCGGAAAACGACCGGTTTGCCACCATCACCAAGCTTGGCACCGGCTTGTCCGACGCCGAATGGCGGCAGATCCACGAGCGGGCGGACACGCTGCAGGTCGATCAACGGCCGGCGCGTGTGGATTCGATCCTCGTGCCCGATGTGTGGCTCAAGCCCGAGGTGGTGGTCGAGGTGATGGCCGACGAGATTACGCCCAGCCCACGACATACGGCTGGCAAGGTGGGCGATGAGCCTGGGTTTGCGCTCCGTTTTCCACGGGTGGTCTCCTTCCGGGGAGCGGACAAGCGGGCAGAGGACGCCACGACCGTGCACGAGATCGCCGAGCTGTTCCGCCAGCAGCGGGAGCGCAGACAACCCGCCTGACGCCGAGCCTGGCACTCAGCCGGCGGAGGTCTCGAACATCTCTTCCAGGGTGCGCCGCATCACAGGCGGGTCAGCGTCTACTCCGGTCCAGAGCTTGATGCAGATCACAGCCGGGTTGATGAGCATGCCCAGAATAGTCCGATGGAGGTCGCGTTGACCACGATGTCGGTGTCGGCCGGAATCGCGGAGGTCCCCCCAGCGCATCAGGCGCGCCCTGGCCGGGGGTGCGCTCCGAGCAGGACCACCGCCTTGCCGGCCGGATCACGTACTGTCCG
>WNFE01002744.1_pt1 | contig 13038 bp, 11 predicted proteins | sample 5400451 | NCBI WGS metagenome assembly WNFE01 (sample SAMN13153344, study PRJNA577476) | soil metagenome | isolation source: 200 cm saprolite under Douglas fir tree site 2 hole 2 | place: USA:California | collected 2015-04-18 | reverse complement strand
GGCGGCGGAGGGGGTTTCCGCATGAGCGGCGGCTCACAAGGGGGTGGCTTTCATTCCGCTCCTTCCTCGCCCCCGCGCATGGGCGGGGGCTATTCGCGGTCGATGCCCAGCGTGTCTCCACGGTTCGAGACTGGATCATCGGCAAGACCTGGTGGCAATGTTTATCGTCCCTATGGCGGTTCAGTAGGGGGAGGCCAGCGCCCGGCGTTTTCCGCACCGCCGCGAGCTTTGGCGGATGGGCAGTGGCATTCCTTTGGCGGACCTGCCGCAGGACACGCTTCAACGGGGCCCTCGTCCCAGGCACGAAGCTCTGCGGGCACGGGCTGGCAAACATTTGGCGGGAACCGGCCTTCGGGTGAAGTTCGCTCGACGAGGAGCTTCTCTGGGCAGGGTCACAACATTTGGGAAAACGCTCCGATGGCACGAAACGTCGTTCCCCCGTCCCGCGCGCTATCCAACATCCGCGGCTCCTTCACCAATTCCTTTTCAGGAAAATCAATGTTGCGGTCGAACGCTTCTATCTTGGCGTCGTCCCGAACTGCGACGAGTTCCGCTGTCAGAAACCGAACGATTCTGGATTCGCCGGGCTGGAACGGGTTCGGAGGTTTCAGCAACTCTACCAGGTTCGGCTTTGGCGGAGGTTTCCACCGGCGTTGCTGGAACTGCGGCTTCCAGTGGGGCTTCGGATTTGGCTGGTGGCCTGGCTGGGGATTTGGCTGGCCCTGGTTCGACAACTGGGATTGGGGGTGGGGGCCGTCCTGGATCGATCCTTGGTGGAGTTGGCCTGCATACGGTTACTATGGCTATCCGGCGGCTTACGTAACTGGCTATCCCTACGACGACAATTCCTGGTTTTCGCAGCCGCCCGAAAGCTCTCCGAGCAGTGAGGACGTCACGCCGCCAGTTGACCAATATGTTCCGCCATCCCCTAGCAATGGACAAATCGAGATGCCGACTCTTCTCTATATGAAGGACGGCTCGGTATACGCCGCGAGTGATTACTGGGTTGAGAACGGCAAATTGCACTACGTCCTCTCGACCGGCGCCGAAAACGCGGTCGAATTGGACCGATTAGACTTAATGCGCACAGTCAAAGAGAATGCCGATATAGGAGTCGAGGTTACGTTGAAGCCGCGTCCAGGTCTTTCAGCGCCGTCACCTGAGACACCTCCGCCAAGTGCACCTACTTCCAAGCCGCAAGACAAGGTAAGTTCACATCCCTCGATTCGGTTGTAGCCTGATCGGGTCGAAAAGCCGAAACCTTTCTCAGCGGTTTGGCGAGGGAAACTGGACTTTCGGCGCCTCGCGCGAAGCTTCAGGTGCGGCAAAGTAGGCGTTGTTGCGCTGGAATCCCGCCCAGCCCGCAAAGATATTATTCGGAAATAGTCCGATGTACGTGTTGTAGTCCTGGATCGCATCGTTATACCGCTTGCGCTCGACGGCGATTCGATTTTCTGTGCCCGCCAGCTCATCCTGCAGACGGAGAAAGTTTTCATTCGATTTCAACTGCGGATAATTTTCGACGATCAGGAGCAGCCTTCCGAGCGCTCCGTCCAGCTGGCCGTTGGCGGCGATCTTGTCCGCAGGTGTTTGAGCGCCGAGAAGCGCGGAGCGAGCGCTGGCGATGTCATGAAAAACAGTCTGCTCCTGCGCGGCAAAACCTTTCACTGTCTCCACGAGGTTCGGGATGAGGTCCGCCCGGCGCTGGAGCACGACGTCCACTTGCGCCCAGTCAGATTTCACTGCTTCATTCTTGCGCACCATTTCGTTGCGGCTGCTGACGTACATACCCGCAATTGCCAGCGCAACAACCGCTAGGACCGCCAGTATAACGATTCCTTTTTTCATTTCTGATCTCCTCCGCGGACCGGGCCCTCATTTGCGCGCGTCAAGCTGCCGGTCAAACTCGCCCGTTACTGCTTCCACGAACGCGAAATATCGCTTCAAGGTTTCCTCGATGACGATTTCGCGCTGCTTCCGTTTTCCTTCGCGGAATTCGAGGATGGTGAGAAACCCGCTGGGGTCCGCGTTTGCGAATCGTCCTACCTGTTCGATGGCCTCTCGTTTGTTTCCGGCCGACGGCTCGCCCAGCGCGATCAACGCATGCCGGAACAGCGCGGCGAAAGCGGAAAAGGAAGAGGTCATGAGACTCAAATACGCGTCTCCCTTTTTCGGAGCAATCAGAATGGCTTGACGAAGGCGCAACCAGTCCGTCCGCAGCTCACGCTTGACCTGAATCGCATGGTACTGCAGAGGCACCGCGACCCCCGCGAACACATCTTCCCCGTAGAGCACCCGGTGATGAGTCTTCATGTCGAGCAGTTCAATCGCGAAGACGTCCGCGGAATGCGATATTTCTTCCGAAGTGAAAACCAGCGGCGCGCGATGCCCTTGCCGCAGCCACCACTCGACAGGTGCATGAAGGGCCCCAATCCGCGCGGCGTCAACTTGCTCGAGAATACAAAGAATATTGAGGTCGGAATGTTTGGAGTGAAATTCCCCGGTCACAGCGGACCCGTACAAAGCTACGGCTTTCAAATTCGCCCCTGCGGAAGATTTCAGTTTTTGGACGAATTCATCCAGCTTGGAGTCCATGGGTCTTTGCTCCTCTTTGCGTTTTGCATGTCACCAGCTTCCGCTCGCGCCGCCCCCTCCAAACGATCCTCCACCGAAACCACCGAAGCCTCCACCTCCTCCGCCAAAGCCTCCTCCCCCGAAACCGCCTCCTCCCCAGGAGCCACCACTGGCCCACACGCCACCGCCGTATCGGGGCCCGCCCATCCATGACGCGCTACGGCGGCGCGGACCTATGAATCCGCCAAATAGTAGCCGCAGGATGAACCCCAACGCCGGGGAAAAAATGAAAACAACAAAAATGAGAAGCCACACAATGCTCGACATGGGAAATAGCGAATTGTCAGGTTCAACAGGAGGGGGCACCGCGCCGGAGAGTGACTTCAGCGTGACTCCCCGGTCCGCAGCAATAATACCGGCAATCCTTTCTGTGAGCAGAGTTAGAGCGCCACTGTAATCGTTCCGTTGGAGCAAGGGGACCATCTCGCGGCCGAAACCACCCACCTTGCCGTCGGGGAGAATGGCCTCCAGCCCATATCCGACTTCCACTCGATACTTACGGTCATTTGGGGCGAGCAGGATCAGCACGCCGCGAGATTGTTGTTTTGGTCCGACACCCCATTGGGTCGCTAGGTCAATTGAATATTGCTCGATGGACTCGCCTTCCAACGAAGAAACGGTGACGGCGGCAATTTGCGCTCCCGCTTTTCGATCGAGCTCCGCGCAGAGCGCGGCCAGTTTTTCCTTCGCCGGCGCGTCTAGGACTCCCGCGAAATCGTTTACATAGCCTTGGGATTTGAGGTTCTTGACCTGTTCGGCGGGTAAGCGATGGACGCCAAGAACCAGGAAGCACAGAAGGATTAGGTGGCGTCCTACGGATTTTGCAACGCGGAGTTGAGAGGACATCCAGCTTCAGCTTTCGCAGCGAAATCCATATTAGGACAGCACTCGGATGGCGTCAACGCGAAGCGCGCCGGTCTGCTTGACGTTTCCATCGCCTGCCGTCAGTATGCTGAATTGCTAGCCGCATGAGAATTTTTGCATCGAACCGTTTGCTTCGAGCCAGGGCACGCGATCGGGATGGCAAAATATGTCCGACAATAAAGGTCTGCTCATTGTTTATACGGGCCCGGGCAAGGGCAAGACGACCTGCGCGCTGGGCACGGCGTTTCGCGCTGTGGGTCAGGGCCTGCGCGTGCTCATGGTACAGTTCATCAAGGGATCCTGGCATTACGGGGAGCTTGACGCCGCAAAAATGCTGGGTGACGAGAAGATGGAAATCCTCCCGATGGGGCGCGGTTTCGTAAAGGTTGGCGGGGCGGAGACCGATCCCGAGGACGTCCGCCTTTGCGAGGAGGCCTGGTCGTTTGCGCTGGCGCGAATCCAGAGCGAGAAGTACGATCTGGTCGTGCTCGATGAAATCAATTACGTAATCAGCTACCACATGCTGGACCCGGTAAAGGTCGTCGCGGCGCTCGGTGCGCGCCCCGAGCGCGTGCATGTGATCTGCACGGGACGCAATGCGCATCCGGTGCTCGTGGAGGCGGCCGACCTGGTGACCGAAATGCGCGAGGTCAAACACCCTTATACGAAAGGAATTCTCGCCCAGCGAGGGATCGACTATTAAAAATAGCTTGATGAGTGGTGAGCAAATTCGCCGAGAATGCAGGGGCTAAAGAACCTGCGTGGTGGCCGGGTTGTGCTCCTTGTAGCGCCCGCCTTCAGGCGGGCATCTGCTTGCACCGAAAATGTCGGCCTGAAGGCCGACGCTGCAAAGGCGCTTCACGCGCGAGTTGCCACACAGACTCTAAAGGTTTCGTTTTTCAGGCCTTTGAATGTCGCGATTAAAACCGCGACCCACAAAGACCAATTGAAATAGCTGCCAATTCTTCCATGGCCTGGTTTAAGAGAGAGAAAAAGCGGATCGACCAGCCCACGCCTCCCGACGAGCGCCGCGTGAAGACTGAAGGGTTGTGGACGAAGTGCGAGAGCTGCCGCGCGATTGTCTGGAAGAAGGACCTCGAAGCAAACTGGCGTGTCTGCCCGAAGTGCCAGCATCATTTCCGTTTAAATGCGACGCAAAGGCTTGTGCTGCTGCTCGATTCGCGCTGGGTCGAGCACGACTCCGCACTGGCCTCGAACGACCCGCTGCACTTTACGGACACCAAGCCTTACGCGTCGCGATTGAAGGACGCGCGCAAGAAACTTGGCATGGCCGACGCCATTGTCACCGCCGAGGGCCTGCTGGGCGCACGACCCGTCATCTGCTGCTCGATGGAGTTCAACTTCATCGGCGGCTCGATGGGCGCGGTAGTCGGCGAGAAAGTGACGCGCGCGATTGAAGCCGCCATCGCGAAAAGGGTTCCGCTCGTGATTATTTCCTGCTCGGGCGGCGCGCGCATGATGGAAGGCACGATCAGCCTGATGCAGCTCGCCAAAGTGTCCGCCGCGCTAGCGCGCCTCGATGAGGTCCGCCAGCCGTTTATTTCCGTCCTTACCGATCCCACGACCGGCGGCGTCACCGCAAGCTACGCCATGCTCGGCGATATCAACATTGCCGAGCCGGGCGCGCTGATCGGTTTCGCCGGGCCGCGCGTCATCGAACAGACCATCCGCCAAAAACTTCCCAAAGGCTTCCAGACGGCAGAATTTCTCCTGGAGCACGGTTTCCTCGACGCGGTCGTCCATCGTAAGGATCTGAAACCCTATATTTCGTCCGCGCTCGATTTTTTCCTGGCGTAGCCCCATGACTTACGAGGAATCGGTCCGGTATCTGCTCACGCTCGGACGGGAGCTTGCCTCGCCGCAGCAGGCGAGCGTGGTGAAGTTCGACCTCGCGAATATCACTACGCTGTGCGAGCGGCTCGGGCAGCCGCAGCGCGCGTTCCAATCGGTGCACGTCGCGGGCACGAACGGAAAAGGTTCGACCGCCGCGATGCTCGACTCGATTCTGCGCGCGGCGGGGCTGCGCACAGGCCTCTATACGTCGCCGCACCTCGAACGCATCAACGAACGTATCCGCCTCGACGGCCGGGAGATTTCCGACGCGGATTTCGCCGGCACCTTCACGCGCCTGCACAAGACGATCGAGGAATTGCTTGCCGCCGGGAATCTGGCCGCGCACCCCACATTTTTCGAGTGCGTCACGGCTTTGGCGTTTGAATTCTTCGCCCACGCTGAAGCGCAATTCGCTGTTTGTGAGGTGGGGATGGGAGGCCGCCTGGACGCCACGAACGTATTAGTGCCCGAGGTCGCTGTGATTACGCAGATTGATTTCGACCACGAAAACTATCTCGGCCATTCCATCGAGGAAATCGCAGGGGAAAAGGCCGGGATCATCAAGCCGGGGGCTCGAGTCGTCAGCGCCGCCGAACACCTCATCGCGCGCGTCGTGGTCCGGCGCCGAGTGGCGGAGCGGTCCGCTTTCCTGGTCGAAATTGAGAACGAATTCCGCATCGAAAACATCACATCGCACGATGGCTGTTTCGCATTCACAGCCATTTCCAATACTTCCGACGCAAGCATCCCGCTTGCGGTGCCTCTCCCGGGCCGCTTCCAGATTCGCAACGCGCTCACGGCGCTGGCCGCCGCACGCATGCTTGCCGAACGCGGCGCGCCCATCGACGACGAAGCAATTGCCCGTGGCATCGCCGCAACCGTTTGGCCCGGCCGCCTGGAGCGCGTTGCCGGGCGGCCCGAAATCTACTTTGACGGCGCCCATAACCCCTCCGGGGCGCGCGAAATCGCTGTTTTCTGGGAAACGCATTTGGCTGGACGAAACATTTACCTCGTCTACGGCGCTCTGCGCGACAAAGCCGTCGACGAAATTGCCGGCCTTCTATTCCCGCACGCTTCGGCCGTGATCCTCACGTCGCCGGCGCAATCTCGCGCCATCTCCGCTCCCGTGCTGGCTGAAATGACCGGGCATCACGCCCGCCAGGTGGACGTCATTCCCGACCCCAAGCTGGCGTTCGAACGCGCGCTTGAACTTGCTTCCCCTGATGACGTCATTTTCGTCACCGGATCGCTCTATTTGGTCGGCGACCTTCGCCGGTACTGGATGTCGCGCGGTGCCAGCCGGGCTGGGGTTTCTGACTACTAGCCGTCCCATTGAGTGCACGTGCCACCTTGTTGGTCGCGCTTTTCGGAATTTAACGCAGAGTGCGCCGAGAAAAGCCACAAAGGGCACAGAGAGCCTATGGAGTAGGGGAGGTATCGACGACGATAAAAGCAGGGCTGTAATCTCTGTGACGCTCCGTGATCCTTTGTGCCCTCTGTGTTGAGCTTTTCCGAACTGAAAGCTAAGCAGGCTTCCAGGGTTACACTGCATCTCCCGCCCCCTCCACCGCTGCCCGTTACTGATTACGGGACAGGTATTTTTCCCGTCGTTGACACACGCGGGACCATCCAGTAACAAGGGAGCATCACTTTTTGATGGAAGCACCCTCTCAGGAGAGAGTTGTGATGAAAAATCGTTCCCCCTTTCTGATCGCTCTAGTCATTCTGGTGTCCATGTCCATTGCGATTCCTGCGGACGTGACGGCACAGGCCGGCCAGAAAGCCGGCCAGGTTTCGCGGGCCATTCCCGACGTGGCCATCGACCGCGGCGCGCAGCAATTGCCCGCGCCCGTCAAGGCCCTGGTGGACTGGGGCGATGTGGTCAAAACGGGTGACGGCGGGCGGGCGCGTGTTTCGCTCGACGATGGTTCTCTACTCAATGTCGGCTCAAGCTCCACGCTCACCGTGACGCAGCACGATTCCGCGGCGCAACAGACGCAAATCGAACTGAGCTACGGACGCATGCGCTCGCAAGTCGTCAAACAGTCCAAACCCAACGCGAAATTTGAGGTTCACACGGGCGTGGGAGTTGCGGGCGTCGTGGGCACGGATTTCTTCCTCGGGTACCTGAACGGCCTGTTCCAGGTGGTCGTCTTTGAGGGCCACGTTAAATTCTGCAATCTGGACGGTGTGTGCGTGGACGTCCTTGCCGGACAGACCGCCACGATCCGCAACGGCCATCAACCTCCCGATCCGGCAACGCAAGCCACGGCCTTAGAGCTGACCGAAGCGGCGAATGCCACTTCGATCGGGGCAACCTTGACTGGCATACCGGTGCACCACATCGGCCCGTGGACTTGGATAGGCATGACGGTGCTAGTGGCCGTGCCGGCGATTGTCATACCCATCGCCACTCGCGGCGGCCAGACACCTCCCCCGGTGGTTTTGCAAACATGCCCGACGCAGGCGGCGGGATGCATTGGGCAGACCCCAAAGTGAGCAGGGTTTAATTTTATTGGTCCCAGAGCGCGGCGGCCGAAGATACCCCGGCCATCGCGCTCCATTTTTTCGAGACACCAGGTATGGTTTCCGAATGCCGAAATGATTAGAAGCCATCTCATAAATCGGCCTTGTGGGTCGCGGCTTCAGCCACGACATCAAAACACCAACAAAAACTGGGCTTTAGCCCCTGAAGGGCAAATCACGGTACGCATTAGGGGGGTATGAGACAAGCTCTAGCGAATCTGTGGCGACAATCGGTCGTTCGAACGCATCCAACTGTTGTAGCGCGCGGGCCCGCTTCGGCCGCAGTGGCAACTTTGTTGAGCGCGTGTTTGAGATCGGCAGCGCATAGGCTTACACTATTAGTTTCGTACCATCGATGAATCGGCATCCTGGAGCATCCTTCGTGAAAACAATCACTCTTGCAACTCTCGCAATGTTCCTCTCCCTGAATGCACTGGCAGCAAACAAGCCGGCTCGCCGCCCGGCGCAGGCACCGTCCCCGCAACAGGCGGCGCAGGCCACGCCGGCTCCCGCCCTCGTGACGATGGGCCAGGAGCTCGATCGCGAGCTGCCCATTCTTTCAAAGGCCTCGCCACCGGCGTACTTCATCAATTACACATTGACCTCAACGCAGCGGGCCGAGGTCATGGGGTCGAATGGGGCACTGCTTTCCAGCCAGGAAAGCCGTTCCCGATGGCTCGAGACGCAAGTACGCGTCGGCAACTACGACCTCGACAACACGCATAAGGTTGGCAATTCCGTTCAGCGTGATGGCGGCTTCGGGACCTCCGTGCCGGTGGAGGATGACGCTGGCGTGCTCCGCCGCGCCATGTGGCTGCAGACCGAAAAACAATTCACGGCCGCCTCGCAAGGTCTGATCAAGATCAATACGAGCAAGGAAGTCCAGGCGCAAACCGCCGAGGAGCACGCGCCGGATTTTTCCCGCGAGAAGCCGCATGTGTTTTACGCCCCGGAAGTTTCCATTCACCCCGACCGCAAACCTTGGGAGGAAAAAGTCCGGTTGTACACGCGCGCTTTTCGCGCTTCACCGCAGATCCTGAATTCCATCGTCACCTTCAGCGCACTCGGGGAAAACACCTACCAGGTGAACAGTGAAGGGACGCGCCTGCAGTTCGGCCAGGTTCACTACCGGCTGGAATTGTTCATCCAGGGCAAAGCGCCCGACGGGATGAACATCGACCGTTACTTTAACTTTGATTGGACCAATCCATCCAGTGCCCCGGACGACAAGACAGTTCTTGCCGAGGGGCAGGTCCTGCGCAAGGAATTGGAAGCGCTGGTGGCCGCGCCGCTGGTCGAACCCTACGCGGGACCTGCGCTCCTCACCGGGCGCGCCACCGCGGTCTTCTTCCACGAAGTCTTTGGCCACCGCTCCGAAGGCTTCCGCCAGAAAGACATCAGCGAGGGGCAGACCTTCGCACGCAAGGTAGGCGAATCGATTCTTCCGTCGTTCCTTTCAATCTACGATGACCCGACCACTAAGACGATCGGCAAGGACGTTCTGATCGGCTACTACCCGTTTGACGACGAAGGCATTCCGGCCGAGCGCGTCACGCTGGTGGACCGCGGAGTCCTGCGGAATTTCGAAATGTCGCGCCAGCCGCTCACCGGATTTCCGAGTTCGAACGGTCACGGGAGACGCCAGATCGGCGCGCAGCCGGTTTCGCGCCAGGGAAATTTGATCGTGCAGAGCAGCCTCACCGTGACCAACGCCGAGCTGCGTAAGAAACTAGTCGATGAAATCAAACGCCAGGGAAAACAATTTGGATTGCTGATTGACGACATCGCGGGCGGCTTCACTTTCACCGGCCGAGGCCAGCCGCAGGCCTTTCAGGTGCAACCCCTGGTCGTTTATAAAGTGTTTGCGAATGGACGCCCCGATGAGCTGGTCCGTGGCGTGGACATCGTCGGCACACCGCTGGTTTCGCTCACAAAGATCCTTGCCACGGGCGACACTCCGGAAATCTTCAACGGATATTGCGGCGCGGAATCGGGTTCTGTACCGGTTGCCGCGGTTGCTCCGGCGATCCTGATTTCCGAGATGGAAGTGCAGAAGAAGGAAACTTCGACCGACAAACCACCCATCCTGCCACCGCCTGCGCACGATGAGGAAGGGGCGCGTCGATGAACCGCACCGGAAGCAACTCCGCCTTAAAGGTATCCTTCGCGATTGCTTTCCTTGCCGTGCTGATAACGTTTCAGACCAATCCCGCAGGAGCCGCTCCCCCTAAGCACCCGGCTGCGAATCAGCCCCTGGCACAGCAACCTGTTGCAGCCGATTCGGACAAGACGCTGGCCGCCATGCAGGATGAGCTCGACCGGTCCCGCCAGCGCCTCGAGCTGACCATTCCCGGCACGGGCGAACCGGCCCGTCCGTACTACATTCAGTATCGGATTCTCGATCTGGACGTCCGCACGATCGTGGCCGAATTCGGCTCGCTGATTTCCTCGACCTCTGGGCGCAACCGCATCATGAGCGTGGACGTCCGCGTCGGGAACTATAACCTCGACAGCTCCAATTTCATCACCGACGAGGGCTTCAGCGGCTTCCTTGGCTCGACCGGCACGGTGGGCATCGACCGCGACTATGATTCTCTGCGCCAGGACCTCTGGCTGGCCTCCGACCAGGCGTTCAAAGCCGCGGTTGAAAATCTTTCGAAGAAGCAGGCGTTTGTTTCGCGCCTCGCGAAAGCCCCAAGCATTCCAGATTTTTCTCCCGCGCCTCCGACTGTGGCGGTGGAACCCCTCCGCGAACCGGATTGGACGTCGCGAAACTGGGAGCAGGAAGCCAAATCGGTTTCCGCGGCTCTGCGTGCGTTTCCACAGCTGCACAGCTCTCGCGTCACCTATCACTTGATCTATACGACGAGTTACTTGCTGAATAGCGAAGGGACCAAGATTCGCGCCAATCGCAGCCTGGCGGCGGTGGAAGCGAGTATGGAGACAGTATCGGACGACGGCATGCCCCTTCACAATTACCTCGCGGTGTACCGCAGCCGTCCAGATCAATTGCCCGCCGCTGACGCCGTTCGAAAGGACCTCGAGCAAGCGGGAGAGCAGTTGATCACGCTCCGAGTGTCGCCTCCCGCGGCCGATTATGACGGCCCGATCTTTTTTGAGGCGCCCGCGGCTGGCTCGCTGCTGGCGCAGATGCTCGGACCGTCTCTGTCCGGGGCTCGCGGTCCGCTCGCAACGCAATCGGGCTTCGAACAATTGATGGACCGGCTGGGCGGACGAAGCGAATGGACAGGAAAGCTGGGCACGCGCGTTTTGCCCGCGAGTGTCTCCCTGGTGGACGACCCAACCGCAAAGCAATTCGGCGGGCAGGATTTGCTCGGCACGTATGCGGTGGATGAAGAAGGTGTGAAAGCGCAACGCGCGCAGGTCATTGAGAAGGGAATCCTGCTGGATCTGCTGATGTCGCGCCGGCCGGGTCCGGATCTCGTCCAATCGAATGGCCATGGACGGGCCGCGTATCTTGCCGATGCGCGCCCCTTGATCAGCAATCTTTTCTTTACTTCCACCGACGCTGAGTCACCGGCCAATCTGAAGAAGAAATTTCTTGATGCCTGCAAACAGAGTGGGAATAAATGGTGCCTCGTCGTGCGCGCGATGGATAACCCCGTCCTCGGCGTGCGCGAACAGGACGACCTTTCCGAGATCGTGGTGGGCGCGGCATCCGGCGCGGCCACGGGCGACCGCTTGCCGTTGCTGGTCTATCGAGTCAACGTCGACGATGGAAAGGAATCACTGGTTCGCGGCGCGCGGCTCGCCGGACTCACGCTTCGCTCGATGCGAAATATCGCCGGCATCGGAAGCGATTCCACTCCCTTCAACTTCACGCAAAGCCAGCAGGCAGGTTTTGCCGGAACTGCGCTGGCCGCCTTCGGCTCATCCGACTCCGGAGTTCCTGCGACCGTCATTGCGCCCTCCCTGCTATTTGATGACGTCGAAGTTCACGGGGCACGCGGTGAGCCGGAACGCTTGCCGCTGGTTCCTCCGCCGCCGATGAATTAGGTCCGGGAACCATGCCTGTTTTTCTTCTTGAGATATGAAATGTAAGGTGGTTTATACTTTTGATTTTGCGGCGCAACTGGTCGCTTAGCGCGGATAGATTTGGGCTGCGTCCAAGAATAATATATTCAACTCTTTAATGCTTTCGTGCTATCTTTTCGGAAGAGAGCGTTGCCCGATAGCCTTAAGGTAAGCTAAATGTCACAGCGCATCGAGCGAGAACCGCGCCGAGCAAACCAAAACCTGCTGGAATATCCTACGTACACAATCCCGGAAGCCGCTTTATACCTAGGGATGCCTAAACGTACGCTTCAATCGTGGGTGTATGACAAACCGGTATGGTCTGTCTCTGGCTCCGAGCAACGTGTCCGCCTGCTGTCATTCAAAGACCTAGCCCAAGCTTATTTTATCGAGTTCATTTGCAAACACATTGGTATTTCTGGCCGAATGGCGCGCGAGGTTCTGAAAAACGCTCAGCTGGAAACAAAATCACGCTACCCACTTCTTCATCAGGACATCAGAGTTTTCTTTAAGCATGTCCTTATGGACAAGCCGGCCACGAGAAAATGGCGCAGACACGTTGTTGACTTGAGCCAAAATCGACAGCTTGTAATGGAGGAGGTCGGCGACTTGTTTGCTTCCAGAATTCGAAGGAACGCAAAAGGGGAGCTTGAGCAGATTTATCCGTGGCGTCTGTGGAAGGAAGGTGACAAGCGGAGGCCCGTAACAATTGACCCGCGCATTATGTCTGGAAGGTTAGTAATCACGGGCACGAGGATACCTGTCCAGATGATAGCTCTTCGAAAGAAATCTGGAGAGCAGATCCGAGACATCGCAAGAGATTACGGGCTCAAGCAGGAGACAATCAAACAGGCGCTGAGGCACCTTGGCCTACGAAAAGCGGCATGAAGAATGCGTCCTGTTTTTGGAGGACGTATTTGGGACGACAACGAATCGTCAAAAGCTGCAAGATGCGGGCTTCAGGGTCGAATGTTTTGCAGAGCATTTTCAAATCGAAGGGAAAAGGGAAGAAGGCGTCAAAGACTCTCGCATCATTCGCTACTGCGACTCCAAGAAATATGTATTATTTACAGCCGACAAGAATATTCGCTATACACACGTTGATGTAATCAAGAAAACTGCTGT
>WNFE01002742.1_pt1 | contig 13042 bp, 7 predicted proteins | sample 5400451 | NCBI WGS metagenome assembly WNFE01 (sample SAMN13153344, study PRJNA577476) | soil metagenome | isolation source: 200 cm saprolite under Douglas fir tree site 2 hole 2 | place: USA:California | collected 2015-04-18 | reverse complement strand
TAACGTTTCGATGCCGTTCTCTATAAGAGAAAATCCAGATTTGTCCTGGAAACCGATCAGAGGACTCGAATCTTACTTTGCCGTCAGCCGAACATTCACCTTGCTACAGATGCGATGAATGTTTTCTGTTCATCAAGGCAAATCAAGAGGCAAGTGACCTTCGTGTACTAGATTGTGAGGTTCGAGCAGTATGGACTCCCAGCGAATGTCACGGGGTCCCCGGAAGAACTGGCCTTGAAGGCTGGGGGTCGCCCATGTTGTGTCTGGGCTCAGCTGTTGAGGTCGCGTAATGTCGGATGTTGTTTGTTCTGGTTGGACCCAGGTGACGCTCTTGCGAACAGTTGGGGAGCGTCTCGGCAGGAAGCGTTTGCAATCTTCGATCTATGTCCCATGATTGCAAATAGTGGAGGTCAACGACCTGATTGTCCCTTGGAATCGCCTTGGAAACGGCTCGGGGTCCATTGGGATGTTAATGTTAGTTGAGACCCGTGATCTGTAATAGGGGGAATGTTGATGGGTCCATGTTAGGATCCGGTTAGGCGGCGACGGTCGAGAAAAATAAGGTATGCGTGCTAGTCTCGCGACGCAGAACTGCCTTCTCTGCATCTGGGCTGAACGCTTGGCCGAAGGTTCTATCTGGATTAGCCTGGACACGCTCACGCTCTGTGACTGCGCGATTTAGGGGAGGGTTTCTTGATCCGATCGTTCCGTTTGCGCTTGTTGCGGGTCTCGTCGGGGAGTTCTCGTAGGTCTAGTAGCCACATTGCTTGTAGGCTTGTCAAGTTCCAGTCTTTGCAGGCTGTCCCGGACCTGACTGGTTCGAGGATTTAGTCGTCAGAATCATTCAGAATGAACCCTGATCTGGGATCTGGGAGGAGCATTTCATATGAAGCCCAGTTCACGCTTGCATTCATACAGTTGAACGCTCATTCAAAAATGGCTGATTAGCCGGTTCTGCGCGGCGAATCGAAGATTTCGCCTGAAAACGTTTCAGACAGCGAGCAGAGCCCTTCTAGAATTTACAAAATAAAAAATTCCCGCGACACAAACCTGTTCTTTGGAAGAATCCTACCCGTGAAAGATCGCCCGGAATAAGCCCTGATCCGAAATCCGGGCATGCGATTTGAGATCACGCTTTATGCACGTTGACCTGCACGTTGAGCTACACGATGTCGAAAACAGCCGACCTGCTGATTCTGCGCCTTATTTCACAAGACTCGCCCGGTTCAGCTTCAACTGGCGGGCCCCCCTCCGAAAAATCTCAAAAGTAGTTGATCCTCGCGACGCAGAGTGCCGAGTCTGTAAAGGTTAGGATACTACTACGTGGTCGATGTCAAAGTATCGTTTTACCAGTAGTCGCGTCTTGTCGATGGTCCGACCATTCTTGCCGATCGCGATAGCCTTGTCGCATGGATCAACCTCGACCACGACGATCTTCTTGTCCGGCCTCTCAGTCACTCGGACCTCTTTCAGCCGCGCCGGCGCCAGACTATTCCTAATCAACGCCTCCGGAGTCTCAGCATACTCGACAACTTCTATCTGGCGGCTGGTCATACGCCGCAGCATGTTGATGTTCTTCCCACCCTTACCGATCGCCAATCCCATGTCACCCGGCTTAGCGACGAATATGATCCTCTCCAATTTCTCGTCAATAATACAGTCTTGAGTTGTGGCGCCGGTGATGCTTTCAAACAGGGCCATGTACTTCATCTCCTCGCTCGTCAGCTTGATCTTGGGCTGGAGCATCACTTTTTCTCAGCGACCAGTTTCAACACGTCAGAATCCCCCGGCTCCCGGACGACAATCGCGGAGACCGGAAAGGGCTTTTCACAGACAGCTCCTAGGTCTAGACTGGAACCGGGAAAGACGTAGACTGGAATCTCAGACTGTCCGGCGTTGTGAACAATCTCGTCCCGGTCAGCCTCACGAATGTTCTTCGCCAGAATAATCATCTTCGCCCGGGCAAACCCAGTGCTGACAATCGCGTCCTTGCTTCCAAACCCGACCTTACCAGTCTTCACAGCCATGCGTATCTGCTTGTTAATGTCGACCAGAGCCTACTTTCCTCCCTTCCGCGGCATCATCATGGACACCTCTATCAGCCCAGTGCCCATCGGTATCTGCTGGCCAACAATCACGTTCTCCGCCACACCCCGCAGAGTATCAGTAATACCCTTGACCGCCGCATCCACAATCGTCGGGATCGTAATCTCAAACGCCGCCTTGGCCAGAGTGCTCGCCTTCTCGCCGCTGACACCGTGACGTCCCACCTGCAACACATCACCCGACGAGGTCATCATGTCCGCGACAAGCATCACATGCCGAACATCAACATCCAGCCCCTGCTCCTCCAAGACCCCCACCGCCTCCTTGACAATAACATTCCGGGCCGCCTCTATCCCGAGCACGACAGCGGTCTCGTTAATGTTATTGCTCACAGTCCGAGAAGTATCCACCCCGGGAACCTCCAGAGCGAGCGCGAGGCTCGAGCCCTCAGTCCGGACGATCCATTCACCCCTCTCCTCAATCACCAAGGCACGCTTCACAGCCGGAATGCCCTTGATATGCGCGACCGTCAGCTTCCCGGCGAGACGTCTAAACTGTGGAATCTCAAGATCCTTAGTCTTGATCTCCACCGAATACGACTCAACCTTAACATCCGCATTCGCCAGAGCCAGCGCCTCCCGAACCTCTTGAACCGTAACCTCCCTCTCCCTCATCGCCTGCGGATTCAGCTTAACATCAACCCTCATCCGAGTAACATCCGTCTCGAAGGAGCTAGCAATATCTCCCAGAGTAGTATGAGTCAATAGCGTCGCAACCTCCTGGGCCTTCTCCCGGCTCGTACGATGCTTCGGGTCCAGAAAGACTGTCATGTTGGGTGTTGAGGGAATCTTTCGCGCGTCCACGATCTCGATCAATCGTGGTAGACCGAGAGTCACGTTCTGTTCTCTGACTCCTGCGAAGTGGAAGGTCCGCAGCGTCATCTGCGTACCCGGCTCACCGATAGACTGGGCTGAGACTATTCCCGCTGCCTCGCCCGGCTCCACTAGTGCTTGCTTGTAATTCTCCACCGTACCTGCCACCGCGTCGTCTACTCCGGTCTTGGTGAGCTTCGCATTGAGCAGCGTCTGTCTCAGCTTGCCGAGAGTGAGAGGCGACAGAACTTCCTTTGACGTGTCGACCTGTTCCTCGACGTACTCTTTCCCAGCTGCTGTTCCCTTCTTCATGGTGAGACGGACGCGTTCGACCAGCCTGTCTATGTTCACTGACTTGCCATGGTCGCTCTTGGCGACATCGACCCCGTCCTCACCATACCGTACCTGGATTATGTTTCCCCGAGAGTCTCTGACCGTCGAGTCGTACTCGACTCTGAGATGCTCGAGAGCGTTGATGAGACGGCGCTGCATGTACCCGCTCTGCTGAGTCCTCACCGCAGTATCGACCAGCCCCTCTCTTCCTCCCATTGCGTGGAAGAAGAACTCTATCGGTTCCAGTCCATCCCGATAGCTGTGATAGACGAAGCCGCGAGGCGCGGCTCGCATGTCTCCCGGTTTGAAGAAGCTGAGAGCTCTTCCTCTGTATCCCCTCAAGATCCTCTTTCCCCGAATAGACTGCTGACCCACGTTCGCAGTCATCTGCCCAATGTTGAGCGACGAGCCTCTTGCGCCCGCCCTCGTCATTATTACGCCACTATTGTCCATCTGGAAGTACTGGTCTGCATATTCTCCCGCGACATCCCGAGCTCTCGAGAGCTCGTTCATGATGTAGATTTCTAGAGACTCTTCAAGAGATTGTCCGGGAAGACGTTCCAGCGTGCCCTTTCGATAACTCTCAATGTACTCATCCACCTTCTCCTCAGCCTTTGCAATCGCCTTTGTGATTTTTTCCTTTGTAGCCGGCGCTAGCTGGAGCTCGTCCATTGCATAAGTGAATCCGCGTAGAAGCATGTACCGGTCCAAGAGTCTCGTGGTAGCGTTGAGGAACCTCCTAGCTTCCTCCGCCCCGTAGTCCTTGACGATTCGATGGAACAGACTCTCAGACTTTTCCGCACCGATCGAGGCCTTGTCGATCACGCCCTGTTCGAGGATCCCGTCTTTGATGACCACGAACGCGTCGTATGGACAATCATGCATGACACCCTTGTCACAGTCTTGGCACTTGTAGTAGCTCGAAAGATTTGATTTTGATACGAAGTTGAACCCTTTCGGCAGTACAATGCTGAAGATCTGCTTCCCAGTCCATCGCTCTTCCGTCTTCACTGTGACCGGTTCTGGCATCGGACCCTCATAGCCTGCGGCGGCGATGAGCTTGGACACGTCCTGGCGGTTGAGCATCGTGGATTTTTGCGTTAGCAGAAAAGCGGCGGTCAGGGAGTCGCGAATTGCCGCAATTATTGGTCCACCGTATCTTGGTGAGAGAATCTGGTCTTGCACCTGCATAAGGAGTCGGGCTTCAGTCCGAGCCTCTTCTCCCTGTGGAACGTGCAAGTTCATCTCATCACCGTCAAAGTCGGCGTTGTACGGAGTGCACACTGTAGGGTTGAGCCTGAAGGTTTTGTAGGGCAGGACGCGGACGCGGTGTGCCATTATTGACATTCTGTGAAGGCTTGGTTGACGGTTGAACAGCACAATGTCTCCATCTCGGAGATGTCTCTCGACGACGAACCCGGGCTGAATGGCTTCTGCGACAACTTTTCTGTCGGTGACGAATTCGAGACGGACACGTCTTCCATCCGGCCGGACAATGTATAATGCTCCCGGATAATTGTCCGGGCCGTTATCGATCAGCCGCTTCATCTCCTCGATATTGTGACCCGTGACTTTCTCGGGAATCGTTAGCCTGCTCGCAACATCTAGTGGGACTCCAACCTCGTTGATGTCGAGGTTGGGATCAGGGGACACGACTGTTCTAGCGGAGAAGTCGACCCTCTTTCCGGACAGGTTTCCTCGGAATCTGCCCTCTTTCCCCTTCAGCCTCTGAACCAGGGTCTTGAGTGCTCTGCCTGACCTATGTCTAGCGGGAGGAAGACCTGAGACTTCGTTATCAAAGTACGTCGTTACGTGATACTGGAGCAACTCGTGAAGTTCCTGGATGATATTGATGGGCACACCTGACTCGAGCGCCTCTGAAAGTTTCTGATTGATCCGTATGATGTCGACAAGCTTGTGCGTCAGGTCGTCCTCGGATCTGATTCCAGACTCAAGAGTTATGCTGGGTCTTACCGAGACAGGTGGGACGGGCATTACTTGAAGGACAGCCCACTCTGGCCGCGCGGCCTTCGGGTCTAGACCTAATAGGATGAGATCGTCGTCTGTTATCCTCTCCAGTCGCTCTCGAATTGTGCTGGGCGTTAGGCGTACTGCTCCGCCTTCCGCGACAATCTCGTGGAAGGTCGTTGGTTTTCCATGCTCGATAGGATACTGTTTTTGGCTGCAGTGAGGGCACTGCTGGGTTTTCTTCGCGTCTCGGATAATCTCGTCCAGAAACGCGTCGGGTACGGTGTTGAGCCGCTCTTTCAGTTCTGCATATCTGGCCCGGTATTTCTCGATCTTTTCTTCGGTAAGTAGGATTCTCCCGCAGTTTCTACATGTAATTGATAGGAGTCGATGTGTTAGCTTTGCGAAGCTGACGTGAATTACGGGTTCAGACAGTTCGATGTGTCCAAAGTGTCCGGGGCATGCGGAGGCTGTATTCCCGCAGGTCTTGCACTTTTGTCTTGGTTCGAGGGTTCCCAGTCTGCCGTCCATTAGACCCGAGACGATGGGCACTCCGTCCTCGTCGTAGGTGTCTGCAGCCTGTACCTCTACGGCTGATATCTTTCTGAGCTCTGTCGGTGACAGCAGTGTGAAGCGTATGCTCTGTATGACCTTGGCTGTCTCGTCTACGGTTGCGAGCGCCATGGCTAGGCCCTCTCCTCGAGGTTCAGTCGAGGCGCTATCCCGAGGGCCATGAGTTCCTGCACTAGTAGTTTGAACGCGTAGGATATTGCGACGGGGGAGATCTGGGCCTTCTCTGCGTCTATTCTACAGATGTACTTGTTCTGTTTAATATCGTGGTATGCGAGAGTTCCGCAGACTTCGCAGACATAGGCTATGTACTTGTCAGACTCTTCGAGCAGCCTGTCTCGCAATAGTGCGCTTGCCCCGTGTCCGATGAGGCAGTCTCGTTCCATTTCTCCGAATCTGAGACCTCCACCTCGAGCTCGTCCCTCGGTAGGCTGTCGCGTGAGCATTTGGACCTGGCCGCGGGCTCGCGCGTGCATCTTGTCTGAGACCATGTGATGCAGTTTCTGGTAGTAAACGACGCCTATGAACAGGTCAGCCGCAAGTTTCTCTCCGGTAATTCCGTTGTAAAGTGCTTCTCTACCACTACTCTGGAATCCCAGCTTGGTGAGCATGTCGCCAATAGCTTCAGGCCCGATGTTTTCGAAAGCTGTCCCATCCACGATCTCGCCCATCTGCGACGCAGCCTTTCCTCCCAGAGTCTCGACGAACTGGCCGATTGTCATTCTGGACGGTATGGCGTGTGGATTGATTATCACGTCTGGAACGACGCCGTCAACTGTGAATGGCATGTCTTCCTGAGGCACTAGGAGCCCGATGACTCCCTTCTGTCCGTGGCGTGAGGCAAACTTGTCGCCCAGTTCTGGGATGCGTAGATCCCGGACCTTTACCTTGACAAGCTTGCTACCTTCAATCGACTCCGTGACGAATATCTGATCTATCGTGCCTTGTTCAGAAGGCCTCATGGTCACAGACGAGTCGCGTTTGGTTGGACCCTTGACCTCAAACTCTCGATACTCCTCCAAGAATCTTGGAGGACTCGTTCTACCTACTAGGACAGTGTTTCCCGTAGTCTCTGCTTCGGGCGAGATCATACCGTCTTCTTCTAGAAGACGGTAGTAGCGGTCTCCTCTGTAGCCTCTAATGCCAGCTTCAGGAATCTCGAACTTGTCCCTCAGACCTCCCAGGTACTGGCGACTCTCCGCCTCGTAGATCCGGTAGAATGTGGATCTGAAGAGCCCTCTGTCTACGGATGATCTGTTGATGATAATGGCATCCTCCATGTTGTATCCCTGGAAGGACAGAATAGCGACTACAACATTCTGTCCCGAGGGGCGTTCTAGATAGTTGAAGATCTCCATCGGCTTCGTCTGCACAACAGGGGTCTGAGGATAGTGTAGAAGATGGGAGCGCGAATCAACCCGGGTAAAAAAGTTCGTGGAGAAAACACCTAGCGCCTGTTTCGCCATCGCAGACTCGTACGCGTTGCGAGGAGACTGGTTGTGTTCTGGGAAGGGTATGAGGCTTGCCGCTATGCCGAGCATTACATACGGTGCGATCTCAAGGTGAGAGTGGTCTTTCAGCAGTTCATGCTCGTACATCGCCACAAGCGCGTTTTCTTCCTCGTCGGCGTCGAGGAGCTCTACTACCCCGCTTCGGACAAGATCCTGCCAGTTTAAGCGTCCATCGTCCACTGATGCTAAGTGTTCTTCGGTGAGTTTGGGTCTCCCCGCGTCTGCAACGATTAGCGGGCGTCGTACTCTGCCGGGGTCGCAGTTGATGTAGAGTTCTTTTCTTCCGCCTTCGACTTCCGGTGGATGATATCCAAAGTTTACTTCCGAACTTATCTTGCCCTGCCGACGGTATTCCCGCAGCTCTTCGGCCAAGGCCATGGGATCCTTCGAATAACCGGCGATTATGCCATCGACAACTACCTTCCCGCCAGTCGCGCGGAGTTTCTTGTCGGACTCTTCGATGGGTATGACTCCCATTCGACGAAGCTTGTCCACCATCTCATGGGGGTCGATTCCGACGCTGATGCTACTGGAAAGGGCTAGATTCTTGACCAGTCCGCAGTTCGAGCCTTCGGGCGTCTCGTCAGGGCAGAGTCTTCCGTAGTGGGTCGGGTGAAGGTCCCGTGCCTCCAAATTAGGCTGGCTTCTGCTGAGGGGTGATTGGAGCCGGCGTAGGTGGCTTAGAGTGCTGACGAAGTTTGTTCTGTCGAGTAGCTGTGTGACTCCTATTCTTCCCCGGACCCAGTTACCTGTCGCAATGGCGTGTTGTACTCGCTCGGTAATTATTCCAGGTCTGATTGCATTTGCGATGGAGAATTCTATGTGCCGTCTGATGGTTATTCTCTCTAGTTGGTATTTCAGGTCACGAGTTAGGTTTCTGAATGATATTCTGAAGAGCTCTGCGAGGAGGGACCCTGCCAATTTCAGTCGTTTGTTGGCATAGTGATCCTTGTCGTCGGAATTCCTCCTCTCGAGCTTTACCTCAATTATTCGCGTCGCGATTTCAGTAAGGAAGAGTCCTTTCTCTTTCCGGTCTGCGGGGACGCGGCCCATGTGCGGGAGGAAGTTTCTATCGAGAACTGACTCCGCCTTTCTGAGGCGGTATTCGTCGACCTGCCCAGGCGCGAGTCTGTTACCGAGATAAAGCAGCGCGTCTCTCTGGTTAGTTGCTTCCAAGGATTTTTCGAATGATCCCTCCAGTTCGTTCTGGACGGCTGGATCAAGACTAACTAGCTCCGCGACCTTTGCATCTTCTTCGAATCCCAGTGCCCGCATTAAAATCATGAACGGTATATCGCTTGGAATCCCGGGCATCGTAACGTAGGTTCCGCCGTCAGCCTTGAGGGTGACTTCTATGCGGGCTCTGAAGCCGACTGTTGTCGAGAATATCTTGGCCTTGTAGGTCGGGTTCACGCCTGTATGTTCAACGTCTACAAGGATTCTGTTTGCTGCCAAGTCTTCGAGCGCGACTATTACTCGTTCGGATCCGTTTACTATGAAGTATCCGCCAGGATCAAGTGGGTCCTCGCCGACACCGATCAGATCGTCGCTTGAGAGTTTGGAGAGTAGACAGATTCGGGATTTGAGCATTACCGGCAGATCCCCCACGTAAACCATCTCGGGCTGCCCTTCTCGTTCTCCAATAACTGGGATCATCTCCATGTGTAATGGAGCCGCGTAGGTGAGGTTGCGGATTCGCGCTTCCGAGGGAAAGATGGATCTTTCTGTCCCGTCTACTTCTATTACTCGGGGGGCTCCTATCTCGACCTTGCCTAGTTTGATCTTGAGCGGATAGTCTCCTATCTCGATAGGTAGTTCTCCTACTTCATCCATGATTGCTTGGAGTCCGCGTTCGACAAAGTCGTTGTAGGAGTCGATGTGTTGTCTGACTAGGCCGCTATCGTGAATGAATTCTTTGGTCAGGTTCCAGAGCTGGGTTGTTGTTACTGCCAAGTTTTCATTCTCAAGAGACTATTTTTCAAAAATCTTCTACTACGTACCGGTAGAAATCAGACTCGCCTGCGGTGGCGCTTTTCCGTATGACCTTAACAATGTCTCCAGGCTTTGCGCCAATCGCTCGAACGGCCGGGTCTGTGGATTTGACATAAGGGATCTGGAAGGGTTTGATATGGTACCGCTCTAGGACTTCTTTGGCTTCATTCGGTTTGAGCAGGATGTGTTTGGGGACAAGGTCGTGCTTGAATATGTCATAAGAGGGTTCCTTCTCTTTGATCTGTTTCTTGACCAAGTACTTGCTACTACCTCAGCGGATGGACGGGTGGAGTCCGACCTACCGGGCTGAGCGAGTGAAAGTAATCGGCCGTTTAATAAACCTAACACCTAACCAAAACCAGGGAAGGATCGCCCCGCCCGTTTCGGAAGAAGCTCACAGAAGAAGTACCTGCCCAAGGTTGCTGATGTTAGGCGAGGTGCGGAAAAGCGAGCCATCTTCATTACAGAGTACCTTGACGCATCAAATCAAGCCAGCAATCCTACTCACCATCGCTCGCCCGAGTATCAAGCGATACGGATTCCAATCCCCATAATGGTCCCCACCTCCTTGACAAAGGGCCTACAAGATCAGACCGTAGCAATAGTAAGTCGGTGGCTCAAGCTCTGAATAGATTGCTCTGCACGATATTCTAGCGTTCAAGGCAGATTAGCTTCGGCCTCACTCCAGAAAAGGCAAACTCTTCAGCAGCAAGTGCACAAGAAGCAGTTTAGGACTTTTACGACGCGAGTAAAAATTATTTTTGAGATTTCTCAATTGGTAACGGGTTTGGTAACCGTAAGTGGTAGCAGTTGTACTGGGATCTGCGCCTCCCTCGCAATTATCGTGCATTGAGAGCAGGATTCGGCGTCAAACTACTTATCCCATCCTGAAATTCTCCCCGCATGGTCCTGGACCAGCAGAGCAACGCCGATCTGCAATCCCTGCAAGCCGAGGCCGCGACGATTGGAGTCGAGGGTCGGAACTGGATCGTTTATTCTCAGCTTCTGCTCACCATGTTCCTCTGGGGACTCGCATGGCCAGTCGGCAGACTCTTGGCAACAGACCTACCGCCAGTGTCTATTGCAGTAATGAGATATGCGATAGTTGTTCCAGTACTGTTCGGGATCCTGAGGCTCAAAAAACAATCGCTCAGGATTGAACGAAAATGGATCGTAAATCTTTTCGCTATGGGCGTGTTCTCCACAACCCTCTATCAGATCTTCTTTCTCTATGGAGTCAGATATGCGGCTGCTAGCGATGATTCACTGGTCATTGGAATAGGACCCGTGTTAATAGCAATCATGGCATCGTTCGTCCTCAAGGAGCGCTTGACGAAGACTAAGGGTCTGGGCTTCATCTCAGGAGTGGCAGGCATAGGGGTCATCTCTCTACTCTCTCCCAACAACGATGTTCTCAACAGGCCCCTAGGCATAAGCCTCGTCTTTGGAGGAGCAATAGCGTATGCAATCTACACGGTCACTTTGAGAAGATTTGTGGCATCAAACAGGGCGGACCATCCCGTTTCGGCACCTTCCTCCCTAGCAATCCTCGCATGGATCTCTCTGTTCGGCTGGCTGTTCCTAATTCCCCTATCACTATTGGAGGCTCCCTGGACTTTCAGTTGGAGTCCGCTATCATGGCTTGGAATCCTATACCTCGCCCTCCTCTCAACTGTAATAGGCTATTTCTTCTATGTGGTAGGTGTCTCCAAGATCGGAGCCGGAAGAACAGCAATCTTCGGCAATCTGGTCCCAGTGTTCGGCGTCATAACCTCAGTCCTCCTACTCAAAGAAAATCTCAGCCCATGGCATGGAGTCAGCTTCCTCTTGATTCTGACAGGCGTGGTCCTCGTCAACAGACAGCGGAAGAAGACCTCGGAGACGAGATAGGCGCTAATGGAGACTTTACTCGACCATCCTTGTCAACTAGCTTAAACGGACCAGAACTCGGACAGAGGAGACAAGTTGCGGCTAACTCCCCTCGATCAAGACGTTAACGCGGGACGCAAATATGTAAACGAAAGAACCCTCCAGATCGGGCACGTTCTACCTCTGAGCGAGGAAATTTTCAAAGAATACTTCCCTGAAAGAAGCAGCTTCCTCCTCTACTCAGTAAGAGCAGTCGACGCGCTCTTCTATTTTCGGTCGGGGCGAGAGAAATGGACCCCCCTAGCAGATTTCATTATAGTGACAGACTCAATAGCAGGTCTGAAGGAAGCAGTCGCAAGGATCGAAGACACAGCGATCGCCCAGGAGAAACTAGTTCTTCGAACCCGAATATTCGGATATGATCGCAAGCGGCTTCAAGCACTCAAAGCTCTCGACTACAAGGTAGGCGCATCAATTCCTGGTGCCGTCTCTCTCGACGGAAAACAGTTCGACCTGCACTACCTCTACAAAGAACTGGACGATCGCTATCATCCGAGTATTCGCAGAAGCTACGGCAAACCTGGACTCTACCAGATTCAAGAATCTGAAAAGGCAAAGAATCAGCGGCTGAAGCTCCGAGGCTACCGCAAGGAAGATCGTCCTTTCCTCAACAAGGCTGCCAGCCACCTCAACGTCATCCGAGGGATAGCGGGCGGCGTCTTCGAGGGCACAGTTCCCTGGAGCCCGGGCACTTATGAAGAATGGTTCGACAAACGCGAAGTATTCCCTATAGTGTGCGAGGACGAGTCTATTGGTGAACCTGTAGGACTGCTTGACCTTTCAAGACTGAACCCGGACGTTATGCAGCATATGATGGCACTGGGCATGTACGTCAGGGCAGAGTATCAAGGGCTGGGAGTCGGGACCCTGCTAATGGACGCGATGAAGATTCTGGCAAAGAGACTACATCTTTCTAGGGTCATGCTCACAGTCTTCGAAGGCAACGCTCCAGCCGAGAAACTCTATGCGAAGGCTGGATTCGTCAAATGTGGAAGGCTCCCAGGATGGCTGCAAGAAGGATACATCAACGAGACGTACATGGTACTCCAACTTGATTAGGTCTCACCGATCTTAGCTTGGTAAAGCGTTAACTACTATCGGCTTAGCCGAAAATCATGGCGTCCTTAGGGCAAGCTAAGACCCTCGGTGGAGTTGGGTCAATTCTTGTTCTGCTGAGCCCTATTCCTTACGCGGGCGCTGTCCTGGCAATCGTAGGCTTCATCATGATTCTCATCGCGGTGAAATACATTGCTGATGTTCTCGGTGACCAAAAGATCTTCAACAATATGATCATTTCGGTCGTCCTGGCAATAATTGGGATAGTCGTGGGAGTCGTAGTCGTGCTGAGCGCTGTGTATTCGCTGATTGGTCTCGGTAGATACACTTACACTCCGGGAACCACCACCCTACCAACTGGCTTCTCCGCAGTGATCGTGTCCATCATTGCGGGACTAATCGTGATCTGGATCTTCTATCTCGTCGCCTCTATATTCCTGAAGAGGAGCTACGACACGATCGCAACAAGGCTAAACATAGGAATGTTCCACACAACAGGACTACTCTACCTCATAGGAGCCGCAACAGCAATCATATTCGTCGGATTCATAATCGTCTTCATTGCCGAAATCCTGCAGATAGTATCCTTCTTCTCACTCCCAGAGCAGATGCCGATGGGTCCCCAACCCATGCCGGGACAAATGGGACCACCACCAGCAACAATGTCGATAGATCGCACCAAGTAGCCGCAGATTCCGCCGCGACACTCCGATACTCGGGGGAACTAGTCCTTCAAATGATACCAGCCACTAAGGATGCCGATTG
>WNFE01002741.1_pt1 | contig 13043 bp, 10 predicted proteins | sample 5400451 | NCBI WGS metagenome assembly WNFE01 (sample SAMN13153344, study PRJNA577476) | soil metagenome | isolation source: 200 cm saprolite under Douglas fir tree site 2 hole 2 | place: USA:California | collected 2015-04-18 | reverse complement strand
TTCCTCGGCATGCTTCATGAAAATGTTGACCGCCTGAATAGCCATAGGGCTATCCGTATGTACCGGGATGTGCGGAATCGTGCCTTGTTCCATCAGGTCTTTGATCATGAACAGAATTTTCTGCGTACGCTCGACGGCGAAGGCAGGAATGATTATGGACCCACCGCGCGCGACCGTGTCTTTAATGAGCTTGGCCAGTTCCGGTCTTGGGTCCGTCGTTGGATGTTGCCGGTTGCCGTAGGTGGATTCCATCACCACCAGGTCCGCTGATTCGCCTTCCGTGGGCCCTGAGTGCACAACTTTGCCCGGAGCAATTGTAGTGTTGCGCACGCGGCCAATGTCGCCGGTAAAGAGCAATGAGCGTGTGCTGCCATTGAGCTTAGCGGTAACTTCCACCAGGCACGATCCCAGAATGTGGGCGGCGCGCACAAAACGAAAGCTGCATTCCGGGCTGAGCCGCGTCGTCTGCCCGTAATTTACCGGCTTGAAATACTCGAGCGATGCCTTCGCCTCTTCAGAGGTATAGAGCGGCAGCGCCGGCGAATGCCGTGAAGATTTCATTTTGTTGTGAAAAGCTGCGTCTTCTTCCTGCAGGTGTCCGCTGTCGGGCAGTATGACAGCGCACAGATCAATCGTGGCCGGCGTGGCGTAGATCGGGCCGCGAAAACCGTCTTTCACCAGGCGCGGAATCCAGCCGCAGTGGTCAAGATGCGCGTGCGTCAAAATCACTGCTTCAATTTCGCGAGGTGGAATGGGTGAAGGCTGCCAATTGCGCTCTCGCCATTCCTTTTGTCCCTGAAACATGCCGCAATCAATCAGGACCTGTAAGCCGTTTTTGCCGGTCGTGTCGCCGGAGCAGTTCAATAAATGTTTGGAGCCCGTGACCGTGCCTGCCGCGCCCAGAAATTGGATGTATGCCATTCGTCTCCTTAAAAAGCCGCGTTTTAAGTTTGATAGATTTTTAGAAGGTAAGCCTAATGGCTTCCGGGCAAATGTGCAATCTCGGTGGATCTATTTGAATTTTAGGGCATGTCTGAATTGTCATTCCTAGCTATTCGGAAAATCCGGATGCTTGCGCACCTCATTCGCCTGCCACAGGTGGCGGCGCGCATGAGCCAGCAGGACTGCGATGCCTTGTCCCAGGCTGAGCTTAATCAGCTTCAATAACGGCGAACGAAATTTTACCCGCCCCAAATCCACTCCGTTGGCCTGCGCAATCAGTTGCAGAAGGCGATCATGAGCAGCGTTGAAATCCTGTAAGCCTTTTTCCAGCGGCTGCTCCGGCGGTGGCGTAATACGCGCAGGATTTTTCATGCGCCTTGTAGGCGGCGCATCCATAGAGCGCACAAACCAGTTTCCAAACCATCCGTAATGAAAAGGGCCGTTTCCTGTCAGCCCCTTCTTACGCCCTTCAGCGATACAGATTTCAAGAGTGGGAAAATAGGCTTCAGCGCCCACAACGATATGCCCCAGGCATTGCGCCATGGACCAGCGTCCCGGCCCCGGACGCCAATTGTATTGCGCATCGCTCAAGCCTCGGACCAATGCCGCCGCCTGCTCTTTGATTTGCGCGACCTGGCGCTCGTCTTCCGCCAACTCAGAATTAAGGGCCAGCTTAGGATTAAGAGGGGAAATTGTCGGTGCCGCATTCATGATGAAAATTCCACTCCCTACTCCGAACGGCTCGTACTGTCGACTTTGATATCCGCCGAATTATTCTTGCTATCGGTTTCCGGCACGCTGCCGTCGTTTACGGTCACGGTTTGCGGCTGATTTTGTGTGGTAATGCGGATTGAAGTCTTGCCATCCGCCGGCACCAGCAAGCGTTTGACGATGATTTCTTTATTGGCAGCGGTAAGGGTCAATGGAATTTCCGCGCCGGCATCGCCTAAGTTTTCCACGGTAACCGTTACCAGAAACCCGTTGGCCGCTCCGGAATTCAAAACCGGGCGTGCATACGTGGATGCCACGTGGAAATCAGGCAATCCGCGGTCATGATAAACCCAGTCATTAAAGAATCCATCCAGGTTTGCCGGTGCACCGCTGATTTTTGCTTCTGCTTCGAGCAGGTGCTGAAGGTACGCAGGGTCGGTGTCTTCTTCGGGGCGATACTTCGCCAGCGCGTGCTGTAGGACTCGGTCGCTCAGAATGTCGCGCAACATCCACCAGACGTACATCGCTTTGCTGCGATACAAGACCTCGTCGTTGCCTGCGGTCAGCGAGGTAAAGGTAATCGAAACCGGTCCGGGATGAGCTTGCCTGGCAATCGCGATGTTTTCGTTCTCGTCATCAATGAGCCCGGGCAACTGTTGTGCCATGTAATCGAGGGCGGCAGGGTGGCCATCCTGGTTCTCGATTTGGAGTGCTTGCGCAAAGTGGGCGAGTCCTTCGTAAATCCACGGTCGCGGAGAAGCAAAAGCCGCGTGCGTGAATTGATGGACCAACGTTAGCCCGGCAGCTCTGGGGGCCCTTCGCAGCGGAGTGAACAGCGCCTCGCCACTTTCCCAGGGTGCATCATGCTCGTCGGGCAGACCAAGAATCAGGATTCCGCGTTTGCTTGGGCGGAACCATGTGTTCACCAGGGCCTCGGCAGGCTTCATCAGCGGCGCATAATCGCTGGCGGCTTGCGCCTGATCGGCAGGATAGATGATGGCGGCGTTGACACCCTCTGCCGATAGTTTCTCCAACGCGCCCAGCACAAAGCTGGGAGTGCTGTAGCCCACCGTAACCGCAGGAAAGCTGGCACAGCTCGGCGCCGGCCCTTCTTTTTTATTTGCGGTAGTTTGCCGGGTCAGACTTTGTACAGAGCTTCCAAAAACCATCAGCTCGCTTTTTGGATTTGCGCTTGCAGCACACGCCTCCAGTTTAAATTGCGAAGAGACCTCGCGGTTTTTCCACCTCTGCATCACCAGGGAATAAGATGAGCCGTCGGAGATCGAGACCGCATCCATTGCCACGGGATACCAAAGCACGAAGCCTGCGCCGCGCACAGCCGAAAAGTTCTCGGCAATCTCATCCCAATCGTTCCCTGCGGCAACATCTTTCGGTGCGCCCGCCTGTTCTAAGCGGGTTGAATCTCTTTTGATCGTGCCGCTATAGCTGATCTCCAGCTCCACGGTCCCTTTGGGCGGAATATCTTGAGGAAACGTAAGCACCGCCTCGGAGAGCTGGCCGGTATGGTCCACGTCGGAAATGATCGAGTGCGTAACATGCAAAATCGTCTTTCCATTGATCTGGATGGATTTCCAATCGAGCGAAGAAGAAATCTGCAGCACTGCGTTGTGTTGCGGCTGATCGGAGTCATTGCGTAACACAACTTTTCCATCTGCGGTGAAACCGCTGGTGGCGGGGTTAATCTGTACCTTCAGGTCATATTGCGTGAAGGTGAAAGCCCCGCGGTCAAGCGCGCACGAAGGCAGCGCCGATAACAAGCAAAGAATAAGATGCGCAATACGAAACTCGAAACTCGAAACTCGAAACTTGAGCCGTTTTGCGGGCGTGAGCGAAGCGGGAGCCCGCAGGCGAAATCCTGAGCGAGCACAGCGAGTCGAAGGATCTGGTTCTCGAAACTTGAAACTGATTTTCACTTCTTTTTCGCCCGCCTCTGCCGCACGATTTCATACATCACCACGCCGGCGGCCACCGAAACATTCAGTGAAGGGACGCTTCCCAGCATGGGAATCGAAACCAGAAAGTCGCATTTGCGCCGCACCAGGTCATGCAGTCCCTTGCCCTCGGCCCCCAGGATAAGGGCGCAGTCCATGTTGTAATCAATCTGGTCGTAGGTCTGTTCGCCGCGCTCATCCAGTCCCACCGTCCAGACATTCTGTGATTTCAACTCCTCCACGCTGCGGGCGATGTTAGTGACCCGCGCAACCGGGATATGCTCTGAAGCTCCGGCAGAAATCTTGGCTACGGTCCCGGTCACGCCGGCGGCGCGCCGCTCCGGGATGACCACGCCATCCACCCCGGCAGCCTCGGCGGTGCGCAGGATTGCCCCCAGGTTGTGGGGATCTTCCACACCATCGAGCACCACAACCAGCGTGTGCTCACCGCGTTTGTTGGCCAGCACGTCTTCTAGGTCAGCGTAAGCTTTGGCGGTAATGCTGGCGACCACGCCCTGGTGTCCGGCGGTGTGCGCCATGCGGTCAAGATGGTGACGTGGCTCAAAGCGGATAGGGATGCCCGTAGCACGGCACTGGTCAATAATACGTTGCAGCTTCAGGTCGCTGCGTTCGCGGGCGACGGTAACGTGAGAAATACTTTTGGCGCGCGATTTGAGCGCTTCGCCGACAGCATGCAGTCCATAGATAAAATCCACATTTAAGAGTGTAAAAGAAATGGCTGCAAATTTTCATCTAAGAGCCAGCGCCGGAGCCTGTTTTTATCTCCTAAAACTCAATTACAGCTAGAAGCTAGTAGCTTGAACGGCAACAGAGTACCGAGTACTGTGTATTGGATACTGAAAACCGGGAACTCAATGCAAGAAGTCTTCATCCTTTCCGCTGTGCGCACGCCGATTGGGAAGTTCGGCGGCTCGCTGGCTGTTCTCTCAGCCGCCGATATGGGCGTCGCTGCCGCCAAAGCCGCCATTCAGCAAGCCGGAATTGATGTGCAGCAGGCGGAAGAGACCATTTTCGGTAACGCCCGCCAGGCTGGAGGCGGACCGAACATCGCCCGCCAGATTTCCATCCGCAGTGGTGTTCCCAAAGAGGTGCCGGCTTACACCGTGAACATGGCCTGCGCGTCGGGGATGAAATCCATCGCGCTCGGTTTTGAAGAAGTCGCGCACGGCAACCTCGAATGCGTGCTGGCTGGCGGCACCGAATCCATGTCGCAGATGCCATACTACCTTGATGGCGCGCGCTGGGGATTGCGCATGGGCAACCAGGAGCTGGTGGATGGCATGTACCGTGACGGATTCTTTTGCCCAATGGCTAAATTGCTTATGGGTGAAACTGCCGAAGTGCTGGCCGAGCAGTACAAAATCACTCGCGAAGAACAAGACCAGTTCGCGCTGGTCTCGCAGCAGCGCGCCGAGAAGGCGCTCGAGGAAAATAAATTCGCGGCAGAGATCGTCCCTGTGACCGTAGAGGGCAGGAAGGGAAGCGCGACCATCAACCGCGACGAGCACCCGTTCTTGGGTGCGACATTAGAAAAGATGGCCAGGCTGCAACCGGTATTTTCCAAACATGGAACAGTTACAGCCGGAAACTCTTCCGGCATCACCGATGGGGCCGCCGCCATGGTTCTGGCCTCAGGGGCGTTTGTGAAGAAAAATAATCTAAAGCCACTGGCAGCAATTTCAGCCGTGACCTCGGCGGGTGTTGATCCCTGCACTATGGGCATTGGCCCGGTGCCGGCAGTTCATAAGATGGAGCAGAACAACGGTCTGAAGCTCGCTGACTTTGACCTGATCGAACTCAATGAAGCCTTCGCCGCGCAAGTCTTGGCCTGCGACCGCGAGCTGCACATGGACCCCAGCAAACTCAACGTCAACGGAGGCGCCATTGCGTTGGGGCATCCCATTGGCTGCACCGGTACCCGTATTACCGTGACTCTCTTACACGAAATGCTGCACCGCAAAGCTAGACGCGGTTTGGCAACGTTGTGCGTCAGCGGTGGCATGGGCATGGCCCTGGCTCTGGAAAATGTGGCGGGATAAATTAGTGGCGCGCCGGATCCATGACAGCTCCAATGAAGAGCAGTGAATTGGTGACATCATCACGGATGAGGAACAAAAATGGCCGATTGACCTTCATGTGGAGTGGGGAGTCTGGACCCCCGCCAAGGATGCAACCGTAAATGCCACCATCGATCGTGCCTGCATCCGCACGGATTCCATCCACATCTACTGTGATCCTCACTTGTTGAGAGATGCCCGTGAGCTTGGAACCCGGAATTTTAACAAATTCCAGTTCCTTGAATACGCTATGAACACCCATGGCTTCCAAAGCCGGACGCACATTGGCTTCAAATTGAAAGCTGAACTTCGGAAGTTCCACGTCTACGCTCTGAGGTTTAAGGGCCGCATCGAGGGATGAGGTGTCTCGAATCAGTTCTTCTTCCAATTGATGAATATCTTTACCTTCAGCGGGAAGGACAACCATCAGGTAAGCCTGGATACAAGGCAGGACAATCGCTTCGAAATTATCGGTCTTCGCATAGCGATAAGTCACCGTTTCGCTGAGCATTGTATCCACCTGCTCATGCTGCCCCGAGGAAAGCAGGAAATCGGACTTCCTGTCAGGATTGGGACCGAGAGGATTGATAAAAGTATTGCTTGCCCACTTCGTGCGAAGATGCATCATACTGGTTATCCAGAAATCGCCCCGATTGGAAATCTCGGGAACCGGAACTTGAGGATCCCAGGAGCGTGCCACGATTTTTTTGCCAGAGGCGTGCCGATCAACGCTGTGAAATTGCAGTCCGAAATCTTTCTTGCTGTCTTCAATAAAATTCTGCGAGATGGCATTTTGCCCTCTGTACAAGAAAGCGGTTGACATCCAGAGTTCCTCCGGCGAACTGCGCAGCAGCCCTGAGAATGGCAGAGGACTCTTTGCGGCCGAAACCGACCTAGGTTTTTGAAACCGCACCAGAAGCATTGGAATTGTGTCGCTGAATCTGGAGGCGAGGCTGAATGCGTTGTCAATCTCCTCGGAAGAGGAGTATGAGGCAGAGTTTCGCTCGATCGCAGCAAAAGCAACGTGAATGGGAAGAGGGGCCAGGGCCACGTTCTGGTCAGGATTCGCGCTATGCACTTCTCTCAGGAGTTTTCTCCCGAATGCCTCATTGGAGTTTATGGCATTAAAGAGAGCATGACCCGGAATTTCTTGCGCAATTGCTTCTGAACCAAATGCAAGCAGCAGGGCGAAGACAAGCCGGAGAATGATAATGCGAAGAAACATCACAAGGTCCTTTCGTTGGGGCGTCGCCAAGTGAATCGCAATTCCCACAGTTTCTTAAACTGTGCGTTCCATGGATTAGACACCGGTGAGCGGAAAATAGTGCCCAAATGTAAATCCATTCCGGCACAGATGAGGATGAAATGTCAGCTATTAAGATTGTGCTTGACTCTGACGTTGCGTCAGGCCCGAGCATGGTTGCGAAAAGGGACCGAATGAGCAAGTTGTACCGGGTACACGAGTTCGCTGAAGCAGCAAATAGTTTCTCGCTTACGAATGGACCCGGAAACTTTTGATAAAGTCGCCGACTTCATAGACAAGATTCTCGCCTGCTATAAGGCTTAAGGCAGTAGGGGGCGGGGCCGGAAGTATCGCGCCCCGCCGCCATCTCCGAATTCATGTCCCTCTTTTTGATACGGTGTACATGTGGAGCAGCTCGTGTAGAGTAAAACGTATACCGAAGAGTGAACACAGAAACAACAATCCTGTATCGCCCGGTCGGCCCGAAAGAGTTGGAGCTGATCGCGGCCAGCGACTTCCGCGAATTCCCGCCCCGTCTGCCCGAGCAGCCCATTTTTTATCCGGTGTTGAACGAGGAATATGCTCGCCAGATCACGCGGGATTGGAACGTTAAAGCCAGCGGTGCCGGCTACGTCACCCGATTTGCCGTGCGCAGCGAATTCCTCGCCCGCTACCCGGTACAAAAAGTAGGCAGTTCGATCCATCAGGAACTATGGATTCCAGCAGAGCACCTGGCCGAGATGAACCGCAACATCGTCGGAAAAATCGAAGTGATAGCGGAATTCAAAGGCGCAGTCGAGTGACGCAGAAATGACTCCTGGTGCGGAATTACTCTGCGATCCTCCCGCGTCCTCTGCGTTGAATCCTCTTGGCATTGACGCTCACAAAAACTGCTCACTATACTTAGAGAGTTCATGCCGCTTTCCACCCTTATCGTAGATGACGAACAGCTTGCCCGCGACGAGCTCGCCTACCTGCTTAAATCCGTGGGCGATGTGGAAGTAGTTGCCCAGGGCAAGAACGGCGTAGAAGCGGTGAACCTCATCAAGGAACACACTCCTGATCTGGTTTTTCTCGATGTGCAGATGCCCGGCCTCGACGGCTTCGGTGTGATCAAGCGGCTCATTGATAGAAAGGTTACGCTGCCGCAGATCGTCTTTGCCACTGCCTTTGATCAATACGCGGTGAAAGCTTTTGAAGTCAACGCGGTTGACTACCTGCTGAAACCCTTCGACAAAAAACGCGTTGCGCTGGCCGTGCAGAAAGCCCGCAAGAACCTGCAATCTGATCCGCCGCTGAACCAGAGCAGCACGCTCGATTCGCTGGTCAAGATGCTGGAAGCGCAGATCCCGCAAACCCAAGTGTCAAAAATCATGTTGCGCAGCGCTGGCCGCATGATTCTTGTGGACCAAAAAGATATCTGTTTTGCTTCCATCGAGGATGGCGTGATCACCGTCGTGACCGCAAACGCTGAAGGCCACTCCAACTGCCGCACCCTGGAAGAGCTTCTTGAGTCACTTGACGGTAATCTCTTCTGGCGGGCGCACCGCTCGTTTTTGGTGAATATCAATCGCATCCGCGAGGTTGTGCCCTGGTTCAAGAGCTCCTACCAGGTCAAGATGGATGACAGAAAGCAGACCGAAATCCCCGTCAGCCGGGCCCAGACCAAGAGATTAAGGGAGCTGTTCAAGCTTTAAAGCGACTTGTTCTTCGTATTACTAACCCCTTCTACAAGTTACAGGTACTTGCTTCGGACTGAATGCCAGTTCATGTTAGCGGCAAAATTCCCGCAATGGGATTAGTCAGCAATGGAATTGTCATAATTTTGTCAAAACTTGCGGCAGGTATGTGAATTGCGCTCAAAATGCGGCATCATATCCTTCATACTTGTCTAGTTTAGGAAGGGTGGCTATCTGAGAGAGGATGGCTACCGTTCTGTAGTAGGACTAGGCAGGTCAACTCGGGCCTCGATTCGATGCCGAGGCCCGAGCAATTGTCCTTATAGTGTTGAACGCGGGATACTGTTCTATACAAATCCCAGAAAATTTTTCTCGGAATTATCAAACCCCGGGAACACTGTATCCAGCTTGTGATTTCCCACGTGGCGATAGACGCCCTCGCCCAGCACGCGGCGGAAGTCTGTCGTGATGGCCAGGTCACGGTTCTGGTAGAGCTGTTCGTTTTCCAGGCCCGGCCATTTGCCGTAGACCTTGCCGCCTTTCACTGGGCCGCCGAGTACGAACATTACGTTAGCGTGTCCGTGATCGGTGCCGCGGTTGCCGTTTTCGCGTGCCGTGCGGCCAAACTCCGACATGGTAATGATCACCGTATCTTCGGCCAGGTCGCCCAGATCGGTCCAGAAAGCAGCGATGGACTGCGAGAAGTCACGCAGCAGGTTGGTAAGCTGCGGCACCTCGTTCACGTGATGGTCCCAGCCGCCGATATCGGTGAATGCGACCTCCACGCCCAGGTTAGCTTTCAAGAGCTGTGCCGTCTGCCGCAGGCGGTCGCCAAACACTCCGCGAGGATAATTCGCTCCCGCCGCCGGCTGATATTTATTCGGATCGGTGGCCTTCAGCATCTTCACTGCTTCAAAGGTCTCGCTGCCGGTGCCATGCAGCACACTATCCACTGACTGCGCGTACATGGATTCAAACGTGCTTCCCATCGCCGCAGCATTAGGAGCCCGTCCCCCGACGCCGAAGTCATTCACATTGTTGATGGCCACGGCCGGGATCGTGCCTGAGAGAATTCTGGGCAGGGAATTGCCCAGCGCCACTGCGCGGAAGGGCGAATTTGGATCACTCTTGCCGGCGGCGGCTGCCATCTCTTCGTGCAGGCAGCGGTTGAGCCAGCCATCTTCTGTGGCTTTCACGCCGGGCGTACCCGATTCCATATAGTCTTGCGCGTCGAAGTGCGAGCGAGTTTCATCCGGCGAGCCAGAGGCGTGGATAATCGCCAGATGCTTCTGGTCCCACAGCGGCTTGAACGCCGCCAGCGACGGATGCAGCCCGAACAACCCATCCAGGTCAATGGTCGAATCCAGAGTATTCTGCGGACGCGGAATAGCAATCGTCGGGCGCATGGCGTAGTAATTACGTTCGCCGTGCGGCACCACGATGTTTAATCCATCGGCGGCGCCTCGTTGGAAAACCACCACGAATTTCCTCTTGCCGCGTGGGCCGCTCTCTGCTCCATAGACTGCACGCGCTAGAAACGACGGTACGGCGGCGGTTGCCACCATGGCCAGAGCGCTGTTGCGCATGAAGACTCGGCGCGTAATTGACATAACAAACCTCGCAAACTGCTAGCTCGCAGCTAGCTGGAAAAGCTCTTGATTATTTCTAACCCAATTCTCGTCCTTTAGTTCTTTCCCATCGGACTTCTCAAAAATCGTAAATCGTAAATCTATCTTCTCTGAAACTCCGGCGAACCCAGAATGAGCCCGGCAATAACACCCACGTTAGGCGGTCGCGCCGGATCGTCGAGCTTGCGTCCTGTGACTTTAGGATCACTCAATTGTTTGCTGATGGTCTCATGCGTCTGGGCTGAAATGTCTCCATCGAGCAGTGCTTGCTCGAGTACGGCTTGCGCGGCGGCGGCATCGGTCGGAGTGGTGCCGTTAAAGATATGTTGTTGGTCGATTTGGATGCCGTTCAACCTGCCGCTGCCCAGGGCCAGGGCAAAGTTCATGCGATCAAGCAACGCCGACGAATTGACCCAGGCTTCTTGTTTCATCGAATAGCCTGTAGGCGGCTGCATGGCATAGAGAGGCATTCCCATGCGGTTAAGTGTCCCCACCAGCGGCTGGACGTTGGTCACATCAGCATTGGTAGCGCGTATGGAAGAGACCACGAATTCCAGCGGGGTTTTGACCTTGGCGCGATAGGAATCAGTCGCCCAGAACTCGGGCGATTTGAACATCGTGCGCAGAACTTCGCGGATATCGCCATCGCTCTTGAGGAAGGTCTGCGCCATGCGGTCCACCAGTGCCTGCGGAGGCGTGTCCGATACAAACCGCATCGCCAGCTTGCGCGAAATGAACTTGGCCGTCGAAGGACTCTTCGCCAGCATCTCAATCGCGCGCTCGCCTTCGTGCTGGCCGTCTTCCTTGATTGTCTGCCCGAGGAAGCTCTTCTTGCCGGGCTGATGCATGTGCTCGTTGTATTCAAAGTCGCCGCCGCGCTGCGGTTCGCGGATCGTCCAGCCCGTAAGCACCTTGGCCAGCTCGGTGACATCTTTCTGCGTATAGCCGCCATCCACGCCCAGCGTATGCAGCTCCATGATCTCGCGGGCGTAGTTTTCGTTCAGTCCCCGGCGCTGCTGCTGTTGCTTCTGCTGTTGTTGCTGCGGCCGCTGCTGTTGCTGTTGAGGTCTTCTTGCCTGCCCGCCGCCGAACGGTCTCCGCGGATTAAATTTCCCATTCCCATTTCCGTAACGGCCCTGTCCGCGCAGCGCGACGTCAGAGTCAGGTCCAACACTCTGCCAGTTATCCAGGTAAAACAACATCGCCGGCGACTGCGCCGTGGCCATCAGCAGGTCTTTAAACTTTCCAAACACATGCGGACGAATCACATCGCGCTCATACGCCGTGATCAGGTAGCGGTCCGGGCCCTTGTTGATGAACACGTTGAAGTGGTTGAACCAGAAATCGGTCATCACCTCTTCCAGTTGCCGTTCACTGTAGGCTGCCCGCAAAATCTTGCCTTCCTGCAACTCCAGCGCGACCACCTGCTGCGGATTGTTCAGCGCCATCAGGGTCTCTCGCTGCTGCGGCGTAAGCTCGTTGAGCACCTGCTGGCGGTCGTCATTGCTGAGCGTGCGGTTCATGATCCGGCGCTCTTGCGGTGAAAGCTTCATGATGGCGTCATAGCGCTGATCGGAGGGAAGGTCCAGCAGCTCCTGCGCTTTCAGCTCTGCGTACATGCGCGCCTCGCGCTGCTGCTGCTGTTTTTGCCGCACGGCAGGGTCATCGGAAGTGCTGGCCGGGTCGGCCATATTGCCGTTGGCCATATTAGGATCGCCGGCCTGCTGATTCGGTCCCGGCTGATTGCCAGCCGGTTGATTGCCCGCCTGCGCCGGCGGATCCTGCTGCGCATTTTCGTTCTTGCGTTCCTGCAGCGCCTTGTAGTTATCGATTGCGCTCTGATAGATGGCGCGCTTCGCAGGATCGGAGGGCATATCCATCTTTCCTTCCGCTACTGCTCGAATGATCTGCGGCGGCGGGAAGTTATCTACAATGTCGTGCGTGCTCATGGTCAGGGTACGCAGCGGAGCCAGGCGCGTCTCCAGCGCCGAGTCGTCAATCTTGTCAGGATGCAGTTGTTGATCAATCCACTTATCAACTCCCATCTTGCTCACGCTATCCACGTCGCCCGGCCGCGGACCAAACGTCAGCCGGTTCAGCACATGCAACGCGCGCTTTTCTTCCTCAATCTGCGGGATACTCGATTGCGCCGAAGCTTTATTTGATTTTTTCTTTTTATCGGCGCCGACCAGGAGAGATGCACATACACTCAACGCCAAAACAATCAATAGAAGGGTAAATTTCCTGCTCGCTGAACTCGAACCTTGCGGCATAAGACCTCTTATATGTTTCGTCAGCACGGACTCTATCTCATGTTAAAACCCGGAGAAAGCGAAAAGTTGTGGCAAGTTGCGACCGCTCGCATTCCAGCCGAGCCCGCCGGTTCATAAGTAACTACTTTAGTATCAATTAGTTATGGGGTATGAATGGCAAGCGCGTTTTCCTTTGTGCCCTTGTTCTTGTTCCTTTGCGTCCTTTGTGGTTAAACTTCTTATCTTTCACAAGGAGGATCTCATGCACAGTTACCGTGTGATTTTGTGCGCATTGTTTTTAGGAGTGTTCTCGGCGTTCTCATCTTTGGCTTTTGCTCAGCAATCCTGCATCAAGGCGGAAACGCAGGAACATCGCGTTCCCGATTTCCGGGTTGCCGATGCCTGTAACCCGGATGACGCCAAGCTGGTGATCGTAGATACCCTGCTGGCGCAGGCCGAATCCGAGCGCAAGACCAAGTGCCCCGCCTGCAAATGCCAGTTCGCCCAACCCTCGATTTGCACGACAGCAATTCTGGATTGGCCGGCGCTCGACGCCCG
>WNFE01022151.1_pt1 | contig 13053 bp, 13 predicted proteins | sample 5400451 | NCBI WGS metagenome assembly WNFE01 (sample SAMN13153344, study PRJNA577476) | soil metagenome | isolation source: 200 cm saprolite under Douglas fir tree site 2 hole 2 | place: USA:California | collected 2015-04-18 | reverse complement strand
TGGTATGGGGTCCTCCCCGGCTGGCTCCCCTTCTACGCGCTGATCGTTGTGGCCCTCGCTCTCTTCACGTGGCGGATGGCCTACCTTGTCCGGCTGATGCTGATCGGGAAGCCGGCCGCTCGCTGGGACAAGGTGCCCGCGCGCCTGTTCAATGTCTTCGTGAACGTAGTGGGCCAGGGGCGGCTGCTCCGCGGCGACTTCTGGCCCGGGCTCATGCATGCCACGATCTTCTGGGGCTTCGTCATCCTGACCCTCGGCACGCTCGAGTTCTTCGGGAAAGGGGTCACCGAGGGGTTCTACCTTCCATTGCTCTCGCGCAACCCCGGCTACCTGATCCTTCAAGACATCTTCAGCCTGGGAGTGATCGCGGCCATCGCCTACGCGGCGTTCCGCCGGCTCGTGACCAAGCCCCGCCGCCTCACGCTCTCCAGCGAGGGGCTGCTGATCCTGCTCCTGATCTTCGGCCTCATGGTGACGGACCTGGCCGCCGACGCGGGCCGGATCCTGCTGGCGCCGGCCCCGAGCGACGTCTGGCAGTTCGCCGGGAACGCGCTCGCGGGCGTGCTGGCGCACCTCCCGGCCGGCGCCGGGCAGACGCTCTTCCCCCTGTCCTGGTGGCTCCACGCCGTGCTGCTCCTGGGCTTCCTGGTGTATCTCCCGTACTCGAAGCACCTGCACATCATGGCTGCCCCGTTCAACGTGTTCTTCGCTCCGCAGACCCCCAAGGGCCGGTTCCCGACCGCGGACCTGGAGGACGCCGAGACCTTCGGGGTCGGCACCCTTGCGGCGTTCACGTGGAAGGACCTCTTCGATCTCTATAACTGCACCGAATGCGGCCGCTGCACCTCGGGCTGCCCGGCAAGCGCCAGCGGTAAGGAGCTGGATCCGAAGTGGCTCATCCTCAACCTCCAGGCGCATCTCCTGGAGAGCGGGCGGGCGCACGGCAAGAGCGGGAATGGAGTGGAAGAGACGGCGATGGTGGGCGGGGTGATCCACGACAACGTCCTCTGGGCCTGCACGACCTGCCTCTGGTGCGTGGAGGCGTGTCCCGTGTTCATCGAGCATGTGCCGAAGATCGTGGACATGCGGCGCTGGCTCGTCCTCACCGCGTCGCGGTTCCCCGCGGAGCTGCAGCCCACGTTCCGCAACCTCGAGACCAACGGGAACCCGTGGCAGATATCGTGGCAGACGCGGGCCGACTGGGCGAAGGACCTGGGCGTCCGGGTCATGAGCGACGTGAGCCAGGCCGAGTACCTCTACTGGGTCGGCTGCTACGGCTCCTTCGACGAGCGCAACAAGAAAGTCGCGCGGGCCTTCGTGAAGCTCCTGCAGGCCGCCGGGGTGGACTTCGCCATCCTGGGCAACGAGGAGAAGTGCACGGGCGAGCCGGCCCGTCGCCTGGGGCACGAGTACCTGTTCCAGACGCTGGCGCAAGGGAACATCGAGACCCTGAAGCGCTACCGGTTCCAGAAGATCATCACCGCGTGCCCCCACTGCTTCAACACCATCCGGAGCGAGTACCCGAACTTCGATGGCCACTTCAGGGTGATCCACCACACCGAGCTGCTGGACGAGCTGATTCAATCGGGCCGCCTCCGCGTCTCGCGCGAGCGGGATGACCGGATCACCTATCACGACCCGTGCTACCTGGGCCGCTACAACGACGTCTACGACCCGCCGCGGCGGGTGCTCCGCTCCGTCTGCCGGAGCGAGCTGATCGAGATGCACCTCTGCAGGTCCAAGGGGTTCTGTTGCGGCGGCGGGGGCGGCCGCGTCTGGCTGGAGGAGAACGAGGGGCGCCGCGTGAACCAGCTGCGCGTCGAGCAGGCGATGGACGTGAATCCCGACATCCTGGCTTCGGCATGCCCCTTCTGCCTCACCATGTTCGAGGATGGGGTGAAGGGCAAAGGGGTCGCCGACAGGATCAAGACCCGGGATATCGCCGAGGTGCTCGCCGAGAGCCTGGAGTAGCCGCGGGAGCGGGGCCCGCGCATGAACGACCTGCTGCTGGCGCTGCCCCGGCTGGCGTGGATGATCGCCGCGCTGCGCGCGTAGATGTGATGAAGCGGCTGGCCTTTCGCTCGACGGGGTGGCATAAGCTGCCCCACAAGAGTCCTACGCGGTGAACGCCGCAGAGAGGAGAACTGAGAGGAGTATAGTCTAGTAGCCTCCTGCGGGTTCTCCGGTTGGCGCATCCTGACGTCGCAGCCCGTGGCATCTGGCTCCGAGGTTCCTCCTTCCGAATGCACGTGCGCTGTCTCTGGGCGCGTTCGTCGAGGAGCGAAGATGAACGATGCTGCTGTCCGCCGGGTTGTGCGGAGCAAGATCGCCCAGGGGACGTTGCCCCGAGACCGCATCGGCGCGATCTCAGCGACCTACGGGTTTGACGAAGTATGCGACGCATGCTCCGCGTCAGTCTCGCCTGAGCGAGTACTGTACAAGCTCGACCGGGCAGGCTCGTACGGATTCGTATTCCACCGCGAGTGTTTTGCCATCTGGCGAGATGAGCGGAACAGCATGCTCTCCGTAGGGCCGACGGCACCAGACTAGCGTTCGCATCTCACGAACGGCGAGAATCCGAAGGGGCGGCCTTGAACTAGGACGAGGAGGCGCACCATGTGGCTGGAGATGAAAGTCAAGGGGCTGGCGCTGGAACCGCTCTCCAACATGCCCGTGCTCATCCTGCGCGACGAGGAGGACAAGCGCTCGCTGCCCATCTGGGTGGGTCTCTTCGAGGCCAACGCCATCGCGCTCGAGCTGGAGAAGATCTCCACGCCGCGGCCCATGACGCATGACCTCATCAAGAAGATCCTGGAGTCGCTGGATGCGCGGGTACAGAAGATCGTCGTCAACGACGTGCGCGACAATACCTTCTACGCGGTCATCCACCTGCGCCTCGGCAGCGCCGACATCACGGTGGATTCGCGGCCGTCGGACGCCATCGCGCTGGCGCTGCGGGTGGGGGCGCCCATCTTCGTGGATGAGGAGGTCGTGCACAAGGCCCGGACCGTCGAGGTGGCCAAGGAGACCGAGATCGGCACCGGGAAGGGCGACGACCCCGCCAAGATCAAGGAGTGGCTCGAGTCGCTCAAGCCCGGCGACTTCGACCGGATCGAGCGCGGCAAGGACCCCAACCGTCCGGACGAGTAGTGGATGCGGGTCGGGCTGCTCACCAACAACTATCTAGAAGAACAACCCCGGGATCGAGACGCTCCGGAAACTCGCGAAGGCCCTCGCCGTGCCGGTGACGGAGCTGCTGGGAGGATGATTCATGAACGTTGAAGAGCTGAGGCGAATGCTAGCGGATGATCTCCAAGCCTTGCGGGATGGCAAGAGCGTACTGGGAGTCGGTGAGATGGCCGACGAGGTAGAGAAGCTCGGCTCAACCTTCACGGCCAATGCCCAACGGATACGGTCGTATGAGAACGCCCCGAAATTGCTCAGGGCCCAGTACGCCGTTGTTTTGGAGAAGCTCGAGAGGCCTTCATAAACGCGAGACGCCCCCGGCGTGCTCTGAACACGCCGAGGGCTGGACCCAAACCCCTCACCGGCGAAGGAGAGAACGTCACCCATAGCGATCATACGAGGTGGAGAGGCCAGGCGCGAGCTTTTGCGGCGCCAATCTCCTAGGCAGCCATGGCTTCGGGCCCGTCTGGCCGCCCTCATCGCGCTGCCAGCGGGCCTCCAAGACCGTCGAGATCCACGAGGGTGGCGTCCATTACGCAATTGCACGAGAATCATTCGTGAGGCGGACATGAGGAGTGATCAAGGTTGATGACGTTGCGGTGTACGAAGAAGCTGCTAAACAGGGTGCCGTCGAGTTCCACTTCGTCGGGCGTGAGGCCAACGAACGCGCTGGGTGACTGGTACGCCGACATCCTGTTCACGGAGGCGGCCTGGGTGGTGATCTGCGTAAGCGAGCGCTCCCTCGTATCTGTAGTCATACCGGCGCGGGGCCTGTCGAGCCTTGTGCCGAGGTTTAGGGTGGCGGTCGGCGACCTGCTCCTGCGTCTGGGCGTCTCGAACGAACAGGTTAGGGCGGAACGCGAAGAAATGGTCGAGATTGTTGTTGGCCCTACGGCAAGTCGCAGCGTGCTAGGCAGCATGAATGACCTTATGTTCCAGTGTCGCGGTCGACTCGCGCAAAGTGGCGTCACGGATCTGGAATCTATCGCGCTTGAACTGGCGGAAGTGCCCTGCAGACCTCTTGGCTATAAGCATCCTGGGCAGGTAGCGGTGGAACTCCTGCGGCCCGTTATCACTCGAGCCTTCGTAAGGCCCTCTCAGAATCCGAAGAGCAGGCTCGAGTCGGAGGGCGCGTAGAGGAGACCGCGAAATGGAAGAGTCAGAAAACCTGCGGCGGGCCACGGAGCTCTGGCGGGCGGCCTACCGCTACCAGATGGAGGGAAAGCTGGACCGGGCGGTCGAGCACTACCAGCGTTCCATCGCGGTTTACCCCACGGCCGAGGCGCATACCTTCTTGGGGTGGACCCGGAGCTTCCAGGGCCGATTGGAGGAGGCCACGGCTGAGTGCCTCCGGGCGATCGAGATCGACCCCCATTTCGGGAATCCGTATAACGACATCGGGGTCTATCTGATGCAGCAGGGGAAGCTCGACGAGGCCATTCCCTGGCTGGAGAAGGCCAAGCAGGCGAGGCGCTACGAGCCGCGCCAGTTCCCCTTCATGAACCTTGGGCGCGTCTACCTCCAGCAGGGGCGCTGGTGGGAGGCGCTTCGGGAGTTTGAGGGGGCCGTGCAGATGGCTCCAGGTGACGTGCCGGCATCGAAGATGCTTCATGAGCTGCGTGGTCGGCTGAACTGACGGAGACCCTGACCGAGCCGCGCGTCATCACCGGACGCTGCGTGGTCGGCTGAACTGACGGAGACCCTGACCGAGCCGCGCGTCATCACCGGACGCGTGCTCGGTGCCGCCACCGGCGCTGCGGTGCGAGGCGCCTCGATCTGCCCGTCGCCCTACGCGAGGAACTTCGAGCCCTACGTTCCCTTACTGGGGTCCGGCGGTATCATTCCCGCTATGCCCCGGTCGCGCTCAGAACGCCAGCCTAGAGGAGGAGCTCGCAGAGCTCCCGGGTCAGCTTGCCGACTATCGGCGGGAGTTGGCTTCGACGCCTGCCGAGGACAAGACCCGTCGGGAATGGCTGGAGTGGCACATCCGCCGGGTGCAGAAACGGATGGCCGACGTGGAGGCGAGGCTGGCGAAGGTCAGTGCTGAGAGCGGACAATGACCCCTTACGTTCGTGCCGGTGCTGGGGGGGGCGCGGTGGTCGCCGGATCACCTACACTATGGCCATGATATCGGGCCATGATGACTTCTTGGTGTTCGCCAACACGTTGAACGTTGTCTGTTGGAACAACCTACGCTCCACCAGGTCCATACCTTCTGCCGGCTTTGTAGCTGCGGTAGAAGATCCGAAGTTTCGTGATGCATACCTCAACGGAACGGCGAACTACGCGCCATTTGTCCCTAACAACGCCCGGTCCAGCGCCTTTCTCTCCCTGTTTACTGTCAACGCGCAATCGTCATACGAAGTGGAGTACGACGCCGAGCATCTTCGATTCCACGAATTCCCGTTGCTGCCGTCTCGTTTTTCTGCCGTGTATGCATTCGGAAGTGATGAGGACTGTCAACGGGCGCACGAACGCTACGGCTGGCCCCTCAGTGAGCTTCGGCGCTTTCGGCTTGTACCGCATCTGTTAAACCGCTTGCATCGGGCCAACATGGAAATCGTGTCCCTTATGCGCTCCGTCTACCCGAAGGCGAGTTGGACTCGGGAGCAGCGCGATGCGCTCTGGCGACACTACTGGTCAGGCGGCGGCTCATTGGCAGTCGAGATACCAGCCGTCCGCGACAACACACCAGGCTGGCAATCCGCTCAGTCCGGGGAAATTTGGGAATACCTGATCGAGGGGAAACTTGAGTTGCTCGATTGACGGGGCAAACAAGGACCCGAAGGGGCAGCCTCAAGAGGGCGGCTCGTCCCCTTCGGGCGAAGGCCGGGTGTGTCGGCCCGGTGCCTTCAACTGTACCGCGTCGGCCAGGCAGTAACTATGGAGACGCCTTCCCCCGAAGACCCTGACGCCACCACAGATAGCCCCCTGCCAGCATCACCAGAGCACCGACGACGACTCCAAGAATCTGCCTCCAGCCGAAGCCAGGAGACCGCCCCAGACCCATTTGATCAGCGAACAGTGAGATGAGGACGAGGAGGGCACCTACGATGATCGTGACCCGGGCGAGCATTGGACTGTCCATGGTGGCCTCCTTTTCGTCTCTTCTAGCGGGGCTTGGGCGGTGCCGGGGGACGAGCTGGCGGGGCCGCTTGACGCGCGCCCTGCATCTCACGCGCACGGAGACGACGGGCAGCGCGGCGAAGCCGCTGGACCGCCGTCCTGGTCTTCGAGTGGGTGGCCATTCTGGTTTCTTCTATTCGATCACCTGATCCGCCCGCTGAAGGAGCGACGGCGGGATCGTCAGGCCGAGGGCCTTGGCGGTCTTGAGGTTGATGACCAGCTCGAACTTGGTGGGCTGCTCGACCGGCAGGTCGGCAGGCTTGGCGCCCTTGAGAATCTTATCGACGTGAACCGCCGCGCGCTTCCAGGTGCCATAGATGTTCGGTCCGTAGCTCATGAGCCCGCCAGCATCGACAAAGTGCCGCCTCGGAAACACGCCAGGTAGCCGTCGCCCTATCGCGAACTTCACGATCCGGCCAGACTGCGCATCTGTCAGCGGATCGCCGTCGCTGGTGAGTGCCTGGATCTTGGAATGGATCAACGTATCGAGCGCCTGGTCGAGTCCATCCGGATCACGAATCTCAGCAGTCACGAGTCGCATTCCCGATAGGCTTGTAGCAGGAAAGAAGACGGTCGGCGCGGTCGCCGGGTTGTTGATGGATCTTAGAAACCCAACGCGCGACAGGCGCGGCAAGACCTCCCTCAGCAACTGGACGAACTTGCCGCCGAGATCTGAGCCTCCTGTATTGAGGGTCACCCCGGTAATGTTCGCTCCCGGGTGCGCCAAGCTCTTGACGAACCCTTGGCCCACCGGGTCCCCCATCATGCAGACGATAGGGATAGTCCCAGTCGCTCGGCGAGCAGCAGCCGTGGCCGTGACGCCCGTAACCAAGAGGACATCTACCGGGATGCGCACCAGTTCCTCGGCGAGCTTTAGTAGGCGGTCGGAGATACCGTTAGCGTCGCGTCTTTCGAGGAGGAAGTCTCGACCTTCGACGTATCCGAGTTCGCGGAGTCCGTCCAAGACAGCATCGCTGGTCTCGTGGCCAGGCCGAGCGTCAAACGCAGAGAGAGAAAGGCGGCCGATGCGGTACACCTTCGCCGCCTGCTGCGCCCTGGCGGCGAGCGGCGCGGCGAGGAGGCCGCCACCGAGCGTACTGAGGAACACACGCCGGTCCATCAAGAGCCCCCAGTTGGCCGCGGATTTGGACGGGACGGGGTGGCCAGCGGGACGACCTTACACCAGTGGTGCGGAGATGGGGAGTAGGATTTGCCGCCGCGGGCCGGCCGCGACGTCGCTCGGCGGCTCCTTGGCTGTGGTGAGGTGCGGGGCCGGATCGGCCGAGCGACAGGCCGAGGGGTTGTCTCCGCGACCGCCGCTGCCGTCACCTTGAGTAAATCAGAGACAACATCGTCAAAGGCCAAGCGGTAGAGAGACGCAGCCGTGCGGTGTCGGGCGGTATTCCTCTTCATGTGCCAGTCTAACCGCGATCCGCGTCGATTTCGAACGTCTAGGGCTAAGGTCCAATAGAACGACTGGCGGCCGACTACTTGCCCTTCGGCTCCCACCCGCGCTCGCCCTCGCGGTAGTTCGGCTGCTTGACCTTGAGCCACTTGAGCGACCGCCCGCCAACGTAGCGGGACTCGGGGTCCTTCGCCACGAGCCCCTCGTAGCCGTGCTCGAGCACCTGCTGCCACGCCTTCAGGCCGTGGTCGGCTAGGCGCCGCACCGGGAGCACCATGTCTTGCTCGTCCAGGACGTCCTCGATCACGTTGCGGCGGCGAACGTAGAGGGCCTCCTTTCGGAGATCCTTGCCGCGGGCTTGCAGGCAATCGAACACCATGAAGAGCGGCGGGGTAGACAGATCAGGCGGCGACGCATGCCGGAGCCACTCGAACCGGGAGACGAGCTGCGCATCGTACACGGCCACTTCGCCGTCAAGGATGAGCCCGCTGGCGTCTAGCTTGCGGAGTGCGGCGACGATGCCTGGGAACCGACGTGTGTGGTCGAGGCCATTCCTGCTCACCAGCTTCACGGTCCCGGCGACCTTGTAGGCCAGCATCCGCCAGCCGTCTACCTTCTCCTCGTAGAGCCACCCGTCGTGATGGAAGGGCTGCGCCACCAGGGTCGGGTGCATGGGCGCGATGGCGGTAGGCATCAGATCCAGTGTAACGCGGCGGGCGACTGCCGGCGGTTAGCGGTGAGCGTGCCGGTAGGCCGCTTGGTATTCGCGGTTCCGCCGAAGATGCGTCGGGCAGAAGCGCTTCGACCCGCGGGACGATCGCTTGGTTCGCTTGGCCCGTGGCTTGCCGCAGGCAACGCATCCACCGGCACGAAGCCAGCGACGTTCGATCTTGGATCGGGGCCTTATGGGTGTTAACTGCGTGCCCTTACAGTTGCACTAACGGGTTGACGGCGCCGCTCGAACCACCTAGACTGCGCGCCGCCATGCTTAGTCTTTTATGGACACTCTTGCAGAGCCAGGGATGGCGGAAGCGTCTTCGCAGGAGCGCGTTGCACGCTATTTGGTGGGGCGGAATGGGCGCGACTTTTATCGTTCTGCTTTACTTCCTCATGCTGGTTCTGCTCGCCTTTGTCGTTCCAGTATCGGTGTACACGTTCCGGAATGCCCTCACGCTGAAACCTGAGGCGAGCATTGGAGATGCCGCGACCGTTGTTCTTGTGACCGTCACTCTCGCTGCGCTCTCTGTAGCCTGGTACCAACTGCTGGGGCTCAGTCGGCAAACTCGAGCGACGATCCTTATGACATTGGACGAACGGTGGGAAAACCATGATCCTCGCCAAAGAACGCCCCTCTCATCCCCACGCGTCTGGCTGGAGCATCTCGGGCGGTTCAGGCATCCCCGATGACGAACTGCGGCGGCAGATACGCGTCCGGCTGTCGGAGGCTCGCCTGCCCGCTGTCGATGGTGTGTGGAAGTCCCACCCAGGAACTGGCCGGCCCTGCATCGTGTGTCGAAGGCCAATAGAACCAATTCAGGTGGAGCGCCAAGTCGATGGCGTGGGGATCGTGCTGATCGCCCACGAGGCCTGTTACACGCTCTGGCGAGAGGAATCGGTGTCGTCTCAGGCACCGAGGAAACCGTAGCGAGAGCCCGGAGGGGCAGCCTCAAGAGGGCGGCTCATCCCCTTCGGGCGATTGCCGGGCGCGGTAGTGTCCGCGGTGCGAGCCCGGAGCGATCCCTGCGACGCTATTCAACGATCTCTTTCTTGAGACTCTGGACAAACGCGACCACATCACGCTGTTCGGCCTCGGGCACCTGGAACTTCGCCAGGGTCGCCGCGGCATGACCGAGGAACACGCTCCAATCGCTCTCGCTGATGCGCGTGCCTCGGTGGCAGAGCGCCATGTCCCTACCGCGGTAGTAGACCGGTCCGCCCGCGCTGGTGCAGAGGAAGTCGATCAGGAGCTGCTTCTCGCGCTTGACGCCATCCTCTCCGCGATGCGCCCAGAAGCGGCCGAGCTGGCGATCGGCCTGAAGCCGGGGCAGTAGATCATTCGCCACCGCCGCGATCGCGTCGTAACCGCCAAGGCGCTCGTAAAGGGTCTTCTTCTCGTCACTCATCGTGTTCTCCACGTGGATCTACGGTTACTCACTCGATCACCTGATCCGCCCGCTGAAGCAACGACGGCGGGATCCCGCTGAAGCAACGACGGCGGGATCGTCAGGCCGAGGGCCTTGGCGGTCTTCAGGTTGATCGCTAGCTCGAAAGTGGTCGCGCGCTCCACGGGCAGGTCGGCAGGGTTCGCGCCTTTGAAAATACGATCGACGTAGAACCGCGGCACGTCTGACGAACGCCGATAGACTACCGCCATACGCCATCAGGCCGCCGGCTTCGACATGCTCGCGCCACTCATAGATTGCGGGCAGGCGGTGCTTGGCGGCGAGCCGGATGATCTGCTCTCTCTCCTTACTTCCCAGCTGGCCCACGCGGAGCACCGGCGTGCTCACCGAACCACGTTGCGGCGTGCCCGACATTGGCTGGCGCAGTACACGCATAGCAGATAATCGCGGCAACGGCCAGCATCTCGATGCCGGTGGCGAAGAGGGCAAACACACTGAGGGTTCTTCGCCGTGTGTCGCTGCGCGCGTCATCGCTTTGCCCCACGCGGATCCACGGTGTCGGGGAGGCATGTATACGGCTGCGCTGTTGGCGCCGGCAACTTTCGATTCGACGCCGCTGTAATGGCCTCCTTTAGGGTACGTTGTGCTTCGTCGCATTCCCGCTTTCTCTCGAACGGGGTCCGACTGGCGAGACTCCACCGGTTAGATCCAACTGGCTCCTCTACCCACAGCACCCACGCGCACTCGGCGGAAGTGGCGAGGGCGAGGAGGCCCAACGTGGCGGGGAGGATACGAGGCCAGCGCGCGATCATCAGACCACCCGTTTGACTAACGCGCCCTCCCAGGTGTGAAGGAAGGTCTTGTTCTCTTTCAGCGCCTTGGCCTCGTCCTGGTAGTTCCCCGCGTATTCTGGGCTCACCAGTGCATCGAGTTTCTTCCGCGCGGCGGCAATCGCCTTTGCCAGGGTCACACCGTGGAGCAGATTAGAGCCGGTCACCACCATGACGACCCCTAAGGCGAAGTGTTGATCTTTCGCCCATATGTAAGCCTCCGCAGCCTTGACTGCATCCATGCCGCCAGCGTACGGTTCAGGAAACTCCGCCGAGTCCTCAAAGTAATGAACATTCCCGCTCCACCGCTCAGTCCGCATCAGCTGCCTCCCCTTCGGGCGTGATGGTCTTTCATCCGCGAATCTACCACCGAAACTGAACGTGGGGGAACCGGCCTAGCCCCTACTGCTGCTATGATCTTGGGCAATCCCGCGCCCCCACAACGAGCGCCAAGCCCTTGAGCAAGAGCGTGCCGAGCTGCCAGGCCAGATCGCGGCCAGTCGGCAGAAGCTAGAGAACGTTCCCTACCTGAGCCGGGCACGACGCGAGCGGCTGGAGTGGCAGATCAGGAACTTGGAGAAGCGGCTGGCGGAGCTGGAGTTACGGTTGGCCATCATCGCGAAAGGCTCAAAGTCCTATGCCCCCAGTCCGAGACCGAACGAAGTATGGCAATGTGGGGGCTTCACTACGTCGTAGAGTTGTGGTGGTAGCCCTAGGCGCCCCTTGCCCGCCGCCACTCTTGACAGCAATCGTCAGCCACTCCGCGGAATTCTGGCAAGACCGAGGCCCCCGAGACTCTGCCTCCAATTCGCCCCACCCAATGGCTTGCAGCGTTTGCATGTAAACGCTCTGAAAATGGCCGCCGTCACACTGGGCAGAGCCAGACATCAGAGGCTCGGACTCATACCTACGTAGGTCCGAAAGGAGACGAACGATGAAGAGGCTGACAGGCTGGACCGTGGCTGCCGCGTGCACGATTGCGACCGTGGCCGGGCTTTCCGTGTCGCCCGCGAGCGCCCAGGACGTGCGGAACGACAGACAGGACCTGCGCCAGGACCGCCAGGACGTCCGGCAGGACACTCGCGACATCCGCGGCGACCGGCAGGACATTCGGCAGGACACCCGCGACATCCGCGGCGACCGCCGGGACATCCGGCAGGACACCCGTGACATCCGCGGCGACAAGCGAGACATCGCCAAGGACACACAGGACATCCGGCAGGACCGCGGCGCGCTTCAGGGCGCGCGCCAGCAGCTACGCGACGCCAACAAGTCGGGCGACCCCAACACCATCAAGGCCGCGCGTGAGAACCTCCAGAAGACGCGGACCGACCTGCGCGGTGACCTCAAAGACCGCCGGGGCGACGTCCGCGATCTGCACAAGGATCGACAGGATCGGCGCGCAGACGTGAAGGACGTCAGGCACGACAAGCAGGATCGGCGTGCAGACGTCAAAGACCTTCACCAGGACAAGCAGGATCGGCGCGCGGATGAGCGCGACGTGCGCCAGGACCGGCGCGACCTACACCAGGACGTGAGCGCTCGCCGTACGAAATAGCCGTAGGCGGCCGCGTGGGGGGGAGGGGCCCATGGCCCTCCCCCCTGCGCCCTGACACTCCGCAGGACCTCCGCTAACTTCATCCCGGCAGCGGCGTGCCGCCCTCGCCTCCTCAGAGGTCAATTCTCGAGGGCGCCAGCACTAATTCTGTGGATCACTGCTTCAACGGTGAGGACCCCGTGTCTCGATGCAAACGTCGGGATCGAACAACGCGCTCTTCTGAGATGACCTCGTCTGACAGGTTGGGTGTGAGCCAGTTCGGTCCTGCCCGGAGGCCGCGTGGTGCCCCGGTGGACGGCTCCCACCCTCTGCGTCGACGCTGCGGTGATCCTGCCAGAGCCATTCTGCGCCCGCGCAGGATCCAGAAGCGGCCATGCCGCGCCCGCTAGACGTGGAGCGGCCCGTAGCGGTCTACTGGAGGCAGGAAGCGTCAAGGGTCCTACACGAGCCGACGACGCACGGAGGTGACGATGGCGACTACCTTCAGGCGATCAGGATCCAGGCGACCGTCGAGACGGCCCCGATGCTGTTGACCGAGGAGCAGCTCGCCGCAGCGCTCCAAGAACTCCGCGACAGGCTGACGCGCCTCGAGCTTGTCATCGTCGGCATGGAAGCCAAAGAAGAGGCACCGGTCGAGCTCCCAGACTCGCTCGAATACCGGGACTGAGGCTCCCCATCCTGAGATCGCGCCGCCGCCGCGCCGCCCTCAAACGAGTTTGTCTAGGCTCTGGGGAGCTGGAACTGGTAGCGCCACTGAGGGCACCCCTAAATGAGGTGCCGCAATTGCCCCAAGGGACCTGGGGCGAAATGTGGAGGGACTGAAAC
>WNFE01007962.1_pt1 | contig 13067 bp, 10 predicted proteins | sample 5400451 | NCBI WGS metagenome assembly WNFE01 (sample SAMN13153344, study PRJNA577476) | soil metagenome | isolation source: 200 cm saprolite under Douglas fir tree site 2 hole 2 | place: USA:California | collected 2015-04-18 | reverse complement strand
GAAGCCTCGCTTTCTACCAGGTGGCGAGCACAGGGAGCATTTATCCTCCCAGGAGGAGAAAGGCAGCTCCCTGTAACTCCCTCCATTCCCAAATTGTATGTTTTTGGTACTGTAAGCATACGATATGATTGTTTGCTACTAATGAAAAAGCGCACGAGGAGCTATGTCTGTGCAACTATCTGATCATTCTCTCACACAAAAACAGGCTATTCCTGGATTGTAGGCTTATCCCGACAGTACTTCACGCAGCGAATTGAAGCCAAGCGTATTCCTAGGCTGGAGTAAAGAAGGTGCCAACCGCGAGGATCAGGTAGAAGGCACAGAGCAGCAGTCCTTCGAGCCATGTGGATTCGCCGTCCAGGCTAATGAGCGCGTAGAGGCCGGCCACCAGACCGAACAGCGCCACTTCGAGCAGAGAGAAGTTGAGGTCGAGCGGCACGCTGACAAGAGGACCTGCGAGTACTAGGAGGGGCGCGGCGAGCAGTGCGATCTGGATCGACGAGCCAGCGGTAATGGCCATCGAGATCTCCATGTGATTGCGGGCAGCCGAGGTGATGGCAGAGAAGTGCTCAGCAGCGTTGCCCACGATCGGTAGGATGATGAGGCCGACAAAGAACGGACTCAGCCCGATCTGGTGTGTCAGCGGCTCGATGGTGCTCACCAGCACCTCGCTCACGACAGCGGTGACTGCCGTGACACCGGCCAGGACGGCGATCGGGAGCCAGAGGGTGGTCTTCCACCAGGTGGCGACGATCGCAAACGACCCGGCTACCGCTGGCCACCGCTGTGGGGCGACTTCCACTACACGTGTTGATGCATAGGCAGGGCCACGGTTTACATCCCCCTCGCTCCCCGCGGTGGGTGCCGGGATGGACGGGATATCCTTGTGGGACGCTCGCAGGCCAAAAACCGAGTAGGCGATGTAAGCTGCGTAACACACCAGCAGAATGAGCGCGATCCCGATGCTGAGCTGGTGCAACTCGTTGCCACGCACCACGGCGGCTCCTGGGCGCGTGCTCTCGCCAACCGTCGCCAGCAGCGAGGGAATGGCCATGCCGATCACCACCAGAGCAAGCATCGCCGCGTACTGCCCCGCCGCGCGGCGATCAAACTCCTGCCGCCGGTAGCGCCACCCGCCTACCAGCATGGCCGAACCCAGCACGAGCAGGACATTCCCGATGATGGAGCCAGCGAGCGATGCCCGTACTACCTCGGGCAGGCCTGCTGCCAGCGCGGTCAGGCCGATGATGATCTCCGCCGCATTGCCGAAGGTCGCGTTGAGCAGACCGCCGATGCGATGCCCGAAGCGCTCCGCCAGTGTCTCGGTCGCCAGGCCGATCAACCCGGCGAGCGGGACGAGTCCCAGCGACGCAAGCACAAATGAAGTAAGGGGAGGCGCATGCAGCGCCTCGGCAAGGACTGCCGCTGGAGCCGCGAGTAAGAGCAGATACAGCCAACGATTCATGGTCGTTCGGTCTCCAATCTCCACCACCTGGGTGCTGCAAGATGGTCTGGTCTATTCATGACATGTCAGTTCGCCTCTCGCAGAAATCCGAGCACCTCACGGTGGAAGAGGTCGGGTGCCCAGCGGGTGTGGTCAGAGGCAGTTCCGTGTACCAGGATCAGGGGCGGACCAGAGCCACTGCGCTGAAAAGCGATAGCTGTGCCGTCTTTGGATATGACCTTGTCCATAGATCCTCCTTACTATTTCTAAGCAATGGCTGAGTTGGCTCTGCTAATCTACTGAACACAACCATATCATACCAATGTGAATCAACACTATGAAAGAGCTGAGATGAAACTGAGAAAGCGAGATGTATGCACTTTGCGATGAAACACGCTGAGATCAAAGGCGAGCCGCACCAGCACACACGTACAATCCAATCCCGACGAGATACATCCTGGGAACAGACACATTCTCCTTTCGTGAGAGGCAGTGAGGAAACAGGCACTGCCTCTCAGACCATTGTCTCTTCATCCATGCTGCCGTGCTTGGCGAGCGGCAACGTAAACCAGAAGGTTGAGCCTTCTCAGCCCTGTCTCAGATAATCCACAGCATTGTCTCACCTCAAGATGCTATGCTCGTATTGGAGGGATGTGGTGAGTCTACCTGTACGCTGGCATCTCCCCACCGTTCCCAGATATATAACCAGGTGGGCGTAATCAATAGCTAGAAGAATAATGAAAGAGCATTACGGAGGCTCGTTACCATGCTTTATCTTCAGATGAATAACAAGACGAAAAGGCACTATCACACTACCCAGGAACCAATTCTGTTGAGGAAGGAGGGAACAGATGCAGCATGAACTTCCGATTCTGATCAATATCACTGTGGCACTCCTGGCGGCTTTCATGGGTGGGCTTCTCGCTCGCCGCCTGAAGCTGCCGCCCATGGTGGGGTATATGCTGGCCGGTGTCGCTATCGGTCCTTTCACCCCTGGCTTCAGCGGTGATCTCTTCACCATCCAGCAGCTCGCTGAACTTGGCGTGATTTTTCTCTTGTTTGATGTCGGCCTGCATTTCTCGCTGCGTGACCTGTGGGCAGTTCGCGATACCGTTATTTCCGGGGCACTCATCCAGACGATCCTGATTACCGGACTCGGCCTGCTGCTGGCTCACCTGTGGGGATGGTCGCTCGCAGCCGGCATCCTGCTTGGATTGGCTCTCCCCATTGCTAGTACCGTGGTCATGATCCGCAGTTTGATGGATCAGGGGCTGCTGAGTACCTCGCATGGGCAGGTGGCTATCGGCTGGCTGGTGCTGGAGGATTTGGTTGCAGTCCTCATTCTTGTGCTGCTCCCAGCGCTCTCTACGCATACGCAGGAGCCGCTCTGGCAAACGGCTGGGCTGGCCCTGCTGAAAACCGGGGCGTTTGCCGTGCTCATGTTAGTTGCCGGAATGCGGGTCATTCCCTGGTTCCTGCTGCGCATGGCGCACATGCGTTCTCGGGAGCTCTTCATTGTCGCGATTGTCGTGATTACGGTAGGGACAGCGATTGGCGCCTCGTCTGTCTTCGGGGTTTCCCTGGCGCTCGGTGCCTTCCTGGCAGGAGTCGTGGTAAGCGAATCGGCACTCAGCCACCAGGTGGGGGCTGAGATGGTCCCGTTCCGGGAAACGTTTGCCGTCCTGTTCTTCGTGTCGGTGGGAATGTTGGTCAATCCCTTGTATGTGCTCTCTCATGCGGGAGAGGTACTCTTGCTCGTCATGGTCATCGTCCTGGGCAAATTTGTGCTGACGGTCCTGCAAGGGATGCTCTTTCCGCGACCGGCGCGCACTGCGCTGATCCTTGCTGCCGGGCGCAGTCAGATTGGGGAATTCTCCTTCATACTTGGCACGGCTGGTATCGCATTGGGATTGTTCAAGGAGGAGCAGTATTCGCTGCTGCTGGCTGGTGCGCTGCTCTCTATTACCCTCAATCCGTTCCTGTTCCGGGCGCTCCCCTGGATCGAAGCGCACCTGCGGAAGGTTCCCACCTTCTGGTCTCTCCTGGATCGGCATGGCCCTGTTCAAGCTCCCATAGCGGAGTCATTGCGAGATCATGTCGTTGTCATCGGCTGCGGACGAGTGGGGCAGCATCTGGTGAATGTCCTCGGCCACCTCGGTATCCCACGCCTGGTGGTCGAACAAGATATTGGGCGCGTCACAGAACTGGAACGTCAGGGAGTTCCTACTCTCTATGGAGACGCCGCAAATTCAGATATCCTTTCACGTGTCCACCTGAAGCAGGCTCGTGCGGTGGTAGTGACACTGCCGGATGAAGCTGCGGCATCCATTGTGGTGGCAACAGTCCGCGCAGAAGTTCCGCACGCACCCATCATTGTGCGAGCTGCTACCCAGGAGGGCGTACACCGGCTCTTTGCGTTAGACGCTCAGCATGTCATTTATCCTGAACTGGAAGGCGGACTGGAGATGATGCGGGAGACGTTGGATCGCCTGGGCTACCTCGAAAGCGATGTCCAGGCGTACACCGATGCCGTCCGGAGCAGTCACTACGATCTCTCCATCTCCTCGGATACCGAGCAACGTGCCCTGGAGCAGATGCTGGGTGAAGAAAGGCAGGACGAGCCGGCCACCTCTCACTGATCCCGAAGATGGAACTGACTCCGGCTTCGATGAGTACGAGAGCTATATGCAAAATGGACCAATGCACTTTCAGGCAAGAGGAAGCCAGACACTGAAGGTGCTGCCTTTGCCGGGTATGCACTCGGCGGTGATGCGACCACCAAGCCGCTCCACTAAGGTTTGCGCGATAGAGAGGCCTAATCCTGTGCCCTGGCGTGAGCGTGCGCGGTCGGCACGGTAGAAGCGCTCGAAGATGTGCGGCAGATCAGCAGGCTCGATGCCGATGCCCGTATCACGCACACGCAGCACGGCCTGTCCCTTGGCTCGCTCCAGCGACACAATGACACGGCTCGCACCTTCCTCGTCGCGAATCGGTGTGTACTTGACGGCGTTGTCAAGCAAGATCAATGTGACCCGGCGCAGGCTCTCTTCATCTCCGCGCACGCGCACTGGCTCAATGTGGCCGACCTCGAGCCGCAACTTCGATCCTTCGATGCCCAATCGCCTGCGTAGTTGGCGCACCAGTTGGAGCACAGCGCGGTCAAGTTCGACTGGTGGAGCGCTTCGTGGGCTCTCCTCTGCTGCTGTCTCCACCGCTTGTGCTCCGAGCAGTGTATCTAAGCTGGCATCTGCACGTGCCAGGAGCAAGAGCTCCTCCACCAGTTCCGCGAGTCGTAACGTCTCCCCATGTGCATCGGCAAGCATGGTGCCGCGCTCCCCTGGTGGCAGTTCATTGAGATGGCGCTGCAAGAAGGCAAGGTTGCCCTGGATGGTGGTGAGAGGCGCGCGCAGTTCGTGTGAGGCGTCGGCGACGAAGCGGCGCTGCGCTTGTGTAGCGCTTTCCAAAGACGCGAGCATCTCATTGAACCAGCTCGCGATCAGGGTTCCCGCCAGCGTGGCGACTCCAGAGATCAGCAGGAGCGATCGTAACAACAGCGTGGTTGCATCGACATCAGAGAGCGACTTCGCGACGAGCAGCACGCCGATCACCGGGCCATTTCCCATTGGCAGGCCATTGGTATTCCCGCTCACTCCATGCACTGGCGCTCGGATGGGTAACGCTTCCACTCGCACGTGCTGACCATCCACCACCGTATCATACAGAACAGGCGGTTGGCCAGTGAGCACGATACGGGTCGTATCTTTGCTGAGTGGAATACGCGTGTCACTCGTAGAAAGGTAGCGTACCCGGCCCTGCGCATCCAGGACCTCGACCACGACGCCTGGGTCGCGGTATGCATCGACTCGCATCGTCAGTTGTCCTGGCCAGTATGGTGGAGCAGCAGATAGACCATCCAGCACATCCAGCATGGCGACGCGCGCCTCGGTCCGTACCGCGCTATTCACGCTCGAATCAATGGCATCGGTCGTCAAGAGCAGGAAAAGGAGCGCAAAGCAACCCAGTGCAACGGCGATAAGTGAGCCGTACCAGAGGATCAGCCGCAGCCGCAGCGAACGGGGGAGAGCCCGCTTTGGCTGCGATGCCTGACGTGTATGCATGACCACTTTCATTTCGATGCTCGCTGTTGATATACAGGACCACTGGTGTGTTTCACTCTGTATGGGAGTATAGCATATTGATTTGTATTCCCCTGGAGGCATCCAGGGATTTTTCGATGTAGATTGATCTCTCCTGACTCCTGCCAGGTGAGACATACGTAGCATATCGCACCGGGATGAATTGAGCCTGTGCAGTAACTGAGATAGAACTGAGAAAAGGTGAGCACTCAAATTACTCGCTTTTGCATGTTTCCAGGTTTTGAGTTCCAGAGGTCTGGATCAAACCTTCTCAGTTCCATCTCAGCCCATCCACAGCGCCAACTCACACAGATACACTATGCTCCTCTTGATGCGAAGATAATCATCCAATTGCACAACAATATTAGGAGTAAGTAAGCATGAGCGACACGCTAAAACAAGTGGAACCAACACAAGCGCGAGCAATACAAGCGTCCCTTTTGAAAGAAGTATCGCACGTTCCAGCTAGGGTTCCGGGAACTGATGGAATGCCAAGGGTCGTAATTACAGGGGATATTCGCCTGCGAGTAACCGAGTCGTATGCCGCGCTCAGGCCGGTGAAGGGGCACTACCGCATCGAAACGGAAGGGATGCAGGAACCCTTGCATGTCATCTGGATGATCGAGGGAAATGTGCTCAACCATACAGTGCATTCCATCGATGTCGAATTTGACGTGCGAGGAACACCGGCAGGAGAAACACTCACGCGGGTGTTGACCGCACAAGTGACGGAGAGAAACGGGCAAGGTTGCATCTTTCACAGTAGTGTCTTCGTCCAAATTCTCGTGGTGAGCGATGATCTTCCCTATGAGAGATCCGGTGCTCGATAAGACCTCACGGTAGAACTGCGCTTCTAGCTCTGCGCCGGGCTTCGCAGCGCTCTTGCCGAATACGTTTCCTCATCCGCTGCCCAAAGAAGCGCCAGGCGAGGAACAGCAGCACGAGGACGCCTAGGAATACCCAGCCTGCTCTCTCGATCAGCATCTGCAGGCGGTCAACTTCTGCAGCCAGAAGATATCCGAGCAAGCAGAAGGCCGTGTTCCAGAAGGAAGCGGCCACCAGTTCATACACCAAGAAGCGCCGGTAGTCCATCCTGGTCATACCGGCACTCAGTGCCACAAACGAACATAAGTGCCCGATCAGGTGCGAAATGAGAATCGCCTTCCCCCCATATTTTGCGATCAGTATACGCGCCAGGCGCAGCCGCCCGGCCAGCCGTATGCGGCGACCCAGCCTGCTTGTGCTCCACCCAGTGGCAACACGGGCCAGGACGAACCGCCCAAGGAGGTAGTCGATGTGATAGCCAAGGATCGTTCCAAGTGAGGCAAGGAAGATCACCCAACCCAAGTTGAGGGTACCGAGACGGGCATACACGGCTCCCAATAATGCTAACGAGTTTCCAGGAAGGAGCAAACCGAGGAGTGCGGTATTCTCACCCAGAGTGCCCAGGAACACGGTCAGATATCCATATTGATTGTAGAATTCACTGAGTAGCTTGATCCATTCGTTTAGTGATAGAGCTGGCATACTGCATTCCCATGTCTTCTGCGCTCATGAACCAGATAGTTCCTGAAAGCATCACTCGTTTCCTTTTGTTCTCACTCTATTCTCATGAAGGTCCGCAGCAACTTGTTCGGCACGTTCAACCCGCAGGCGGGCAATCCGTAAATGGTCCATTGCTTCTACTTGGAGCCGGTACCCATCTATGTAGACAGTGTCGCCAACCTTGGGAATGCGGCTAAGCTCACCCAACACGTAGCCTGCGATCGTCGCATAGTAGATATCACCAAAGCTCACTCCAAACTTCTCAGCGAAGGCACCAATCGACATAAGACCATCCACTGAATAGGACCCATCTGCCTGTAACTCCACCTCAGAGCGCACACCTTCCTCCAGCGTATCGAACTCGTCTTGCACCTCTCCGACAATTTCTTCCATGATGTCTTCCAGGGTGACGATACCAGCCGTCTCACCGTATTCGCCAATGACCACGGTGAGGTGTGCTTTTTTGTTTTGCATCAGAGCCATGAGTTTGGTGATCGATGCCGTCTTTGGCACGTTCAAGACCGGTCGAAGTATGCTCTGGACAGTAAATGGTTCGTCGGACCTCCTCTTGCTAACTAAAGCAAACACATCTTTGATGTGGACCACGCCAATAATGTTGTCCAGTGTTCCCTCATACACAGGAAAGCGGGTATAGCGCTCCTCGGCAGCTTTCTCCAGGAATTGCTCGAATGTGATGTCCTTGGACACGCCTATAATCTCGGTACGCGGCACCATCACCTGCTGGGCGGTCTTATCGCCAAAGTCAAAGACACGCCGCAAGAGTACCTCCTCCTCATTATCCAGGAGACCAGCCTTGTGGCTCTGCGCGACCAGCATCTCCAATTCTTTGACCGTGTGGACCGAGGCATACTCGCTGGTAGCTTGCATGCCTAATGCGCGCACGACCAGGTTGCCAAACCCATTCATAAGTACAATGAATGGGCGAAAGAGACGCGCAAACAGGTACAGGGGACGAGCAACGAAGAGCGCCGTTCCCTCGCTGCGCTGTAAGGCAATCGATTTGGGAACCAGTTCTCCAAGGACGATATGGAACATCATAATCAGGAAGAAACTGATGGCTACAGCGGCACTATGGGCAAGCTCTATTGCGGTTGCGTCCCAAGCGAAGGCGAACAGCGGCTCGATGAGGTGTGCCAGGGAAGGCTCGCCGATCCAGCCCAATGCCAGACTGGCCAGGGTAATACCAAGTTGCGTAGCAGCAATGTAGCTATCCAGGTGCTTAAGTTCATCCTGCACCACTTTCGCAACGCTTTTGCCTTCGGCTGCAAGCTCATCTATGCGCGTTTGACGCACCTTCACCAATCCAAACTCTGCTGCGACGAAGAAGCCATTGGTAGCCACCAGCGCACATACCGCCAGCACCCCTACGAGGGAGCCTGCATCCAATTGATATATTCCCTTCAAAATATGTGGGCAGGAGTACTCATGCAGTCCTACCGCAAACATGTAACGAACACCTTGCTCTACTGTGGAATCTCAACCACATGTAGAGACCCACTATCTCTTCTATGGAAGGAGGGAATAGAGCCTCTACGCAACTACCCTTCCCCTTTCCTGGTCATAGCATATCGCACTGGTATGAACTCACACTGTGAGGTAGCTGAGATGAGTCTGAGAATGTATCATAGTTTATTGTGTGCTTGTTCGACTCATCCTCAGTTCACAGCCCGGTCTCAGCCAATCTACAGCATCATCTCATTTGAAGCGGGTATGCTCGTAGTGGGAGGATGCGGAGGGTTCTGCTCTACGATTATCCCTTCCTCTACCCCTCCCTCGCGCATGAATGACGGATGACTCTAGTATCATAGAAACTCGTCTGTCAGATTGGCCAGAAAGGACGGAGTGCCTATGAGCACCCTCTATACAACGAAAGAATCATCAGCAGACTGGGAGCCAGAATCCGAAGATGCTGGTGATGCCAGGTTGAAGGCCTCTCGTGAATCGAATACGCTCGATAAGGGCTTAGATTTCTTGGTTGCTGATCGAGAGGATAGGGAGGTCGATCTCGTGCAGGTGTATCTGCGGGAGATTCGTCGTATTCCCCTGCTCTCTGCTGAGCAAGAACTCGACCTGGTACAGCGCATACAGCGTGGAAAGCTCGAGCGTCTCAAGGCAGGAGCCCATGTCAATCATCACATTATTACGGCCGCTGAGGAGGCTCGGTGTGCTCTCATCGAGGCCAACTTGCGGCTCGTTGTCAACGTTGCAAAAAAGTATAGCGGTCTCGGTGTGAACTTACTGGATCTGATTCAGGAGGGGAACATTGGCCTCATACGTGCTGTCGAGAAATTTGATGTGACCAGGGGCTACAAGTTTAGTACCTATGCGATCTGGTGGATTCGCCAGGCCATTACTCGTGCCATTGCCGATCAGGTACGAGTGATTCGTCTTCCTGTATATATGATCGAGAAGATCAATCGTCTCTTTCGTATCAACAGTCGTCTGCTACAGGAGTTAGGGCGCGAACCAACGCTCGAAGAGGTTGGCAAAGAGTTGGCGCTACCCTCAGAGCAGCTGCAGGAAATCATCATGTACAGCCAGGAGCTGAAAAGCCTGGAAATGCCAGTGAGTGAGGAAGAAGATCACCATCTTGGGGACTTTATCGAAGATCAGGCGGAGCAAGATCCTGCTGATCGTGTCTGTCACGAGATGCTCAGGGAGGAAGTGGAGAAGGCTCTTAAGAGCTTGACAGTACAAGAGTATAGGGTACTTCATTTGCGCTACGGTCTGGATGATGACTGTCATCGTACATTGCGAGAGGTAGGTGAAGTGTTAGGGGTGACACGTGAGCGTATCCGCCGAATCGAGTTGAGGGCTTTGCAGAAACTACATGCTACGAGCCGCGATTGGAAACTGAAGGAGTACCTGTACTAGCGATCATCGCTACCGTCGAATAGGCGGAGCAGGCTCAGGCAGAGATTCAGGATCCAGAATCACTACCAGTCGCTGCCACCACCAAAATCACCTCCCCCAAAGTCGGGACCTTCACCACCGAAACCACCGAAGTCGACAGGGACGCGCACAGGGCCCTACTCCTTGAAGACATAGCCCACACCGCGAACAGTATGGATGAGCCGTGGCTCACCCTCCGCCTCCAGCTTGGTACGCAAGTAGCCGACATAGACTTCCAGGACATTGGAGGAGCCTTCGAAATCCAGCCCCCAGACACGATCCAGGATGATCTCACGGGTGAGTACCTGGCGCGGACGACGCATGAGGAGCGCGAGCAACTCATACTCGGTGGGGGAGAGTTCAATCTCACGCGTGCCACGATGGGCTACACGGGTACCAGTATCCAGCTCAACATCGGCATAGCGCAAGACCTCGTGCTGCTCCTCCTGGTTTCGCCGCAGCAGGGCCTTGACACGTGCCACCAGTTCTTCAGGGGCAAATGGCTTTACCAAATAGTCGTCCGCTCCTGTCTCGAGTCCTTTCACCCGGTCAGCGACCGCATCACGCGCCGTGAGCATAAGTATCGGCACGTTGTCGCCTGCCGCACGCAGCCGCTGCGCCACCTCCAGCCCGTCCAGCCCTGGCAACATGATATCGAGCACGATCAGATCGGGGGGATGCTCCAGTGAACGATTGAGGGCCTCGCTGCCGCTAGCCGCGATAGTGACACTATACCCTTCATAGGCGAGGATACGTCGCAACAGGTCTGTGATGCGTGGGTCGTCATCTACAATCAAAATGTGTGCTTTCATCGGCCTTCCTCCAATTTCTATGACTACGGGGTCGCCTCCAGGAGGATCAAAAAAAGCCTGTGAGTCCCTCATCTCCTTGTGGAGGCCCCTGTTGTGTTACATATTCATGTCTCCTTTATGCTATGGAAAGTATAACATGCCGATATGAAGCGATCCTAAGACGAGGCTGAGACCAGGCTGAGAGTTCAGTTCATCTCATACATACACGGTCTGCTCGTGCTCCAAGGAGAAGGATCAGCAAACTTTCTGCTCTTCTGCAGAGAGTTGGTAGCGGATCAAGCGGGCATAATATCTGTTCTGCTTTACTAACTCCTTGTGTGACCCGCTCTCCACGATGCGTCCCTGTTCAAGGACGAGGATCCTATCTGCGTTGCGAATCGTGCTCAGCCGATGGGCTATCACGATTTGGGTACACCCCAATGCGTCGAGATTGCGCTCCACTACTCGCTCGGTGATGACATCGAGAGAACTGGTGGCCTCATCGAGCAAGAGAATAACAGGCGCATGCACCAGGGCACGAGCCAGCGCCAGGCGCTGGCGTTGTCCGCCGGAGAGGGTGGATCCTTGTTCCGAGACCATGGTTTCGTATCCCATTGGCATCTGCATGATTTCGTCGTGTAGCCCTGCTATCTTGGCCGCCTCGATAACCTGCGCCAGACTCAACTCAGGATTGTAGAAGGTGATATTTTGCCGAATTGACCCATTGAAGACATACACATCTTGTAAGACGACTCCGCATTGGGCCCGCACCTGCTGATAGTTCAACCTGTGCAACGGGATATCATCATAGCAGATCTCCCCTTCTGTCGGCTGGCAGAGACCCAGCAACAGTTTGCCCAGCGTACTCTTGCCTGATCCGGTTCGCCCAACCAGCGCCACTTTCTGTCCCGCTTCGATCTGCACTGTGATATCTTGTAGCACTTTCTGCCCTTGCGGCTCATACTGAAAGCTGACCTGGTCAAGCCGGATGCGCCCGCTGAGTCGCGGGGGAGCGTGAACCTGCTGCACCTCTTGCTCTGGGGCAGCCTCCAGCACATCAACGAGTCGTTGCAGATGAGCGCGAATCATCTGCAGCTCCTGCCCACTGGTGACCAGGGACTCAAGCGGAGTAAGGATGACACTGGAAAGCGCGACGAGGGCGAGCATGGTGCCGACCTGCATGGTCCCTTGCAGCACCTGGATGGCACCCATCCAGAGCAAGCCCAGCGACGACACTTCGTTCAAGCTGCTCATGATCGTGTTGATGCTCGCAGACAGATAATTCTGACGCGTCGATTGGTTGACCTGGTCAGAGAACAGATTGGACCACTGCTCGAACGCCTGTTGTTCGGCCCCCGCTGCCTTGACCGTGGCCATCCCGGTCAGCAGTTCCGCCAGGTAGCCCTGCATTTTGCCTTGCGCCTCCAATTCACGACGGGCGCGTGCCTGCAAGGCCCCGGAGGACAAGAGCAGGACGAGGACCTGCAACGCCCCGATGGCCAGCACCAGCAGTCCGAAGGGCAAGGACTGCACCAGCAACAGTGCCAGGTAGGTGACGATCAAACCGCTATCGAGGATGGCCGCAACCAGGTGCGTTCCCACTAAATCTCGGATGGCCGTGTTGCTAGAGACGCGGGCAAGCAGATCGCCGTTGGAGCGCTGCTCAAAGAAACGCGCTGGCAAGAGCAGCAGATGCTCGACAAAGGCGGGCATCAGATGGGTATCCAACCGCGCCTGCAGATAGACCAGCAGCGATGCACGCAGTTGCAGGGTCACGAATTCAGCCAGGAGCAGGATGAGCAGCCCTATGCCTAACCAGCCCAAAATATTCGTAATATTCAGCGGTATAATCTGGTCGACGATCACCTCGGTGAGCACAGGCACTGCCAGGCCAAAGACCTGCAAGAGCAAGCTGGCCCCGATGATCTGCAGCAGCATGATTGGCATCCGTTTCAGGTACGTGATCACATAGGAGGACAGCGTGCGCGAGGCCGTAGGGAGCCGAGGCACGAACTGTTCACCTGGTTCGAGCATAATCACCACGCCCGTGAAGCCTGCATCGAACTCCTGGGCGGTCATCCGTCTGCGTCCTGACGCCGGGTCAACGACCCCAACGGAGCGTTCAGACCAGTCTTCGACGATCAGGAAATGATTGAAAGCCCAGTGGACGATGGCTGGCAGACGAACATCGCGTAAATCTGGCTCCTGCAGAGCAATAGCGCGAACGCGCAAGCCATA
>WNFE01002729.1_pt1 | contig 13069 bp, 13 predicted proteins | sample 5400451 | NCBI WGS metagenome assembly WNFE01 (sample SAMN13153344, study PRJNA577476) | soil metagenome | isolation source: 200 cm saprolite under Douglas fir tree site 2 hole 2 | place: USA:California | collected 2015-04-18 | reverse complement strand
TGTTTAGTAATATCAACAGATGGAGGTTTTTTGCGCACTGGCTTCGCCGTGTTGGCCGGCGTCGTGGATATCGGCGTTGATGCGAGCTCCGTCCCAGGCAAAGCGAGTGAAGTCGGCTCGGCTATAATTTCAGGGCCTGCCTGCTTCTGAACGAGTGCGATTGGCGATGCAGATGTGGTTAAGAGCCGATTCATTGCCGTGACCAGTCTTTCAGCATGATGGTGAAAATCGATTCCAACATCGAGGCTCAGCGCATTTCGGAACGCCAGTTCTTCAATGTCTTTTGGGAGTTCTTCTGGTCGTGGCATCTGTGCGTTACTTACGAGAATCGGAATAACAGGAAGTTTGCGCTCCAGGGCATAAGCGATCTCGAGGCGAACAAAATCAGCTGGATTGTCGATTCTGCGCGAAGTGTCAGGCTGTTCTCCAAGCCAATGCGGGCCGATTATCGCGATCACAAGTTTTGATCGCTCAATCATCTGCTTTATGTGCTGGCGAAAATCCGCTCCGGGCGGAATGGAGTCGAAATCCATGAAGACATTGCCTCTACCGAATTCCGCCTGAAGTCGGTCGTAAAGCCGTCCGGCAATGGAAATGGAATCTTCTCGGCGATACGAGATGGCGATCATGGGATCAGCTTCAGCCATTCCGGTATGGTAAGAATTACCGGCGGCAGTGTAAAGAATCGAAGAGCCCGCCGCTGGAGGGTTTCACTAAACAACGTTAATTGGATCACCGATCCATCTATTATTATTGAACCGTTGCGCATTTTGCCGCCTAATACACTGGATTTCACCATAGTTTCCTAACCTGGCGATCCTCGGGTTTTCGCCTTCGATTTTCTACCGGAACCGCAGCGCGATCGCTGCTTACGAGTGCGATTTAGATTGGTGGGAATTCGTTTTGCCGCAGTGCCTGGACGCGATGTAAGATTTCGAGGTGACACAGGAGACATCCGGGCGAGGGGAGGCGGACGCTGCCAATATTGACAAGGTCCTTCGCTCGATCAGTTCAGCTTCACTCGGTGAATTGATGTCGATCTGGCGCGCGCGCGCGCACGAGGAGGGATCTGGTTCTCCCGCTGTCTTTCGTTGTCTGGGCGAACGGGTTCTTGCACAAGGGGAGCCGCTTCTCGCTTACGACGTTGTCAGCGCAGGCTTAGGGATTTGGCCGAAAGACGTGCGGTTGCGCCAGCTCCAGGGTCTCGCATTGTCGCGCAGCGGAGCGACCGACCGCGCCAATGCCGTTCTGGAAAATTTGCGTCGCGAGGAGGAGACCGGTGAAGAAACGCTCGGCATGCTTGGCCGCACTTACAAAGATTTGGCCGCAACCGCTGCGACGAGGAAGCAGCGCAACGAGTTTTTGAAACGCGCCGCAGAAACTTACACGCAGGCTTACGAAGCGACCGGTGGTTATTGGACGGGAATCAACGCCGCCACCATGAATCTGCTCATTGGCGAGACCGAGCGAGCACAGGAACTCGCGCGGAAAGTGCGCGATGTATGTTTGGAAGAGATTGCGGATCCGAGTGGAGATCAGTACTGGGAACTTGCCGCGCTCGGCGAAGCATCATTGATTCTGCGCGACCGATCGCAAGCGGGGGAATGGTATGCGCGCGCGGCCGAAACGGGCAAAAATCGCTTTGGAGATTTGCATTCGAGCCGACGTAACGCCCGACTGATCCTCCAGCATTGGAATGAAGATCAAGCCTGGATCGAAGAGTACCTGTGCATTCCTTGCGTTATTGTTTTTGTCGGCCACATGATTGATCGGCCCGATCGTACGACCCCGAGATTCCCAAGTGAGTTCGAATCAGCGGTCGCAAAAGAAATTCAGCGCAAGATCGACGTGTTGAAACCGGGCTTTGGTTTCGCGTCAGCGGCTTGTGGTTCGGACATCCTTTTTCTCGAAGCAATGCTCGACGCCGACGCGGAAGTTTCTGTCGTGCTGCCTTACAATGAAGAAGACTTTGTCCGCGACAGTGTCGATTTTATTCCAAACTCAAAGTGGCGTGCGCGTTTCGAACGCGTGCTCACGCGATCCGCGCGCGTCATCACGGCATCCACGCAAAGGATCGGGATCGGCGGCATTTCCTACGAGTTCTGTAGCCAATTGTTATTGGGACTTGCGGCCATTCGTTGCCGGCAACTCGACAGCACATTGATACCCCTGGCCATTTGGAACGAAAAACCGGGCGATGGCCCCGGTGGCGCGGCCAGTGTCGTCGAAAATTGGAGAAAACTCGGTTACAAACCGGAGATTATTAATCTGGAGAAGATTTGTAGGAGAAGCAGTCCGCTCCCACCGGGGCGACAGCGCCGTCCCCTACAGGGGTCTCGCCCCGTTGGCAGCGGCATCGCGCAGACCTCGGAAGAAGCGCTTGGTTCGCGCGTCGTCGCGATTCTTTTCGCCGATGCGGTTGGCTTCAGCAAACTGGCGGAGGCGGAAGTGCCCCGCTTTGTGCAACATTTTCTCGGAGCGATCGCGCAATTGAGTAACCAATTCGCCGATTCGATTATCGCAAAGAACACTTGGGGCGATGGTCTCTACTTTGTTTTTTCCGGTGTCGATCTCGCGGGAAATTTCGCGCTGCAGCTGGCGGATCTCGTTGCAAAGCAAAACTGGGAGGAAAAAGGCCTGCCGCGGGGATTGAATCTGCGCATCGCTTTACACGCGGGTCCGGTTTACGAATTCGATGATCCGATCACGGGCAACCGCAGCTATAGCGGCACGCACGTGAGTCGCGCGGCGCGGATTGAACCGATAGTCCCCCCGAGCGAAGTGTACGCGAGCGAAGCTTTTGCCGCGCTGTCCGCCGCGCAACGCACACGAGATTTCACCTGCGATTACGTCGGCCAAACGCCGATGGCCAAAGGTTACGGAACGTTGCCGATGTATCACGTGCGCCGGAGTTCTGCGGCTGCGCGCTTGTAAGATCGACATCAACTTGCTACCTGGTTCTCCACGGTGCCGCGGCAAACCGGTCGCGATTGGGCCAGACCGGGTCCTGCGGATCGAAGTTCATCACCCGGTTCCAAATTGTATAGACTAGCAGCGCGAGCGCCATCGGCGTGCCGGGATGACCGGACTTGGCGGCCTGGACCGCGTCAATCGAGAGGGTACGGATGGTATTAACGGCGAGTTGAACTGTCTTGTCGTCAGTCATGGAGATTGCCTTTCTGATTCAAGTGAAGCTACCTTGTTAAGACGGCGCAGGTGACGCGGGGCGTTGCTGAATTCGGCGGCGAGAAATGTTTGCACGAGATCCCACGCCACCTCCGGTCCGACAGTTCGCCCACCCATGCACAGGATGTTCATGTGATCGTCCTCGACGCCTTGCCTGGCTGAGAAGTGATCATGGATAAGGCAGGCGTGGGCGCCCTTCACTTTGTTGGCGCACACAGCCGCGCCGACGCCGCTGCCGCACATCGCCACACCGCGGTCCACCTTTCCCGCGCTCACTGCCTGGGCCAGCGGGACGACGAAGTCGGGATAGTCATCGTCGGGATTCAAACTGTGCGAACCGAAATCAATGACCTCATGTCCTGCCGAACGAATCCGGGCGACGAGTTCCTCCTTCAACCCAAACCCGCCGTGGTCAGTGGCAATCGCAACGCGCATAGAAATTTCCTTCCTTATAGTGTCGCCGCCGCGGCGCGGTCAGCGAGCACAAGCGCGTGTTCCTGGCGCACCCGGCCGGCCGGGATGGACGGGTCGGCCGCACGCAAACGCGGCAACATTCCAAGCTTTTCCGCCCCGGTCACCAACCAAAGGATTCGCCGGGAGCGATTGAGCATTGGATAGGTCAATGTCATGCGCCGCCGGTTCATGTAGATGCCGGTCAGGGCGACGTCGCGGTCGACCACATCGAGGACGGGGTCGTTTGGAACGAGGGATGCTGTGTGTCCGTCGGGTCCAAGTCCGACGTGAGCGAGATCGAGAATCGGCGGCGAGCCGGCGATCTCCTGGAGTGTTCGAGCGTACTTTTGAGCGCCGGCTTCGAGATCAGCCTCTTCCACCGGCATCGCATAAATTCTTTCCGGGGGCAACGGCGCATGCTCCACCAAACTCTCGCGCAAGTGCGTGAGGTTCCGGTCGGGGCCGCCGCCGGGAGCGATACGTTCGTCCACTTGCACGACGTGCACGTCGGTCCAGGGCACATCTTCGCCGGCGAGCGCGCGCAGCATTTGCCATGGCGTCCGGCCACCGCTGACAGCCATGATGAACCTTCCGCGCGCGGCAACGGCGGTCCGCGATTCGGCTGCAATCACTTTCGCGCCCTCGCGAGCGACGGCATCGGTATCGACGAGCACTTTTATCTCCATAGCGTTCCTAGCTGTTCAGGATCGGGTTGTGCCAGCCACCCGGCGGCGCGATCTGTTCGGCTTCCTTCGGGCCCCAGGACTTCGGTTCGTACTCGAAAACCGGGGTGACGGCTTTCAATGCGGGATCAACGATACGCCAGGCTTCCTCGACGTAATCCTCACGCGCGAACAACGTGGCGTCGCCGGCCATCGCGTCGCCGAGCACGCGCTCGTAGGCGTCCATTTCATTGGCGGTGGGGTGGCGGCTGCCGACGATTTCGTTCGGGATGCTGATCGTTTCATCCGTTGGGGAAATGATGTTGGTGCAGAACGCAAACTCGATGTCCGGGCTGATGCGCATCCGGTAGTGATTGGATTCAAGGTCGAACCCCTCGTACATCGTTGGCGGTTGACGAAGGCGAACGAGCACCTCTGTGCAGGTGACGGGCAAGCATTTGCCAGCGCGAATGTAAAACGGCACACCGCGCCAACGCCACGAATCGATCTCCAGCTGCATCGCGGCGAACGTCTCCACCTTCGAATCCGCCGCCACGCCCCGTTCGTTGCGGTACCCGCGGAACTGTCCTCGCACCACGTTCTTCACCTCCAGCGGTGGAATGGCTTTGAGCAGCTTCACCTTTTCGTCGCGGATGGATTCGCTGTCGGTGCGGACCGGCGGCTCCATGGCCAGATGTGCCATCACCTGAAAGAGATGGTTCTGCATCACGTCGCGAATGGTCCCGGTCTGATCGTAAAAGGCGCCGCGCCCCTGCACGCCGAAATCTTCCGCCATTGTGATCTGCACACTCTCGATATGCTCGCGATTCCACACCGGTTCGAACGCTGTATTGGCGAAGCGGAAGAAAAGCATGTTGTGCACGGGCTTCTTCCCGAGGTAATGGTCGATGCGGAAGATGCGCTTCTCATCGAACGTGCCCAGCAGAATCCCGTTCAGCCGCTGCGCCGAGGCGAGGTCCGTGCCAAACGGCTTCTCGACGATGACGCGCGCGCCCTGGCCGCAACCTGATTTGCCAAGCTGTTCGACAACTAGGCCGAAGATAGTGGGCGGGATGGCCAGGTAATAAGCCGGTTGTTTGGCGTCGCCGAGCGCTTGGCGTAGGGCCTGGTAGGTCGCAGGGTCCGAGTTGTCGCCCTGCACATAGCGCAGCAAGGAGCTGAGCTTGCCGAACGCCACGGGGTCGAGTCCCCCGTGCTGTTCGACGCTGGCTCGCGCGCGTGCGCGCAGTTCGTCCACGTTCTTGGCCGACCGCGCCACGCCGATCACGGGCATGTTGAGGTGGCCACGCTTGATCATGGCCTGGAGCGAAGGAAAGATCTTCTTAAAGGCAAGATCGCCGGTCGCGCCGAAAAAAACGAAGGCGTCGGAATGGGGTGCGTTCATAGGCGCGTCTCCTATTTTGCAGGCTTCTCCTGGTGACCGCCAAATTGGAAGCGCATCGCGGAAAGCAGCTTGTCTTGGTAGTCCGCCTCGCCACGGGAGGCGAAGCGTTCGTACAGCGCCGTGGTCAGCACTGGCACCGGCACGCCTTCGTCAATCGCGGCCTTGATCGTCCAGCGGCCTTCGCCGGAGTCGGACACGCGGCCCGCGAACTGCGAAAAGTTCGCGTCCTTGACCAGCGCACTTGCCGTGAGGTCCAGTAACCAGGAGGCGATGACACTGCCGCGCCGCCAGACTTCCGCGATCTCGCCCAGGTCCAGGTCGTATTGATAGTGTTCCGGGTCGCGTAAGGGCGTCGTCTCCGCATCCACCTCATGTTGCTTCTTGCCGATGTTCGCGTCGCGTAGCACGCCAAGTCCCTCCGCGTAAGCCGCCATGATGCCATACTCGATCCCATTGTGGACCATCTTGACGAAGTGGCCGGCGCCGTTCGGACCGCAATGCAAATACCCGTTCTCGGCCGTGCCCTTGCTCTTCGGCCGGTCTGGCGTGCGCGGGATGTTACCGATGCCGGGAGCCAGCGTGGCGAAGATGGGATCGAGGCGCTGCACCACATCCTTCTCGCCACCGATCATCATGCAGTAACCGCGTTCCAATCCCCAGACGCCGCCGCTGGTGCCAACGTCCACGTAATGAATTTTCTTCGGCGCGAGTTCCTTCGCCCGGCGGATGTCGTCCACGTAGTAGGAATTGCCGCCGTCAATCAAGATGTCGCCGGCCTCCAACAGCGGCAGCAGGTCGGCGATGGACCGGTCCACGACCGCGGCCGGCACCATCAGCCACACCGCGCGGGGTTTCTCCAGCTTCTTCACGAGGTCGGCGAGCGACGACACGCCGACCGCCCTTTCTTTCACCAGGTCGTTCACCGCCTGTTTCGACCGGTCATAAACCACGCACTCGTGGCCATTTCTAATTAACCGTCGCACCATGTTGGCGCCCATCCGGCCGAGGCCAACCATCCCGAGCTGCATTGCTGCGTTGTTTTTCATAACAGAGTTCTCCATTCGTTTGGTTTTACCGGCACTTTCAAAAGTATCTGCAAACTGCCGGTAGCGGCGCGCAATCTCGGCCACCGCTGCTTCGCGTGTAATTTTCTTTGCCCGGTACTTGACGAGCGGCTCCCAGAAATCCGTCCGGCCTACGGCGAAACCGATAAAGCCTTTGACTCCCGCCGCGGTCGTTAGCCATTCGTGCACCTTCCTGTCGTCTTCGCCGCGGCCCAAAATGATGCAACCGACCTTGTCACGGCCATCCCGGCGCGCGGCGGCCACGATCCGTTCGCAGTCTTTCCGTTGGTCGAGCCCCTCGATCTTCCAAACGTCCGGCTCAACCCCGCCATCCTGCAGTTGCTGAATTGTCTGCACCATCAACTGCGGACGCAGTTCGAGGTCGTAAGCCGTCTTATCGCCCTTGAGCCGTTCAAGCTGCGCCTTCTCAGCGGGCACGAGCAGTTCGAACATGAACCGGCTCTGGCTCTTGTCGCGCAGATAGTCGGAAAGCTGTTTCAGACGCGCCATCTGGCGCTTGTTTAACGCGGGGTCGCCTTCCGGATTGTACCGCACGAGCACTTTGCAGAACGTCGGTTGGAATTCTTCGATGTGCTTGGGAAAATCAGCGCCATACTCGAAATCAAACTCATCCTGTCCGCTCTTCTCAGCCGGGCAGGCGATGGTGTAACCGTTGGCCCGTGCATCGCGCAAGATCGCGCTGCCGAACTGTTCGTCCACGAGGATGCCGGCCTTCTTTTTCGGCACACCAACCGCGATGGCAGCTTTAAAACCGTCGTAGATCACTTGCTTGGCCGCGGCGATTTCGGCGGTCTGCGCGGCGTTCAGATCACCATGCCAGCCGAACATCTTCGTCTCGAACGAGCCGCGATGGTCGAACGGCAGAACGTAGAGCGGGTTGTCGAATCCGAGGGTTTTCATGCTGAGCCTTTCATTTTCCGGTAGCGCCGGATCAGGTTGTTCGTGGAACTGTCGTGCTTGAGCTTGGTGGCCGCGGACCCTTCGAGTTCCGGAATGATGACCTGCGCGAGCGCCTTGCCCAACTCGACGCCCCATTGATCGAAGGAATTGATGTTCCAGATCGCGCCCTGGGTGAACACGGAGTGCTCATATAACGCGACGAGTTTGCCAAGCGATTCCGGCGTGAGGCGATCGGCGAGGATCGTGTTCGATGGCCGATTGCCTTCGAATACGCGGTGCGGCACAAGCCAGTCTGGAGTGCCTTCCTTTCTTACCTGCTCAGGCGTCTTCCCGAAGGCCAGCGCCTCGGTTTGCGCGAGCACGTTCGCCACCAATATGTCGTGATGCCGGCCCAACGGGGTGAGCGCGTGACCGAACACAATAAAGTCGCACGGGATGAGATGCGTGCCCTGGTGGATCAATTGATAGAACGAATGCTGGCCGTTGGTGCCGGGCTCGCCCCAGTAGATAGGACCCGTATCGTAGTTGACCCTTTTTCCGTCGAGGGTGACGTGCTTGCCGTTGCTCTCCATCGTTAACTGCTGGAGATAGGCTGGGAATCGTTTCAGGTAATTCTCGTACGGCAACACCGCCACGGTCTGCGCGCCGAAGAAATCGTTGTACCAAACCGACAGCAACCCCATGAGCACCGGAAGATTCCTGTCAAACGGCGCGGTGCGGAAGTGTTCGTCCATCTGGTGGAAGCCATCGAGCATGGCGATGAAATTGTCCGAGCCGATGGCGATCATCGTCGAGAGGCCGATCGCCGAGTCCATCGAATAGCGGCCGCCGACCCAATCCCAGAACCCGAACATGTTGGCCGTATCAATGCCAAACGCGGAAACCTTCTCAGCATTGGTCGAGACGGCTACGAAATGCTTCGCCACCGCTTTGACGTTACCGCCGAGCCCCTTGAGCGACCAGTTGCGAGCACGTTGCGCATTCGTCATTGTCTCCAACGTAGTGAAGGTTTTTGATGAAACGATGAACAAAGTCTCTGCCGGATCGAGATCGCGAGTAGCCTCGACGAAATCACTACCGTCCACGTTCGAGACGAAGCGGAACGTCATCGAACGATCGCTGTAGTGTTTGAGCGCCTCGCAGGCCATGACCGGGCCGAGGTCTGAGCCGCCGATGCCGATGTTGATGACATTCTTGATGCGCTTGCCAGTGTGCCCTTTCCATTCACCGCTGCGAACACGGTTCGCGAACCCGATCATCTTGTCGACCACCGCGTGAACTTGCGGCACGACGTTCTTGCCGGCGACGATAATGGATGCGCCGCGCGGCGCGCGCAGTGCCACATGCAGGACGGCGCGATTTTCCGTGATGTTGATTTTCTCGCCACTGAACATCGCGTCGATCCGCTCGCGCAGGCAGGATTCGTTCGCCAGTTGGAGCAACAGTTTGATGGTCTGATCAACGATGCGGTTTTTCGAGTAATCTAGAAACAGACCTGCGGCCTCGACGGTCATGCGCTGGCCGCGTTTCGGGTCAGCGACGAAAAGTTTGCGAAGATGCAGCGATTTGATTTTTTTTTGGTGCGCCTTCAGCGCTTTCCAAGCTGGCCGTTTGGTGAGTGCGATCATCCTCCCTTTCCTTTCGTGTCCCAAAGCCGAAATCCTCCGAGGAATGCATTAGCATTGTCGCCGGCTCGGCAACCTTTGGGCAGCTCCTGAAGCTTCTTGACGTTGCCACCGCCCAGAACCACGTCGGTAGATTCGAGCGCGGCTTTGAGCCGCTCTACCACATCCTCGACATAGCGCCGCCATTTCTTTTTTCCATGCTTCTCCAAACCGCGAACTCCCACGTAATCTTCATACGTCGCCTTCTTGTAAGGCAGGTGGGAGAGTTCCATCGGCGCGACAATCCCGTCCACAATCAACGCGGTACCCAGTCCGGTGCCGAGTCCGAGGAAAAGCATCGTGCCGCGCTGGTAGCTCCCGAGAGCTTGCATGGCCGCGTCGTTGATGATCTTGACCGGTCGTTTGAACGCCGCTCGATAGTTGAAGCCGACCCAACCCTTTGCGAGGTTATGCGGCTCTGCTACTGGCCGGTTATGGAGGACCGGTCCAGGGTAACCGATCGAAACGACGTCATATTTCCAATCGCCGGCGAGTTTCTTCACGCCGTCCACCATTTTTCGGGGCGTCAGCTTTTTCCCGGACGGAAACTTCCGGCATTCCTTCTGGCCGGTGGCAAGAATCTTGACGTTCGTACCGCCGATATCAATTGTTAGGACGTTCGTAGCTGGGTCTCCAATTTACTTGAGGGTTGCGCTTTTCGATGCGATCACCGCCGTGAGATCATTCCAAAGATTTACAAATGACTTCCAAGCAGCGCAAGCAGTAATCCCGACTGAACCGGCAGGGTACGAAGGGTGTGTGGTCATCGTTCGATGCGATTCAAGAGCTACTGGATTCGAGATCGGTTTCACTTGATGGTTTGCCCGTTTCTTTTCCGCGGTGACGCGCGCGCGCGAAGGGCACAAGGCCAAATTGATTCAAGTTGTCATGGAAGCGGCGCACCAAGACGCGCGCCACGCCGAGTGGTTACTCGAACGCCAGTTCCCGGCGGAATTTGCTTCCGTTCCCCTTCGGCCTCACCGCACCAAGCCACTTCTCCAGCAGCCGTTTCGTCCGCCAAGCAGAGCACGCGCTTCATCCCGTTTCATGGAATGATTTCCGCGGTCGATCAAACCGCGAAGACGTTCGCAATTGCAGGTAAAAAGCGATCGCCTGTTTTCAAAGTCACGGACAAGACTACAATCACCAACGCGGGGAACACTGCGAGCATGCAAGATATCACGGAAAACGAAGAAGCCAGCGGCTCGTATTGGAAGAATGCTGACGGCACACTCGAAGCCAAGACGGTCAAACTCGGACCGGTAGAAAAAGCAAAAACGTCCACAGCTTCGCCGCTTGCCTCTCCGAAAACTTCGCCTTCACCGAAGCCGTAGAGGTACAGCAGATCTTATTCCTCACCGGCTGCTCCTACGGCCGCGCGAAGATCAGCGACAAACCGTTTGTATTCGCGTTCGCGTGATTCGTCGTCGGGCTGTCGAAGCAAAGAAGACGGGTGAACCGTGGCAAGAATTCGCGGCGCAAGCTTCGATGACAACACTTTCCCGCGCTCGCGAGTAACGCGAAATGATGGGCCAAAGACGGCTTGCGCGGCGGTTGCGCCGAGACAAACCAGCAACTTCGGTTTGACCAGGCGCAGCTCCGCCTCGAGCCAGGGCCGACATGCTGCGATCTCGCGCGAGTTAGGCTTCTGATGAATTCGGCGTTTCCCGCGTGGTTCCCACTTAAAATGCTTCACCGCATTCGTCACATACACCTTGCTGCGATCGATCCCTGCTTCTTCAAGAGCGCGGTCCATGATTTTTCCTGCCGGCCCCACAAACGGTTTGCCGCCGACGTCTTCGTAGTCCCCCGGTTGTTCGCCAACCAGCATGATTGGCGCGCTCTTTGGACCCTCGCCAAACACAGTTTGCGTCGCACGCTTGTAAAGATGACACGCCGTGCATTTGCGCGAAGCGTCGCGCACTTCGGTTAAACTCGATGTATCTGGCGGCGCTGCCGGTCGCGCGTACTCATTCGTCTTCGTCGGCATCTCGATTATGAATCGAAACTCGGTCAGTTTTCGTCTCCATTAACCGAATGCCGATCCTCGAAACACGCCGCCTGATCCTTCGTCTCTTTCGCGAGGAAGATATCGATCTTCTCGCGCCGCTAATGGCGAACACGGATTTCATGCGGTTTTCGCTTGGTGTTTTTACACGGGAACAAACCACTGTCTTTCTGAACAAACTCATTGACTGGGAGCGTCGCGGGCTGCCATCGCAGTTTGCAGTCATTCATCGCAACAATAATCGGTTGATCGGCTATTGCGGTGTCTTTCATCAACAGGTCGATGAGACGGACGAAATCGAAATTGGGTACCGGCTTAGTTCCGATTATTGGAGTCGCGGACTTGCGACTGAAGCAGCGCAAGCCGTGCGGGATCATGGATTTCGCGATCTGAAATTGCCGCGCGTGATTTCGCTTATTCATCCGGATAACTTGCCGTCGCGCCGCGTCGCCGAGAAAAGCGGAATGAAGATCGAGAAGAAAACGGTTTTTCGCGGATTCCCCACGCTTGTTTTTGCAATCACTCGGCAGCGGTGGCTGGCGGAACATGCCGCCGGATGAACTCGAGCGCGAGAGCGCGATAGGCCTGGGCGGCGGTTCCATTGGGGGCATACTCGAGAATGGATTTTCCGAAGCTCGGCGCCTCACTCAAACGCACACTGCGGGGGATCACCGTCTCGTAAACACGGTCCCCAAAATGCTTGCGAACATCAGCCACGACTTGCGCACTAAGATTTGTGCGACCGTCGAACATTGTCATGACGATGCCGCCGATCTCGAGACGCTTGTTCGCGCCCGAATCGCGCACCTGCTCGACCAGCCGGACAATTTTCACCAGACCTTCGAGCGCGAAATACTCGCATTGTATTGGGGTCAGGAGTTCGTCGGCAGCGGCGAGCGCATTGCTCATGAGGATCCCAAGCGAAGGCGGGCAATCGATAAAAACGAAATCAAACGTGTCGTCCGCCAGCAACGGCTTAAGCGTTTCCGCCAAACGGGTAAGATGATCCGGCATTCGGGCGATCTCAACCTCGGCACCGGCCAAATCGATGTCAGCGGGCACGATGAACAGGCGCTCGCGTCGCGTGGGCATGATTTTCTCGGTGATTGATGCCTCGCCGAGCAGCGGCTCGTAAAGACTCGTCTCATCCAATTCTTGCAAACCAAACGAGCTCGTCGCGTTCGCTTGTGGATCAAGATCGACAAGCAAAATGCGCTGGCCGAGCTCCGCCAATGCGGAGCCGAGATTTACGGCCGTGGTTGTTTTGCCGACGCCACCTTTCTGATTAGCGATCGCAATGATTTTCATTTACTCCACGTGGCACAGACATCTTGTCTGTGGGGCAGGCCGGCGTCTCGTCCGCCGAACTGACAGCCAGGCTGGCCGTCGGCCCCACAGTCGGGACGGCTGTGCTCCTTCCACCGAAGCCAGATGATGTTGCCCGTCGCCCCAAACGGAAACTAAATTTTTCAGATTTCAGATTTGGAATTTTGAAAGTAGACTCCTGCATTCGCCTACCATCCGCGGGGTAAGATCGACAATCTCTTTAAGCTATGATCGTCACCACTGGTCAACTTTACAAAGTCGCTTACGGCAAATTTGCAGTCGGCGCCTGCAACAGTAACAATATGGAACAGTTAGTCGGTCTTTTTGGCGGGAATGTCCAAGATCGGATTGTCGATTTTGATCGCGTCTAGCCCGTGAAA
>WNFE01002726.1_pt1 | contig 13074 bp, 9 predicted proteins | sample 5400451 | NCBI WGS metagenome assembly WNFE01 (sample SAMN13153344, study PRJNA577476) | soil metagenome | isolation source: 200 cm saprolite under Douglas fir tree site 2 hole 2 | place: USA:California | collected 2015-04-18 | reverse complement strand
TTGATGGGACACCGCACGATCACGACGACCATGCGTTACGCCCACCTCGCACCGGCACATCAGGCCGAGGCAGTCGAGCGTCTCGTCACTGCGCAAGCCGGGGTTTCTCAACTAGCACCAGTACTGGCACTAAACCAGGGAAGGGCTCTCGGAACGGCAAACGCGTAAGTCTGTAACCGATTGAAACCATGGTGCCCGGGGACGGAATCGAACCGTCACGCCCCTTTCGGGGCCCGGGATTTTAAGTCCCGTGCGTCTGCCAGTTTCGCCACCCGGGCTTCGCGACGCGGTCGCTACAGTTTACAGTAGTCACCGCACCAATACGTTCTCAGTCACCGGCGCCTCAAAGTCGTTGATGGTGGATGATCCCGGCGGTTTTCGTCGCCCGACAATGTCCGCGCGAAGATTTGCAGATGGCTACGAGAACGCTGCTGCCAGTGCCGCGGACCCCAACGCGAAAATCGCGTACCAGCCAAATATCCCGATCTAGGCAGTGGAGAGCTTCACTTTTTTGCTGATGCAACTGAAACCGATGGCCGTCAGGATCAGGGTCCAGATCATGAAGAGGTCGAGCGCGGACGCAAGGCTGTACAGAAACGGGGAAGTGGTCGGGTCCAGGAAGAAGCCCGGGTTGGTAGCGGCGGGGTTCTGGAGCGTGAAGGAATCGGGGCTGAAGCCGGCAAACAGAGAGATGATCACCAGGATTGAGCGCAGCCCCAGCGGCAGTCCGGCATACATGACAACCGCAAACGTGGCCGGAAAGGTCAGGTCGGCACCGGCACCGAGCTTGAACGTGGCAAACAGGATGGCGGCAATCACCAGGTTCCAGATCAGGATCACCGCGGGAAAGCCGTAGGAAATCACGCGCGTGATCTTTGCCTGGGTATTGAGTGCGCTGTTGCGTTCTCCCGGCGGCATCTGCTCAAAGCGCGCGGAAGCTTTGGGGGAACGGTCGACTTGATTTTCGGTCGCCTTGCGAAATCCCACCTTCAAATCGACGGTGTAGACGAACGCCAGGGAAATAATCGCGGAGATCAGCAGTGGGCCCCACCAGGATGCATTCCGGCGAATGTCCGTGAAGGTCCTTCCGGGCGCGACGAACGTATCGACAATGCGTTCGGGTTCGGAGAGTGGGCCAGTCTCCTGAGCAGGTGTCAGCGGGACGGAGGTCATGAGAATCTCCCCTGAGAACGCAGACGGGCGCGTAGCCCATCTTTTCATCTCGGGATTATAGCGCCTTCAGACCGGCGCAGAGGCTTGGGTAACTGCTATGACGAGGATCAGGATCAAGATGGCGAAGATTAGGGCGCCAGCACCCAGGAGTATGACTTCGCTCATTACGTCGGGTTTCAGTAGGTCCTGGCGCCGCACAAGCCACCGTCCCAAGACATCGGAGGGGAGGGGGCACGGGTCACCGCGCTCCGTGCCAGCAATAGCGCGGCATGTTGAATGCCACTGTAGGAGTTGATAGCGCGCCGTGACACTATTGGAGTTACAGTCTGGCCCAAAAAGCGCACTCGCAGAATCCTGCACTTTGCGGACAAATTACTTCACGCAGTGGGACTCAGAAGCTCTGCTGCGCTACGTTGCAGTCTGCCAAAAATGGTTTTTAGGCCTCGCGCGTCCTGCCAGTTTCGCCACCCGGGCGGGCCAGGGAAGTCGTCGAATTTGATGTACCAGTTCACGGTACCCGGCTATCTTTTGTACCCAGGCTCTCTCTTTGGCGGCCCCTTTTTACTTTAGAATAGGGCCCAGGAAGCTGATGCCGTGTTTCTAAGGAGTTCGCGAATGACAAACAAGTTGCAACAACTTGTCTGCCTCGGGCTGCTGAATTTTCTTTTGGTGCCAGCATCGTCATCTCTGTTGCAGGCACAAAATAAACCCCAACATGTTGAGAAAGAACCTCCGCCCATGAAGCTCAAAGTGGGGGATACCGCTCCGGATTTCACTCTGCTTGCCTTCGATGGGAAAGAGCTAAAGAAAGTATCGTTGCAGGATTACCGGGGAAAGAAAAACGTCGCTCTGGCCTTTTTCGTCTTCGCTTTCACCGGTGGTTGAACCCGCGAAATGAAAGCTCTCCAGCAGAATCTCACCAAGCTGGAGGGCGCCGACACCCAGGTACTGGGTGTGAGCATGGACAGCCCCTTCTCCAACTTTGCCTTTGCCCAACAAAACGGAGTCAGCTTTCCCATCTTAGGCGACTGGGGAGGCCCGGTGACCAGCCTTTACGGGCTGACTCAGAAGCTTGATATCCAGGGGATTCCGATGGAGACTGCGCGGCGCGCAACCTTCCTGATCGATAAGTCAGGAAAGATCATTAACGAGCAAGTCGATAGTGAGGCCGTCGATCCGACGAAGACCGTGGAAGCCTGCGAACGCCAGAAACTGAAGAACTGAGAGGAGGCGTACCCGAGGGTCTACTACTTTGTCTGCGGAAGAGGTGTGTACGAAAACGACGATACGTAAAGATAGCGCGTAACGCCGTCGGTAGCCACCCCGCCGAACGAACTGGAGTTCGTACCCCACAGATTGATCATCGCCGCTGCGGGCGCAGAAGGAATATGTTCCGTGTGGGTCGAGACCAGCGTGCCGTCAACATAGAACTCAATTTTCTCGGCGCTCCAGACATACTTGTATTCACGGAAGCCACGGTCCGCACCGGCCACGGGAGTGGTAGTGCTCTGGCTCTTGGAGACAGTCGAAAAGTTTGTCATCTCAAGCGTGGCCGGCGACTGGCCCTGATATTCGAAATCAATCTCTGACTCGCTGTTGTTGATGAAGTTGAAGACATCGGTAACCGAGCCAGAAACTGCCGAACCAGCACCGTTGGGCGTGTCGGACGTGGAGGCTGCGCGCGCCACCCACGCGTAGGTTCCATAGCCAAATAGCTGCTTCGATCGAATCTCCGCTCCGACCGAAGTAGCGAGCTCGCCCGAAACCCTCTGATGCAAGGTCAGACGCAACATGCCGGTGGAAAGGTCCACGTGCTCCGCACTGAGCGTGCCACTGTTCACTTCTGCAATATTCCCAGGAGCCCGTCCGGTGTCAACAAACCATTTGCTCGCATCCAGCGTCCCGCCCGAAAACGTGTCGGTGAAAGTAGGCGCCTTGACCGGTACGACGGGCTTAACAGGTGCGCCGCTGCCGGTGTGGCCCGCCGTCACCGCCTGCCCCGGCGCCCCAAGGGCCACTGAGTGGGCAATTTCGAGTAGCAAGACGATCGGCAGAATGCGTAGCAGCATGAATGAGGTCTTGGGCGATCGTTCAAGGAGAGGGTTTTTCATCGGTTAGAATCGCGGGCCTTTTCCCGCACCAAAACAAAACGTCCCGGACTCGTTAGAGCCCTGGGACGCTCGTCGAACAACCCCTCCCCCGAAAGTTTGTTCAAGAACATCCTAGCGATAGGGGCGATGCCTGTGAATGGCACGAACGGGCTACTCGGATACCCAATGTTTACAGGGTCTTAGAGAGTTCGCCCCGCGTGCAGGCTATTGCAGTGAAAAGACCCTCTTCGCCACATTGTAGCCCTCAACTCGCAGGCCGGGTGCGCGGCCGCCCGAGCTGGAGTTGCTGAACGTGGCTTCTATCGTTCGCGTTTCGTGCGGAAACACAGTGATGTAGTTGTCGTCGTAGGTAATGGGAAGAATCTCCTCCCCGTCGTTCCCCTGCGTAACTTCCGCGCGCAAAAAGAACGCCACATGGCTGCCGGGATTGGCCAGCGTAATTGTGACGTGCTCTTCACCGCTCACTTCTGAGATGTGGACTTGGGCAGACACGTCCAATTCGCTGCGCGGCATGGTATTCAGGGCCGACATATCCGCCCAGGCCGCAAGCTTGGTCGCGAACTGCTCGTCGTTTTTCGCATCGCCAAGATCGTCATCCGTAGCCGATCCCCAGTAGACATTTTCGGCGAGCACTCGGTCGGTCGCGTTCATTAGCACAGCGCGCACCAGATAGGTTGGATCAAGATTCGGTATCCGAGGCACGGTCATAGCTTCCCGGGAAGTATTCGGTCCCATGTTGAAGCCGCTGATTTCCGTAAAATATTTCCGAGTCCCGTCCAGATCGAAAAACTCCACTGCGACTTTTAGGCCATTGCGTGCCTCGGAAGTTTGATTGACCACGTACAACTTCGCTTTGCTGCGGTCTCCGCTCGCGTAGTAATCCCAAACCACATTTACAGGTCGCAGGCCTTTCTTCGCGCCGAAATATCCTCCGCCTTGCTTGAAGTAGTCGTCGAACAGGTGGCCGAATAGCGATGGCCAGGGATTGTTCATCATCCAGTGAATCATCATCTTGCGATTGGCCCAATGCGTAGCATAGGTTTCATACTGCGCCCGGACGTCTTCGTAATGGGCCAGTTGCGCCTTTTTGGAAAATTCCTCTGCGCCACGGGAAGCGCCGTAGCGCTTGTCAATTACCCGCTGAATATTGTCCAGCCTATTGTTGCCCTCGTTGGCGCCGGCGTGGAAATACCAGTTTTCGTTGATCGGCCACAACTTGTCCGCCGGAATGAATTTCTTGAGACTTTCCAACGGCGGAATGGTTTCGTTGTCTCCTTCTTCCGCCGATGAGCCGCGCGCGGGTCCGTACTTGTCGCTGAACCAGTAGTAAGGCGGCCGCCACACATACGGCCCTGCCATATGAATCCCGCTCCAGGAGCGGTTTACATGCGACACCGTATCCACCACAGCGTTCTGCCAATGCTCTTCTTTGAGAATCTGGTGATAGTCGTTCAACACCGGATCAGGCGGTAGTCCATCGCTCCCGTTCGCCCAGATCACCACCGAGGGATGGGAGCGAAGCTCGCGAATGCGCGCGCGCAGGCTAGCCCGCGCCACCCATTGATCCTCCGCGTTCCACAGCCCCCAGTGCTCCCATTGCGCACAGCACATGAACCCCAGCATGACCGGCATGCCTTCACGGTCGGCGCGGTCGATCATGGTGTCGTCCGCTATCTTCAGTTCCCAGCGCAGCAGGTTCAGGCCTAGATCCTTCGCGTAGTGCATGATGGTCGCATCCCGCGCTGGATCGTTTCTGAACAGCAAATCGGGCGAGTAGACACCGCCGTGGATCACGTAATCCTTGCCGTTCACTTTCAGGTAGAAATTTCCACCCTCACCGATTTCGGGAAAGCCTTTGTCGGAGTCACGCCCCTGGGTGATCTTACGCATACCGAAATCAATCGCCTGCGAATCAGACACTTCGTCTTTCTCATTGATCTTGAACTCCAGTTTCAGGTGATACAGCTTCACCTCTCCCCACTGATACGGCCACCACAAATCGGGATCGGCGACCGTAAGTTGGGCGTTTTCGGCGGGCGTGAACGCAATCTCCTTTGTCTGATCGCGAAACAGTTCAACATTCTTCTGGAACTTAATGGAGGGCTTGCCGGGACGTGAAATCTCTCCGGACAGCATGCCTGACACTGGTTTGGAGGTGGCATTGCTCAGGTCACAGTAAACGGTCAATGAGGCCGGGTTCGTCGCAGGAAGAGGCAGATCGGTTGCGACGTAAGGATTTCGAATCTTCACCGCGCCGGTACTGCTGAGAAATACCCGTTTCCAAACGCCCGTATTTCTGTCCGGCACGAAAGAAATATCCACATGCTTTTGGGCATCCTGAAATCCAAGGTATTTCCAGTTAATCCAGTCCAGCCAGCTATCACCCAACTCGATGCCGTTGTCACCTTCAAGGCTTTGCTCGGGAGTGACTCTCAGCGCCAGAATATTTGACCCGCCCGGCACAATGAATTCCGTAACGTTGAATTCAAACTCGTCATACATGCCCACCACGGTCGCACGGTTTGCCACCTTATGCCCGTTCAGCCATATGTCAGCTCTGTAATTGATTCCCTTAAAGATGAGCGAGTAAATCTCTCGGCCGGAAGGCGCACTGAAGGTTGTGCGATACCACCAATCCTGTTTCCAAAGATCGCCAGGCGCGGCTAGATTCATACCGTAGTACAGGTTCTTGTAAACTCCGTTCTCCTGCAAGATCTGCAAAACTGTGGCCGGCACGTGTTGCGCTGCGTACCACTGAGAGGCATCGAAACTCGGCTGTGAGACGAGAGAATCATCAGCGTTGACGTTTTTTGCCGATGTCATCCGCCATCCGCTTTGTAGTTCTGTGAGATTAGGGGACTCCGGCGTGGAGAACGCTTGAGAAGGCAAGAAAACGAACAGCACGCAAGCCACTAGAAGCAAATGCGACGGATGGCGTCTCATGAGGCCTATCATTGTATCCAACGCTGCGCGACACTCCCTGATCTTGTCATCTGAGCGCGGCTTCTGCTTCGCCCAGCGAAGCAGAAACGGAGTCGAAGGATCTCTACCCGCAACAGGTGCGTTCGCGGCGCCGGGCTAGAACGACAGTTTCAACGCGAGCTGAATCTGCCGAGGGTCCCGAGCCGCAGTCAGGAATCCAAACGCTGGCGTGCCAAACGTGGTCGTGTTGATCGAGTTCTGCGGCCCAGACTTGGCAAACTGCAGATTGGGGTGATTGAACACATTGAAGAACTCAGCGCGGAATTCGAGTTTCGTGCGCTCGGTGATAGTGAAGTTCTTGAACAGCGAGAAGTCCCAGATTTGATAACCCGGCCCCTGCACGCTGTTACGACTGACGTTGCCGAACGACCCTGCCGCAGGATCCGCGAATGCGCAGGTATTAAAGAACGTGCTGGGCACGCACGGCGTGGCTCGCGGGTCGCCAATGAGATCGGGCCGTTGCTGCCCGTCGGAGTTCGCCACGCCGTTGGCGTCCAGAACCGTAAACCAATTCCCCGCAGAGACGGAGGTAATTCCCCCCACCTGCCAGCCACCTATGATCTGGTTAGCCACTCCGCTCGCATCGCCGAACACCTGCTTGCCGTGGCCAATCGGAAGCTCATACAGATAACTGAAGACAAACCGGTGACGGATGTCGAAATCCGAGTTCCCGTATTCCGCCTGCGGATTCTTGAAGTAGCGGAAGTCGCCGCCATTCTGCGCACCCAGGTCGGCGTTCGAAGCGATGTCGAGCGAGTGCGCCCAGGTATAGGACGCGAGGAACGTGAGCCCGTGGGAAAAGCGTTTCTCGGCGCGCACCTGCAACGAGTTGTAGTTTGAGTGCCCCGCTGATCGGAACCAGCCGATGAAGCCATCAAGTTGCGGGAGCGGACGGCGATCCGCAAAAGGCAAATTGGGATCAGGATTCGGTGCAGCCTGGTTGCCATTCAAATAGATGTACTGCTTCAGTCCCCGGGATCCCGCGTAAGAGACCTCAAACACCGTATTGGAAGGCAATTCATATTGGGTGGAGAGATGCCACTGCTGCATGTAAGGCGTAACGAGCTTGGGATCGAGCGAAAAGAAAAGCGGTGGCGGCTCAGGATCAGTCAGTGAATTAGCCGGGAAGCCGCTGGCCAGCGTAGGTATGCCGGGCAGGGAACAGTCCACGGTCGCCGGATTGGCCGAAGCCGCACCGCACTGCTGGTTGAAATTCTTGCTAACAAAAAACGGCGGATTAAATCCCATGCTCGGATTGGAGTACGGGCCGGCTTCGTCGCCGCCGTAGAAAATCCCATACCCCGTCCGCACTACCAGCTTCTTGGTCGCCTGGTAGGCCAAACCGATACGCGGCGCGAAGTTGTTGGTGTCGGGCGAAATCAGTCCCGGCGTAGCCGTGGCCTGTACCGGAACAATCGCGGCCAGCTGGGGCGTAAGCTGTGCGTTTACGCCTTTGGGCACGATCAGGCTGCCGGTTGAGAGATCGAAAGTGCCCAGTTCGTTGTTTCTTTCCTTGATCGTGGTAAAGAGTTCATAGCGCAACCCCAGGTTCAGAGTGAGCTTCGGAGTAACTCGCCAATCGTCTTGTCCGTAGAAGGCATATACCTGGTGGTGATAGTCAATATTGTGCAGGTTATTGATGCTGCCGCCATCGCTCAAGCCCACCAGAAAGGAAGCAAACCCCGAGCCACCGCTGAATTGCGCGGCTGGGTTATCTGTGAGTCCAGGACCGAAGTCGAGCGTGCCGCGCGGCGCTGCCGGTTGAAAAATGGTGAACTCCTCACTTCGAATATCGGTTCCGAATTTGAATGAGTGATTACCGTGTACCCAACTCAGATTTTCCGAGAGGCCATAAGTATTCTGTACCTCGTGCGAGGGCAGAAACGTCGGACTGCCAATCTGGGATATATCGTTGAAGGTCAATTGCGGCAGGCCGCCGTTCCCAGGCACGTTCGGAATCCCAGGGAAGCCGCCGGGAAAGTTCAGCAACGCTTCGCTCGTCTTGTCGGAATTGATCTGCTGCCGTTGTGAGTTGACCCGGTTGTAGCCCAGCCGGAACTCGTTGGTCAGGTTGTTCCGGAAGAGGTGTGTCCAACTGGCGGCGAAACTGCGATAGGCGTTGTCTTCGTCGCCGCTGAAGAACCCGCCCCCATCGCCCCCGGTGGTGTCGAAAGGCCCGGGAATCAGGCTAGGCTGGTCTTCGTAGCTGAAGCGGAAGAATCCGTAATCCTTCTCGGTATATTTCTGGTCAATACGAACGTCGAAGTTATTGCGAGTTTCGCTGCGCACCGGGTTGGACAGATTGTTGAATCCGTTGCCACTGACGTTGGGCGCTGGATAGAGCTTGGCGATTGCCAAAGCCAGCGGATCCAATTGCCCTGCCGGTATGATATTCGTCGGGTTGCCGCCCGCGTCATATCCTCCCAACGGAACCCCGCAAAGTCCACTGGCGTAGAGGGCGCTGGTCTGCGTTTGACGCGCATCGAAGATTTCCCCCGCGTAAGTCGCATGTCCGCCGCAGTCCAATGCAGGGATCATGGTCACGCCGTCGGCCGCTAACCCCTGCTGCGGGCTGGTCAAATCGAGCTGGTTGGAGAAATCCCCGGTTCGTTGGGCCGCAGTGGGAACAAATGAGGTCAGTGTCTGTGCCTGCCGAATTCGCAGTCCCTCGTAGTCTGCAAAGAAAAAAGTCCGATTGCGCACGATCGGACCGCCGATGGTGAAACCGAACTGGTTTTGTTTGTAGGGAGCGATCGGACTGTTGGGATCGTCAAAGAAATTCTTGGCATCGAACTTCTCGTTGCGCAGGAACTCGTAGGCGCTCCCGTGAAACTGGTTTGTCCCAGACTTGATCGTGGCATTGATGATGGCGCCATTACCGCGCCCGAATTCAGCGCTGTAAGCGTTGGTCTGAACCTTGAACTCCTCGAGCGCTTCCACCGAGGGTTGAATTACGTAATTCGTCTCATTCAGCAGATCCGGAAGATTGGAATTGTTGTCCACTCCGTCGAGCAGAAAATTGTTCTGCAGAGAACGCGCGCCGTTGGCCGAAAAACCAAATCCACCTTCGTCGCGAGCGCCTGGTTCGCTGGGCGCGGTGCCGGCGGTGAGCAGCGCGAGTTGGGCAAAGTTCCGGCCGTTGAGCGGCAAATTGGCCACTCTTTTGTTATCCACCACCTGGCCTAGTTCAGAGGTCTCTGTTTCCAGTAGCGGGGTCGCACTTGTAACTTCGACGGACTCCGAAATCTGTCCAACCTGCAGCGTCACATCCAGGGCGATCCTCTGTTGCACATCCAGGCTGACCGGAACCGTCACCGCTTTCTTGAATCCAGGATGCTCAACCGTAACCTTGTAGCGCCCCACCCGCAGCGGGCTGGCCACATACTCGCCTGAATCGTTGGTTGCGGTCTCCAGGTAAGTGCCACGATCCACGTCGCTTACTGTGACCTTGGCCTTCGCCACGATGGCGCCGGTCTGGTCCTTGACCGTCCCGACAATGCTGCCGGCATCCTTTTGCGCCCAAGCCGCGACGGGAAAAACCATACACAGAATGGCAAGAAAGACTGAAAATCGGGAACTGGCCAGGTTCGGCACGGTAATCCTCCTTGAAGCTGGTTCGCCTGCGGGCGTCCCATGCCACGGGGGAAGCGCAGCATGTTTTCCCGCTTGAGTGAAGTGTGGTGAATAGTTACGAACGCTTACTTTTACTTTCGTTCTGTGATCTTTGTCAAGACAAAAGTCCGTGCGCATTCATCAAAACGCGAATGGGGAGGATTCAAACCTTCGCTGCGTTCGCTGAACTTAGGCATAACGTGGGTCAGCTCGGGGGCGTACCCGATGCACGAAGCGGGGAACAATAGAAACCTTTCGAAAGCAGCTGTCGATTGCGAGGACAGCCATGCCACCCTGCTATCGCAAGCTCAGGTTTTTGCGGATGGCTCCGCGGATTCCTCTTCGTCGAGAACCACGACTCGGCTCAAATGCCGCGGATTATCCGGGTCGAGACCTTTTTTCAATCCGGTGTAAAGGCCGGTTAGCTGGCCAGCGAAAATATAAGCCGCCAGCCGCGCGAGTTCCGGTAAGTCAAAATTCAACTCAACCACAAGATCTGACGCATTCCGGACGCGCTCATCGGCCCTATTTACAATTGCCAGCGTCGTTCCACCGAGGTCCTTGATCTCTTGCAGAACATCGCATTCGGCATCGTAGCCCCGCTCGGACAGCAGGAAGGCTACAAGGGTCTCAGGCCCCACAATAGACTTCGGCCCGTGACGAAATTCCAGCGTGTGAAAGCTCTGCGCGTAGGACACTGACATCTCGGTGATCTTGAGCGCCGTCTCGCACGCCAACCCATAAAGCGCGCCCTGCCCTAGACAAACATAGTCGGCGAACTGCCGCGCCCCCACAAACTCGCGAATGCGGGGACACAAATCGCTCATCACCCGGTCCGCCGTAGCGGGCAATCCGCTCAAAGCCTTGATGAACGTGCGATCGTCAGCCTGGCAGGCCGCCAGGTACTGCAACCCCAACAACATGGATGTAAACGATCGCGTCATCACAGTGCTTTGTTCATCGCAAGGAAGCAGCGGCAGGGTCGCAGTGGCAATCTGTTCGAGCGGTTGATTCGGCGCTCCCGTAACCGCGAGAACACGAATGTTTTTCTCGCGCTCGAGCACTTGCGCGGCACGCACCGACTCAGAGGTTTGGCCCGACCGGGAAATTACAACGGCGGCGACCTCTCCCGCGCCGGCCAGCACCAGTTCTGGAAAGAGCAGCAACTCCGAAGCCGGAATGGCCCGTGCCCGCATTTGGGTGATGGCGCTCCACGAAGCTGCCGCCGCCAGCGCGATGTAGTAACTCGATCCGCACCCCACGAACAGCCATTCCCTCGCGGAGCGAAAAGGCTTGCGGACATCCGCAAGAGATCCCTCGCGCTGCAGCGCTTCCAGACAGCGGCTCCAGAACTGTGGCTGGGAAAGGATTTCAGCGAGAGAATAAGCGCCCGAAGTATCAGGCAAGCGTCACCTCAATCCCGGCTTTTTTCAAAGCGCGCAAATCGGACTTGGGAATCCCATGATCGGTGATCACTTCCTGCAAGGCTGCCGGTGGCACAATCAGCGACAGGCTCCGCCGCCCAAATTTGCTCGAATCGCACACCGCGACCGTCCGTTTTGAAATCCCCACCATCACCCGGTTGACCTTGGCTTCAAGAAGATTGGGAGTGCTCAGCCCGTAGTTCACGTCAAAACCGTCCACGCCGAGAAAGAGAATGTCGGCGTTCAAGCCTCGCAGGGTTTCCTCCGCAATCGGTCCCACCAGGGAAAATGAGTTCTTGCGCAGACTTCCTCCGGTCAAAATTACCTCCACCGGCGCTGCGGTGAGTTCCGCCGCGATATTCAAAGCATTCGTAACAATCGTAATGTTATGAAAGGTGCGCAACGCTCGCGCAATCGCGGTCGTGGTCGTGCCGGAATCGAGAATCACCACCTGGCCTTCCTTGACCAGTCCGGCCGCAACCTCCGCGATCCGCAGTTTCTCCTTGCGGTGAAGCTTTTCCTTCTCTCGCAGCGTGGGGTCTTCCAGCGCGCCCTCGCGGGCTGGCAACGCGCCCCCGTGTGTGCGATGGACCAGACCATGGGCATGCAGAATTTCCAGGTCTTTTCGGATCGTGACCTGGGAAGTGTCGAATTTCCGAGCCATGTCCGTGACCAGCACCCGGCCATCGCTATCAAGGATTTCAATGATGGCCCGCCGGCGTTCTTCGTTGAGCACGTTTCCTCGGAGCATGAATCAGGAAAGCACGGATTCAGCAGCTTGTGATTGCGCTTTCTTTTTATATCGTTTGCTTTCGTTTGTCTAGTGTAATGTTAGGACTGGAGGCTAGGAGGGTTGTCCAGCGAGGGGTACACGGGATTTCGCTGGTTAGAAGTCCATCTCGAAACTCAAACTCTGGGCGTGACAGGCACGGAACTTTGACAAGGTCTTGAACGGCGGGTTTGCCGGCTTCTGTTTCCCAAACATGGGTCACAGAGGAAAGTTTAAGATACCCTCCTTCAGTGCGCGCAATTTCTCCAGTGCCCTTTCAATCTCTTGCCGCTCCACTCGACCATCGGATTCGTGTTTCAAAGTCTCCCGGCGATTGAGTAGTGCGGCCTCCGCGATTTCGACTCGCTTGAACAACATCTTGCGGTCGGTTTCCCGCAGAGCTGCGTCGTATTCTCCCTGCCATTGCGGAAAGCGGACGGCTGGGCTTGCTGAAGTTGTTTGTTCGGACGCCATGGACCATCTCCCTAGCGATCTATTTCGCATTTACCAAACGTCGCCAACTGCCCAGTATCGTAAGAAGTAAAAATCGTCGCGTCTGTCCGCTGACGTACCTATCTGGCGGGTTCCGGGTTCTTCTCACAGGAGACCAGGAGACACGAGAACGAACCCTCGGGGTTCGCGTTTCTTACAGATTTCCCTTTCGTTGCTCCCGAATTTAGCACAATAGCGCTTGGGATTCTGGTTTGATTTGATCGGCACGAACCACTAAAATGACGAAGTTTCGAGTCGTGGGCTCGAGGTGATATTCGATCCGGGCGCCACGGCTCAGCTAAATGTTTCGGGGGACTATGAACCAACGACTCAGCAATTTCTCGCTACTTGGCGTTTTAACTTTTGCACTTCTCCTTGTTGCCGCCCCGGGTTCTGCCGCGGCTGAAGAGTCGGCAGGCGCGAACGTTTATAAAGCAAAATGTTTAACCTGCCACGCGAAAGACGGGAGTGGCAATACCCCCGTGGGAAAGAGTCTGCAGTCGGCGGATTT
>WNFE01002717.1_pt1 | contig 13086 bp, 9 predicted proteins | sample 5400451 | NCBI WGS metagenome assembly WNFE01 (sample SAMN13153344, study PRJNA577476) | soil metagenome | isolation source: 200 cm saprolite under Douglas fir tree site 2 hole 2 | place: USA:California | collected 2015-04-18 | reverse complement strand
CGCAAGCGCTGGGTGGATGGAAAAGCGGGACTGGTCCGACTGGATCGGATACTCGAACAACACGTCGAGCATGGTCTGATCCCAATAGACGTTGGTGTCGTTCGAAAGCGGCGGCGCGTTGACGTGGGCATAGGCATCTTCATAAGAAACGAAGGAGCGGTCCGACGGCAGCGAAATGCGAGTGGCGAGGATGCGAGGTTTTGAAAGGCGAACATCACCTTCATAGACTTCGACGAAATCGGAGATCCAAAGGGTCGCGGCGCCGGGGAGCACGTCTTTGACGCGCGCGAGGTCCAAGTAGCCCGGTCCGCGCTCGGGGAAATTGACATCGCGCATGGCTTTGAGCGGCACGCGAACGAGCAGATGAAGATGCGTTCTCTCAGGCTTGACGAATGCCTGGACGGTAACGTCGTTGGGAATGTCGTGAGCCGGTGCGCGCCACGGAAGGAGCAAGAGCGGGGCCACGAGGAGCAAGCGGTGAATTCGAAGCATAACTTTTCTCTTTACTTCGTCTCTTTACTTGGCAACGTAGCCGGCGGGCAAGTTCTTGTGAGGATCGACGCGCACAACCAAGTAGACGATTTTGTCCGAGGGGATTTCGCTGAACCAATGCGGCGTGTTCGGGGGAATGATCACGACGTCACCGGGACCGATTTTGCGGCTCGCACCATTCTGAATGCCACTGCCTTCGGTGCTGGGGCCGTTCAATACGGTGACCACTTCATTGCTTGAAGGGACTTCCCTGCGATCATTGAGGGTGCCGCCGGTCACGAGCGTGCCGTTGCCGGAGATGATATGATAAATTTCAGTGATCTGACTGTGCTCGATGCCGGATGGGGCCTCTTTGCCGGACGTCTTGAGGCGGCTGACGACACTGATGCCGACGTTATATTCGCTGTTGATGCTCACGACGCGAATGGCCTGGTCGCTGACTCGCACAGCGGCCACCTTGCGAACCAGGGCGTCGATTTCGGAGTTATTGATATCCGTGGCGGTGCCGCGCGGCAAATGGGAGGCCGGACTCGTTTGCGCCCGAAAAGTTTTTGGGATGACGAGAGCAAACACGAACCCGACCACAAGAAGAGTCAACATTATTTTTTTCACGACGCCCTCCATAATGGAATTAGCCCGCTTCGCCAGCTTACTTAGTTGATTTCGGCCACACGACGCCCTGGTCTTTTTTCGTGACCGGGGCCAGGCCTTTGTAGACGAATTTTTGCACGCGCTGGCCACGATAGGTCTCAGTAGTGAAGAGATTGCCTTTTGAATCAGCGGCGATGCTGTGCACGGCATAAAACTGGCCGGGTTGACGTCCACCATCGCCGAAGCTGGTCAGGATTTCAAGCGTATCGCGAAGCAGGATGTAGATTTTTTCATTCGAACCGTCAGCCAGGAAAATGTATTTCTGCTTGGGATCCTTGGAGAAGGCAATGTCCCAGACCGACCCGTCACCCAGAGTTTTTGTGGCGATTAAGGCCTCTTTGACGAAAGTCCCGTCTTTCTTGAAAACCTGGATGCGGTCGTTCGGACGGTCGCAGACATAGAGGAAGCCGTCGTTTGAAAGCTCGGCGCAGTGCACTGGATTACGGAATTGCTGGGCAGGCGGCGCATCGGGATTGTAGGGGCCGAGGTTGGTGTCGTCGGGCTTCTTACCATAGGCGCCCCAGTGGCGCTTGTACTTTCCGGTTTCCGCGTCATAGACGATGACGCGGTGATTGCCGTAGCCGTCGGCGACATATAGCTCGTCGGTGGCGCCATCGACAAACAATTTCGCCGGTCCCTTCAGGTTTTCGGTGTCGTTGCTGCCCTGGCTCTTGCCCGGGTGGCCGATTTGCATGAGGAATTTGCCGCTCTGAGTGAATTTCAGGACCATGTTGTCATGGTAGCCCTTGGGATCCGGGCCGCGGCTATTGCCGCCGATCCAGACGTTGCCTTTGTAATCGACAGTGATGCCATGATTCGAATCGGGCCAATCGTAACCGGCGCCCGGACCGCCCCAATGCCCGATGAGGTTGCCTTCTTCATCGAACTCAAGAACCGGCGGAGCAGGAGTGCAGCACTCCGCAGCGGGCGGTTTTGCGGTGGCGTAAATTTCCATGGGTTCGTAGGTATTCGTCCGATGGACGATCCAGATGTGGTCCTGGGAGTCCACAGATACGCCGACGGTCATGCCCTGGATCCAATGGTTGGGAAGCGGCTTCGGCCACAAGGGGTCAACTTCAAACTGAGGTGCTTCGACGGCGGCAGCAGCGACGGCGGCCCGTTTCTCGAGGACCGCGGAAACGATGCCGAGTCCGGTGAGAAGCACTAGAAAGGCGGCGACAAGGCGAAATTTGTGCGTCACTGTTTCCTCCACTTCCAGGTGCGGCGCGTTGCGGGTTCGCGGTCATTGCGTACCCGCCCTTTCAGAATTCGACCTCGCCCACTGGGAGGGATTGTCTTTTGGATCGGCAAACGGCGTGGATTTTACACCACTTGCCTTTCCGTGAGTGGGCGAAAACGATTTTCCGCGTATCCGACCGTGGAGTGGAGACTATTCGTATCGCAACGCTTGTGTTGGCGCGATCCGGGATGCTCGTCGCGCGGGCACGTAGGCCGCCAGCATGGTCACTAGAAACAGCGACGGCACGACGATGACATAGGCCAGGATGTCGACGCCGCCGGCATTGAACAGCATGGAATTCATAAGCTGCTCGAGGGCGAAACCCATCGTCAGCCCGATCAACGTTCCCGTCCCGACGAGGACGAGGCCCTTACCCATCACTAGGCGCAGCACGTCCGAGCTTGCCGCGCCAAGAGCCATGCGAATGCCGATCTCGCGGGTCCTGCGGCTCACGTTGTACGCGACCAGTCCGTACAAACCGGCGATGGCCAGGAGGAGGCCGACCACCCCCATGCTAGCTACCAGCTTCATGGCAATTCGCGGACCGTTCACGGCCTGGTTCATGTAGAAGTCCTCGTAAGCCATGGTGTGCAACATTGGCAGATTCGGATCGAGGGTCCGAACAACGTCCCTCACGGACTGCACGAGTTGCAGCGGATCGCCGCTCGACCGCAACATCAAGGTCATTCGCGCGATAGGATGCTGGGCCAGCGGCATATAGACGAAATCTATCGGCTTTTCGAAGGTGTTTTGTACATATTTGATGGTCTGCGCGACGCCCACAATCTCAACCGACGTGCCGGCGCGGCTCTCGAGGCGGATGCGTTTGCCCACCGCGTCGCCTCCCGGCCAGTAGTGTTTCGCGAACTGCTCATTCACGACAGCGACACGCTGGGCATCCGCGGTATCGGACGCCAGGAAACCGCGGCCACGCAAAATCGGAATCCCCAAGGTCTCGAAGTATCCTTCATCAACCGTGTCCATCGTCGAATTAAAATTCTCGCGATCGCGCGGCATCTGGAAACCATCCGGCACAAAGGCGATGCCGTCAAAGTCGTCTATCCCGAGGGGAATGTTCTGGGTGAGAGCCTCGCTCGCAACTCCGGGCGCTATCCGTACGTGCTCGGCCAGCAGCTTGTAGAACTGGCGCGTCTGCGCCGTGTTGCACTGCACCAGACGCGGATCGAAGCTGACCATCAGCAGATGGTCTTTCGCGAAACCGGTTCCATCCAACAAGCTATGTTGGAAACCCCGGACCATCAGGAAAGACGCCGTGAGCAGCATCAGGGACGCGGAAACTTGCGCCACCACCAACACGTTCCGGCCCCACAGGCGTTTGCGTCCGGGCTCATCCACGTCGGCCGACTTGAGTGCGTTCACCACGTCCACGCGCGTGCTCTGCAGCGCCGGCGCCAGGCCGCAAAGGAGCGCGCTCAACGCCGACAACGCGAGGCTTGCAAGGAGCACGCGGGTGTCCATCCGGAACGGGATTGAGAATGGTAAGTCGGTCATAAATATCACATTCTGAAAACTCTGAAACCACTGCACGATGCCGTAACCGATGGCAATCCCGGCCAATCCACCCAACGACGCCAGAATCAGGCTTTCCGTCAACAGCAGCCGGATGAGCCGGAAACGCCCGGCGCCAATCGCCAACCGTACGGCAATTTCACGCGTTCGCGCGCGGGCACGGCTCAAAAGAAGCCCCGCAACGTTGGTGCATGCCACCAGCAAGACCGCCAGCGCAAGGATCATAAAGATCACGCCGAATTTCCAATTACCGTCTTCTATAGTCCGCGCTTCGAAATGGGTATATACCGCGGCCCCGCGGCTGCGATTGAACTCTGGATACTCGCGCTCGAAGTATTTTGCGAGTACGGCAAGTTCACTCCGCGCCTGCTGCAGCGTCGTGCCCGGTCTCAAGCGCGCCGTGATACTCAACTCGCGGTCGTCGCGATCCTCGAAAAAATTCTTCTGGCGGTTGGTCGAAAACACCCGTGCCATCGCCAGCGGCATGTAGAAATCGGGATGCCCGAAAATCATCATCCCCGTGAAGGTGTCCGGTGCGACGCCAATGACGGTAAAGTTTGTGCCATTCAGGCGAATCGTCCTGCCGAGGACGGACGGGTCGCTCGAGAATTCGCGCTTCCAGAAGTCCGGCCCGAGCACCACCACGGCATTGCGATCGGGCACCTGATCTTCGTCTTCCCGAAAACCGCGCCCCAGCCGCGGCTCCACGCCGAGCAGGTGGAAGTAGTTACCGGAAACCATCATCCCGCCCTTGATCCGCGGTGTAGCGGCGGGTTCGGCGCTGAAGCCGACAGCCTCCATACCTGCGTTGGCGATGACGCCGTCATAGCTCTTTGTTTTGTCGCGAATGTCCAGGTATTCGCGATAGGAGAAACCGTCGAAGCTACTGTCGTGTGTAGTGCTCACCAGGGAGAGGACGCCGCCCGGATGCGGCACGGGATAAGGCCTGAAGATCAGTCCATCCACCATACTGAAAGTCCCCGAGGTCATCCCGATGCCCAGCGCGAGGGTGATCACCACGAAGGCGGTTAGGCCGGACGTGTGGCTCAGGCTCCGAATGGCGAAGCGCACGTCGTCGAGGAAATCCGTCAACCAATGAATGCGTCGCATGTCTCTCATCTCCTCTTTTTGCTGTTCCAGTCCGTCCATCGCGCGCATGGCGGCGTAGCGCGCTTCTTTCGGGGAAAGTCCATTGGCGATGCCTTCCTCGATTTTTTGCTCGAGGTGAAACTGGAGTTCTTCGTTCAGCTCCAGCTCCACGTAGCGGCGCCGAAAGAGGGAGCGAAGGCGAAGGGGGATGGTGTACCGCCAATGTTGCGGACGCATAGAACCTCCTTAGGCGCGCTTTTGCGCTCAAGCCTCCTCGAGTCTGACAACATGGGAGATGGCGGACGAGAGGCGCTGCCAGTTCGCTGCCTCCGATTCGAGTTGTTTCCTACCCAGGCGCGTCAGCGAATAAAATTTCGCGCGCCGGTTATTCTCGGTTTGCTTCCACTCGGCGGTGATCCAGCCTTCCTGCTCCAACTTGTGCAATGCAGGATAAAGGGATCCTTCGCTGACCTGCAGCACGTCTCCGGAGATGGATTTCAGGCGGAGACTGATGGCCCAGCCGTTCATGGGTTGAAGCGCGAGAATCTTCAGGAGAAGAAGGTCGAGCGTGCCTTGAACCAAGTCAGATGGTTTGCTCATGGGCTCTCCTCGGTTACCGAGGGTATGATACACAGGCTCCCCTCGGTAAGCAAGGGGAACTTTCCACCTCAATCACGGCAGCAAACGAAGCCCCAGTTGCCGTTCGGCGCGCGAGAAGTCGGATATCGGGAGACCGGCCCCTGCCCCAAAAGGATGAATGATCCCCAACGCTTCTGATTATTAGACCGCTTTCCCACCGTATCTCTTTATGCAAGTACAGCGGTTCGCCTCCTTGTCAGCGAGAGGCAACTTGCGCTGAGATAGAGACGTGGGATCTTCTACTTTTGCGACCAGAAGGTGCAGCATGGGATCGAGTGCCAAGTACATTGCCGGGTTTTTATGCCTAGTGCTGCCGGGGATCGCCCGAGCGCAGAGCGTTGGTCAGGTGGAGTGCCCTCGCGCGGGTGACTATGTTTATCTATACAGCTCCATGACCACGCTCGAAGTGCGCACGACGCTGCAGTGCGGAGAGCGGGTGCAAATTACCGGACGGTACGATCGCTACCTCGGTGTGCGCACGGCGAAGGGCGAGATAGGTTACGTCCCGGTGGAGAGTTTGCTGCTGTTAAAAGACCAGCCGGGCACGAGGGCACTGGAGCTAAAAGCGGTCCAGCCGGCGAGAGAGCGCACTCCCTACGATGCACCCGTAAAACCCGGGGAAGCTGCTGCGAGCGGTCCCTCCTCCCCGTCCGAGTTCGCTTTGCGCAACGGCACAGCGATTCATCTGAAGCTCGGCAAGACGATTTCTTCCGCGACAGCCCACGTTGGCGATGCGGTGGATCTGCAAGTCGCCGAAGAGGTAATTGTTGATGGCCTTGCAGTGATTCCTCAAGGCGCAGCGGCCACCGGCCTGGTGAAAGAAGTGGAGCCTAGGAGGCGGTTGGGCCACGGCGGAAAACTGGCTTTCAGCATCGACTCCGTCCGTCTTAGAGACAACGAAAAGGCGGCGGTTCGCTCTTTCCAGGAAAGTACTGGCGTAAACAATGCGGCGGGAGCAATTCTCCCCCTAGCTTCCGGCAAAGATGTGGTATTCGCGCAGGGAACTGAATTCACGGCGTACGTTGACGGGGACATGAAGCTAAAGAAAGAGGCGTTTCTGGCGGAGAAGGCCAATTCCAGCGCAGCGCCGGCGCCCCCTGATGGCAAACCCACTCCGCCGGGCGGGTATTGAAACTCAAGAAGCACGGGCGTCCCGCGATTCTGCGTGGCGTGGTCTGGCGTTCTGACCCTGTGATCCTAACAATTTGATGCATCCGCACTTGCCATTGGGCGCGGCACTTGGCAGACTTTGCCCGTGCTCATTGGCCTCTTCCCAGAGCTAGACGCACCCGGCGGGGTGCAGCGGGCGGGCCGCCACCTAGCGGCGGTGCTGACGGAGTTCGCCTCCAGCCGCGGCATGGAGTGTCGTCTGCTCAGCTTAAATGATTCCCCGGAATTGCACCGGATGACGCTGGCAGGGCGAGAGTTTGTCTTCACCGGATGCGAGCGCGCCAAGGGGCGATTCACAATGACCGCACTGAAAGCGGCGCGGCGCAAAGCCAAACTCGTCCTGGCAGCTCATCCGAACCTGGGACCGGTGGTGCAGGCGATGCGGATTGCGGCACCGGGGATGAAGAGCATTATCTGCACGCATGGAATTGACGTTTCGGAACCTCTCGGGGGGGTGCGCCGGTATGCGCTGCGTCACGCAAACCTGGTTCTGGCGCCCAGCAAAGATACCGCTGAACACGTTGAAGCAGAGCAAGGGGTTAAGCGCGAGCGAATTCGCGTTCTGCCTTGGGCGCTCGATCCACAATTTGAAGCCTTGATCAGCCCAGGCTCCCGTCCTGCGCTGCCGGAAGGCTTTCCATCGGGATGCGTGATTCTGACCGTAGGACGGTGGCTTGCGACGGAGCGGTACAAAGGCATGGACACTCTGATCACCGCCCTGCCGCGGCTGCTGACGCAGAGGCCGGAGGTCCAGTTGGTGATGGCGGGCGCGGGGGATGACCGCGCTTGGCTGGAGGATCTTGCGGAGCAAAACGGAGTAAACCGCCACGTCCATTTTTTGGCGGGATTGAGCTACTCCGAACTTGCGGCGTGCTATACGGCGTGCGAGATTTTTGCTTTGCCCAGTCAGGGAGAAGGATTCGGTCTGGTGTACCTGGAAGCAATGGCGTGCGGCAAGCCTGTGATCGGGGGTCTGCACGGGGGCGCGCCGGAAGTGATTCAAGACGGCGTCACTGGGTATCTGGTGACGCACGGCGATGCGGTTCAGCTCGCGACTTCGATCGAGGCGCTACTTGCGGATCCCGCCCTTGCGAAGGAGATGGGCGCGCGGGGGCGGCAGCGGGCTGAGAACGAGTTCCGCTTCAATGTCTTCGCGAAATCATTCAAAAAAATCCTGCGCGAACAATGCGAATCCTGAACGTCACGGAAACGTACGCTCCTTTTCTCGAGTTCGGCGGCCCACCGGTGAAGGTGCGAGCGCTTTCTGAAGGGCTGGCGCGGCGGGGCCACCAAGTCACGGTTTTGACGGCCGACTGGGGCCTGGAAAAACGCCTGCAAACGCGGGAACAGAAAACCAGCGCGGAGCGATCGCCCTTCGGATGGCGGCGCGAAGAAAATGGAGTGCAGGCCATCTATGTGCCGACTTGGATGCGCTACCGCACAGTGAGCTGGAATCCGGCGGTCAAGCGCTATTGCCGGGCGCGGCTGCAGAATTTCGATGCGGTGCACATTTTCGGGCTTTACGACTTGCTGGGTCCGGCGGTAGCTGCTGCTTGCCGCAAACGGAGCCGGCCGTACGTGCTCGAACCCATCGGGATGTTTGTGCCCATTGTGCGGAACCTGTGGCTAAAGCGGATGTATCATGCAGTCTGGGGAAAGCACCTCCTGCAAGGTGCAAGCGCAGTGATCGCTACCTCGGAGCAGGAAGTCGAGGAATTGGTGGTCGGTGGTCTTCTTCGCACGAGGGTGGTGCTGCGGCGTAACGGAGTGGAAGTTCCTTCATCCTGGCCTGAGCCGGGCAAATTTCGGAAATCGCGAGGTATTTCGCGGGAAGAGAAGCTGGTACTGTTCTTGGGGCGGCTCTCCACGAAGAAGAGTCCTGATTTGCTCTTGAAGGCATTCGCGGAACTCTCGCAGCGCTCGTCGGGAATACTAATGAGGCTGGTCTTCGCGGGGCCTGACGAAGGCGCTGTAAAATCGGAATTGGAACAAATGGCGTCGCAACTGGGTATTCGGACGAAAGTTCAATTTGCGGGGCCTATTTTTGGCGAGATGAAGTGGGCGGCTTACCGAGATGCGGATGTTTTCGTGCTGCCCTCACAGAATGAGAATTTCGGGAACTCCGCAGCGGAAGCCGTGGCCGCGGGAACGCCGGTGATCGTGACAGAACAATGTGGAATAGCCCCGCTGCTTGCAAATGAGGCCGGCTTGGTGGTACGCCACGACCAAGCGGCGCTATCGAATGCGCTCGAGCGGATCCTAATCGAACCAGGTCTAGGTTCACGGCTCGCGGCAGGATGCGCCGGTGTGACTTCGCGTCTGGGCTGGGACGAGCCTGTTGGCAACATGGAAGCGCTGTACGTTACGCTTGCCTCAAAGCAGGCGGTGAGGGCAGAATCTAAGCGAGCGGAGTAGACTTTTGCAAACGCGTAGACACAGAGTTTTCCGCAGTATGTGGTGGGGTTGCAATCTTTTGCTGGCGGCAGCGTTTGTGGCGATGCTTTACTCGTGTGTCCGGGAATACTCCATGCGCCGGTATCTCGATGGCTTCTCGGACGCGATTGCACCCAGCATCTTGTCGGCAGAGCCGAAAATTCAGGCCCTCCTTGACTGGATGCGTATCGAGCCATCGCGGGCCGTCGCGGCTAACCCCGGCGCGCTCTCGCAACGCGATCCCTATATCACACTCAACTACCGGCAGTTATTGCGTGCGTGTGGAACGGCGACGAATGCCTTCTTGAATCTCGCGCGAGAGGATAATCTGCTGGTGCGCCGTCTGCTCCTGCTGACCCCTGACGGCAACACGAAGCATGTTGTCACGGAAGTGCTCATCGACCGACGCTGGATTGTCGTCGACCCGACCTACCACATGATCATGAGGGACGCACAGGGACACCTTCTGACACGTCAAGACCTTCAGAACCCGGCTATCTTCAAGCAAGCGGTGAGTGCCATCCCCAATTATCCGCGGGAATACAACTACGAACATTCTGCGCACGTGCGCCTGGAACGAGTGCCGCTCTTCGCGGTACTACATCTGCGTAGGGTTCTTGACGCCATCTTTGCAGGCTGGGATGAAGCCGTGGATTGGAGCCTGCTCTTGGAGCGGGAATCTTTTTTCTACCTCGTACTCTCCGCCGTGGCGACATTGTTTTTCCTCTTGTTGCGGGCCGTGCTTGCTTGGTATGCGGACAGCCGCCTGAGAATCCCGCGCTTCCATCTAAGGGAGCATGCCATCCGTGCCGGCGCCGCCTTCTTCTCCGCGCCGGAGATCAAACAGTAGCGTGTGCGGTATTTGCGGCGTCGCCTTTGCTTCACGCAGCGCGGAAGCAGAATCGCGCATGCGCGCGATGACCGCGGCGATGCGTCATCGAGGTCCTGACGAAGACGGCTTTCTTGCCGGCGACGCGCGCGCGCCGGGACTTGCACTGGGAATGCGCCGGCTGAGCATCATCGACCCGGCCGGCGGCCATCAGCCCGCCTGGAACGAAACCAAGGACGTAGCGGTCATCTTCAACGGCGAGCTGTACAACTATCGCGACCTGCGCGAGCGGCTGTCGCTCTGCGGTCACCGCTTTGCCACGCAATCGGACACTGAGATTCTGGTTCACGCATGGGAAGAGTGGGGCGAAGACGCGCTCACCGAGCTGCGGGGCATGTTCGCATTTGCTTTGCTTGATCTTCGCCAGCGGTATGCGACGGCACCGATTCTTTTCCTGGCGCGCGACCCGCTGGGCATCAAGCCTCTCTATTACACGCAAACGGCGGAGGGATTTGCGTTCGCTTCAGAAGTTCGCGCGCTGCTTGCATCTGGCGCAGTGCCAAAACGCCTGTCGCAGGACGCCGTCACCGCTTATCTCCTTTTTGGCAGCGTCTCGGAGCCAGTGACACTGTTGGAAGGAGTGTTTTCTCTACCTCCGGGACATCGCATGCTCCTGCACGTTCCGGAGCGGCGGCGTGTGCCGCGCGCGCGGCCCTGGTGGGACCCTGCCGTTTCGCCTGCGGCTCGCGATACCCGTAAGCCGCGCGATCTCCCTGCAGCCGCTAAAAAGCTGCGTCCGCTTCTTGAGGATACCGTGAGCGCGCATCTCATCGCTGACGTGCCGGTGGGCCTGTTTCTTTCTAGCGGGCTGGACTCTGGCGCAATCGCAGCGCTTGCCTCCCGGGCACGAGGAGGAATTCAGAGCTTCACTCTGACGTTTCCGGGCACGAGATTCGATGAAGCAGAGCTTGCTCGATTAGCTGCGAAGCGATTCAAGACCAGGCACACGGAAGTGCCTTTGAGCGGAGAGGCGGTCGTTGCGCGGCTGGATGAGGCTCTTGGGGCGCTCGATCAGCCCACCATGGACGGGATCAACACGTACTTCGTTTCCTGGGCTGCAAGGCAAGTTGGCCTGAAAGTTGCGCTATCGGGTCTGGGTGGCGATGAACTGTTCGCGGGCTATCCGACTTTTGCCGATACGCCGCGCTTATCGAAATTGATCAAATGCGCATGGTTCGTACCCGCGGCGCTACGGCGGATGACAGCTCCGCTAGTGGCCGGCCTTGGTGCGCGGCAAGGTTCGCCGGATGCAGGCCGCAAGGCGGCAGCTGCGTGGGCTTACCCAGACATTTTGCCACACCCCTATTTTTACGCGCGGACACTTTTCCCGCCGGGGCGGCTTGAACAAATCATCGAGCCTCGGTTTCGCCCGAGCACAGTGAGCGCGGATGGAGTCACGCTCGAACCAACCTGGCTGGGCTGGCTGGGACGAACGGCCGACGAAGCACGGAAGCTGGAGCCCTTTGCCGGAATTTCCTGGCTGGAAATGCGCACGTATATGACGAGCACACTCCTGCGCGACACCGATACTGTGAGCATGGCGCAATCGCTGGAAATCCGCGTGCCCCTCCTCGACACGCTCTTAGTGGAATTTGTAGGCTCGCTGCCGGATGCAGCGCGCCGCCGCCCCGATGCGCAGAAGGCTCTGCTGGCGGAGGCGCTCGGCGATTTGCTGCCACAGGAAATTCTTGCGCAGCGAAAACGGACGTTTACTTTGCCGTGGGAAGAATGGTTGCGAGGGCCGATGCGCCCGCGGATGGAAGCTAGTTTTGCTGATCCTGGGCCGCCGCTGGCTGCTTACCTTCGCCCGGGGGGCGCGCGCTTGGTGTGGATGGATTTCCTTGCTGGAAAAACCAGCTGGTCGCGTCCCTGGTCGTTGTACGTCCTGAATGAGTGGTGCCGCCGACACCTCGCCGCATAATCTTGCGGCTGAGGTACACTGACAAATTACGCGATGAATATTCTGGGGATCAATGCGTACCACGGGAACGCTTCGGCGGCGATTGTCTGCGACGGACTGCTGATAGCGGCGGTAGAGGAAGAACGCTTTAACAGGGTGAAGTACGCCGCGGGATTCCCGGCGCAAGCCATTCGTTACTGCCTGAAGGAAGCAGGGCTCACACTCGCGGACATCGATCATGTCGCCGTGCCGCGAAATCCGTACGCGAGGCTGGGCACGAAACTTTTTTACGCTCTGCGCATGCCCTCTTTCGCGCGCGAACGTGTCAAAGTGCTCGCGAAATTCACGGGTATTCCTGAGGCCCTGGCCGCAGCCCTTGATGCCGATCCCAAGAAGATCGAGGCAAAGTTTCATCGCATCGAGCATCACCGTGCGCATCTCGCGAGCAGCTTTTTCGTTTCTCCGTTTGAACGGGCCGCGTTGCTTTCCGCTGACGGACTCGGCGATTTCGCGAGCACGATGTGGGGTGCCGGCACCGGCAGCCGCATGAACGTTGACGGCGTGGTAGTGTTTCCGCATTCGCTGGGGCTATTTTACAGCGCGGTGACGCAGTATCTCGGGTTCGTGAAATTCGGCGACGAGTACAAAGTCATGGGGCTAGCCGCATACGGCCGTCCTGAGCAACTCGACGCTTTTCGCGACATCGTCCGTTTTGATGGCGGCTCCGACGGGAACGGCTTCCGGCTGGGGCTCGATTACTTCTTGCATCACCGCACGGGCCCGGAGATGTCGTGGGCGGAAGCCGATAAGACGCCCACACTCGGCAAAATGTTTTCGGACGAAATGACGAAGCGCCTTGGGCCGGTTCGCGCTCCCGAGGAACCACTGGAGGAACGGCACGGGAATCTCGCTAGTTCACTGCAGGCGCGGCTCGAAGAAGTCTATCTCGGCATGTTGAAAAAGCTCGGAGAGCGAACGGGACTCAAGGCCATTTGTCTGGCAGGCGGCGTGGCTTTCAATTGCGTTGCAAATGGAAAGATTTTTGATGCAACG
>WNFE01002715.1_pt1 | contig 13090 bp, 8 predicted proteins | sample 5400451 | NCBI WGS metagenome assembly WNFE01 (sample SAMN13153344, study PRJNA577476) | soil metagenome | isolation source: 200 cm saprolite under Douglas fir tree site 2 hole 2 | place: USA:California | collected 2015-04-18 | reverse complement strand
GAGAATTATGGCACGACTCGTTTCGACACCTTCCATCAACTAACTTATCCAAACACATACTTTGGGTGGCTTTCCATCGTGCCGCGGGTCGGCTTTCGCTCCACCTATTATGGTGAGACATTTGACCTAGGAACGACAACCTTCACGCCGCCCTCAAATCCGCTCGTGCCCGACTTCCTTCTTCCCCCCCCGACGTTGGCTAACCCGATCAAGTTTGATGGAGACACTTTTCGCACAGTTTTTAATACGGGAGCAGAGGCCTCTTTCAAGGTCTCGCGGACATGGGAGAATGTGCAAAGCCGCGCCTTTGGGTTGGATGGACTTATGCACGTTTTCCAACCATTCACAGACTTTGCGTACGTCTCAGAAAACGGTCCAAACCCCGAGTCAATCTTGCAGTTCGATCGATTTGAACCGTCCACGCAATTGCGGGCGATCGACTTCCCTCAGTTCACTCCAATCGATTCAATCGCTAGTTGGACCGTCTGGCGGCTCGGTATTCGCAACCGCTTGGAAACACGGCGCGATGACCAAACGTTCACTTGGTTTGAGCTCGATAGCTTTTTTGACGTGAACTTCGAGAATCCGTACGACCGCACCGATTACTCAAACTTCTTTAATAATGTCCGCTTTACACCGCTGCCCTGGATGTCGTTTACGGTCAGCTCCCAAGTGCCGGCTTTCGCCAAGGGTTTTACGGAAGTCAATACGACCGCGAGCGTTCAGCCGATAGCCAATCTGCAATTGAATGTTGGGCATCGCTATTTGAATAACAATCCATTCTTCCAGAATAGCAGTTTGTTTGTTGTCGGTGGATATTATCGGCTCAATGATAACTGGGGTGTCGGAATTCAGGAACAATATGAAGCCACGACCGGCATCCTCGAGGAGCAGCGCTATGCCATTTACCGCGATCTGACGAGCTGGGTGGCCTCGTTCGGAGGAGTGATACGCGACAACTCCGGCGTGAACGAATACGGCGTCCTGTTTACCGTAACGCTCAAAGCATTCCCGAAATTTGGATTTGATTTGAACTTCGATCCGTATTCCCAAGGACAATGAACGAAGGTTCGCGGACAACGCCAAGCTTGTTCAGCGCGTCCCACTGCTTGCGCTGCGGCTGATTCGCCTGCGTCCGTTCTTCGCTTATGGATCTCGCAATCATCGGCTCGGGGTACGTTGGTCTTGTGACCGGCGCATGTTTCGCCGATGTCGGCCATAATGTCATTTGCGTCGATAACGACGTGCAGAAGATCAAACTGCTACAATCTGGCGACGTGCCGATATATGAACCGGGCCTTGAAGAAGTAATTCATCGCAATGTCTCAGCGCATCGATTGCGCTTCACCGGCAGCATTCGAGAAGGCGTGGATAATTCACAGATCATTTTTATCGCCGTTCCCACTCCCCAGCAGCCAGATGGCGATGTGGATCTTAGCTTCCTCGAGAAAGTCGCGCGCGACATCGCCGCGGTATTGTCCGATTATCGAGTGATTGTCGACAAGAGCACAGTACCAGTGAAAACGGGCGAAAAAGTGGCTGAATCGATCAAAAGATATAACCGCCACGGCGCCAACTTCGATGTTGTCAGCAATCCCGAATTTTTGCGCGAAGGCTGTGCGGTTGCAGACCTGATGCATCCGGATCGCATCGTGATTGGAGCCCAAAGCGAGCATGCCATCGATCTCATGAAGAAGGTTTATGAGCCATTCATGGCACCGATCCTTGTGACTGATATTAGCAGCGCCGAGCTCATCAAACATTGCGCAAACTCATTTCTCGCACTGAAAATTTCATACATCAACGCGGTCTCGGCGATTTGCGAGGCGAGCGGCGCCGATGTCGAAAAAGTCGCGGACGGGATTGGAATGGATCATCGCATTGGCCGTGATTTTCTTAATGCTGGGATTGGATACGGCGGCTCGTGTTTTCCCAAAGACATTGCTGCATTCATTACGATCAGCGAACGGCTCGGTGTTCCGTTCAATTTGCTGAAGGAAGTGCAACGAATAAACACCGCCCAGAAAGAGCGTTTTCTGAAAACAATTCGTGAAACGCTGTGGGTTCTGCGGGAAAAACGAATTGCGGTCTGGGGTCTCACATTCAAGCCAGATACAGACGATGTTCGTTCGTCTGTTGCGATCGAGCTGGTCGCAGACCTGCTGCGCGAAGGAGCGCATGTGGTCGCCTATGACCCGAAAGGAATGCAAAAGGCCCGCGCCGTAAAAACGGTCGCCGCAGCCGAATTTGCTCCGTCCGCTCTCGAGGCGGTGAGCAATGCCGAAGCGCTGATCATCGCCACGGAATGGAACGAATTTGCTAATGTCGACCTGGCTGTGATGAAGGAAAAAATGAGGACGCCGATCGTCTTTGACGGACGAAACCTGTTGGATCCTGAAACGATGCGGACCCTGGGGTTTCATTATCATTCGATTGGGCGCGCCAGCGTGAAGCCGGGATAAACCCTTGCCGACGATCTGTGGCGCAGCTCTCTCTGCTCGGCGAATTGCGCTGGCGGCACTACGCAGGTGGCGAAGCGAAGGACGCTTTGCCGATCCCATCATCTCGGAATTTCTTGCGAAGGCGAAGGTTACTCAGTCCGATCGCACGTTTGCTCTCGAACTGTCTTACGGGGCGTTTGCTGCAAAATTTGTCCGCGCCACTTGGGGCCGGCCTCAGTTGCATCTAACGCGACTGATGGAATCATAACCGTCTTATGCACGATATTCGCTGGGACAATCTCGCCAAACTTCTTGTAGAATATTCCATCCGGCTCAAACGAAACGAAACCGTGTTGATCGAAGCATTCGATATCCCGGACGAAATGACAATCGCACTCATTCGAGCGGCGCAGGAGTTGAGAGGCATCCCTTTTGTGCAGAGTCAGCACGCCCGAATCAACCGCGCGCTTGCGCTCGAAGCATCCGATCGGCAGTTGAATCTTTTGGCAAGCCATGAACTGGCGCGGATGAAAAAAATGGATGCATACATCGCTGTGCGCGGCAGCAACAACATCACGGAGTTATCCGACGTGCCGCCGGAGAAGATGAAGTTGCTCGCCAAGAAAATGCGCCCGGTGCAGGACCAGCGAGTAAAAAAAACGAAATGGGTGGTTTTGCGCTGGCCGACACCGTCAATGGCGCAACTTGCCGGAATGAGCACGGAGGCGTTTGAAGATTTTTATTTCGAAGTCTGCACACTGGATTATCGCAAACTCCAGCCCGGCATGAAAGCGCTTAAGCGGTTGATGGAAAAGACAGACCGCGTCGAGATCAAAGGCCCCGGGACCGACCTCCGTTTCAGTATCAAGGGAATTCCAGCCGTGATCTGTGGTGGCGATCGCAATATTCCCGATGGCGAAGTTTTTAGCTGCCCGGTGAAAGATTCCGTAGAGGGTCATGTAACGTTCAACGCGCCGAGTATTTATCAGGGCATCGGTTTCGATGCCATCCGTCTCGAGTTCGAAAACGGAAAGATTGTCGATGCGACAAGCAACGAAACAAAAAAGCTGAACAAGATTCTCGATTCAGATCCAGGCGCGCGTTACATCGGCGAATTTTCGCTTGGGTTTAATCCTCGCGTTTTGCAACCGATGCGGGACATCCTGTTCGATGAGAAGATCGCAGGCTCGTTTCATCTAACTCCGGGACAAGCTTACGAAGAAGCGGACAACGGGAACCGGAGCCAGGTCCATTGGGACATGGTAAGCATCCAGCGTCCAGAATGCGGCGGCGGTGAAATTTATTTTGACGGCAAATTGGTCCGTCGAGACGGGCAGTTTTTACCGAAGCAACTGTGTTCGCTAAATCGAAGCTGATTGGCCAAACGCGCTTAAGCCGAGTGAGCGAAAGTAGCTCGGCTGGTACCGGCTACAAGAATCTCTCTTTGTGGTCTGGTAAATCTGGGCTCGTTACGTCTCCTTCGCGCTCTGGCCGAGCAGATTCAGCTGCATCATGCCGATCTCGCCGCTTTCAGCGAGCTGCAAATTCGCAATTTCGAATACAGGCGGTCCCTCGGCTGGACTTGGTCCGGCGCCGGGCAACTGAACCAGAACTTGCTTGGAATTCGAATTCAGGACGACCGATGCGATCTCAAGCGACGGCGAAAACTCGATCGTCGTAATTTGGAATGGGACTGTGATGAAAACAGAGGCTCGGCCCTGCTGCGACGGCGTGAGTTGGACCGGCGCTGTCTCGAAATTAGGGACGACTTGCAATCCCGCGACGGCGAATGACGGCGAGCCGGTCGCAGTTTGCCTCTGCTGTTGAGACGGAATCATCCGAATCGTACCAAGAGCTCCCCCGACGGGCTGAATCTTTGCCACTTCGAAACTGACCTGCAAATTCAACGCGGGCTGAGGCTGCTGGGGTGCAGGCAACCGCATTGTGACAAGCTTGGATATGGGACGCACTTTTAGGACACCCATTCTAAAGCTCGACGTCAACTGCATGGCCGCGATCTCGAAAGAGAAGGTGAGCTGCACGGATGTCTGCATTGTGGCAGCGGGTTGCGGTTTGGCCACGACGGTGGATGGACGTTTGTTTACTGGAGCGGTTGGGATTTGGGTTGTTTCAGGCATGTTTGCAGGTGTGGTTGTTTGCGGAAATACGGGCTCAGTGAAAATGGTAGCTGGCAAACCAGACGCGGGCTCGGCGACGGTCTTAGCCACGGGGGATTGAGTCGCATCCGAGGTCGTTTCATAAGGCAGGGGTTGCCCTTGCCCGATCGGTTCAATTTCAGGCTCTGCTGACGCTAGCTCTGCGGACAGTGCGACTTCCCCCGCCGCTTCGGAAACTTCACTCGGCGTTTCTGGAGTTATCGTAGAGGGTCGGCTAAATTCACTGATTGCCGAAACCTCAGCTACTTCAGGTGTCTGCGGAACGCCCGGCCGCCAGGCATTGGCCGTTTGTTCCACAACCGGCCCTACTGACGACTCAAGGGCCTGCTCGGCGAGCGGGAACTCCGGGGCACTCGGTCGCAAGATTTCCGCCGTCTGTTCGACAACTGGTCCTACTGACGACTCAAGGGCCTGCTCAGTGAGCGACGCCAATTCGCGATCTGATTCTCCTCTGTTGTAAGCGGGCGTTTGTAACGCTTTCCCTCCCAAACCTGCCAGCTGATCAAAAGCACCGCTCAATTTTGCGGGAGGCAAGCCGCTGCGCCGCAAAGAAGGTTTCGACGCTGTTAATCGTAGCGAAACCTGGCGGGGCCCGCCAAAAAAGCCGTTGCCCTGCACATCGCCCTTTTGCGCCAGTGCCACGCTGGGTTTAAGGGTTCGGGGGCCGGTGGCGAACTTGGTCTGCCAGTAACTCAGGATGTTGAATGTGTAGCGGTAGCGGCGAAGCTCGGGAACGACAACCAAAGCTAGCAGAAAGATGCCGGCTAACAGCAATCCACCGACAAGCCACGTTCGCCGACTGGCTATTCCGACAATGCCGGGCCGTGAGATTTTAGCCGGCCCGAGTGTTGTGGCGGGAGATGTAGCGACAACAGGGGCTGCGGAGGGATTTGTTTGGCTCGCGGCTGACTGATCATTTTGTCCTTTAGGAGCAGATGAAGCGACCGGCGCCTCAGCGGGCAAAGCCGCTACAGTTGTCGAGCCTACACCAGAAGACGAGCCCGAAACCGCAGCTGTAGGCGCTTCCTGTGGCTGACCGCTTGATCCCGCCGCAGCCGACTCATTCGACTTGGATACTGAGGGCTGTTCAGCCGGTCCCCCCGCACTCACAGATTCCGTCCCAGCAACTGGTGGGCTCGCCGCGGGGGCCAAAGAAGCAAGGGATTCGCCTTTCGATATTTCTGCTTGCTTGTTTGCAGCAAAAACGCTAGCGGGAATAGGACTTGGCTCAACTGCTGGGCTGCCTTCTGCCTGCGACGCAACGGCACTGGCCGTGTCAAACGTGGGTGCGGGCGCCACCGCAATTTCCGGAGTCTGCATCCAGCCAACGTCATAAAAAGCGTCCGCAAAAACGTTGTTGAGCGCTGGCGAATAGATCTTTTTGGCTGAAGCGGTCCAACCGGCGGCCTTCTCGGGATTGTTGTGTTTAAATTCCCACGCGGCTTGGGCATAATAGAGAGCTGGCGTATCTCCAGTAAACTGGAACTGCTCCATCATAGCCTGCGCGCGACTCTCCTTTCCCTCGAGCAAAAGCGTCATGTAAATTTTGAATTTAATGAGTTCTGCCGCCTGATTTTTATCGCCCCCTGGCGTTTGTTTATACAACGCTTCAAAACGCTCCCGCGCTTTTGCGTAGTCTTTCTTCTTAAATGGAATTTGAGCGAGGTTATATTGAGCCTCACGGAATTTCGGATCCAGCTTGGCTGCCTTTTTGAATGCCGCTTCGGCTTCCTCAAACTCCTTTTGCTCCATCAGGATCTCGCCCCGCAGATTGAGAGTTGCCGGCTGATTCGGTTCCGCCTGATCCGCTTCATCGATTGATTTACGCGCTGTCGTTAAATCGCGCTGCCGAAGCGCCTGTTGCGCTTGCTCGAATTTTGAACGCGCCAGGGCCTTCGTTTTTTCCGCACGCTCGGCAGCCGTCATTAGCGGCAATGACGGGCGCGCCTCGCCAGCTGGTTTTTCAAGCCACCCGACTTCGTACAGTGATTCTGCGAAAAGTTTGTTCAGTTGCAGCGAAAAACTTTTCTCCGCTACACCCATCCAATCTTTTGCCTCCTTTTGATTCTTGTGCTGGAGCGCCACGGCTGCTTTCACATAGTCAACAGCAGGCGTGTCAGACGAAAGCTCCAACTTGGCCAGGATAGAATCAACCGTGTTCTCTTTTCCCTCCAGCAGGTAAGTCAAAAGGATCTTGTACTGAATAAGCTGCGAAGCTTCGCTTGCCAGGTCGGGGCCACTGCTGGAAAGCAGCTGCTGAAACCGATTCCGAGCCTCCGTCCAATCCTTCTTGAGAAACGGGATTTCCGCAAGGTTGAAGCGCGCATTCCAAAACTTAGGATCGATCCGGGCCGCTTCGAGCAATGCTGCTTCCGCTTTGTCGTAGTTACCCTGCCGCATCAGGATAACGCCGCGCAAATTTTTCGACGCGGCAAGATCGGGTTGGCGGGTATCGATCGCGTCGAGTTCTTTTAACGCTTCTGGAAAATTGTTAGCATCGAACGCCCGGAAGGCTTTGTTGTACATTTCCTCCAGTTCCGATTTGGTCGGAGCGACATTTTCCGCTGCAAGCGAGGTTAGCGCCAGCACTGCGATGGCAACGATCTTCCAGATTCTCATGAAGTAGGGATTGAAGCTTCGATCATCGCTCCTGGCAAGTCCAAAGTTGAACTCAACGAGGTGGATTTTCAGCCCGCTTCGGAAAAATGGGAGTGGGCAACAGATCGACAGCCCCGCGTTGGCCAGGCATCGAACTTCTGTCATTCCGAGCGACGCGCAGCATAGTCGAGAAAATCTCTTACTGTTTGGCTAACAAAGAGAGATGTCTCGACTTCGCTCGACATGGCAGGAAACCGAAGGCGGCCTCGTTGAATCGCCTCCGCCTTTCGAAAGCCTCTCTTCAAACGACACGAACCTTGCAATCGCGAGGATGCCCGCCAAAACACCATTGGTTTAACCGCTCAAAATCAATTCAAATTCGCGACGATCCGCAGTCCTTCCAGAGTGAGGTGCGGACGAACCGCACCGATCTCCGGCAACCGCCCTGCGATTAGTTGCGCGTAGCCGCCCGTCGCTACGACGTAAATTTGTTTTTTGCGCGGAAACTGCTCTGCTCTGATCCGCCCAAGGATTTCGCAGACCAGCCCACGATAACCAAATACGGCGCCGGATAACATTGCCTCGACTGTCGATTTACCGATTGCGCGTCGCGGCTCTTTTAAAGAGAGCTTCGGCAGGAGCGCCGTTCGCTGATAAAGAAAATTGGTCATCGCTTCCAGCCCCGGCGCGATCACGCCTCCAATGTATGTGCGGCAATCAGAAACGATGTCGAAAGTCACCGCCGTGCCGAAATCCACCACGATAGCGGGAAATCCGTAAAGACCTGTAACTGCCGCGGCGTTCGCCAGACGGTCCGCGCCAATCGATTTCGGTTTGGGATAATCAATCCCCACGCCCAGTTTCAGCGTCGAATCCAGCCAGAGCGCCTCCAGTTTTCCGATGGCCTTTGAAATCGCTGGATTTTTTCTCGGCACAACCGAAGAAACAACCACTTTTCGCACCCTTTGCTTTCTCAAAAATCCCGTAACCACACTGCTTGAAAGCTTGCTCGTCGCAATCCGCACGGGAGCCGAAATCCGCGTCGCAGACGCAAACGCCAGCTTCGTGTACGAATTACTGATATCGACTAATAGGTAATCGGCCATTCGAGTCATGATCAAAGGCGAGTGCGCATCGGCGGCAGAATTCAATTAGAGTTTAGGCTCCTCGCGATAAGGGCGATTGGCTCGAAACCAGGTCAATAAGTTCTCGCTCACCATCGCGATGTCATCATTGCCGGCTGAGCGCGCCAAAGAAAGCGCTTCCTCACCCTTGTCGATCGCGTCGGAAAATCTCCCGGTTTCGGCATATGCTGCGGCCAATGTGGTAAGAAGAGTCGGATTCTTGCCGCCGGTTAACGCGCACCCGCGCTCTGCGAAACGGACAGCGTTTTGTCCGTCGCGCAGTGCCGGATTAGGATATGTGGCCAGCAACCAAGCCAAATCATTGAGGATGATGGGCGAATCAGGGGCCAAAGAAGCCACATCCTGAAGATGCTTTGGTCCCTCCGCGCTATTCGCCAGCAAGACAAGACCCGCGCGAAGGTTGGCCCGCGCCTCGGTCCAATCAGGACGAAGTAAAAGTGCATAGGCAAATTGATTGATAGCGTTGGGCAAATCTCCTTGCCGCGCCACCACTACGCCGAGCGTGCAATGCGTCTCGGCGCTAAACGGAAACACGGTCAGCGCATCAGCCGCTGCTGCAATCGCCTCTTCGTCGCGATGCGATTGGACCAGACAATTTAATAGCACGTTATGAGCAGAGGCGTTTTCCGGGCCCAGCTCGATTGCGCGACGGGCCTCGCTCATCGCACGCTCGAGCTGGCCTTGCTTTGCCGCAATTTCAGCCAGTTGCCCGTGACATGCGCTGTCCGCCGGATTCAATTCCACCGCTTGCTCAGCCTGTTCAAGCGCTCCTGTTGGGGTATTCAAGTAATCCAGGGCCAAAGCCAAAAATCGCCGCGTTGTTGCATTGGAAGGATCGGATTTAACAGCCTTAGCGATTTCGGAAGCCGCTACATCATACTTGCGTTCGTATGCTGACCGAATGCCAAGCCAAAGATTCTGAGCAGGCGAATGGCGAATCCAAACCGACGCGAAGCTGTTCATTGTCCAGACGACCAAGATTATGCCGAGCGCGAATTGCAACAATCGTCGGCGGCGAGTGACGACCTCCCAGCCAACTGCGCCGAAGAAACAGAGCGGTACCAACATCGACAATCCATAAAACGCCTTTACTTGCGCATAAGAAGCCACTTTAAGACTCATAAAAATCAGACCGAGCGTCACCGCTCCGAAGAGACCGAGCAAAAGAAAGTCATTGGCCGCAGGTTTCCGAACACAGCGACCAAACGCGACCGTGGCGCCCACGATAATCATTGCAGTCGGCGCCAATGCCAGAAGGTAGCCAGCCACCATCAGATCGTAATTCCATGGCAACCTGGCGCTCAAATCCGCCACGCCAGCGCACAAGGCATCGCCCCAAAGTGTCGAATAGTTACCATCCCCGAATCCAGCCAGGCCGCTGAAAAGCGGCGAGATAAGCGAGCGACCAAACCTGAAGTAATCAGCGAGGGTATGATAGCCCAGATCCTGCCACCAGGGAAAACCGGCGGCAGGATCCCAGTTTCCCAGGAACGGGGTACCGAAACGGAGCCAAATCCGGATGTAGTGCCAGCCGCAAACGGCGAAGCAAACCGCCAGCATAACGCCGAGTGTCCGCAGCCAAATAGCGAGGGCTGCTCGTTGCATCGACAGTTTACTCACCAGCGCCGCAAAAAGAGCTGGCACTAACAAAACCGCCGTTGTCTTGGTCAGGATAGCAGCACCGAGGAAGAACCCAAGCAACGCGTATCCTGAGGTCGAACCATTCTCGATCCGGAGCAAGCGTAGGCTGAGATAAACAACAGCGGCGGCAAATGTTGCCGCCAGCGTCTCGTTGGTCACGAAATGGGCGAGATAAAGTTGCATCGGCAAAAAAGCGGCGAGCGCGAGTCCGATTAGCTGTGGCCCAATTTGACTCGGGAATAAGAGACGCAAACTCAGGAAGACGAGCGTGAAATGGGCAATACCAAAGAGCATCGTCATCCAACGCAATGTGAGGATCGCCGCCGCATCGTTGGTCGTTTGACCGAGCGCGGACAACGTCGAGGCGGACAAAATATAGTACAGAGGCGGCTGAAACATCTCAAAACCTTCGTTTGGCAAGGGCAGTGCCCGGCGTTCCTGAATGTACTTGATGTACTCGAGGTGCGATTGCGAATCGAAACCGACACGGAACGGTAAGAGTGCAGAATTGTTCCAGAATAAGCATATCCAAATGCCGGCCACGATTAGGAGCAGCGCACCTACTTGCCAGCGGGATAATTCCCGAGAGGTCATCGCGCCTATCTTTGGCAAACGACTTAACCAGTAACGTCCGGCGAACCAAATACCGACTGCGATCCCGCCGAAAGCCAGCCAGATTGGCCAAACCTTTGCGAGGGAATTGAAAGTTTGCTCGCCGCCAGCGAGAAGATTTCCCGCGCGCGGCAACCTTGGTGCCGAGGCAAGCACCGCACTCCGCCAGGCGGAGCCTGTAAAAGACGCTTCCCACGTCTGATCGCTGCGCAACGTCACGTGGTCTGTGCGCAAACTTAGCCAAAGAGCTGGCGGCGCATCGGCGGCAAAGACTCTTGCTTCAATCGTGTTTGTGCCAGCTCGTAATAAGGCGAACACATCAACCGTCGAAATGTCCTTCCAGTTGCTCTTCGAGCCGAGTGGCACTTGAACGCCATTGATCTTCAACTCGGCGCGTTTGGCCGCGCGCAGATTCAGTCGCGATATACGCGGCTGCGTATCGAGCGTAAAGACGCGTCGAAAAACAGTGTCTAGATTAACAATGCTATGGGCGCGCGCTTGCACAGCGGACGGGAACAGAATCCATTCGGCGCGCGCATCACGCGGTAGAAAGTTGACGCTAGGATCGCGCGCACTCAGCCAAGCCAGAAATGCAACAGCTAATCCGGCGCAGAGAACGATTAAAGCAGCACGATGCCAGATTTTCATAAGAAGCATGGATCCTTGACCTCGAACGCGAAAAGCGCTTCGCTGTCCAACGCAGCATCCTTGCGCGACCCCGTCAAGTTCTGCCGCAGCTTGCGACACTTCCGTCAACCACCTACTCTTGATTTGTGAGGAAATTAGTCCATCGCCCGCGCCGTTTACGGCGTTCCCCTGCTCTGCGAAACCTCGTCCGCGAGACACAATTGAGCGCCAACGATTTTATTCTGCCGCTGTTTGTGAGCGAGAAATTGGAGCGGCGCCGCCCAGTCGGCAGCATGCCGGGGGTCTTTCAGCTCTCCGCGGGGGAGATTGTTGACGAAGCGCGACGCGCTCAGGATCTGGGGCTGCAAGCCGTCCTGCTTTTCGGTATTCCAGAACGCAAAGATGAACAGGCTAGCGGCGCTTATGCGGAAAACGGGATTGTTCAAAAAGCGCTGCGAGCCATTAAATCAAAATGTCCGGATCTTGTCACCATCACCGACGTCTGCCTGTGCGAATACATGAGCCATGGTCATTGCGGCGTCACACGCATCGACGGCGACCATTTCCATGTCCTAAACGACGAGACCGTCGAGCTTTTGGTAAAGACGGCGCTGTCTCACGCAGTAGCAGGCGCAGACTTGGTAGCACCGAGCGATATGATGGACGGTCGCATCGGCGCTATTCGCGAGGCGCTTGATGCCGGAGGCTTCGATCAAACTGGGATTATGAGTTACGCAGCCAAATTTGCGTCGGCGTTTTACGAACCATTCCGCGAGGCAGCCGAGAGCCCGCCGCAATTTGGCGATCGCCGTTCTTACCAGATGGATTTCGCCAACGCAGATGAAGCGCTGCGCGAGGTAGCCCTGGATGTCGACGAAGGAGCGGATATTCTGATGGTGAAACCTGCCTTGCCATATATCGACATTTTGTGGCGCGTCCATGAACGGTTTGGAAAACCGACTGCCGTTTATCATGTCAGCGGCGAGTATGCGATGATCAAAGCCGCCGTCGAGAAGGGGCTTTTAGATGAACGCGCGGCTGTCCTCGAGATTATGACTGCGCTGAAGCGCGCGGGCGCGGATATTATTGTCACGTATTGGGCACGCGAACTTGCGAAATGGCTGCGGGAGTAGCAAGCACCCGGGACGAAACCGCGCGACATGCCCGGCTAAAGCGGCTCGCTTTCCTCTGGGCTCAAGCACGCGGTTACTCTGCCTGCGCACTGGAAGTGAGTTTGCCCGGGTGCCGCTATCGCGCCGACGTCGCTGCTTACCGGCCCGACCGGAACCAGGCTGGAACGACTGCTATCTTTGAATGCAAACAAACGCTTGTCGATCTTCGCCGTGATAATGGCTTGATCGCGGCAACACGCGAGCGGCTGCAGAAGGTTTACCGTCGCCAACAAATTCTGGAAGAAAATTTGCGCGTCCATTATCCACGGTTACGGATCGCCGACTCATTATTTTCCGAATTCGACTCCCACGATTTCGCGGCAATCAAACATCGCGGCTACACACGCGTCTCTCGCGAGCTACGCGCGCTGCAAAATCGTCTCTACAATTGCATCAAGTTCGACAAATTAATTCGTTACCGGTGCGCGAACTTGTTTTTCCTTGTCTTACCCGAGCAATTGTTTCGCGAATCGGAGATTCCGGTCGGCTGGGGCGTGCTGATGGAATCAAACGGCGAGCTCATACTCACCCGAAAACCAGTCTGGCACGAAACGAGTGCCGACAATCGCATTCGCTTCCTGCAGCGAATCGCTGCGGCTGGGACGCGAGTGCTAAATCGACAACTGGAAGTCACATTCGAAGACGTTATGGCTTCGCGTGATCGATCTTTCTGATTG
>WNFE01002712.1_pt1 | contig 13094 bp, 14 predicted proteins | sample 5400451 | NCBI WGS metagenome assembly WNFE01 (sample SAMN13153344, study PRJNA577476) | soil metagenome | isolation source: 200 cm saprolite under Douglas fir tree site 2 hole 2 | place: USA:California | collected 2015-04-18 | reverse complement strand
CACGGCGTCGTGATGAAGCGCGCCGGCAAGACCACCGAAGTCAAAGCCAAGGCGGTGGTCCTCGCCGCCGGCGGCTTCCAGGCGAACGCCGAGTGGCGCGCGCGCTACCTCGGGCCCGGATGGGAGCTCGCGAAAGTGCGCGGCACGCGCTTCAACACCGGCGACGCCATCCGCATGGCGCTCGACGCCGGGGCGCAGCCGGTCGGCAACTGGTCGGGCTGCCACGCGGTCGCGTGGGAGCGCAACGCGCCGGAGTTCGGCGACCTCGCCGTCGGCGACCAGTTCCAGAAGCACTCGTATCCCTGGGGCATCTACATCAACGCGGAGGGAATGCGCTTCGTCGACGAAGGTGCCGACTTCCGCAACTACACCTATGCCAAGTACGGCCGCGTCATCCTCAGCCAGCCAGGGCAGTTCGCGTGGCAAGTATTCGATGCCAAGGTGAAGAACCAGCTGAGAGACGAGTACCGCATCAAGCAGGTCACCAAGGTTACCGCGAACACGTTGGAAGACCTGGTGAAGAAGCTCGACGACGTCAACGCCGACGCGGCCTTGAAAGAGATCAAGGCCTACAACGCCGCGGTGCGCAAAGACATCCCGTTCAACCCGAACGTGAAGGACGGCCGCCGCACCGAAGGCCTAGCGATCAATAAGTCGAACTGGGCCAACACCATAGATACGCCACCCTTCGAAGCCTACGCCGTCACCTGCGGCATTACCTTCAGCTTTGGCGGCCTGCGCATCAACACCGATGCGCAAGTCATCTCCACCGACGGCGAGTCGATCCCCGGCCTGTACGCTGCGGGAGAGTTGGTCGGCGGGATCTTCTACTTCAACTATCCGGGCGGCAGCGGCCTGACCAACGGGGCGGTGTTCGGAAAGATCGCGGGGGCGAGCGCGGCGAGGCAGGCGGCCGCGATTCGCTGAAGTCATACCACCGACAGAATTCCGCTCTTCAATTTTCGTTTTTCGCTTTCCGTTTTCCGTTTTTTTTTTTTACTCTCCTTCCCCGATCGGTTCGTTGCCGGTATAGAGGTTGTTCCACTCGGGTTTGTCGGTGTTGAGGTAGGCGTTTACGGGTTTTTCATTTCGGAGGAGATCTACATACCAGGGAAATTTGTCAGCAGGTAAAAAAGCCCCGCCTCTCTTGATCGCAGGATTGTAAAAATTAGCGGGTGTGATGCTGTCAGGTCTCACGAAATACAACAGGAACTGGTTTCCATCCGCTGCATCGCAGGAAATGTATCCGTAGAATTTAGCGCCGCTGGCTTCGATTTGCCGCCCGAGGTGAAGGGAATAAGTCGAAACTGGAAAGGTGATTGTAGCCATATTTTATGAATTTATATTTGATTGATCAATTGGGAACATTCGCACAGCCACCCATAGAGGCGATTTTAGCATCCATTTTACCCCATAAATTCATCGCTTCGAGCTGGGCCAGGGTATAGAGGTTTTTGTAAAGGTCAAAAACGCTGCCGTTGGCATGGGTTTGGGCGGCTGCAATATCCGCGCAATAAGCTTTCAGCAGGTAATTGGGCAAATAGATCAGGGAAAGATCAAGGGTCCTGCGGCCCACATAGTTGCATTTGGTAGCAGCCGGAACAGCAGGCCCGAACCAGGAATCAAACTGGGCCTGGGTCACCAGCAATTCGCTTGCAGGCATGGGAGGAACGGCTCTCGTAAGCTGGTTGTAAGGATCGTCGCCATGCGTGAGATAATAATTATCATTAATAAAGTGAGGTTGCGCGTGGCCGCAGTTGGTGACTAAGTTCACAGGGATATTCACCGTGCGCAGCAAGCCGCGGAAAAAACCTGTGGTGCCCCAGCAGCCTCCGGTGCGATGCTTTAAGGGCGCTGCAGGATAGCTGGCCAAGGGTGTTCCCAGGATCACGCTTCGCAAGGGAGGGAAACCTTTGTATTGCCATTGTTCATATACATTGGCAGTGTCCCAGCCACCGAGGAAGTGCTGCAGATTTGCCCTTGCCCAATCAATAAGATTCACGATGGTATCTTTTCTCGTTCCCGAAATGATTCCGTTGAAGAGAAAATTGTAAGCAAAGGAGGGATTACAGGGAGTCACTACCCCCAGGCCGAAAGGAATTTCATATCCGTTTTCAGCAGGGGTCCATTTATATATTTCACGCGAATCAAAAAGATTGGAAAGTGCAAGGGCGGGATACCCCACGATGCTCCAGCTCACCCTGCTGCCGATCTCAACCGCAAGACTTTGCGCTACCATCGCCATGAAAAAATTATATGCATCGGTGATATGATAAATCTGCCTTACATTATCTGTATTGGCAAGCACCTTTGCATTTCCCACCGGATCGGTCACTGAAATGCTGGAAAAGTTCCATGCCTGCAGAAATGCATTTTGCAAATCATTCTTCATTGCTGCATTCCAGGCAGGATAGGGCATTAAGCCTGAAGGATCTTCCCAGATGATGGCGCTTGCAATGGTGGGGTGAGCTGTGAGCCATGCGCCAACATCAGGGGTCACTTCTTCTTCCCCGGTAAATTCAGGTCCTGTGTAAAGGTTGTTCCAGGCCGGTTTGTCGCTGTTGCAATAAGCAGTCACTGGTTTTTCATTCCGCAACAGATCCTTGTACCAGTTAAATTGCTCTTCGGGCAGGTAGATGGTTGCCCATTGAGTTGCCGGATTATAGACATTGTCAGGAACCGGTGTGGCGGGAACCATGAAATAAATGGCAAGGCGGTCACCCGTTGAGCTATAACAGACAATGTCTGCATAAAATTTATACATCTCTCCGCCAATGGTGAGACTGCGGCCCATGGAAATCGTGTAGTTAGCTACAGCGAAAGTTTTGATTGCCATAAAAAATGATGAGGTCTTCAGGAAGTCGAGTGGGTCAATTGTGGGGGTAAATCGAGCATTCCCCGAGTGAAGAACGATGTTTCCGAGGCTGCTCGAAACTAAGATGATTTGCGGATGGCCAATTCAGCGAAGCGACAGCGGCGGCTGTGGGATGCATACGCCTTCCCCGGGTTTCGTCCGCACAGTACGGTGCGCGGTGTGTAGGGATAGGTGAATCAATTCGGCCGCGAACTCTGAAGGGCCCGCCAGCGCGCCGCAATCCGGTGCTTGAACCTGTCTGGAACCACACACATCCGTCTTATGTTAATTTCGCTTGCCTCCGCGCCCCTCGAGGGGATCGATGGGAGCGGGTTAATGGTAAATTACTGGGCAATCTATTCCAACCGCCGCAGCAAGGCAAGTTCCGTCCCACACCCTCGGTAGATTCGCACCGCCCGTCACGTCCCCAAGAGCGCCAGCTTCAAGGACATGATCGCCCTCAAGGGCAAGAGCGACATCGGCGACAAGATCAACACGCAGGTTATCCAGCCACTCATCGATGCCAACTCCCGCCTCGCCCGCAGCGACTTCCCCAACTTCAACTATCCAGAAAAGCGGGGCGAAGGCGCGGCTCTGGTCGAGCGCCTGAGCAACCTGATCGGCATCTTCGAGAGCCGGCCCTCGATTTCTCCAAGAACCGCGCGGCTTCGACGTCATCGTCACGGCGCTCGACCGTGCCGGAGTGCGCTATTTGATCGCGAGGGGCCTCGCCGTCAACGCGCACGGATATTTGCGCTTCACGGAGGATGTCGACCTGCAACTGGTCCCCGCCAACGCCAAGGCGGCGTTCGCCGCGCTGGCGGCGATCGGGTACCGCCCCGTGGTCCCGGTCACGGCAGAGCAATTTGCGGACGCAAAGCTGCGTGACACCTGGATCTCCGAAAAGGGCATGCAGGTCCTCCAGTTCTGGAGCGACTCGCACCGCGAGACGCCGGTCGATATGTTCGTGCGCGAGCCGTTCCCGTTCGACAAGGAGTACGCACGCGCCCTGGTCAAACCGCTCGGGGCCGTCCCGGTGCGCTTCGTCTCGATCCCGACGCTCATTGAAATGAAAACCGCAGCCGGTCGCGCGCAGGATATGATCGACATCGAGCACCTCAAAATCAGGCTGGAAGACCATGGCGGCAAATGAGCTGCACGATGCGGCGATCGACTGGAGCTTGACCACGTGGCAAGGCGCGCGCCGCGAGCAACTGCGGCGCTGGGCGGAATTGCCGCTGGATCGGATCGTATCGGCGCTGGAAGAAATGGAGGACTTGGCAAACCGGCTGAACCTCGAGCGCGTTGCGCCGCCGCGCGCTGGACGCGTCGACCCTTAGTCGGCGCCGCTACGCCGGCTTTCGCGCCTCCCGTATCACCCGCCACACCCTGTCGCTCGTCGCCGGCTCAGGTCGTGGACGAAGCACCCCTCGCCGCGCAACAGGCGCGGGTCCTCGAAGCGCGTGACCGCCTGGCCGATGCCGAATTCACCCACTCGATTGCGCTATCGCGCGGCGCGCCTCAATCCGCGCTGATGCCGGCCGCCCTGATAACCCTCCCCCACCGCTCGATCTCCTCCGGCAGGAACTTCGCGAGGTACTCGGGACTGCGACGCTCCGGCGGAACGATTTCGAGGCCGAGGTCCTCCAGGCGCTTGCGCACGACAGGATTGTCTATCGTATCGCTCATCGCCTTGTTCATCCGCCGAACAATCGGCTCCGGCGTTCCCTTCGGAAAGAAAAAGCCGTTCCAGACGCTTGCTTCGACACCCGCCAGGCCTTGCTCGCCGGTGGTCGCCAGATCCGGAATGATAGCCACGCGCTTCATCGACATCACCGCGATGCCTTTCACGGTCCGTGCCTTGGCCTGCGTCGCCCCCGTCTGGATGGTGTCGCACATGTAATCGATGCGTCCGGCGATGAGGTCCTGCATCGCGGGTCCGGCGCCGCGATAGGGGACGTGAGTGATGTCGACGCCGATCGCCCGGTTGAGGAGAGCACAGGGGAGATGCGTCCCCGCGCCGACGCCCGCCGACCCGTACTGCATCTTGCTCTGGTTCGCCGTCGCATAGGCGATGAACTCACGCAAGTTGCTCACCGGCAGGTCCTTGCGCACGACCAGAATTCGCGGCGACTCCGAGACCAGCCCAACCGGCGTGAAATCGGTCGCGGCGTTGTAGAGCGGCTTCTTGTAGAGCGCCTGGTTATAGGCGTGCGTCCCGGTATTGCCGATGAGGAGCGTATAACCGTCCGGCTCGGCCTTGGCGACGCGCGCGCTTCCCACCATGCCCGCCGCCGCGCCCACGTTTTCGGCCAGGATCGGCTGTCCCAAGAGCTCGCTCATGTGCTGCGCCTGGATGCGCGCGCTCGCGTCGACTCCGCCGCCGGGCGCAAAGGGCACGATCAGCGTGATCGGCCGGGTCGGCCACATCTGCGCTGCGGCCGTGCCGGTCAGGGCGATCGACGCGGCCAGGATCGAGATCATCATCCTGAACATGGTGCCTCCTGCAAGATCGATTGAGGAAAGAAAATCAACCGGTCCTTCAGTCGAAGAGAGCGGCTGGCACATAGACGTGCCCCACGAAAATGCGCCGCGCGGTGCGCACGAACGACGCGCGCTCGACGACCGGCGCGGCGCCCGAGCAGTCGGTGACGAGGTCCACCTCGATCCGCCCGGAAGGATGCTCGATGCCGAGCACGCCGCCGGAAAACCCGCGCGGCTGGACGTAGCGGTTCGCCACCGTGCCGGGCAGCACCGCGGCCGTTCCCACGGCGAGCGCGCCCGTCACGGCGTGCGTCTTGTGACAGGCGTGCGGGGTGAAATAGCGCGAGGCGATGTTGCCGCCCTGCGTCGGGCGCGACACGAGCACGGGCTTGGGCACGACCAGGCGCGACACGTCGCCCATTCCCATGCGTCTTCCCGCCTCGAGGCGAATCGCTTCGATCCGCTGCATCAGGGCGCGGTCGGAATCGAGCTCCTGCGGGGTTTCGCGTCCGGTCTTGCCGAGCGCCTCGGCGGCCATGATCGCCACCGGCATCGCCATGTCGACGCAGCTCACCTCCATGCCCTGGATGAGATCGAGCGCGTTTCCGGTCGGAAGGAGCTTCCCCGTCACGGCTCCGAGCGCGTCGAGAAAAGTCAGCTTGATCGGCGCCGCCGGATCGGTCACGCCGTCGATGCGCGTCTCGCCGGCGTACTCGACTTGCCCTCCCGGAGTCTGGATGACGGCTTCGATCAGAGTCTGGGTGTTCACGTTGAAGATGCGCACGGTGGTGCTCGGGTTTCCCGCCCGTATGAGCCCGGACTCGATCGCGAACGGACCGACCCCGGCGAGCATGTTGCCGCAGTTCGGCTTGGTGTCGACGAAGGCCTCGGTCACCGAAACTTGCGCGAACAGGTAATCCACGTCGGCGCCCTCGCGCTGCGAGCGGCTGACGATGGCCACCTTGCTCGTCAGCGTGTTGGAGCCGCCGATCCCGTCGACCTGCAGCGCATGCGGGGAGCCCATGACGTTGAGCAGGACCGCGTCCCGCCGCCCGGGATCGGCCGGCAGGTCCGAAGCGAGGAAATAGGGCCCGCGCGAGGTGCCGCCGCGCATGAGGACACAGGGTATTTTGCGCTGCATGGTCAGGTATTTAAAGGAATACGGCCGTGCGTGGGAATGTTTACGCGATTAGACTGGTGCCATCCGTCGAGTCCGTGATCGTACCTCAATTTACTGATCTAATATGATACCGATGACAAATTGCCGCGCAGTTCTGCTCCTGTCGCTTTCCGCGTGGGTTGCGGGATGCGCGAATTTTGCCACGCTGCCGGCCGGGACGCCGTCGCAGCAAGTCGAGGCGAAGCTCGGCGCCCCGGGCGCAGTCTGGAAGAACTCCGACGGATCCGAGGTCTGGGAATATCCGTACGGCCCGCTCGGAAGGCAGACCTTCATGGTGACCTTGGGAGCCGATCGCGCGGTGCGGGAAGTCCGCCAGGTGTTGAGCGACGAGTATTTTTCGAAGGTCCGCACCGGGATGTCGCGCGACCAGGTGCGCCGGCTTCTCGGGTCGCCCGGCGAGATCGCCGTTTTCGACACCCGCGGCGAAGAGGTGTGGTCCTGGCGCTACCAGGAGCAGAACCCCATGCTCTTCAACGTGCTCTTCGACCGGAGCGCGGGCACGGTCAGGACGACCTTGCGGATCGAGGAAATTATCTTCATCGATCAAAACTGCTGAAGGCGGGATCTACGAACCCTTCGTTGCTGCGCGCCGTCTTTTTCCTCGCCCTCGCTCCCCTGGCGGCGGGGTGCGCGAACTTTTCCGCCATTTCCCCGGGGGATTCGGCGCAGGCTGTCGAGACCCGGGCGGGCGCTCCCGCGACGGTGTGGAAAAATGCCGACGGCTCCGAGGTCTGGGAATATCCGCTCGGGCCGCTCGGGGTCGAGACCTACATGGTGACGCTGGGGCCCGAGCGCGCCGTGCGGGAAGTCCGCCAGGTGCTGAGCGAGGAAACTATCTCCAAGCTGCACGTGGGCATGTCCCGCGACGAAGTGCGCCGGCTGGTCGGCAGGCCGCGGGACATCGGCTTTTCCGACCTCAACGATGAAGAGATATGGTCCTGGCGCTATCGCGAATGGACAGTGCGCAACATGGAGCTTTACGTCCAGTTCGACAGACCCACGGGCACGCTCAAGAGGATTTCGCGTTTCCAGACAGATACGAGCGACGGCAAGCGCCGCTAAAGCCCTCGCCGGAGACGCCTTCTCACTCCCATCCGCTCACCGCCGTCATGACCTCCGCGCTTCGCGGCGCCGCGCTGCTCGCCCTGGCGAGCCTCGCGGCCGGGTGCGCGAATTTTTCCGCCATCTCCCCGGGGGATTCGGCGCATTCGGTCGAGGCGCGCGTCGGCCCCCCCGCGGCCGTATGGAAAAACGCCGACGGCTCCGAGGTCTGGGAGTACCCCCAGGGCCCCCAAGGCGTGCAGACTTTCATGATCACCGTGGACGCCGACTACTCCGTGAGGGAAATGCACCAGGTGCTGAGCGAGGAATATTTTTCCAAGGTGCACTCAGGGATGTCGCGCGACGAAGTGCAGCGCATGCTCGGCAGGCCGAGGGAAGTCTGGTATTTTCCCCCGCGCGATGAGGAAGTCTGGGTATGGCGCTACTTCGAGGTGAACTACAGGTTCTTCAACGTTCTGTTCGATCACACCAGCGGCATGGTCAGGACCACCTTGCGGCTGGACGAGATCCTGTTCCTCGACGGGCACCGCAGCCACTAAAGCCGCGGCCGATTCATCCGCGTTTCTCCTGCTCGTATTCCTTCATCGCCTCGCGCGCGAGCCTGAACGCCTCGACTCCCGCCGGCACCCCGCAGTACACCGCCACCTGAAGCAGGACCTCGCGTATTTCCTCGCGGCTGCAGCCGTTCGTCAGGGCGCCCCTCACGTGGGTCTTGAACTCGTTCGGGCGGTTGAGCGCGGAAAGCATGCCGAGGTTGACGAGGCTGCGCATCTTGCGCGGCAGCTGCGGCCGCGTCCACAGCCACCCCCAGCAGGACTGGGTCACCAGCTCCTGCATCGGCATGCCGAAGTCGTCCACGGTTTTCAGCTGCCGCTCGACATACTCGGCGCCGAGCACTTCCTTGCGCACGGCGAGCCCCTTGTCCCACAGCTCTTTCGACATTTGCGGTTCCTTTCGGTTTGATTGTGCTGAGACGGTTCAAGCCATCGTGTGGCTCAGCTCGCCGATTTCCTCGATCCACAGCTTCACGGCGTCACCGGCCTTGAGAAACCGTCCTCTCCCCATGCCCACCCCGGCCGGGGTCCCGGTGAGAATCAGATCGCCCGGACGCAAGGTCACGCGCGATGAGAGCATCGCGATCTGCTCGGCGGTATTGAAAATCAGATTGCCGGTGTTCGAATCCTGCATCAGCTCGCCGTTCACCCACAGCCTGATGCCGAGCCGGTGGGGATCGCGGATGTCGCCCGCGGGCACGATCCAGGGCCCGAGCGGGCATGAGCCGTCGAAGCACTTCTGGCTGACCCAGTCGTAATGAAAGGGTGAGGTTGGCGGGTTCTTGTCGCGCCGCATCGCGTCGCGCGCCGAGAGATCGTCGGCGATGGTATAGCCGGCGACGCAGTCGAGCGCCTTTTCCATGGGGATGTCCTTCGCGGTCCTGCCGATCACGGCGGCGAGCTCGACCTCCCAGTCGACTTTCTGCGAATACGCGGGAAGCCTGACCTCGGCGCCGGGCCCGACCACCGAGCTTCTGGAAGTCTTGACGAAGTGCCAGGGCCTCTCGCCGAGATCCTTCATCGTCGGTCCCGGCTCCTTGCCCTGCGCTCGCGCCATCTCCGCCATGTGGTCGGTGTAGTTCGCTCCGGCGCAATAGATATTGCCGGGATAGAGCACCGGCGCGAGCAGCCTGGCGCGCTTGAGCGGCACGCCCTTCGCCCTGCTCTTGCCGGCGGCGATGCGCTTGGCGGCCGCCGCGAAGGCGCGATGGGCCTTGCTCCAGTCCTGCAGCGCTCCCAGGACCGATGACCATGCGGCCTGGCCCGTGAGGCGGGCCGCGTCGTAGATCCCGTCGCCGACGAGAATCCCGGCGCGCGCCTCGCGGCCGGATTGAAAGCTCAGCAATCGATAACTCATGTCTCTCCCTTACTCGAAGGCGCGCTTCATGCGCCTGATCCAGTCCTCGAACGCGAGCATCTGGTCGGCCATGATCTTGCGCGTGGGCTCGTCGTTGAGCTTGCCGTCGGGGCCGAATTTGCTCTGCGCCATGCCGATGAAGATCTCGGGCTTGGCGAGCCAATGAACGCCGAGGCCGTCCAGGATGCGGCGCAGATCGTATTGCCCCCGCGCGCCGCCGAGCGGCCCGCCGGTCGCGCTCAGTACCGCGGCGGGCTTGTTGTTGAACGGCTGGGGCTGAAACCGCGACATCCAGTCGATCGCGTTCTTGAGCGGAGCCCCGACCGACCAGTTGTATTCGGGCGAGGCGAATAAGAGCGCGTCGGCCGCCAGGATTTCGTCACGCAGCTTCGTGACGGAAGCCGGAAACCCCTTCTCCTGCACGTCGAAATTGTAGATGGGCAGGTCGCCTATGCCGGTGATCCGCAGCTTGAGGCCCGCAGGCATCAGCTCCCCCGCGGTCCTGAGCGCCGCCATGTTGAAGGACTTCTGCCTGAGGCTGCCGCAAATGCCGAGTACCTGAAAGCTCGCTGGTGTATTCACGTCTTCTCTTCGTTTGGTTGAAAATTGGCTCGCGGCCCGTCAGGGTCTCATCGCCGCATCGTAGAAGCTCGGATCATAGTAAGGAGAAGGATCGCTCGGGGACTTGCGCGGCTGCCCGTATTTCGAGCGCAGTGCAAGGACCGTCTTCACGCCTTCCACGTCGATTTTCGCTTTCTTCTGGAATCCGTCGGTGGGACTCAGCAGTACCCTGTAGGCGGTCTGTGCAGCCTGCGCATTCGCGTTGGGCAGATTCTTCAGCAGGATCGCGATGGCCTCTTCCTTGTTGCGCGCATCGTAAAGCCAGTCCACCGCTTCGCTGAAGGCGCGTATATAGCCGATGACCGCGTCGCGATTCTGCTCCGCCCAGGCTTTGCGGGCGCCGCCCACCAGTCCCTGGTAGCGGCCGAGCACATCGATCGCGTTGGCGAGGCGATTGAACCCTTTTGCCTCAGCTTGCACTTCGAAAGGCGAAAGCAGCAAGGTGCCGGCGTGCTTCTTCTCCATGAGCGCCTGGAACCGCTGCAGCACGCCTCCCGCGGCGGCGGTCGCATAGTCGCGGTCCTTCAGCAGCCCGTTGCGCTCGAGGATCTCGAGCAGCACGAAGGCGTAGCCCGTGGTGAGCGCGTCCACCGAGAGCGTCTTGCCGCGCAGATCGCCGAAGCTCTTCACTTCAGGCACCGTCACAAGCCGCAGGAATCCGTTGTCCCCGCCCATAAAGGCGAACAGATCGGGGGCGGGCTTCGGCACCTCGCCCTGCCCTTCGCGGTAAGCGATGAGGTTGTCGATCGCCGTCATCGCGATGTCGAACTTGCCGTCGATAAGGTTGGTCAGTTGAAACACGGAGCTCGGCGTCGGGGTGACCTTGACCTCGATCCCGTTCTTCGCGAACAGCCCTTTCTCCTGCGCGACCCAGATCGGCCAGTTGAAGCCGCCGGGGAAGACGATGAGGTTGACGGTCTTGGGCGGCGCCTGCGGCAAAAGCGTGCACGAGACGAGCAACGGTGCAATCAGCCCGGCCGCCAGCCTGAACATCCTGTGCATGCTCTTCTCCCTTGGACGCTGACTCCGGGCACACCTTCGAATGAGGTCACGCCACGGTTTTCAGCGGTGTCTTTCTTATTTCCTCGTCCTTCTTGTCTTCGCGAAACTCCGGGATGTCGGGCCGCGAGCCCCACATGCAGAACGACTCCGGCGCAAAAGGGAACTGCCGCGGCCGGTAGCTCGATTCCTCCTCGGGCAGGATGTGCTTCACGCCGACCGAATATTCATAAACCATCTTGTCCGGCCCTTCGAAGTACAAAAAGCACGCCGAGGAGGACGGATGGCGGCCGGGGCCGAATACGATCCTCACGCCCTTCTCGCGCAGAAAATAGTAGGAGCGCATCACGTCGTCGAAATCTTCGACCTGGTGGTTGATATGCTGCACGCCGGGGTGCGGAGACGGGAACAAGGCGAGCGTGTGATGGATGGTGCCGAGACGAAGGAGCGGCGCGTCGCCGATCCAGTCCGATACGCGTGCGTTCAGGAGCCGCGTCCAGAACGCCTCGTCCCTCGGAGCGTCGGAGGTGCGCAGCCCGATATGGCTGAAATGCGTGATGCCCGCATCGCGGGAAGGAAAATAGCGCTCGCCGCTGTGAAACGGCCGCACGACGATCTCGATTTTGTTCCCGGTCGGGTCCTTGAAGACGAGGAACTGCTGCACGCGGCGCAGCTCGCACTCCTCCTTCGTGCCGTAGCGCACGGGATGGCCGGCTTTCTCGATCTCGGCGCCCGCCTGGTCGAAGTCGTCCCGGTTCTCGAGGTCGAAGGCTACGACGTGGTCGGAAGGGTCGCCCTCGAAATAGACGAGCGTGTGGTCGCGCGTGTCGCCGCGCACCGAGACCCTGTCGCTGCGGAAATAAGCAGCCTTGCCTTCCCGGCCCACGAGCTGCAGGCCGACGATCTTCGTCGCGAATTCGACCGCGGAATCGAGGTTCGGCGTGCCGATCCGCAGGTAGCGGATGTCGTGGAGATTGACCATGCCTTGTTCCCGTCATTCCCGCGAAAGCAGGAATCCAGATGCTCTGGATCCCGGCTCGCGCTTCGCGCGTCCCCCGATAGAGTCATTCGGGGGCAGGCCGGGATGACGAAATTCGCTTGCGCTCATTTCGTCATTTCATCAAAGGCATGCCGAAGTTGGCGCCGGGGTTGACGCCCTCGCGCCAGCGCGCGGTCACCGTCTTGATCCGGGTGTAGAAGCGCACGCCTTCGGGCCCGTGCTGGTTCATGTCGCCGAAGATCGAGTGCTTCCAGCCGCCGAAGCTGTGGAACGAGAGCGGCACCGGGATCGGCACGTTGATGCCGACCATGCCGCAGTTCACCCTGTGCGTGAAGTTGCGCGCGACGTCCCCGTTCCGCGTGAAGATCGCCACGCCGTTGCCGTATTCGTGGTCCGAAGGCAGCGCAAGCGCTTCATCGAAGTTCTTCGCCCGGACCACGGAGAGCACCGGGCCGAAGATCTCCTCTTTGTAGATGCGCATCTCGGGCCTGACCTTGTCGAAGAGGCTGCCCCCGAGGAAGAATCCGTCCGGCTGCTCGGCCACCTTGAAGCCGCGCCCGTCCACCACCAGGCTCGCGCCCTCCTTCACGCCGAGATCGACGTAGCTCCTGACTCTGTCGCGGTGCTCGCGCGTCACCAGCGGCCCCATCTCCGATGAATTGTCCGTCGAGGGTCCGATCTTCAGCTTCCTGATCCTCGGTGTCATCGCTTCGATCAACTCATTCGCCGTGCGATCGGTCACCGGCACGGCCACCGAGATCGCCATGCAGCGCTCGCCCGCCGAGCCGTAGGCCGCGCCCATGAGCGCTTCGGCCGCGACCTCGATGTCGGCGTCGGGCATCACCACCATGTGGTTTTTCGCTCCCCCCAGCGCCTGCACGCGCTTGCCGTTGACCGAGCCGGTGGCGAACACGTATTTCGCGACCGGGGTGGAGCCGACGAAGCTCACCGCGGCGACGCGCGGATCGGTGAGCAGCGTGTCG